>Ga0136633_1000874_pt1 | contig 22558 bp, 23 predicted proteins | sample AntDrymeUQ832206_2_FD_105494 | JGI IMG/M metagenome (GOLD analysis project Ga0136633, IMG submission 105494) | Polar desert sand microbial communities from Dry Valleys, Antarctica - metaG UQ83 (22.06) | ecosystem: Environmental > Terrestrial > Soil > Desert | place: Antarctica: Dry Valley...
ACTCGCTCAAAGTTTGGTGGGCCGTCCCTTCTCGCGGCGAACTTTGAGCGCCTCACACCGTCGAGCAGCGTTACTCGCTCAAAGTTTGGTGGGCGGGGGTTCGGGATTCGTGTCACAGGCTGCCGGTACACTCGCCGGACGGCGACCGGGGGCCTGGATTTCAGGTGGCGAGTGACAAGATCTTGGTCAAAGGGGCGCAGGAGCACAACCTGCGCAACATCGATGTGGAGCTGCCGCGCGACCGGCTGATCGTGTTCACCGGGCTGTCGGGGTCGGGCAAGTCGTCGCTCGCCTTCGACACGATCTACGCCGAGGGGCAGCGCCGCTACGTCGAGAGCCTGTCTGCCTACGCCCGGCAGTTTCTCGGCCAGATGGACAAGCCGGCGGTCGACTTCATCGAGGGCCTGTCGCCCGCCATCTCCATCGACCAGAAGACGGCGAGCCGCAACCCGCGGTCGACGGTGGGCACGGTCACCGAGGTCCACGACTACCTCCGCCTGCTGTTCGCCAGGGCCGGGATCCCGCACTGCCCGTTCGACGGGACCCCGGTGGCGCGGCAGACCCCGCAGATGATCGTCGACCAGGTGCTGGCTTTGCCGGAGGGGACCCGCTTCCAGGTGCTGGCCCCGGTGGTGCGGGGGCGGAAGGGTGAGTACGAGGCGTTGCTCAAGGACCTGGCCAAGGAGGGGTTCGCCCGGGCGCGGATCGATGGCGAGGTCCACGACCTCACCGAGGACATCAGGCTCGACCGCTACTTCCAGCACACCATCGAGGTCGTCATCGACCGACTGGTGCGCAAGGATGGGATCGAGCGCCGGCTCACCGACTCGGTGGAGACGGCGCTCGGGCTCACCGACGGGCTCGCCATCGTCGACATCGTCGACGGTCCCACCCTCAGCTTCAGCCAGCACTATGCGTGCGCCGCCTGCGGCCACTCCTTCGAGGAGCTGCAGCCGCGCAACTTCTCGTTCAACAGCCCGTACGGGGCATGCCCGGAGTGCCACGGGCTGGGCACCCGGTTCCAGGTCGACCCGACGCTGATCGTGGGCCAGCCGGGACGCACCATCGCCGAGGGGGCCATTGCCCCGTGGGGCGGCCGCAATCGGATGCGCTACTTCCAGCGACTGCTCGCCTCGGTGGGTGAGGTCGAGGGGTTCGACCTCGACACGCCGTTTGAGGATCTTGCCGAGGCGCAGCGCAGGCTCATCCTGTTCGGCGGGGACGGCAAGCAGACCTTCACCGTCAGCTACCAGAATCGGTTCGGCCGCACCAGGCGCTACCAGGCCGCATACGAGGGCGTAGTCCCGTGGGTGGAGCGCCGCTACCGGGAGGCGGAGTCCGACTCGGCCCGCGAGGCCTATACCGAGTTCATGCGCGAGGTGCCGTGCGACGCCTGCAACGGCGGCCGGCTCAACCCGGTTGCCCTGGCGGTGACCGTGGCCGACCGCAACATCTTCGAGGTCTCCTCGATGCCGCTGCGGGAGACCATCGCCTTCTTCGAGTCGGTCGAGCTTGACGAGCGGGGGAGGGCCATCGCCGCCCCGGTGGTCAAGGAGGTGGTGGCCCGACTCCAGTTCCTGGTCGATGTCGGGCTCGAATACCTGACCCTGATGCGGTCGGCGGCCACCCTGGCCGGTGGTGAGGCACAGCGGATCCGGCTGGCCACCCAGATCGGTTCCGGGCTGGTCGGGGTGCTCTACATCCTGGACGAGCCGTCGATCGGGCTCCACCAGCGGGACAACCACCGGCTGATCGAGACGCTGATCAGGCTGCGCGACCTGGGGAACACCCTGATCGTGGTCGAGCACGATGAGGAGACGATCCGCATCGCCGACCACGTGGTCGACATCGGGCCGGGCGCAGGCGAGCACGGCGGCCAGATCGTGGCCGAAGGCTCGCTTGCGGACATCATCGCCGAGCCCACCTCGATCACGGGCGACTACCTGGCCCGACGCCGCACCATCGCCGTCCCCGAGAAACGGCGTCGTGGGACCGGCGGCTCGATCACCGTGGTCGGCGCCACCGAGAACAACCTGGCCGATATCGACGTCGAGTTTCCGCTGGGCAGGCTGGTCGTGGTCACCGGGGTCTCCGGGTCGGGGAAGTCGAGCCTGGTGGAGGACATCCTGTCCAAGGCGCTCCACAATGCCCTCCACGGCTCGCGGGCCCAGCCGGGGCGGCACCGCAAGCTGACCGGGGTCGAGCAGGTCGACAAGGTGATCAACATCGACCAGTCGCCCATCGGGCGCACCCCCCGCTCCAACCCGGCGACGTACACCAAGGCGTTCGACCGCATCCGCCAGCTCTACGCGGCGACCCCGGACGCCAGGATGCGGGGCTACCAGCCGGGTCGCTTCTCGTTCAACGTGCCCGGCGGGCGCTGCGAGACCTGCAAGGGCGACGGCACCCTCCGCATCGAGATGCACTTCCTTCCCGACGTCTACATCCCGTGCGACACCTGCAAGAGCAGGCGCTACAACCGGGACACGCTCCAGGTGCAGTTCAAGGGGCACTCGATCGCCGACGTGCTCGACATGGCCATCGAGGAGGCGCTGCACTTCTTCGAGAACCAGCCGGGGATCGCCCGGATCATGCAGACGCTGTACGACGTCGGGCTCGGCTACATCCGGCTCGGTCAGCCGGCGCCGACCCTGTCCGGCGGGGAGGCGCAGCGGGTGAAGCTGTCCTCCGAGCTGGGGAAGCGGTCGACCGGGTGCACCTTCTACATCCTGGACGAGCCGACCACCGGGCTGCACTTCGAGGACGTCCGCAAGCTGCTCGAGGTGTTGCAGCGGTTGGTCGACCAGGGCAACACGGTGCTGGTGATCGAGCACAACCTCGACGTGATCAAGACGGCGGACTGGGTCATCGACCTGGGACCCGAGGGCGGGGGAGATGGGGGCAGGGTGATCGCCACCGGCACCCCAGAGGACGTCGCCGCCACCGCAGGCTCGTACACCGGCAAGTTCCTGGCCGCCACGCTGGGGGACTCCCGGTGAAGGGATGCCCCGGCGTACCCGCCCCGGCCCTCCGGTGAGCGGCGAGTGGGGTGATCTCGCCGGCTGGTGGGTCGACGAGGCCTCCGCCGACCCCGCCTTTGCCTCCGATGTGCTCCCGTTGGCGCGAGAGCTGCTCGACGGGGTGGCGGGCCCGCTGCTCGACCTCGGCTGCGGCGAGGGCCGGGTGCTGCGCGCCCTGGCCGGGGCCGGGCGGGGGCTGATCGGGGTCGACCTCAACCGGGAGCTCGTCGCCCTGGCGTCGCCGACGGCTCCCGTGGTCGTGGCCGGTCTGCCCGGTCTCGACTGGCTGGGGGACGGAACGCTGGGCGGCGCCTACGCCGTGCTGGTCGTCGAGCACATCGCCGACCTTCCCGCACTCCTCGCCTCGGTCCACCGCGTGGTGCGCCCCGGCGGTGCCATGGTGGTGGTGGCCAACCATCCGGTATTCACCGCACACGGTGCGGCCCCCATCGCCGACCGGACGGACGGCGAGGTGCTGTGGCGGTGGGGCTCGTACTTCACCTCCAGGGCCGTTCCCACCGAGATCGGCGGGGCCACCGTCACCTTCCACCACCACCCGATCGGGGAGCTGCTCACCACCGCCGCCGAGGCGGGGTGGGGGCTGGAGCGGGTGATCGAACGTCCCCTGTCTGGTGAGACCATCGCCCGCATGCCTGGATACCAGGGCCAGGAGGACGTCCCCCGGCTGGTCGGGGTGCGGTGGCGGAGGTGATCCGGACGTGACCGCAGGCTGACGATATTGGGACGGGCGACCCATAGCCAGGTGGCCCGGGTTGGGGCACAGTAGGCCCCGTGGTAGGCACACGTCGGGGGGCGTGGTGTCACCCATTGGGGGGCGATGCGGTTGTCCCTACCTACCTCGGTAGGTAGGGACATACCCGTGCCCCCCGGGTTCCTCTTTTCCCCTCCCATTGGGAGGGGTGGCGAGCCTGCGAGCCGGGGTGGGATACCGATACACCGAGCTGCCTTCCCCGCCGCGGCTGTACCCGGGCTCCAGGGCTGGCCTCCCCCGCCCCGGCTGTCGTTGCTCGCCTTCGGCGACCGGCTCAGCCACCCGTCCCCCGAAGGGGGAGGGGAAACACACTGGGGAGGGGAAGGGTTCGGGCGCTCTTATCATCGGTTGATGATCCTGCGACCGGCCACCGGGTCGATCCCGGACTCGCCTGGCGTTTACATCTTCCGTGACGGCAACGGCGGCGTGCTCTACGTAGGCAAGGCGAAGTCACTGCGCAAGCGGGTCGTGCAGTACTGGAACGCCGACCTGCCGCTGCGGACCAGGGCCATGGTCGACGCCGCCGCCTCGATCGACTGGATCGTCACCGAGAGCGAGGTGGCGGCCCTGATGCTGGAGCACACCCTGGTGAAGGAACACCGCTCCCGCTTCAACGTCCGGCTGCGTGACGACAAGAGCTTTCCGTACCTGGCCATCACCAGGGACCAGGAATGGCCTCGGGCGTCGGTGTTACGCGGCAAACGGCGCAAGGGGGTCGAGTACTTCGGGCCCTACGCCCACGCCTACGCCATCCGCCAGACCCTCGACCTGTTGCTCCGCACCTTCCCCATCCGCACCTGCTCCGACTCGAAGTTTCGCACCCACCAGGGTCTGGGGCGGCCCTGCCTGCTCTTCCACATCGAGCGGTGCTCGGGGCCGTGCGTCGGCGAGGTGACCCCGGAGCGGTACCAGGACCACGTCGACGGTCTCGCCGCCTTCCTCGACGGCGACCGCGACGACGCCGTCAACCGGCTCCGTACCGAGATGGCCGAGGCCGCCTCCCGCCAGGAATACGAGTCGGCCGCCCGGCTGCGCGACCAGGCGGTGGCGGTGGAGAAGGCGCTGTCCCGCCAGGAGCTGGTCTCCGACCGTGCCGAGACCTTCGATCTGGTCGCCCTCGAGGAGGACGACCTGGAGGCGGTGCTGGTGGTGTTGACCGTGGTCAAGGGCAGGGTAACCGGGCAGCGGAGCACCGTGCTCGACAAGGTCGAGGACCTCACCACCCCCGAGTTGATGGGGGTGCTGCTGGGGAGGCTGTACGAGGGCGACACCCCGCCCCGCCAGGTGCTGGTCTCGGTGCTGCCCGACGACCTCGAGCTGTGGGAGACCTGGTTGAGCCACCTGCGTGGGTCGCGGGTGACGGTGCGCCGTCCCCAACGGGGATCGAAGCGGCGGTTGATGGAGACCGCGGTGGCCAACGCCAGGGAGGTGTTCGCCCGCCACCGGCTCCGGCGCAGCTCGGACCACAACGCCAGGGCGAGGGCGCTGCGCAACCTGCAGGAGCATCTGGATGTCGACCGGGCCCCGCTCCGCATCGAGTGTTACGACATCTCGACCATCCAGGGCAGCGACACGGTGGGGTCGATGGTGGTGTTCGAGGACGGGCTCCCCAAGATCTCCGACTACCGCCGGTTCAAGGTGCGCAGCGTCGAGGGCCAGGACGACTTCGCCGCCATGGACGAGGTGCTGACCCGCCGCTTCACCGCCCTCCTCGCCTCACGCAACAGGCCGGAGACCGACCGGGGTCGCTTCTCCTACGAGCCGTCGCTGGTGGTTATCGATGGGGGCGTCGGCCAGCTGAGTCGAGCGGTGAGGGTCCTGGCCGAGCTCGAGCTCGACATCCCGGTGATCGGTCTGGCCAAGCGGCTCGAAGAGGTGTACCTGCCGGGCGTGGCGGATCCGGTGGTGATCCCGAGGGGTGACGATGCCCTCTACCTGCTGCAACGGGTGAGGGACGAGGCCCATCGCTTCGCCATCACCTACCACCGCATCCTGCGCGGCCGCCGCATGACCGGGTCGATCCTCGACGGCATCCCGGGGATCGGGCCCACCCGCAAGAAGGGCCTGCTCCGCCGGTTCGGCTCGATCAAACGGATGCGGGAGGCCAGCGAACAGGACCTGGCCGAGGTGGTGCCTTCCACCGTGGCCGGCGAGGTCTTTAGAGTTCTCCACAGTGGATCGGCAGATGAGCGCAGCGCCCAGCATCGAACCTGAGGTGATCGTCATCACCGGGATGTCGGGAGCGGGACGCTCCCAGGCCGCCGCCGTGCTCGAGGATCTCGGGTTCTTCGTGGTCGACAACCTGCCCCCGACCCTCATCACCGAGGTGGTCGACCGGGTGGGGCTGGTCGAGGGGCGGTACCCGCGTATGGGGTTGGTGGTCGACACCAGGGGAGGGGTCACCGCCGAGGACCTCGACGAGGCGATCAAGGGGCTGCTCAGCCGCGGCGCCCGGACCACGGTGCTGTTCCTCGACGCAGACGACGGCACCCTGGCCCGACGGTTCGAGGAGACCAGGCGGAGCCATCCGATCCCGGCCGGGTCGCTGGCCGAGTCGATCGCCTCCGAGCGCACCGCCTTCGTCGAGATCCGGGGGATGTCCGACATCATCGTCGACACCACCGACCTCAACGTGCACCAGCTGCGCCGCCGGCTGGAGATGGCCTTCTCGGTCGAACGCACCGACCGCAGCATGCACATCGCCCTCATCTCGTTCGGGTTCAAGCACGGGGTGCCCCGCATCGTCGATGTGCTCTTCGACGCCCGCTTTCTCCCCAACCCGCACTGGGTGGAGGATCTGCGGCCTCTGACCGGGCTCGATCCCGAGGTCGACCGGTACGTCTTCTCCACGGACGACGCCAACGAGTTCTTCGACCGCATGGTGGAGCTGTTGCTGTTCCTGGTGCCCCGCTACGAGGCCGAGGGTAAGAAGTACCTGACCATCGGGATCGGATGCACCGGGGGGCGGCACCGGTCGGTGGCCATCGCCGCCCGGCTGGCCCAGGCGCTGAAGCGAGATGGGGTGGATGTCAGCGTGCTCCACCGCGATCTGGGCGATGCGGCGGGTGGGGTGTGAACCGGGTCGAGCCGCTCCCGGTGGCCCTGCTCCAACCGCTCGCCGGTGAGCCGGTGGGGCCGCGGGTGGTGTGCGTCGGGGGAGGCCATGGTCTCGCCCAGGTGCTCAGGGCGGTTGCCGGTTACGCCGGTTCCATCGCCGCCGTCGTCACCGTCGCCGACGACGGCGGCTCGTCGGGCCGGTTGGCGTCCGCCCTCGACATCCCGCCGCCGGGCGACATCCGCCGCTGCCTGCTCGCCCTCACCCCGGAGGCATCGCACTGGCGCAGCCTGTTCGAGTACCGCTTCGAGGGGGCGGATGTCGACGGCCATTCGCTCGGCAACCTGATCATCGCCGCCCTCGCCGACACCGAGGGGGACTTCGAGGCGGCGCTGGCCGCCTCCGAACGGCTGCTGGGCACGGTGGGATCGGTGATCCCTGCGGCCCGCCGGCGGCTCAGCATGGAGGCGGTCATCGACCGCAAGCTGGTCGAGGGTCAGGTGGCGATCTCGCACACCAGGGGGACGGTCACCGCCCTGCGGCTGCGCCCGGACGGCACCACCGCCACCCCGCGCGCCGTCCAGGCACTGCTCGAGGCCGACCAGATCGTGGTGGGGCCGGGCAGCCTGTACACGTCGGTGATCGCCACCCTCGCCGTCGACGGGATCGCCGCAGCCGTCAACCGCTCCCCGGCCCGGCTGGTGGCGGTGGCCAACTTAAGCATCCAGGATGCGGAGACGATCGGTATGGACGCCGTCGACCATCTCGAGGCCCTGATGCGACTCGGGGGGATCCGACCCCCTGCTGCTATCGTCGCCGAGGCGGGACCGGTCATGGTGCCGCCTCCGCTCGACCCGCTCCGGGTCGATCCCGAGGTGCTCGCCACCTATGGCGTCGACGTGCTCTTCGCCGACCTGATCGACCCGGACGCCGCCTGGCCGCAGCACGACCCGGTCCGGTTGGGCCGGGCACTGGCCAAGCTGGCAAACTGACCATCAACCGCCGACACGTGAGGGAACACCGATATGAAGGTTGCGATCAACGGCTTCGGGCGTATCGGCAGGAACTTCTTCCGGGCCGTCCACCAACGGAGCGATGTCGACATCGTCGCCATCAACGACCTGACCAGTCCCGAGGTCAACGCCCATCTGCTCAAGTACGACTCGGTGCTCGGGGTGTTCAAGGGCTCGGTATCGGTGAGCGGGAGTGACCTCGAGGTCGACGGCGACACCTTCAAGGTGTTCGCCGAGCGCGACCCCGGCGCCCTTCCCTGGGAGGACCTCGGGGTGGACGTCGTGGTCGAGTCGACCGGCGTGTTCAACAACCACGCCGCCGCCTCCAAGCATCTCGTGGCGGGGGCCAAATGGGTGGTGGTCAGCGCCCCGGTCGGCGATGCCGACATCCAGGTCGTGCTCGGGGTCAACGACGACAAGCTCGATCCCGACACGCACAAGATCATCTCCAACGCCTCGTGCACCACGAACTGCATCGCCCCCATGGTCAAGGTCCTCGATGACGCCTTCGGGGTGGAGCGGGGGATGTTCACCACGGTGCACGCCTACACCAACGACCAGGTGATCCTCGACCTGGCGCACGAGGATCTCCGCCGGGCTCGGGCCGCCGGCCTCAACATCATCCCCACCTCCACGGGCGCCGCCAAGGCGGTGGGCCAGGTGCTCCCGCACCTGGAGGGCAAGCTCCAGGCCAAGGCGCTCCGGGTCCCGGTTCCCGACGGGTCGATCACCGACCTTGTCGCCGAGTTGGGGCGTGAGGTCACCGTCGAGGAGGTCAACGGCGCCTTCGCCGCCGCCGCCGTCGGCCCCCTCCTGGGGATCGTCCGCTACACCGAGGAGCCGATCGTGTCCAGCGACATCGTCGGCGACCCGCACTCGGTGGTGTTCGACGCCGGCTTCACCGTCGCCGCCGGGAACCTGGTCAAGGTGTTCGGCTGGTACGACAACGAATGGGGCTACTCCAACCGGCTCGCCGACCTCGTCGCCAAGCTCGGCTGAGGTGGATCTCCCCGGACTCGACAGCCTGGAGATCGATGGTCGGACCATCCTGGTCAGGGCCGACCTCAACGTGCCCCTCGAGGACGGCGGCGTCACCGACGACCACCGCATCGTCTCCTCGATCCCGGTGATCCATCAGATCCGGGATCGGGGGGGCAGGGTGGTGGTGTGCTCTCACCTGGGGCGTCCCAACGGCCGCGACCCCGCCCTCAGCATGGCGCCGGTCACCACCCGGCTCGGTGAGCTCGGCGGCTTCCCCGTCACCCAGATCGACGGGGTCGCCGGACCCGAGGTGACCGCCGCCGCCGCCGCCGTCGACCGGGACACCGTGGCCGTGCTCGAGAACACCCGCTTCGAGTCGGGGGAGACCAGCAACGACCCTGTCCTCGCCCGCGGTCTGGCCGATCTGGCGGAAGGGTTCGTCCTCGACGCCTTCGGTTCGGCCCACAGGGCGCACGCCTCAACGGTCGGCGTGGCCGAGCTGCTGCCGTCGGCGGCGGGGCCGCTGCTCGCCGCCGAGGTCGCCGCCCTGTCCCGGCTGCTCACCGACCCACCCCGTCCCTACGTCGTCGTACTCGGCGGGGCCAAGGTCGCCGACAAGCTCGGGGTGATGCTCCACCTCCTCCCCAGGGTCGACCGGATGGTCATCGGCGGGGGGATGTGCTTCACCCTGCTGGCCGCAACCGGCATCGAGGTGGGCACCTCCCTTGTCGACGCCGACCGCGTGGCCGACGTCGGCGCCCTGCTCGAGGAGCACGGAGACAAGATCGTGCTCCCCACCGACGTGGTGGTGGCCGACCGCTTCGCCGAGGACGCCGACCACCGCATCGTCTCCGTCGACGCCATCGGGGCCGGCGAGATGGGGCTCGACATCGGCCCCGCCACCATCGACCGCTTCGTCGCCGAGGTGATCCCCGCCGGCAGCGTGTTCTGGAACGGCCCCATGGGTGTGTTCGAATGGGAGGCGTTCCGCCCCGGGACGGCGGCGATGGCGGATGCGGTCGCCGAGTGCCCGGGCTTCACCGTGGTCGGGGGTGGCGACAGCGTCGCCGCCATCCGCATGCTGGGCCGCGACCACGAGGTCGGCCACGTCTCCACCGGCGGCGGGGCCGGGCTCGAGATGCTCGAGGGTGCCGAGCTCCCCGGGGTCTCCGTGCTGGAGCGGACAATGAGATCGTGACCAACGACGATGGAGCAGGGCCATGCGTAAGAACCTGATCGCCGGCAACTGGAAGATGAACGCCACCCATCTCGAGGCGATCCAGATGGTGCAGAAGCTGAGCTACCGGCTGGACGTCGCCGACCACGACCGGGTCGAGGTGGTGGTGTGCCCGCCGTTCACCGCACTCCGCTCGGTGCAGACCGTGATCGAGGCCGACGGGCTGCTCATCAGGTTGGGAGCGCAGAACTGCCACCACGAGGAATCCGGCGCCTACACCGGAGAGGTGAGCCCGACGATGCTGGCCAAGCTGTCGGTGCGTTTCGTCATCGCCGGGCACTCCGAGCGCAGGCAGCTGTTCGGCGAGACCGACGAGACCGTCAACCGCAAGACGAGAGCGATCCTCGCCGCCGAGATGACCCCCATCGTCTGCGTCGGCGAGACCCTGGAGCAGCGCGAGGCGGGCGAGGCCGAGACGGTGGTGTCGGGTCAGCTCGCCGGATCTCTGGCCGGGCTCGACGCCGCCGCCATCGCCGGGGCCGTCATCGCCTACGAGCCGATCTGGGCCATCGGCACCGGCCGCACCGCCTCCGCCGACGACGCAGGGACGATGGCGTCGCTGGTGCGCTCCACCGTCGCCGACGGCTGGGGAGACGCCGCCGACCAGGTCCGCGTCCTCTACGGCGGTTCGGTGAACCCGGGCAATATCGCATGGCTGATGGCCAAGGACGACATCGACGGCGGCCTCGTCGGCGGTGCCTCGCTCGACCCCGACCAGTTCGCCTCCATCGTGCGTTACTGGATCTGAGGCGGATGGGTTGGGGGACCCATTGCGCCGCTCCCGACCGGGGTCGATAATCCGCCCCGGCCCGGGACCGGTGTTGCGGTTGGTCGTGATGGTGGCCGGAACGATTCGGTATCTGGGGACAAGCGTGTCGGTGCGGGGACGGTGAGACGGATGCAGGTGGAGGCTCTCTTCGAGTTCGCCGTGACCAGGCGGATGCCGTGGGGTCACGGCCTCGATTCGCTGGACACCCACGTTGCTGCGGTGCGGGATCGTCTTCTGGAGCACGACGTGGTGGACGACCCGAGGTGCTCCGCCGATGCCGATGCGGACCGGGTGGCCGTCCGGTTCACCGTCTCCGGGCAGACCGGGGCCGCCGCCGAGGCAGCGGCTCGCACCGTCCTCGGCGACGTGATTCGTGATGCCGCCGCCTACCACGACGGGCTGTTCCCCCACCAGAACGAGTACCGGATGCTGCCGAGACTCCACTCCTGGTCGGGTCTTCGCACCCCGACCTGGCAGGTCCGTCGCTGCCGGTTCACGGTGGGTGCCCCCGGCCAGGTGGCGGCCTCGTAGCACATCGTTGGCGGGCTGCCCCCCCGAACTTTGAGCGAGTGACACTGCTCGGCGGTGTGAGGCGCTCAAAGTTCGCCCCGGGACCCGCCCTCCGAAAACTTTGAGCGAGTGACGCTGCTCGGCGGTGTGAGGCGCTCAAAGTTCGCCCCGGGACCCGCCCTCCGAAAACTTTGAGCGAGTGACGCTGCTCGGCGGTGTGAGGCGCTCAAAGTTCGCCCCGAGAAGGGTCTCCCCTCCCCCGGGGTGCCCTCGATCGACGGCGATTTGGCTCCGGGTGGGCCCGATGTCCACACTGGTCGCATGCCCACCACCCTCGTCCTCCTCCGCCACGGCCAGAGCACCTGGAACCTGGAGAACGTCTTCACCGGCTGGACCGATGTGCCCCTCACCGACCTGGGCAGGGAGGAGGCGGCCTCCTCCGGCAGGCTCATGGAGGAGGCCGGTCTCGGGTTCGACGTGGTCCACACCTCGGTACTGCGCCGCGCCCTCGACACCGCCCACATCGCCCTCGACGTGATGGATCTGGGGTGGATCGAGGAGAGGAAGCACTGGCGGCTCAACGAGCGCCACTACGGCGCCCTACAGGGCTTGGACAAGACGGAGACCGCCCGCCGCCACGGCGACGAGCGGGTGCTGCTGTGGCGCCGGTCGTACGACGTGCCTCCCCCTGCGCTCGAGCCGGACGACCAGCGGCACCCCGGCAACGACCCGCGCTATTCCTGGATGCCACCGGAACTGCTCCCGGCCACCGAGTGCCTGGCCGATGTGGTCGACCGGATGCTCCCGTACTGGTACGACGCCATCGTCCCCGACATCCGCCGGGGGAGCAGGGTGCTGGTGGCCGCCCACGGCAACAGCCTGCGGGCCCTGGTCAAACACCTCGACGGGCTCTCCGAGACCGAGGTCCTCGACCTCAACATCCCCACCGGTATCCCGCTGGTATACGAGCTGGACGAGGCGCTCCGGCCGGTACGGTCGGGTTACCTGGGCGACCCCGAGGCGGCGCAGGCGGCGGTCGAGGCGGTGGCCCGCCAGGGGAGGGCTGAAGGCGGCCGGGTCCGCTCTTGACACGGACTTGACGGTAGGATGCCGTTGCGGCGATACTCTGCCGCACAGGTCCGCTCTTTGGAGGGGCGGTCCTGCTGTGAGAAAGGGCACTTCTTGCTGGCCGGAATCGTTGCGGCGATGCACGCCGTTGTGTCCCTCGCCCTGATCTTCCTCATCCTGCTCCACGCAGGCCGGGGTGGAGGGCTCGCCGACATGTTCGGTGGGGGATTCGGCGGCGGCTACTCAGGGTCGACCGTGGTCGAGCGCAATCTCGACCGCATCACCGTGATCGTCGCCGTTCTCTTCGCCGTCACCACGTTCACCTTGACGTGGCTGTGGCGTTGATCCCTTGCGGTGGCTGGCGATGGGGGTGCCGTCATTCCTAAGGAGGCAATACCTTGAACTTGTGGCGTAGCCGCAAGCTCGCCTGGTCCGGTCTGCTTCTCGCCTTCGTGCTCATCGCTGCCGCCTGTGGCGGCGACGACGACACCGGCGAGGCGACCACGACCTCGGCGGCTGAGCAAGACGCAACCACCACTGCCGCACCCGACGGCACCACCACCACCGGCGCGGATACCGGTACCACCCTGGCCGAAGGCGATGACTATTGCGCCGGCGGCGGTGAGGGCAACCTCATCTGGGCACATGAGCAGGAACCACCTGACATGCACCTGGACGATCCGGCCAACAACCTGACCACGACGGCGTGGGCACGTCAGGCCCTGCTCGACGGTCTGTACGGGATCACCGCGGCGACCCTCTTCTTCCCGGAGCTCCTGGCCGAAGAGGCCGTCATGACCGACAACGGCGACGGCACCTTCACCGCCACCTTCGTACTGCGCGATGGGCTGGTGTGGTCCGACGGCGACGACCTGACCGGCGACGACGTGAAGTTCACCTTCGACGCCATCATGGCGCTGGGGCCGGACACCACGCCCGACGACCAGGAGACCGACCCCGATCCCGAGAGCGACTTCATCTACCTGATCGGTGACCGGACCGGCTACGACACCGTCACCGAGTTCGCGGTGACGTCGCCCACCGAGTTCTCCATCACCTGGAGCGCGTTCTTCGGCGGTTGGAAGGCCATGTTCGCCGAGGTCTACCCGAGCCACGTGTTCGACGCCGACCCGGCAGTCGCCGCGGCCGAGATGAACGACGCGTTCCGCGAGTGGACGCTGGCCAGCGGCGACCCGATCCCGACCTCGGGACCGATGATGTTCGAGAGCTGGGACCGTGGCGTGGCGATGCACTTCGTCCGCAACGACAACTACAACGGCTCGCAGAGCCCCGACGTCGTCAACACGGGCATCGCCTGCGTCAGCGGCGTCGACATCACGTATGTCCTCGACACCGACGCCCAGGTGAACTCGCTGAAGGCGAACCAGGCGCACGTGATCATGACCCAGCCGCAGCAACAGTTCACCGAGCTGGCGACCGATGCCAACTTCACGGTGAACCCGCAGGCTGGTCCGGTCTGGGAGCACTGGGGCCTGAACATCCTCAACGTCCACCTTGCCAAGACCGAGGTGCGTGAGGCACTCGCCCACGCCCTCAACAAGCAGCAGGTGGTGGAGACGCTGTACACCCCGCTGTTCGGCGATCTGCTGCCGGCAGCCGGTCTGGGTAACACCTACTGGATGTCCAACCAGCCGCAGTACGAGGACCACCAGGGCGAGGCCGGCTACGGCACCGGCGACGCCGATGCCGCCAGGGCGCTGCTCGAGGGCGCCGGTTACGTGGCAGGCGCCGATGGGGTCTACGAGCACCCGACCGACGGGCGTCTCACCCTCCGGGTGGGCACCACGGGTGGCAACCAGCTCCGTGAGCTGCAGCAGCAGCTCATCCAGGCGCAGATGGCCGCCGCCGGCATCGAAATCGTGATCGAGAACCTGCCGGGTGGGGAGTACTTCTCCGTCCCGTTCGGTGGCGATCCGACCATCTGGGAGATCACCCAGTTCGCATGGGTGGGTGGTCCGTGGCCGGGCAGCCAGACGTTCTCGTACCGCACCGGTTCGGGCAACAACCCGTACGGGTACGCCAACGCCGACTTCGACGCCAAGGCCGACGAGTGCGACCAGATCGTCGACGAGGCGGAGGCAGCCGTGTGCTACAACGAGCTGGACCTCTTCGTGACCACGCTCGGTCCCGACGGGGAGAGCGGCCTCATCGTGCTCCCGCTGACCCAGAAGCCGTCGTTCTACGCATACAGCAACACCGCCCTGTCGGCCGGTGCGATCTCGCCTGACGCCAACTCGGCAGGCCCGATCGTCAACGTCGTCGACTTCAAGCTCGCCGGCTGATCCTTCAGCCGTCGTCGAGAAACGCAGGGAGGGGGCCCCCATCGGGCCCCCTCCCTTGCTATATTCGATGGACGATGCTGCAACATCACCTGGGTCGCTGATCGTGCTTGCCTACACCGTCCGCCGGCTCTTCTCTTCGATCGTCCTGCTCTTCATCGGGACGGGGGTGGTGTTCTATCTCACCTCGATCTCGTCCAATCCCGAGCTGCTGCTCGCCACCTGCCCGCCCACCCGGTGCGGGCCGGAGTTCAGGGCCGAGATGACCGAGATGTACCAGCTCGACAAGAGCATCCCGCAACGGTACGTGAGCTGGCTGGGCGACGCCGTCCAGGGTGACCTGGGCACCGCCGTCCGCGACGGCCGCCGGCCGGTCACCGAGGTGCTGGGTGAGCGGCTCCCCAAGACGTTGATGCTCGCCATCCCCGCCTTCGTGCTCACCGGGCTGATCGCGGTGGGACTGGGGGTCTACTCGGCGGTGCGCCAGTACTCGTTCGGGGACAATACGCTCACCGCCTTCTCCTTCGTCGGCATCTCGATGCCGACCTTCTTCTTCGGGTTGCTGCTCCAGGTGTTCTGGGGGGTGTGGTGGCAGGACTGGACGGGCACCAGACCGTTCTACGTCACCGGCTATCACGACGCCAACTTCATGGACATCGTCGCCTCGCTGACCCTCCCGGTGACCACCCTGATGCTGGTCACGGTCGCTGGGGAAGCCCGGTTCGGACGCGCCTCGATGCTGGAGGTCATCAACTCGGAATACATCCGCACCGCCCGGGCCAAGGGGGTCTCCGAGCGCAAGGTCATCTTCCGCCACGCCCTGCGCAACGCCCTTATCCCGCTGGTCACCATCTGGGCCCTCGACTTCGCCGCCCTGTTGTCCGGGTCGGTGATCACCGAGACCGTCTTCGCCTGGCCCGGGATCGGCAGCTACTTCCTGCGGTCGATCACCAACTACGACCTCGACCCGGTGATGGCGATCATGGTCTTCACCGCCGCCATCACCATCGCGTTCAACATGATCGCCGACGTCATGTACGGCGTGCTCGATCCAAGGGTGCGGTATGACTGATCTCGGTTCGCATCAGCAGGTCGAGATGCTGGCGGCGGCCGCCGGCGCCGCCGACACCGACGCTCTCGACGTCGAGGCCCGCAGCCTGGGGCGCCAGACCTGGGAGCGCTTCAGGAAGCACCCGGTGGCGGTGGTCGCCTTGGTGGTGCTGGTGCTGCTTATCATCGCCTTCTGGGCGGGCCCATGGATCTCGCCGTACACCTACGACCAGGTGCTGGCCGGGTTGCCCAACGAGGGGCCCTCGTTGTCCCATCCGTTCGGCACCGACCAGATCGGCCGCGACCTCATGGTCCGGGTGTTCACCGGTGGGCAGATCTCGATGACCATCGCCATCGTGGTCGCCCTGCTCACCACCTTCATCGGCACCGTCATCGGCGCCATCGCCGGGTTCTTCGGAGGCTGGGTCGACACCGTGCTCTCCGCCCTGACCAACCTGTTCCTGATCGTCCCCGGGTTGCTGGTCCTGCTGGTGGTGGCCGTCAAGTGGGGCGGCGGCGTCTACAGCACCGCACTGCTGCTCGCCTTCCTCGCCTGGCCGGTGATCGCCCGCGTGGTGCGGGGCCTTTTCATTCAGTTCAAGGAGCAGGAGTTCGTCCAGGCGGCGATCGCGGCGGGGGCCAGGCCGGCCAGGATCATGTTCCGGCACATCATCCCCAACACGTTCGGGCCGATCATCGTCAACGCAACCCTGGCGGTGGGCGCCGCCATCGTCATCGAGTCGACGCTGTCCTTCCTCGGGCTCGGGGTGCGGCCGCCGACACCGAGCCTGGGCAACATCATCCAGGACTACCGGGGTGCCATCGACTCCGATCCGACCAAGGTGCTTCTCCCCGGCCTGTTCGTGGTGTTGATCACGCTGTGCACCAACTTCCTCGGAGACGCCCTCCGTGATGCACTCGATCCCACGAGCAGGAGGGGGCATTGACCGAACCGCTGCTGTCCGTCAGAGATCTCTCGGTGACCTTCCGCAGCGACGACGGTGACGTCACCGCGGTGCGGGGCATGAGCTTCGACGTCATGCCGGGAGAGGTGCTCGCCGTTGTCGGCGAATCTGGCTCCGGCAAGTCGGTGACCTCGCTGGCGATCATGGGGCTGCTCCCCAGGTCGGCTCGTATCAGCGGCAGCGCCATGTTCGATGGCAAGGAGCTGATCGGCGCCGACATCAAGGACCTGCGCAGGATCAGGGGCAAGGACATCGCCATGATCTTCCAGGACCCCATGACCGCCCTCAACCCGGTGTTCACCGTTGGCAACCAGATCGTCGAGGCGATCACCCTGCACAACGACATCACCGAGAAGGCGGCGTGGGAGCGGGCCACCGACCTGCTGTTCCAGGTCGGGATCCCAGATCCGAAACGCCGGATAAGGCTCTACCCCCACGAGTACTCGGGCGGGATGCGGCAGCGGGCGATGATCGCCATGGCCATGGCCAACGGGCCCAAGCTGCTCATCGCCGACGAACCGACCACCGCCCTCGACGTCACCATCCAGGCCCAGGTGCTCCAGGTGATCCGCAAGGCGCAGGCGTTGACCGGTGCCGCCATGATGCTGATCACCCACGACCTTGGAGTGGTCGCCGGGCTCGCCGATCGGGTCAACGTGATGTACGCCGGCGCCGTGTTCGAATCCGGGAGCATCGACGACATCTTCTACCGGACGGGCAACCCGTACACGCTCGGGCTGCTCGGTTCCATCCCCATCCTCACCTCCCGGAGCGCCGACAAGCTGACCCCGATCCCAGGCTCGCCGCCCAACCTGCTGCGGCTGCCGGCAGGCTGTCCGTTCCGGCCGCGGTGCGTCTTCGCCACGGACATATGCCACGACGCCGAGCCCGACCTGTTCCCGGTCAACGGCGACGGGCACAGCTCCCGGTGCTACCACATCGACAAGGTCGTGGAGGCTCGGGCGGGGAGCACGGCGTGACCGAGCCGATTCTCGAGGTCACCGACCTCAAGACCCACTTCCCGATCAAGCAAGGCATCTTCCGCCGGCAGACGGGCACGGTGTTCGCCGTCGACGGCGTCACCCTCTACGTCGATCCCCATGAGACCCTGGGTGTGGTGGGGGAGAGCGGGTGCGGCAAGACCACGCTGGGTCGGTCGATCCTCCGGCTGATCGAGCCCACCTCGGGCACCGTCACCTATCGGGGCGAGGACGTCACCTCCGCCGACAAGGAGCGGATGCGGGAGCTGCGCAAGGAGATGCAGATCGTCTTCCAGGACCCGTACGCCTCGCTCAACCCGCGCATGCCGGTGCGCGACATCGTGGCCGAGCCGCTCCGGATCCACGGGATGGGCCGCAAGGAAGCCTACGACCGGGTCGGCGCCCTGCTGGGCAAGGTCGGGCTGATGGCAGACCACGGCAACCGCTACCCGCACGAGTTCTCCGGTGGTCAGCGTCAGCGGATCGGGATCGCCAGGGCTCTGATCCTCGATCCCAGCCTGATCATCCTCGACGAGCCCGTATCGGCGCTCGACGTCTCGATCCAGGCGCAGGTGATCAACCTGCTCGAGCAGATCCAGGACGAGTTCGGGCTCAGCTTCGTGTTCATCGCCCATGACCTGTCGGTGGTCCGCCACATCTCCGACCGGGTGGCGGTGATGTACCTGGGGCAGGTGGTGGAGTTGGCGGACCGCAACGTGCTCTACGAATCGCCGGCCCATCCGTACACCAGCTCGCTGCTCTCCGCAGTTCCCGTGGCCGATCCGAACGCCGAGCGGGCCCGCAAGCGCATCCTGCTCGAAGGGGATCTTCCTTCACCGGCCAACCCGCCACCGGGTTGCCGCTTCCACACCCGCTGTCCGATCGCCCAGGATGTGTGCCGGGTCGACCCCCCCGAGCTGCGCCAGACGTCCGAGGGTCACTGGGCCGCCTGCCACTTCCCCACCGCCCCCGGTGACTCGTTGGTGGCACAGGTGCAGCGGCTGGGCAGGGACCTGCGTCTCGTCGAGGCCCGTGAGAACTGACCCGGAGCCGGTCGCCATCTACTCATCGATCCGGGGTCTGCTCACCGCGGCGGCGGCTCCGGCCATCCTCATCGCCGTGGTGATCCTCGGGCTCAACCGGGAGTTCCGCTTCAGCGGGGTCATGATCGTGCTCGGTGTGCTGGTGCTGGTCCTGGGCGGGGCGGCACTGTTCGATCTACCCCGACGCACCGAGTTCGGGCATGAAGGGGTAACCCGGGTATGCGTGCTCCGCCGCCACCGGATCCCGTGGGACGACATCCTGGTCATCCGCCGCGCTCGGGGATCGACGCTGGCCAATCTGCGCAGCCGCAACCCCGACCACACCGGGGTGGGGCCGCTGGTCGCCAAGAAGGGCCGGGTCAACTACCTGCTGTGCAACCAATCCGAGAGCAGGACCGAGTACGACCGCATCGTCGCCGGCATGGCGACCTGGGCGCCCGAACTGGTGATGAGCGCCGCCCGACCCCCGGAGAAGGTGCCACCATCCGATCTGTACCGACGGAGGCGAGACGACAAACCGTGACCGGAGAGGAGCACCATCCGATGACCATCGACGAGCTGCGCGGTCGGATCGGGACCACCATCGGGGTCGGGGAGTGGGTGACGATCACCCAGGAGCAGATCGACACCTTCGCCGACGCCACCGGGGACCACCAGTGGATCCACGTCGATCCGGAGCGGGCCTCCTCGGGCCCGTTCGGGACAACCATCGCCCACGGCTTCCTCACCCTGTCGCTGATCTCCGCCATCGCCCCGCAGGTGGACCTGGACTCGAAGATGGAGATCAACTACGGGCTCGATCGGGTCCGGTTCATCAGCCCGGTTCCCTCGGGCTCCCGGGTCAGGGCGCACACCGTGCTGCGCGACGTCACCGAGGTCAGCGGCGGGATCCAGACCTCCGCCGAGGTCACCATCGAGATCGAGGGAGGGGCCAAGCCGGCCTGTGTCGCCGTCTGCCTGTCCCGCTTCTACCTCTGACCCTTCCGATATACTCGCCCACCCACGTCGGAGTGGCGGAATTGGTAGACGCGCCAGGTTGAGGGCCTGGTGGGAGAATATCCCGTGGAGGTTCGAGTCCTCTCTCCGACACGCCTCTGCCCCTCCCTGCCTGGCCCGCCGAGATCGAACTTTGAGCGAGTGACACTGCTATACGGGGTGAGGCGCTCAAAGTTCGGATGCAGCGACACCCCGATGGCCTGCTGAGATGGAACTTTGAGCGTGTGACACTGCTATGCGGGGTGAGGCGCTCAAAGTTCGGATGAGTGAGGGACCTGACCTTCGGTACCGATAGCCTGGCCCGGTCATGGCTCCTCCCCCGGGTCCGATCAGTGCCGGCATCCTGCTCTACCGCTTGGTCGGCGACGTGGTCGAGGTGATGATCGCCCACCCCGGGGGCCCGTTCTGGGCCAACAAGCACGAGGGGGCGTGGAGCATCCCCAAGGGTCTGATCGAGCCCGGCGAGGACCCCGAGACGGCGGCGCGACGCGAGTTCGCCGAGGAGACCGGGGCCGCCGCCCCCGAGGTCCTGATCGACCTGGGGGCGGTGGTGCAGCGGGCGGGCAAGACCGTATGCGCCTACGCCGGTGAGGGCGACCTCGACACCGCCTCGGTGGTCTCGAACCTGATCGCCATCCCCTGGCCACCGCGGTCGGGAAGGACGATCGAGGTACCCGAGATCGACCGGATGGTCTGGGTCAGCCTCGACGAGGCGCGCCTCCTCCTCAATCGTGCCCAGGCTGTCCTGATCGATCGGCTGGTGGACCACCTCGGAACGGGGCGGCGTTAGGATCGCTGGGCGATGCCGGCATGACCGCCCGGCGAGCCGGCAGCAAGGGGTGTCGTGGCCAAGAAGTCGAAGTCGCGGATGCGGGATCTCGCCGAGACCCCGCGCCAGCACACGCCGCGGTACATCGCCGGGCAGGACGAGGAAGGCCCCATCCTGTCAGGCGTCGCCTTCGCCCTGCTCTCTGCGCTGGCGTTGATCGGTCTGATGGCGGCGGCGATCCTCATCGGCGGCGACCAGGTCCAGGGTGCCGTCGCCGCTGACACCCTCAACTTCCTGAGACGCTCCGGCTACGACCAGGTCGCCGTCGCCGCCGACGGCCAGGATGTCACCATCGCCGGTACGGTCGACAGCGAGGCCGACCTCACCGCCCTTCCCGAGGCGGTGGCACAACTGAACGGGGTGCAGACGGTGCGGGCCACCCTCGACGTGGCGGTGCCCGACGCCCCCGAGGGCCCGGTCCCGTCCGACCCGATGACGATCAGCCTGGCGGAGGGGACCCTCACCGTCACCGGGACCATGCCCGACCAGGCGTCGATCGACCGGGTGACCACCGCCCTCCAGGCCTCGGGGCACCAGCTCGACGCCGACGGCCTGGTCATCAGGGAGCGGATCCCCGCCACAGATGCGTGGATGGCGGCGGTGCTCGCCATCACCGAGCGGTTGAACGGCGAGGTCGACGCCTTCGAGATCATCGTGAACCCGGAGGCGAGCGTCGCCACCGTCTCCGCCGTGTTCGAGACCAGGCAGGTCAGGGCGGACGTGCGCCGCCAGGCCGAGCAGCTCTTCGAGGACAGCCCGCTCGACTTTGTCAGCGCCCTCAGCGTGGTCGACGCCCCGCCGCCGCCACCTCCGGAGCGCGTGGTCGAGCTTCAGGAGAACCTGGACGACCTCATCCGGGGCAAGGTGGTCGAGTTCGAGTTCGGGTCGGCGGTGCTCACCCCGGCAGGTCGCCGGCTGCTCGGCGAGGTGCTGGAGGCGCTGCGCCGCTTCCCCGAGGTCCCGGTCGAGATCGCCGGTCACACCGACTCGGTGGGAAGCGACCAATCCAACCTCGTTCTGTCCGTCCGCAGGGCCGAGGCGGTGCTCGCCCATCTGGTCGAGAGGGGAGAGGATCCAGACCGGTTCGTGGTCACCGGGTACGGTGAGTCCCAACCGGTGGCCGACAACGACACGACCGAGGGGCGGGCGAGGAACCGCCGCATCGAGTTCATCGCCCTGGAGGAGTGAACCCATGACATACGTCGCCACGCAGATCGCCATCTGGATCCTCCTCGCCTTCCTCCTCGGGCTTGCGGTCGGATGGTTCGGCCGGGGTCGGCGCAAGGCCAACACTGCGGGGCGGCGGCGCTTCTGAGCACCGGGCGCACCGAAGCCGTGCGGCGGCGGCCCCACCGAGTGGTGCGGTAGCCTGGCGCCGACGACGAGGCCGAGGGAGGTCCGCGATGGCTGACGTACGCGAACTGCCGGATCACGTCAAGGAGTTCGTCGCGCTGTCCAAGGAGTACCTCCGCCAGGAGACGGTGGTGCCGGCCAGACAGCTGGGTCGATTCGCCGGGATCTCGCTGGCGGCGGCTCTCTGCTTCGTCCTTGCCGCGCTGTTCATCGGGATCGCCGCCGTGCGCTACCTGGTCGCCGCCCTTCCCGATGGCCGCAACTGGGAGGCCCTCGGCTACATTCTGGGGGCGGTGGCCCTCGGGATCGTGGTCGCCGTCATGTTCAAGGTGACCGCGTCATTGTCCAAGGAGTGAGACCCATGCCCGTCAGACGCTCGGACATCGAGAGCAAGCTGCGCCAGATCGAGACCATCGTCAGCGACACCAAGGAGCAGGCGAAGACGACCGGTACGGTCATCGCCGTCGTCGTGGTGGTGATCGTCCTCCTCGCCTTCGTCCTCGGACGCCGCCGCGGCACCAAGACCGGTGGCGCCAGGGTCGAGGTGTTCCGCCTGCGATGAGAACGATGCGGGCCTTCGGGATCCAGCAGCTCTTCTCCGGGTTGCGCCGGGGCAG
>Ga0136633_1000875_pt1 | contig 22555 bp, 27 predicted proteins | sample AntDrymeUQ832206_2_FD_105494 | JGI IMG/M metagenome (GOLD analysis project Ga0136633, IMG submission 105494) | Polar desert sand microbial communities from Dry Valleys, Antarctica - metaG UQ83 (22.06) | ecosystem: Environmental > Terrestrial > Soil > Desert | place: Antarctica: Dry Valley...
ATCGGCTATCGCGCCTCGAACGAGGTCAATGTCCGCTTCCGCGAGATCGCCGATTCGGGGCGCATCCTCGACGCCCTGGTCGCCGAAGGCGCCAACCAGATCAACGGCCCCAATCTCGGCATCGACCGGCCGGAGGCGGCGCTCGACGAGGCGCGGGTGGCGGCGCTCGCCAATGCCCGGGCGCGGGCCGAGCTTTATGCGCGCGCGATGAACATGCGCGTGCGCCGGGTGCTACTGATCAGCGAGAGCGGTGCGACCCTGCCGCCGCCCATGCCGATGCTGCGCATGCAGGCGAACCGGGCCGAGGCGGACACCCGGATCGAGCCGGGCGAGCAGATTCTGAGCGTCAGTCTGACGGTCAGCTTCGAGCTGGAATGAAAAAGGGCCGCCTCGCGGGGCGGCCCTCTCGCATCGCTACGGGCGATGTAGTTCTGTTAGCGGACGCTGCCGCGCCGTACGAGGTTGACCACCGCGAGCAGGACGATCGCGCCCACCAGCGCCACGACGAAGGAAACCAGATCGTCCGGGCGGGCGGCGGCCAAGTTGCCGCGGGTCCAGATCAAGCCACCGATGAAGGCGCCGACGATGCCGACGACGACGTTGAGCAGAATGCCCTGCTGTGCGTTGGTGCGCATGACGATGCTGGCAAGCCAACCGGCAAGGCCGCCCATGACCACCCAGACAATGATATTCCACATGATATGTCCCTCCTGTGACGCCCGCAACCTGCGGCGGGCGGTGCGCTGCTAAGACGCATCACAGGGGACGTTGTTCCTACTGTCGGGAGAAAACGTTTCGGGCGCGCACGGGGGGCGCTGCGCAAGGCCCTAAAATCGCTGCTGGCGTTCGTAGAGCGTCTTGTAATGTTGAATGCGGGTGACGCGCAGCCCCGGCATGCCGGAGCGATCGACGGCGCGCTGCCAGCCGGCAAACTCTTCGAGGCTCAGGCTGTAGCGCGCGCAGGCTTCATCGACGCTCAGCAGGCCGCCATTGACCGCCGAGACGACCTCCGCCTTGCGGCGGACGACCCAGCGCCGCGTCGACGGCGGCGGCAGCGAATCGATGGTGAGCGGCTCGCCGAGGGGACCGATAACCTGGCCTGGCCGAATTTTCTGATTCTCGATCATTCAATAACCTCAGAACAACACGGCCCTCGCCGTAGAACGTCGCTGTGTCTGGTATCTTTAGCGCCGGACCATTGAAGGAAGGCTAAAACGCCAAGGTAAATATTGCGGTGATAAGCCTTTACGCGGCATTGAACCGCCGTCCCGCTTCGGCACGGTTGAAGCAGCCGCATTGCGCGGAAACCGCGCCGCGCCATGCCCCGCCGCTCAGCAGAAGCTCGATCAACGGCTCCTCGATAGTCTCGTCGATCGAGGGGGAGGCCGGCCGCACGGCACGGCGCGCGTCGAGCGAAGCGAGCAGCACAGCATGATCGAGTCGCGCCGGCGCATGCGGTACCAACATCCGCTCGGCGCGCCGGAGGAAAGCCATGTCCATCCCCCAGCCTTAGCCGGGTGAGGGTGAAGGCCGGGTAAAGCCCGGGGGTGGGCTTCGCCGCGGTCAGCCTTTATCTAGCGCGGCGATGAATGCGGATTTCCAGCTCGGCCGCCCCGCAAAGGGCGCACGCATCGTCGTCGCCATGTCGGGCGGCGTCGACAGCTCGGTCGTCGCCGCGCTCGCCGCCCGCTCCGGCGCCGAGGTGATCGGGATCACGCTCAGGCTCTACGATCAGGGCACCGTCACCGGCCGGGCGAAGAGCTGCTGCGCCGGGCGCGATATTCATGACGCCCGCGCGGTCGCCGACCGACTGGGCTTTGCCCACCACGTCTTCGACTATGAAAGCCGCTTCCGCGAGGAAGTGATCGACCAGTTTGCCGACGATTATGCGCGCGGCCGGACGCCGATCCCGTGCGTGCGCTGCAACCAGAGCGTCAAGTTCGCCGATCTGCTTGGGCTGGCCCGCGACCTTGGGGCGGACTGCCTCGCCACGGGCCATTATGTCCGCCGCGTCATAGGCGCGAACGGGGCGGAGCTGCACCGCGCCGCCGACCCTGCCCGCGACCAGAGCTATTTCCTCTTCGCCACGACCCAAAGCCAGCTCGATTATCTGCGCTTCCCGCTCGGCGATCTGCCCAAGCCGGCGGTGCGCGAATTGGCCCGTGAGCTCAGCCTGCTTGTCGCCGACAAGCCGGACAGCCAGGACATCTGCTTCGTCCCCCATGGCGATTATGCGCGCATCGTCGAGAAGCTGCGGCCCGAGGCTGCCAGACCCGGCGAGATCGTCGATCAGACCGGCCGCGTGCTCGGCGCGCATCGGGGCCTCATCCATTTCACCGTGGGCCAGCGCCGCGGCCTGGAGATCGGCGGTCAGGCCGAGCCGCTCTATGTCCTCGCGCTCGAGCCAGAGACGGGGCGCGTTGTGGTCGGGCCGAAGCGCGCCCTCGCCGTCCGGGCGGCGCGGCTGAGCGAGGTCAACTGGCTGGGTGAGGGGCAGAGCGATGGGCTGACCGCCAAAGTTCGTTCGCTCGCCCAGCCGGCACCGGCGTCATTCGATGGCGAGCGCGTTCATTTCGAGTCGCCCGAATATGGTGTCGCGCCCGGACAGGCGACGGTGCTCTACGAGGGCGAGCGCGTGCTCGGCGGCGGCTGGATCGAGGAAACCGTGGCGGCGGAACTCGAAGCCGCCTGACGGCGCGCAAGCGCATAGAGAATGAAGCCGGCGAGAACGAGGCCGCCGAGCATCGCCCAGGATTGCCAGGACGATTGCGCCGCCCCCCACAGGCAGACCGCGAGCGCGGCAGCGACCATTGCCCAGATGCCGGCGCCTGCTTTCTCCGCTTTCGGCAAAGCGGCGATGCTGACCGCATAGACGATCAGACGGGCGAGCGTGCTGACAATGGCGAGCCAGAGGAAGCTGCCGGTGACGCCCAGCGCAATTCCCGCCAGCCCCATGAAGAGGATCGAATTGGCCGGCGTCGCCCAGCGGGGATGCACCGCGCCAAACCAGCCGGGCAGCGAGTTCTGCGCGGCAAGCGCGTAAGTGACCCGCGGCGTCGCGGTCATCGATCCCGTCAGGTTGCCGGCAATCGAGGCCAATGCCGTGGCGGTGAGGATGAGCGCGCCGACCGGCCCGATCAGCGCCTCGGCGAAGGCGGCGAGTGGCGCCGCGGGGGCCGGACCTGGCGGCATCACCGCGACATAAGCGAGCTGGATCAGGAAGTAGAGGGCGACGGTCAAAACCAGAGTCACGATCAACGCGCGGGGTATTGTGCGGCGCGCGTCGGCAGTCTCGTCGGCCGGCACGACCGAATTTTCGAAGCCGACGAAGGCGTAGAGGATGATCAGGGCGGCCGCCTCCATCGCCGTGAAGGGCGGCGGCGGGCCGGGTGCCGGCCAGCTCCCCGCCGACCAGGCCAAGCCCCAGAGCGCCAACGCGATCAGCGGCAGCGCCTTCAGCAAGGTGAGCAGATCGAGCACCCGCACGGCGCGGCGCACGCCGACCATGTTGATGATCGTGACGAGGCCAATCAAGGCGACGATCGTCACGCCGCGACCGATCGTGCCGCCGAGCGGGGGCCAGAGCGAGGCGGAATAAGTGGCGAAGACATTGGCGTTGGCGGCGAGCGCGGTGATCCGCGCGACATAATAGAGCCAGCCGGCCTGGAAGGAGATCAGACCCCCGAAGGGCATCGTATAAGCTGCGGGCCCGCCCGACTTCGGATGCAGCCCCGCCAGCCGCGCGAAGGGGAATGCGATCAACAGGAAGAGCGAGCCGAAGATCGGGAACAGCCACGGGCTGAAGGCGCCGAACTGGGTGTGAAGCGTGCCCGGCAGCGCGAAAATACCGGCGCCGACCATTCCGCTGAACGACAGGAAGGCGGAGCCGGTGAACCCAATATCGCGCCGAAGCTTCGGCTCACCCCCCTCGCTCATGCGCCTTCCCTATTCCGGCGTCTGAGGCGTCTGGCCCGGCCGTTCCTCATCCATGATCGCTTCGTCGATGCGGCGCAGCCGCGCCTGCCGCGCCTGCTCGATCAACTGGTTCCAATTGATATTGGGATTGTTGCGGCGCTCGGCCCGTGCCTGCTGAACGATCTGGTTGAAGCAGCCCGATGCGCCGCCCGGGCCGGTCGCCGAGCAGCTGCCGATCCCGCCCGCGCCGACATAGCTCAATTCGGTGGCGCGGGTGTTCCACGCCTGGTTGGACGGATCGTTGGGATTGTTGCGCAAGTTGGGCGGAATGCGAAAGCGATCGCCCTCCGGCAGCCGCGCGCAGACGTTGATGACGTCGTCGGTGCTGCCCGGACAGGGATCGTCGCCATAGACGATGACCTGATTGACCGGCACATCCTCCGACGAGCTCGTGCCAGCCTGTGCCGCTACTGCTTCGGGCGCCGCGACGCCCGGCTGCTGGGCCAGTGCGGCGCCGCCGGCGAGCAGGGCGGCGAGGGGGATAGCGTACAGACGCATCAGTCAAATCCTCTTCGAAAGTTCGATCGCGACCCGGCAGCCGGCGCGAATCGCGGCATAGATTATGGGATAGCCGATCGCCTGCTCCGCGCCAGCCTCGATCGCGGCGTCGCGATGCTCGCGCTCGTCGGCCTGGAAATCGGCGATGGCGCTGCTCAGCGCGGGGTCGTCCTCGCTAAGCGCCTTGAGCTGCTCGGAATAATGGGCGTCGATCTCGTCCTCGACCGCGGCGGTGCAGGCCATCGCCGCCTGCGGCCCGATCAACGCGGTCGCCGCGCCGAGGGCATGGCCGGCGATATGCCAAAAGGGTTGCAGGATGGTCGGGCGCACGCCGCGCGCGGCCATCATCGCATCGAAATGCTTGAGGTGCCTTTCCTCCTGCGCCGCCATGCGGGCGATCAGGCGGGAGGCCGGCTGGCCGTCGCCGAGAACCGCAAGCTGGCCGGCATAGATGCGGGTCGCGCCATATTCGCCCGCCTGATCGACGCGCAGCATCGACGCGGCGTCGCCGCGCGCGCCACCAGGCCGCCAAGCGGGGGCGGCGCTCAGTCGCGCAGCGGGCGCTTCAGGCTCAACCATAAAATCGTCAACGCGCCAGCAAGGGAAAGGATCGCATTCCACCCGGCCATCGAAATGCCGAGGAAAGAGAATTGCACCTGATCGCAACGCGTGATCGGCGCGGCCATGATCTGATTGAAGACGTCCTCGGAGGAGCCGCCGCCGACCACCGCCGTGCACTGGGTGAAGCCTTCGAAATAACGCAGCTCGACGCCAGCATGGTAGAAGCCGATCGCGCCGCTCGCGAGGATGCCCAACGCCGCGAGCCAGACGAAGCTGCGGCCCCGATCCGGCATGCCACCGCCGAGCAAGGCGACGAGCGCGAAGGCCAGCCCGGCGAAATGGGCGTAACGCTGCCAGTAGCACATCTCGCAGGGCGCGAGGCCGCCGAGATATTGTGAACCGTAGGCGCCGGCGAGCAAGGCAGCCGGAACCAGCACCGCCAGCGCTTTGGCGAGGCCGAGCCGCGAGGCGCCGCCCTCCCCGGCGGGCGAGGAGGCCGCGCTCGCCATTTCTAGCGGCTGGCGCGCGGGCGGGGCGAGCCCGCCGTCTGCACCCGCCCTAGCCGTGAAAGCGTCTGCAGCGCGTAGTGGAGCTGATAATCGGTCACGCCGCGCTGCTCGAGCTCCGCTGCGGTCGCGGCGAAGCGCGGATCGGGCCGCCCGTCATTCTGGACGAGATCGTCGCGCACGCCCGCCTCGTTGACGAGGTGACGGCGCAGATCCGATTCGCGGACCCGGTTGCGCGAGCGATAATCGGGATCGGTGAGCTGCGGCACCGCGATGTCCGGCGTGATTCCGCCTTCCTGCACGGAGCGGCCCGACGGCGTGTAATAGCGCGCCGTGGTGAGCCTGAGCGCGGTCGCATTGTCGTTGCCGAGCGGGATCAGGGTCTGGACCGAGCCCTTGCCGAAGCTGCGCTCGCCCATGACGATCGCGCGGCGGTGATCCTGCAAGGCGGCGGCGACGATCTCGGAAGCCGAGGCGCTACCCGCATCGACCAGAACGACGATCGGCACGCCGTGGGCGGCATCGCCGGGCCGGGCATAATAACGCTCGATATCGGTGCGGCGGCGGCCGCGCTGCGAGACGATCTCGCCGCGCTCGAGGAACAGATCGGAGAGGCCGACAGCCTGATCGAGCAGGCCGCCCGGATTGGAGCGCAGATCGATGATGTAGCCCAATGGCGGCCCGCCGAGCTGGCGCTCGATATCGGCCATCGCCCGCTGCGCCATTTCGGTGGTGTTGCGGTTGAAAGTGGTGACGGTGAGGATGCCGACCCGGTCGCGCACTTCCGAGCGCACCGCCGGAATATCGATGATCGCCCGCGTGATGTTGACGTCGAAGGGGCGCTCGCGGCCGGCGCGCACGACCGTGATGCGCACCGCCGTGCCCGGCGCGCCGCGCATCCGCTCGACCGCCTCGTCGAGCGTGCCGCCGTAGAACAAACGCCCGTCAATATGGGTGATGAAGTCGCCCGGGCGGATGCCGGCGGCGTCGGCCGGGGTGCCGCGCGTCGCCGCGATCACCTTGACCGCGCCGTCCTCCATCGTGACGGTGAGGCCGAGACCGCCATAATTGCCGTCGGTCGTGGTCATCAGCGAGCGGAAGCCGCGCTCGTCCAGATAGGAGCTGTGCGGATCGAGGCTGGCGAGCATGCCGTCGATCGCGCCGCGGATCAGCTGCTGATCGGTGACCTGATCGACATATTCGCCTTTCACCCGCTCGAAGACGGACATGAACTGGTCCATCTCGCGATAGGAATTGACGTCGACCTGGGCGAGGGCGGCGGTCATTGCGGGGATAACGGCGACGGCGCTGACGAGGCCGAGCGAGCGGATGATCTGATTGGCCATGACGGTCCTGTTCAACTGAATTAGGCTTCTATTACAGCCAATTTAGGCGCGCGAAAAGCAACCCTCGATGAACGCCTGTTAAGCAAAGGCGATTCAGCCGCTGACGATTTGCGCGATCGGCACGGGCCGGCCGGCGCGCCTGAGCTCGACGGTGACGCGCGGCGCGCCCCGCCCGGTGCGGCCCAGCGTCCCGCCCCGCGCCACGCGCTCGCCATTGGCGACGGCGAGGCTGGCGAGGTTGGTGATGACGCTCGACCAGCCATTGCCATGATCGATGATCACGACATTGCCATAGCTGCGGAAGCGCCCTGCATAAGCGACGCGGCCGTTGGCGGGCGCGACGACGCGCGCGTCCGCCGCCGTCTCGAAGGTCAGCCCGCGCGAATGAATGCCGCCGTCCGAAATCTCGCCGACGCCGACCAGCAGCCGGCCTTCCACCGGCATTTGATAAGAGAGGCGCTGCGCGGGCGCCTCCGGCCTCCCATCGGCAGTGGGGCGCGGCACCGGCCCGGGCAGCAGCGCCAAGGCGGCGGCGCGCCGCGCCTGCTCCTCGCGCGAACCCAGATTGCTGGCGAGGGCGCGCGCTTCCTCGCCGAAGGCCAGTGCGCGGTCGCCCTCGCTGAGCGAAAGCCCGGCCAGCGTCGAGGAGCGCGCCCGCTGCGCCGCTTCGAAACCCGCCAGCGCCGCGCGCCGCTCGCGCAAGGCGGCGCGGCTGGCCTGGAGCCCACCGCGCGCCTGATCGGCCCGATCGCGCAGGGCCGCGCCTTGGGCGACCTCGGCGCGCAGGGCGGTTGTGCGGCGACGAATCTCGGGGAGCGCGGCGGCGAGTAGCGAGCGGACATGGACCGTGTCATCGACCGAGCCGGGCTGGATCAGCGCAAGCGCCGCCGGCCGCCGCGCCATCACCTGAAGCGCCGCGACGAGCCGCACCAGCGGCCCCTGCCGCGCCGCCAGCCGCGCCCTTTGCTCCTCCTGCAAGGCCGCGATGATCGCGATGCGCCGCTCGGACGCGGTAAGTTCGGCCTCGGCCCCCTCGATCCGCGCGGCCAGCGCCTCGCCTTCGGCACGGGCGCGGGCGGCGGCGCTGGTCGCGGCGCGCGCCTCGCGCTCCAGCCCCTGCGACCGGTCATTGGCCTGGTCCGCCTCGCGCCGCGCGGCGGCGAGCGCCTCGGCATCCGGGCCACGCGACGCCTGCGCGGCGACCCCGGCAAGGACGGCCGCGACGGCAAGAGGAAGGATCAGCGCGCGCATCGCCTTATCCTTCCCGGTGATAGGGGTGGTTGGCAAGGATGCTCGTCGCCCGGAACAATTGTTCGGCGAGCATCGCGCGGGCGAGAAGGTGCGGCCAGGTCGCCCGGCCGAAGGAGAGGAGGAGGTCGGCTTCGGCCCTTTCCGCCTCGTCGAAGCCGTCCGCGCCGCCGATCAGGAAGCGCGCCTCGCGCACGCCGTCATCGCGCCAGCGCTCCAGCTGGCGGGCCAGTTCGGCGGAGGAAAGGAGCGCGCCTTTCTCATCGAGGAGAATGTTGACGGCGCGCTCGGCGGGCGGCGGCGCCTTGCCGCCGGCCTCCGGCAATTCCGTGACTTTAGTCGGCCAGGCGATGCGCTTGAGATAGCGCTCGACCAGCTCCGCCTCGGGTCCGCGCCCGATCTTGCCGCGGGCGAGGATGTGGAGGAGCAATTAGAGCGCGGCCGCGGTCTGAGCCGCAGCGGGCGCGGCCTCCTCGAACGCCCACATCCGTTCGAGATTGTAGAAGCTGCGCACTTCCGGGCGGAAGAGATGGACGATGACGTCGCCGGCGTCGATCAGCACCCAATCGGCGACGGGCAGCCCCTCGACACGGACGCTGCGGCCAAGCTCGCGCTTGATCCGCTCGGTCAATTTGTCGGCCATCGAGGCGACCTGGCGGGTCGAACGGCCGCTCGCGATCACCATATAGTCCGCGATGTTGGATTTGCCGTTCAGGGGGATCGAGACGACTTCCACCGCTTTGTCGTCGTCGAGGGAACGGAGCACGAGAGCATGCAGAGCCTCGGCGTCCTGATCGGCTCCGGCGGGGCGCGGAGCGGGGTCTTGAGCGGGCAAACTTCCTCCTTCAGTCGATCGGCCGGCGCGTGACGGGATCGCGCGCGGACCTGTGTTGAAACGATTTCATGACGGCTTCGTGCCATCGGGGAGCGGCGGCGCGCAGGGCGGTCGCACTGGTCGGGTCGGGCGGCAGGCTAAGCAGCACGAGCGACGGCAAGCTCCAGTCCGTCCAGTCTTTCGCGCCGGCCGCAGGTCGGACGAAGCGCCGCAGCCAGGCCATGGCGGGGGCCGCCAGGGCATCATCAGCATAGCCCGGACGGGCGATAACGGCAATCGGAACCAGCGAAGCGATCCTCCGCCAGTCGCGCCAGCAGTGGAACTGGGCGAGATTGTCGCCACCCATCAGCCAGATGAAGCGCCTCTTCGGGTAGCGCCGGATCAAGGCAGCCAGCGTATCGACGGTATAGCGCGTGCCCAGCTCGCGCTCGATCGCGGTGGCGCGGATCGGGGTCCGGCGGGCCATAAGCCGCGCCGAGGCGAGCCGCGCGCGGAGCGGCGCCATGCCCCTGGCGGGCTTCAGCGGATTGCCGGGCGAGACCAGCCACCAGGTCTCGTCCAGCCCCAGCGCCTCGATCGCGGCAAGGCTGATCCGGCGATGGCCGCGATGGGCCGGATTGAACGAGCCGCCGAGAAGGCCGGTGAGCGTCATGTTGGCTGGGTGACGGGTGCGTCGGAATTTACGGCGGTCAACGCCGTTCTGAGCGCGCGGCCGGCGCGGCAGATCGCGTCCGCCAAGGCTTGCGGCGTGCAGGATGCCTCGGCCGTGATCCAGCCATGCACCGGCGACAGCGCCGCGTCGCCAAGCTGACGCGCGGCGAGGACGCGCGGAATATTGAGGGCATTATCGTCCGGCAAGCGCTCCGCCACCAGACCGGCCAGCATCCGCGCCGTTTTCTCACCGGTGCGGCCATCGAGAGTCTGGCGCGCCCTTTGACGATTTTCCCAGAAATGGGCGAGCAAGGGGGCAAGCGCCGCGGCGTCGCCAATCCCCGCGGCTGCATCGGCCAGCGTCGCAAAGGGCCGCGCCAGCGCCGCCATGTGGATGTCGTCGGCGCTCGAATAATGGTCGTAAAAGGTCGAGCGGCCGACATTGGCTTTCTCGACGATGTCGGCGACGCGGATTTTCGGGCCGCGCCGGCTCAGGACGAGATGATCGAAGGCGGCAATCAAGGCCGCCCGCGTTCGCGCTACCCGCCGGTCCCTGTTCATCGTCACGCCTGTTTCCGGACAGAAAGGCCGCCTCGTCCGGTATCGGACCACGCGCCGGCTTCTGTCGCTTCCGTCGCGCCAAGCCCTCCTACAAGATCGCGGCTCGGGAGCAAAAGGAGCGCGTGATGACGGAGAGTGGTGCGGCGACACAGGACGAAGGCGCGGATCGTGTCGCGGGTGGGGCGCTGATCGCGGCGGCGGCGTTGAGCGTGCTCGCCATGGCGCATCACCCGACCGGGGCGCATGGCGACAACGGGATGGCGGGCTTCATCCATGGCGTGATGATCGTGCTGTTGACGGCCACGACCTACGGCTTCGCCCATTTCGCCCTTCGGCGCGGGCCCGCCCGGCCGCCGATCCTCGCGGGTCTGGTCGCCTATCTCGTCAGCCTTGTCGCCCATCTCGGCGCGGCGACGATCAACGGCTTCGTCGTCCCGGCGCTCGCGGGGCGTGGCGTAGCGAACCACGAACTCTTCCTCTTCGCCTGGGAAGCGAACCAGGCGCTGGCCGGGCTCGGCGTTTTCGCGACCGGCGCTGCTTATGTGCTGTGGTCTGTGGATTTCCTCCGCCGCCCGGGGCTCGAGCCGAAGGCGATCGGCGCGTTGGGCCTTGTCGCGGGCATTGCTCCGGCCGCCCTGCTGGCGTCGGGCACAATCCGGATGGATGTCGGCGGTGCGCTCATTGCCTATGCCGCGTTTGCGGGCTGGGGTGTGCTCGTCGGCCTGCATCTGATCCGCGGAAGGCTGCGGGATGCAGCGGGCTTCTGACCGCAGAAGAGAAGGCTCGGCCATCGCCGGTCCGTGCCCGATTTGAGGGCTTGCAGGAAAATAGGAAATCGGCGCCGCGTCGTCCGCTTTTCTCAGTTCGCCCCGACCGGGATGAGGGCATCGGCGCTGATCGTGGCGATCGATATTCTGGGCGTGGTGGCCACCGGCGCCGCTTCGGCCGGGGCGTCGTTATAGATGAAGCCGGCGGCCGGGTTGGCGCGGATGCCGAGCGAACCCTGCGGCGCGTACCACACGCGAACCATGGACCAGTCGCCGTTCGGCGAGACGTCGCGCGCGAGCGCCCGGCGCTCGATGCGGCCGGGGCCGGACCAATTGGCGTGATCGAGATAGACGTTCCGGTCGTCGATGATCTCGGCGACCATCGCGACATGGCCGATCGGCATCGCGCGCGTCGCCTGGAGAACGAGGACCGCGCCGACCCGCGGCTCGGCGCCGCGCGCGTAGCGGCCCGCCGCCTGACCCCACCAGGTTCCCGCATTGCCGCGAATCTCGATGCCCGATTGGGCGCGCGCATAAGGCACGCATTGCAGCACCGCGGCGGCGGGAGTCGCGGCGGCGGCGGCCAGCCCGAGGGCCAGCAGGATGCGAAGGATGTAGCGGGAAAGCTGCGCTGCGAGCGCGCGCTGGACTTCGAAAACGGCATGAATCCCCCCGGACCGGACGTGAACATCCTACACGGGGAGGTTGAAGCGAATAGTCGCGGGCGGATCAACGCACCCCGCCGACTGAACGGTTCGTCCCGGTAGCGGCCGGAGTGCTGGGGACTTGTTAGCGGACGGCGACGGCGAGCTGGTCGAGCAAGTGGGCGGCTTGAAGACTGGTTGGGAGCGGGAAGGACTTCGGTCATCCCGAGTGGGAGGCGTGGCGGAAAATGGTTTCTGCGACGTCGCTTTTCACCCATCGCAGACATTGCCGTTCGGCTCCGCACCTAGTGCCAACATCACACCAAATTAGACGGGCCTGAACTTAATGTGCGCGGACTCGTTCGATCGGGCGCATAAGCGCAAGGTGAGCTGAGGCTTAGCCCGCTCTGGAGATGTCATGCTCGCTGCGTTCGGCCGCCGTTATCTCGACCTTCTCGGGTCAATCTATATTTACAACGAGCATCGAGGCTACACGGCAATCGACCGGGTGCTGGAGGCTGTTCGCGCGCGTTCGCCGGACGATATCGAGCTGATCTCCGCCATTGAGCGCCACCGGGCGGACGAGCGTAAGCACTATGTCATGTTCCGCCGATGGTTCGAGCGGCGCGGGGTGATGCCGCTCGCGCTAGACCGTACCTTCGGGCACATCGACCGGTTCATCGAACTCATGTTCCGTACGTCCATCGATCGACTCGACACCCAAGAGGTGATCAATCGCGACGAACTCTTCGAGCGTTTGTGTCGGGTGATCTCACTGACCGAACAGCGCGGCTATCGCACGTTGGAGGCGTTGCTGGAAAACAGGTTCGTGCGCGGCGACCCTGTTCTCATGCGTATTTTCCGGATCATTCGAGCCGATGAGCCAAGCCACTGGGCACCTTATGAGGGCTGGCTGCGCAAACATGGCAAACGTCAGCCTCGCTGGTGGGAACGGGCTGTCGATGGCTTCATCCACTCTGAGCTTCTGTTTCTGAAACTGCCATTTCTCTTCGTCAATCCATGGATAGGTCGACGCACCGAATGGGCAGATGCGAACGAGCGGGAAGCTTCCGTTCGACCGCAAAGACTGGCAAGCGGGGCCGCCGCTTGACGGTGCCCGCATGGCTACCCGGTCGTGACGGCTCCCGGGATCCCCGCGTCGAGGATCCGACGAACCTATACCTCGTCCATTTCACGGGCCGGGCGCTGTTGCCCCTCGCCCTTCGCATCGGCCTTTCTGCCAACGCCGTATCGTTGACGGGCCTCGCCTTCGGCGCGGGCGCCGCTGCGGCATATTTTCGCTGGATGGACTGGCGCTATGCCTGTTTTGGCCTGGGGCTGTGCGTGGCATGGCTGATCGCGGACGGTCTCGATGGAATGATCGCCCGCGCCGCAGGGACGGCCAGCGCGTTGGGCCGCTTCCTCGATGGCATTTGTGACCATGCCGTGTTTGTGCTCCTCTATCTCTCGTTGGCTGGGTCAATCGGGACAAAGGCAGCCTGGGCATTGGCCGTGACCGCAGGTGCGGCCCACGCGGCCCAAGCTACACTCTATGAAGGTGAACGGACCCGCTTCCACCGAAGGATAAGGGGAGATGCCGGCGGCCGCGCGGTTCGGCCCTCCCATAACTTACTCGTCCGATTGTATGACGGCCTCGCCGGCAGCCTTGATCGGCTAACTGCCGGCTTCGACGAATGCCTGAAAGCGGCGGCGGATCCGCGCGCGTTCGGCGACGCCTATGGCAGGCGTGCGGCAGCGCCGCTTAGGATGATGGCGCTGCTGAGCAACAATGTGCGGGTGCTGATCATTTTCGTTGCCTGCCTCGCGGGTGATCCACGGTGGTTCTGGATCCTTGAGCTCACCATTCTGTCGTTGGTGCTGTTGGTCGGGATTTTGTGGCTGAGGGTGGTGGAGAACCAAATAGTGCGTGAATGCGTCACTGGGGTGAAGCGCTTTCCATGATGGCGGCGCAGTCAGCCTTCCACCCAAAGCCGACATTCCTTGACTTTTTGCACTGCAGCATGCATATGCCCGCCCAGCGAGGCGCCATGCAGCGTGATCGGCGGCCATCCGCCCGGCTCCGCCTCGTACTCTCCCCAAGGTTTCCCTTTTCACGCGGGTTGCCAAAAACCCGCCGCGTATTCGCGCGCCATTTGGGCTGCGCGGAACGCCGCACACGTAAGTGAGTCTGATTATGTCATTTCAATCCCTCGGGCTGTCGCAGCCCGTTCTCCAGGCGCTCGCGCTCAAGGAATATGTCAATGCGACCCCGATCCAGCAGCAGGCCATCCCGACCGTTTTGACCGGCCGCGATCTGCTCGGCATCGCCCAGACCGGCACCGGCAAGACGGCGGCCTTCATGCTGCCCTCGATCGACCGCCTGCTCCAATCCAACAAGCGCGCCGGTCCCCGCGCCTGCCGCATGCTCGTCCTCGCGCCGACGCGTGAACTGGCCGGGCAGATCGCCGAATCGGCGCGCGAATATAGCCGCTTCGCCCATCTGCGCGTCGCCACCGTCTTCGGCGGCACTTCGATCGGCAAGAATCGCCAGGACGTGGCGCGCGGCGTCGATGTCCTCGTCGCCACGCCGGGCCGCCTGATCGACCTGATCGAGCAGCGTTATCTGACCCTCTCCGAAGTCGAGATCCTCGTCCTCGACGAAGCCGACCAGATGATGGACCTGGGCTTCATCCACGCCCTGAAGCAGATCGTCCGTCTGCTCCCGGCCAAGCGCCAGACTTTGTTCTTCTCGGCCACGATGCCGAAGACGATCAAGGCGCTCGCCGACCAGTTCCTGACCGATCCGGCTTCTGTCTCGGTCGCCCCCGCCTCGACCACCGTCGAGCGCGTCGATCAATATGTGAGCTTCGTCCAGCAGAGCGAGAAGCAGGCGTTGCTCACCATGATGCTGCGCCACGGTTTTTCCGAGCGCGGCAATATGGACCGCGTGCTCATCTTCACGCGCACCAAGCATGGCGCCGACCGCGTCGTGAAATTGCTGGCGGGGAATGCGATCCCGGCCAACGCCATTCACGGCAACAAGAGCCAGCCGCAGCGCGAGCGTGCCTTGGCCGAGTTCAAGCAGGGCCGGGCGAAGATCCTCGTCGCGACCGACATCGCCGCGCGCGGCATCGACGTTACGGGCGTGTCGCACGTCATCAATTTCGAGCTGCCCAATGTCGCCGAGCAATATGTCCACCGCATCGGGCGGACTGCGCGGGCCGGCGCGGCGGGCGTCGCCATCGCCTTCGTCGCCGATGACGAGAAGGCCTATCTGCGCGATATCGAGAAGCTGACCCGCCAGAAGATCTCGATCGAGCCGCTGCCGCCCGGCTTCAACGCCGAAGCGGCGCGGATCAAATCGAGCCGCGTCACGCCGCCGCCGACGCGCGAGGAGCGCCGCGAGGAAGAGCGCCCGCGCCGTTTCCCGCCGCAGCGCGCCCAGCGCGGCCAGGGCCGCTATGCCGGCCGGGTCAAGCCGATGGGCGAGGGCCGCCGCGCCGCCGGGCGCTGATGCTTGCCTCGTCGGGCGCGTGCTGCTAGGGGCACGCGCCTGACGCCGTAGGCCTTGCTCTGCGGCGACTCCATTTCAAGCCAGACGAACAGGAAGAGTGGCGCGACTTTATGCAAATCATCGTCCGCGATAACAATGTCGACCAGGCGCTGCGCGCGCTCAAGAAGAAGCTGCAGCGTGAAGGCGTCTATCGCGAGATGAAGCTGCGCCGCCATTATGAGAAGCCGAGCGAGAAGCGCGCCCGCGAGCGCGCCGCCGCGATCCGACGCGCCCGCAAGCTGGAGCGCAAGCGGGCCGAGCGCGACGGGTAAGGCAAGGCTAATTCGTCATTCCAGCGGAAGCTGGAATCTCCTTCCCTACGCTTTCGTCCTTCCAAAGAAGTGAGATCCCAGCTTTCGCTGGGATGACGAGAGTGGAGCTTCACATCCCGAACGGGCGGCGGTAATCAACCGGCGCCCGTTTTCTTTTGCAGGATCGCCCATGTCCGCCGTCACCGCCGTGCCGATCCGCCCGCTCGCCAGAGGCAGCATGTTCAAATTGTGGCTTGCGCTCATCCTGCTGTGCGTCGCCGGCGGGGCGCTCGCCTGGGCCGGCACCAGCCATGTCCAGCGGATCAGGACCGCTTCGGGCCTGCAATATCAGGTGATCCGCGAGGGCGAGGGCGCGTTGGTCACGTCTGCCGACGCGCTGCGCATCCACCTTGTTGGCCGTCGGGAGAATGGCGAGATTTTCGCCAGCACGCTGAACGACCAGCCCCAGGAAACCACGCCGGACAGCTTCATCCCCGGCTTTGGCGAGGCGCTGAAGCTGATGCGCAAGGGCTCGCGCTACCGGGTCTGGATTCCGCCGCATCTCGGCTATCAGGGCACGCCGCCGCCGACCGCGCCGTTCGGGCCCAATGAGACTTTGACCTTCGACATCCAGGTTGTCGATGTCGCGCCGGGCGCGGCGCAGATGCTCCAGATGCAGCAGCTCCAGCAAATGCAGCAGATGCAACAAATGCAGGGTGGCGGCGGGCCCGGGGGACCGGGTGGCCCCGGCGGACCTGGGGGCCCACATGGCGAAGCGCCGCCGCAGCCAGGCGGGCCGCCGCCGAGCGGAAATCGCCGCTGATCAGCCGGGCGCGGGCTTAGGAGTGGGCGCGGGCCGCAGCGAGGGAGCCGGCGGCGCGGCGTCGAACTCGTCATCCTCGGATTTCTGCTCGAGCGCGGCCTTCATCATCGCGATGATCGGATCGGCGAGCGCGAGGCCCATGATCCCGAACAAGGCGCCGAAGACGACCTGCGCGCCGAGCACCAGAGCGGGCGCGAGATCGACCGTCTTGCGCGCCACGTAGGGCACGATGAGATAGCCGTCGACGACCTGCACGATGACATAGACCGCGACCGCCCACAGCCCGGTGTTCACGTCCACCGAAAAACCGATCAGGATGATCAGTATCCCCGAGACGATCGCGCCGATATTAGGCAGAAAGGCGAGGATTCCGGTCAAGAGGCCGAGCAGCGCCGCCATCGGGACCCCGCCGATCGCCAGCAGCGCCCAGGTGCCGACCCCCTCTACCGCCATGCCGAGCAGGCGGCCGGCCATCAAATGGCGGAGCGTCTTGCCCATCCGGTCCGAGGTGCGGAAATAGCGGGCGCGAACCTCGCTCGGCAGCATCCAGGCGATGCCGCGCTCGTAGATGCGCGGCTCGACGGCGATGAACAGGCCGATGACGACGATCATGACGAGGCTGGTGAACCCGCCGAGGACGCTGGAGACGGCCGAGGTCAGTTGGCCGAGCGAGCTCATCGCCTGCTCGAACAATTGCTGCGGCTGCACCGTTTCGACGCCGAGGCCGTAAGTGGAACCGAGCGCAAGGAGCCGGCTGATCTGGAAGGTCACGATGTTGCGCAAATCGGCAAACTGGGCGGTAAGCTGAACCCCGGCGAACCACACAGTGCCGATGATAAAGCCCACGGCAAGCAGGCTGATGATCAGGAGCCGCCAGCCGCGGCCGATCGGCAGGACGCGGCCGAGCAGCCGCGTGCCGCCGTCAAGGATCGCGGCGAAGACGACGCCGCCGAAGATCAAAAGCAAGGGCTGGGCGAGGACGATCACCGCGACCACGGCGAGCGCCATGCCGATCCACACCGCCGCCTTCTTGAACTCGCGGCGGATCAGCGGATCGCTGATCTCGGTCGGGCCCGCCGCATCGAGCTGTTCGAGTTCCTCCGCGTCTAGCGACCGTTCGTGGCTCATTGGGCGTTGCCCGGCGGCGGATCGCCGCGTTCGGGACGGAGCGAGCCGCCCGAGCGGCCGCCGCGCAAGGCGGTGAACCAGCTGATCGGGTTCCAGTAGCTGGAGCTGCCGTCGAGGCTGAAGGTGATGAATTCGGCGCGGCCGCCGATATTCTCCCACGGAACCGGCCCGCCCAGGCCGCGATCGGGGAAGCCGGCGCGGAAGCGGCTGTCGGCGCTGTGATCGCGATTGTCGCCCATCAGGAAGACATGCCCCTCCGGCACAATGATCCGCGGCCGATCGTCGCCGCTGGAATGGCCGACGTCGATCGTGTCGTAGGAGCGGCCGTTCGGCAAGGTCTCGCGGAAGATCGGCAGCTGGCAATACATCTGCCCGTCCGCTCCGCGCACCCGGAAATCGCCGAAGCTGTCGGGCTGGCAGGGCAGATTCTCGTCGATCGGGAACATGACCGGCGCCCGCTCCTCACGGCGGATCGCCTGGCCGTTCAGGTAGACAGAGCCGTCGATCAGCTCGATCGTGTCGCCGGGCAGGCCGATGACGCGCTTGATATAGTCGCTATTCTCGCCCGGCGGGGTGACGATGACGACGTCGCCGCGCTCCGGCATCGCACCCCAGAGCCGGCCGCCCCAGCGCGGCAGGAGATGGAAGCTGGGCGACACCCAGGACCAGCCATAAGGATATTTGCTGACCACCAGCCGATCGCCCACCAGCAACCCCGGCATCATCGATTCAGACGGGATGTAAAAGGGCTTGGCGATAAAGGAGTGGAAGCCGAGCACGGCGAGCACCAGCCAGAAGATCGCCTTGATCTCCGCCCACCAGTCGGTCTGTTTTTCGGCGGGCTTGGAAGCCGCAACGGGCGAAGCGGCGGGCTCGTCCGCCTGCGCCTCAATTTCGGCCGCGTCGGCGCGGTCGCTGTCGGTCAACTCATTCACTCCGGAAGCGCCTCGATGACGACGACGGCCATTGCAAAGGGATGGTCGTCGGTCATCGTCAAATGGATGTGGGCGCGGTGGCCCGGCGGGACAAGGGCGTCAAGCCTCTCCTTCGCGCCGCCGCCGAGCGCCAGCGTCGGCGCGCCCGACGGCAGATTGACGACGCCGATGTCCTTCATGAAGACGCCGCGCTTGAAGCCGGTGCCGACCGCCTTGGAATAAGCCTCCTTCGCGGCGAAGCGCTTGGCGAGCGTTCCGGCGCGGGTGAAGGGGCGGCGCTCGGCCTTGGCGCGCTCGGTTTCGGTGAAGACGCGGTTGAGGAAGCGGTCGCCAAAGCGGTCGAGCGAATTCTGAATGCGCTCGATATTGCAGAGGTCCGAGCCGAGGCCGATGATCAATTAATCCTCCCCGGGACGGGGAGGGGAACCAAGCGCAGCTTGGTGGAGGGGGCCCAGAGACCCGCGCGGGGGCCCCTCCACCACGCAGCTTCGCTGCGCGGGCCCCCTCCCCGTCCCGGGGAGGACCCTAAGCACCCCTCGCCTCGTCCATCAGCGCCCGCATCCGCGCGACGCTCGCCTCGAAGCCGGTGAAGATCGCCTCGCCGACGAGGAAATGACCGATGTTGAGCTCGGCGAGCTGGGGGATGGCGGCGACGGCCGCGACATTGTCGAAGGTCAGGCCGTGACCGGCATGCGGCTCGATGCCGTTCTTGACCGCCAGGGCGGCTGCGTCGGCGAGGCGGCGTAGCTCAGCCGCCTGCGCTTCGCCGTCGAGATGCGCATAGCGGCCGGTGTGGAACTCGACCACGGGTGCGCCAAGTCGGATCGCCGCCTCGATTTGGGCGGGATCGGGCTCGATGAAGAGGCTGACGCGGATGTTCGCCCCGCGCAGTTTGTCGACGTAGAAGGCCAGATGATTGTGCTGACCGGCCGCATCGAGACCGCCTTCAGTGGTGCGTTCTTCGCGCTTTTCGGGAACGATGCAGGCGGCGTGCGGACGGTGGGCGAGCGCGATGGCGAGCATCTCCTCGGTCGCCGCCATTTCCAGGTTCAACGGGATTTCCAGTTTCGCCATAAGCCGGTCGATATCGCCATCGGTGATGTGGCGGCGGTCCTCGCGCAAATGGGCGGTGATCCCGTCCGCGCCCGCCGCCGCGGCGGCGAAGGCGGCGCGCACCGGATCGGGATGGTCGCCGCCCCGCGCGTTGCGGATGGTGGCGACATGATCGATGTTCACGCCGAGGCGAAGGGGTGCGCTCACGCCACCGTCCGGCTTCCCGGCTTCTCGGCGGGCATGGCGGCGAGCTCCGGCGGAAGCGCGGCGGCGTCATAGCTCGGCACGTCGAGGCGGAGCAGCGGGAAGAAGGGCACGCCAAGATCGGCGCCGCCGTTCGAGCGATCGACGAGCGCGGCGGCGGCGACCACCTCGCCGCCGGCTTGGGCGATCGCCTTCATCGCTTCGCGCGAGGAGAGGCCGGTGGTGACGACGTCCTCCACCAGCAGGACGCGCTGGCCCGACGCGAGGCGAAAGCCGCGGCGCAGCTCGAAAACACCCTTTGGCCGTTCGACGAACAAGGCCTCGACGCCGAGGGCGCGGCCCATTTCATGACCGATGATGACGCCGCCCATTGCCGGCGAGACGACAATGTCGACGGTGACGCGCAGCTGGTCCGGAATCGTGGCGGCTAGCGCTCCGGCGAGCCGGGCCGCCCGCTTGGGATCCATCAGCACCCGCGCGCATTGCAAATAACGCGGGCTGTGCAGGCCCGAGGAAAGAATGAAATGTCCTTCCAGCAGCGCTTCCGCGGCGCGGAATTCGGCGAGGATTTCGGCTTCGATCATGGCGGGTCCGGGTGGGCGCGGCGGAGGCTGGGTTGATAGGGTTGAGAAGGCTCCGCTTCAAGCGCGCTTCAAGCCTTGAGGGAGCGGGCGACGCTGCTATAAGCGCCGCGTCGCACCCCCTCGGGCGCGCGAATCCGGCTATCCGCGCGACGGCGGACGGCACACAGGGGCTTTGATGAAGACATTATTCAAGACGCTCGCCATCGCCGCAGCGATCGGCCTCGCGCCCACCCTTGCCGCCGCCCAGGCGCCCGAAATCGGCAATGTCGCGACCGCGAACGTTTCCGCGCCCGCGGCCAACGCCAGCGCGCCGGCCTTGCCGGTCAACGCGAATGTCGTCGCGCCACCCACGAGCAACGCCGCGACGCCGGCGCCGCCGCAGGCCGCGCCGACGGCCGGCGTCGGCCAGCCCGATGGCCGCATGGGCATTCCGGACCAGGTCACGCCGATCGGCCAGGAAGCGGCCTGGTTCCATAACTGGATCCTGATGCCCGTGATCACCGTCATTTCGCTGTTCGTGCTCGCTTTGCTCGCCTGGGTGGTGATGCGCTACCGGCGCGGCGCCCATCCGACGCCGTCCCGGACCAGCCACAACACCACGTTGGAAGTGGTCTGGACTCTTGTGCCGGTGTTGATCCTGGTGGTGATCGCGGTGCCCTCGATCCGGCTGCTGGCGCACCAATATTCGCCGCCCGCCGCCGATCTCACCATCAAGGTCACCGGCAACCAGTGGAACTGGGGCTACGAATATCCCGACCACGGCATCGAGTTCACCGCCAACATGCTGCCCGACGCGCAGGCGCGCGCGCGCGGCGAGCCCGAGCAACTGGCGGTCGACGAGCGCGTCGTCGTGCCCGTCGGCGCGGTGGTGAAGCTGATCGTCACCTCGTCCGACGTCATCCACAGCTGGGGCGTCCCGGCCTTCTGGGTGAAGATGGATGCGGTGCCCGGACGGCTCAACGAAACCTGGTTCCGCGCCGATCGCGAAGGCCTTTATTACGGCGTTTGCTACGAATTGTGCGGCGCCCGCCACGGTTATATGCCGATCGCAGTCGAGGTGGTGAGCCGCGAGCGCTTCGCCCAGTGGGTCGCCTCACGCGGGGGGACGATGCCGGGCGCCACCCCGGCAGTGGCCGCGGCGACGACGCCTGCCGTGGCGGCCAATGAAAGCACCGCCGCGACGCCCGCGCCATCGAACGTCGTTCAGGCTGTCGAACGCCCGGCGACCACCAATCAATCCGCTCCAGTCAATTAAGGCGGCGACCCGAGATGACCGACACCACCGCAGACGCCGTCCATTTCGAGGCCGATCACAGCCATGACGCCCATCATGACGCCGATCACAAGCCGGGCTTCTTCGCCCGCTGGTTCATGTCGACGAACCACAAGGACATCGGCACGCTCTATCTGATCTTCGCGATCGTCGCCGGGATCATCGGCGGCGGCATCTCCGGCTTGATGCGCTGGGAACTGGCCCAGCCGGGCCTCCAGCATCTCGAAACCTGGGCCGGCTTCATGGCCGGCGCCCCGGTCGATGAAAATACCGCGCTTCACATGTGGAACGTGCTGATTTCCGCGCATGGCCTGATCATGGTCTTCTTCATGGTCATGCCGGCGATGATCGGCGGCTTCGGCAACTGGTTCGTGCCGCTGATGATCGGGGCGCCGGACATGGCCTTCCCGCGCATGAACAATATCAGCTTCTGGCTGCTCCCGCCCGCCTTCATCCTGCTGCTCGGATCATCCTTCGTGCCGGGCGGTAGCGGGCTTGGCGCCGGTGTCGGCTGGACCGTCTATGCGCCGCTCTCGACCCTGGGTTCGCCCGGGCCAGCGGTGGATATGGCGATCTTCTCGCTGCACCTCGCCGGCGCTTCGTCGATCCTCGGCGCGATCAATTTCATCACCACCATCTTCAACATGCGCGCGCCGGGCATGACGCTGCACAAAATGCCGCTCTTCGTCTGGTCGATGCTGGTGACCGTGTTCCTGCTGCTGCTCGCTTTGCCGGTCCTCGCCGGTGCGATCACGATGCTGCTCACCGACCGCAACTTCAACACCCACTTCTTCGACGCCGCGGGCGGCGGCGATCCGGTGCTCTATCAGCACCTCTTCTGGTTCTTCGGCCATCCCGAGGTCTACATCATGATCGTGCCGGGCTTCGGCATGGTCAGCCAGGTGATCGCTACCTTCAGCCGCAAGCCGGTCTTCGGCTATCTCGGCATGGCCTATGCGATGGTCGCGATCGGCGTGATCGGCTTCATCGTCTGGGCGCACCATATGTTCACCGTCGGCATGGATGTGAACACCAAGATGTATTTCACCGCGGCGACGATGGTGATCGCGGTGCCCACGGGCGTGAAGATCTTCTCCTGGATCGCGACGATGTGGGGCGGCAGCCTCACCTTCCAGACACCGATGCTGTGGGCGCTGGG
>Ga0136633_1000876_pt1 | contig 22503 bp, 23 predicted proteins | sample AntDrymeUQ832206_2_FD_105494 | JGI IMG/M metagenome (GOLD analysis project Ga0136633, IMG submission 105494) | Polar desert sand microbial communities from Dry Valleys, Antarctica - metaG UQ83 (22.06) | ecosystem: Environmental > Terrestrial > Soil > Desert | place: Antarctica: Dry Valley...
ACAAAAAAACCCCTCGTCCCCGAAGGAACGAGGGGTGACGTTGGTCCAGTCTTACGAGCGACGACGACGAGCGGCGACGGCCGAACCCACGAGGCCGAGGCCGAGCAGGGTCATCGTCATCGGCTCGGGCACGTCCCGATCCGCGGGCGGCGAGGCGATCGTGTACGAGGCCGACACCGCGCTGTTGGGCCCACCCGTCTGCGTTGCAGAGAACGTGAGGCTCATCGGGCCCGGGTCGAAGCCGGTCAGGTCGGGCGGACCCGCGAGCGGCGTGAAGGTGCCGAGAGCTTCGACGTCGACCACGCGATTGAGCGCGTCGCCTTCGTCATCGGCCTGGGTCACGTTGCCAGAAAACGAGCCCCAGGGCGCCGTGAAACTGACCGGCGTACCAACCGTCGCCGTGATCGCGGCGGTCGTCAGCGGGCTACCAAGCGGCACCAAGGCCAGGTCGCCCGTGCCGCCGGCGAAGACCGAGAAGGCGAACGTGAATGTAGTGCCGGTGGCGATCAACCCTGCAGGGTTGTACGACACGCCAAGGACGGCAACGCTGCCCGTGGCAGTGATGGGCGCGGCCTGGGCCGTGCCGGTGAACGAGAGGCCGGCGATGAGCGCGGCGGCACCGAAGAGACGTGTGAGCTTCATGAGTTCCTCTGATGTGGCCAAGTCGATGTGACCGGCCGGCTAACTGCCGCAGCGCCGACGTAACTGCGTTCCGCGGTCTGCTGTTGTCACGCCTCGAACGAAACCACCAGGGTCTGGTCCGCCTCCGTCGAGGCTCGCGGCGTCACTTCTGCCACTAACTAATGCATGCGGCATGCCAGCACCGGGAAAGTGATGGTTTGCTCACGTTTTGTTCCGTAAGTCGCTGTCACCTTCAGCGGGAATCGCGAGTAGTCCGACGCGAGGCGGATTTTCGTCGCGCCGCGCAACGCCTTGCTGCCGATGCGGGAGCCAGACGGGCCCTACGCGTTTTTAGAGACGCATCCGATGTGTCAGACTCGCCCCCGACCCGGAGGTCTCATGTCCATACACATGCAGTCGTCGCTCTCGCGGCGTGGCTTCATTGCTGCTGCCCTCGCCAGTCCATTGGTCGCCGCCCTGTCTGCGGCCAGCCGGCCGACGGTCGGCCTCGAACTGTTCTCCGTGCGCCAGGAACTGGCAGCCGACCTGTTCGGCACTGTGCGCCGTGTCGCCAAGACCGGATACGAGGCCGTCGAATTCTTCTCGCCGTACTACCAATGGGAAGTGAGCTATGCCAAGCAGGTGCGTCAACTGCTCGACCAAGTCGGCCTGAAGGCGCCATCGACGCACAACAGCGCCAACGTGTTCACCGCCGACGGTCTGAAGAAGGCTATCGAGTTGAATGCCATCCTCGGCTCGAACTTGATCGTCATGGCGAGCGCCGGACGTGACGTCGCCACCATCGACGACTGGAAGCGTGTCGCTGAACGCCTCGCGACCGCCTCCGAGACACTGCGCCCGCTCGGCATGCGCGCCGGCTTCCACAACCACCAGACCGAGTTCACGCCGGTCGCCGGCACGCGCCCGATCGACGTCATCGCCAAGAACACGCCGGCCGACTTCGTGCTGCAGTTCGATGTGGGCACCTGCGTCGATGCCGGTCAGGACCCGGTCGCGTGGATCAAGGCCAATCCCGGGCGCATCAACAGCATCCACTGCAAGGACTGGGCGCCCGGTGACGGCCCGAACAAGGGCTACCACGTGCTGACGGGCGAAGGCGTGGTGCCCTGGAAAGAGGTCCGCGCCGCCGCTGAATCGGTGGGCGGGGTGGAGACCTACCTGATCGAACAGGAGGGCAGCCGCTTCACGCCTTTCGAGACCATCGAGAAGTGTCTCGCGACCTGGAAGGCGATGGCATGAACCCGCCCGGCGCTCATCGCCGGATCGCCCGCTGGCCGTTCCGAGTGGCCGGCGCGGCCCTCGTGATGGCGATAGGCGCGGGCACCGCGATGGCGCAGACCGTGGTGACGACGACGTCGGGAGCGCTCGAGGGCGCGGTTGGCGACGGCGCGCTGCGGGTGTTCAAGGGCGTGCCCTTTGCCCACGGCCACGGCGTTCGGCGCGCAGTGCATGCAACCACCGGTGTTTGCAATTAGCAATGAAGAGTTCCCCACACCTGTGGCGCCCCCGGCGCGACTGCCTCAGGTGAGTGCGTCGATGCGGGTCTTCAAGGCGGCCATGTCTGCCTGCACCTCGGCGAGCGTGTCGCGCTCTGCCGTCAACGCCTGCTGCTCGGACCGGACGAAGCGGCTGTAAGGGGCGATGCCCTCGTTGAGGCGATCGGTGCTGCGACCGGTCTCCTGCTGGAACTGCGTCCGCAGCGAACGCGACAGCGTGTCACGCAGGTCGGCCACCTTCTGCCGCAGGTCCTCCTTGGCCTTGCGGCGGCGCGCCGGGACGATGAACAAGCCGACCGTCGCGATGACGCCGGCCAGGACGATGCCGGTGATGTCGGCGGCGGCCGTCGTGGCCGCAATCGTCACCAGCGTGCCGAGCCCGACCGCCCCTGCGCCCACCGCGGCCGAGGCCGCCACGGCATTGCGTGCCCCTTCGGCCAGAGCCGCCGCCTCCCGCTGCCGGTCGAAGCTGTCCACCACGCGCTGCGCCTCGCGGCCGACCGACTCCAGCAGACGGCCCCGCTCGACGTGAAAAGTCGCCAGTTCGGGGTCGCCGACAATCCGGTCGCGGTACTGACGGCGGCGCTCCGCCAGGTGACCGTTGACCTGCTGCCACTGCCGCAGATCGGCGCTCACCATCCAGTCGATCAGCTCCGAGACCTTCCGCTCGATTTGCACCGGCGCATCGGCGACGACGTCGCGCGTGAACCCCTCCTGCACCCGGGATTTGTTCAGCAGGTCCATGACCCGGCCGATCCGGAGCATCTCGTCGAAGAAGAGGTGGCCGCGCTGCTCCATCTGCAGCAACACGTGGTCGATCTCGCCCATGCGCAGCTCGAACTGGCGGTCCATGTCGGCGCGATACACCGCATGCTGCTTCTCCACGTCGTCGAGCAGACGCAGGTCGTCCTGCAGGAGGCCCAGCCGACCGGTGGTCACCTCGAGATAGCGCGAGGTGAGCGCCGAGCCGATGCCGATCGGGTTGCCGAGCTTGAGCCTCAGACGTTCGCGCTGGTCCAGACGCTCGTGGATGTAGCGCTCGAGCGCCTCGAATCCGCTGGCCGCCCACACGTCCGGCTGGCCAGACTTGGCGCGCATCGCCAGCCTGGCACTGACCGCAAACGTGTCTGGGGCACTGCCGAGCGCCGCCCGCGCGTGCTCGCTGACAAAGCTCAGGACCTGCTGCCGGTCGTCCTCCGACTGCAGCAGGTCCACCTTGTTGATCACGACGACGATCTTCTTGCCCCAGTCGCGGATCACCGCCAGGAACAGCCGCTCGCTCTCGGTGAACGGACGGTCGGCGGAGGTGACAAACAACACCAGGTCCGATCGCGGCACGAAATCGGCGGTGATCGCCTCGTGCTCGCGGATGACGGCGTTGGTGCCCGGCGTGTCGACAATGGCGATCTCGCGCAGGAACTCCACCGGGGCGGTGATGACGTGCAGGTGTGGCGACCGCTCGACGCGACTGGACGACTCCCCGTACTGCAGCAGGTTGACCTGCGCCGTGGTCGGCGTGACGCCTTCCTGCAGGACCTGTGCGCCGAGCAGGGCGTTGATGAAGGCGCTCTTGCCGGCGTTGAACTCGCCGACGACGACCACCAGGAACAACTCGTCGAGCTGCTGGATCGAGCGCCCGAGCGCATCCAGATTGTCCTGGGCCGCATCGAGCCGGATCAGGACGTCGCGCAGGCCCCCCAGCACCCGGCGCTCGTCGTTCACCAGTTGCTGGTCCTCGGGGCGCAGCAGCGTGTTCACCATCCCGCGAGCATGCCACGGCCTGACAGGGGCCGTCGATGGCAACGTGGCCACGACGCCCCGTCAGAGCCTGCACTCATGGCCGAGCGAGGGCCGCGACCGACACGCCCGGCACCGTGTGGCGCCCGGCGGCGTCGTGCTGGTGCGTCGTGTAGTGCTGTCGCAACAGATCCTTGCCGTAGTCGTTGCCGTTGGGTGTGCGTATCACCACATGCACGTGCTCGCGGAAGGGCACACCGGCCGGGTAGCGGCGGCGCAGACCGGCCGGCGCCTGGTGGTCGAACTCGATCAGCAGAACCGGGCTGTGGATGCGGTAGTAGAAGACATCGCCAGCTGCCGTCCCGCCCTTCCAGGCCACGTGGGTCTGCTGCAGGTGGGCCCGTACCTCGTCCATCTTCACCTTGGCGTGTCCGGCGTCCATGGTGCCGATGTAGCGCTCGATCAGCGCAAGCAGTTGACGTGTCTGTCCGGCGGTCAACGCCGATGCCGGCAGCCCTTGGTACGGGACGACGACGTTGTCCTTCCAGGCCTCGCCGAGATTGTCGTTGCCTGTCTTGTCGGCACCGACAATGGCTCGCGATCGCTGGCCGGCGTCGAGCGCGTTGATGAAGGCCAACCCGCCGGCCTGCTCCTCCTGCAGGATGGTCGTCCCGGCGTACTTGCCGCTAGTGGCAATCACCGGTTCGGAGCCGAAGAAGCTCGGTGTCATCACCACCTGATCGCCGAGCACGAAGTAGTTGATGATCAGGTGATGGCCATCCACCTGCCAGCCCCACGGCTCGGTGGCCGAGGGCGTGCCCATCACGGTGACGTGATAGAGCCACTCTCCGTAGGCCGCGAAATCATCCTCGTTCAGCTCTCCCAGTGTGTGATTGAGCTTCATGATGTCCCGGCTCAGCGTCAGCCCGCGGGCGCTCAGGGAGGCTCGCATCAGCCCGAAGGCCGCCTCGCGCTGCGCGGGCGACATCTCCTCGAAGCTGACGCCGGCGCGGCGGTAGAAGTGCTGGTTCATCCAGCTGCGCCATTCGGGGTCGTCCACGCCGAAGGCCGTGCGCTGCCGCTGTTCGGCGGTCAGCGTGGCCAGGAAGCCTGCGGCGGCTTTCTGCACAGGGACCGTGGTCACTCCGGTGGAGGTCACGGCAAAGAGCCCTGGCTGCACGGCGCCGTCAGCCGTCACGCCCCTGAAGGGCACCGCAAGTTCCTTGGCTTCGGCCTCGCGGGAGCGCGCGGCCCATTCGGCGAATCGATCGGGCGGCGCCTTGGAGGCCCCTGCTGGCGCTGGGCCCTGAGCGGCCACGAGTGCTCCGGCGGTGGCCGCTGCCGCGAGCAGCGCCGCGGTCCCCCATACGAGCCTGGACGAGATCCCAACCATTGGCGCGCCCCCTGGAAAGGTTGACTATAGTCGGCAGCGATGGCTAGCGGGCAAGGACGTCGGCGCGCACGCCGCGCGACTGCTGGGCCCTGGCAAACAGCTCGAGCAGCGGTTCGGTCTGCTCCATCGACAGGCACGCGTCGGTGATGCTCTGCCCATACGTGGCGGGCCGCCCCGCCACGTAGGTCTGACGCCCTTCCACCAGGTGACTCTCCAGCATGGTGCCGAAGATGGGCCACGAGCCGTCGCCGACCTGCGAGGCCACGGCGGTCGCCACGTCGATCTGCCGCCGATGATCCTTCTGGCTGTTGCCGTGCGAGCAGTCGATCATCACTCGTTCCGGGAGCCCGTTGGTCCGAAGCCGCTCGCAGGCATCGCTGACCGAGGCCGCGTCGAAGTTGGGGCCCGTCCGCGATCCTCCGCGCAGGATGACGTGGCATGTGTCGTTGCCCGTCGTCTGGAAGATGGCCGACACGCCCTGCTTGGTCACCGAGGGGAACAGGTGCGGCGACCGGGCAGACAGGACCGCATCCACGGCGGTCTGCGTCGTGCCGTCGGTGCCGTTCTTGAAGCCCACCGGCATCGACAGCCCGGACGCCAGTTCGCGGTGCACCTGGCTTTCGGTCGTGCGGGCCCCGATGGCCACCCACGACGTGAGGTCGGCGATGTGCTGCGGCAGCTGCGTGTCGAGAAATTCGCACGCCGCCGGCAGACCGAGGTCGGCCACGTCGAGCAGCAGCCGCCGCGCAAGCCGCAGTCCCTTGTTGATGTGGAAGCTTTCGTCCAGGTCGGGGTCGTTGACCAGTCCCTTCCACCCCACCGACGTGCGTGGCTTCTCGAAATAGCAACGCATCACGAGGATCAGCTGGTCCTTGTAGCGGTCGGCCAGCGGCACCAGGCGCTCCGCGTACTCCACGGCGGCGCCAGTGTCGTGAATCGAGCAGGGGCCGACGATCACCACCAGGCGCGGGTCGCGCGCCATCACGGTGTCGGCGATGGCCTGACGTGCGTTGGCGACGACGTTGGTGGCGCGCTCGGTCGCTGGCAGTTCCTCGAGCAGGATCGCTGGCGGCAGCAACGGTCGGGTCTGGGTGATGCGGAGGTCGTCGGTCCGGCGGTACATTTCACCCGCCAGAGTACTGCAGCCCCCTGCCAATCGCGACGGCCGGGCCGGTCATAGGGCGGCGGTGGCGGCGCCCTCCCCCGCCTGACGCGCCTCCGGCACAGCCGCTACGGACGCGTCCAGGCCGACCTGAGCGCCAGCAACCGCGTGGACCCGCTGGCAGGGCGACGCCCGCCAATCCATTCGATTTTCGTGAAGGGCTGGGTGGGATAGACCCTGTCGGTCATCACCGTTTCCCCTTCATTGGCGAAGACCTCGACGACCGAGCGGTCGAAGATCACGCGCACGGGCACCTGCGCCAGCGGCCTGAGCGGGCCGGCGTGCCGCTCGGCATAACCTTCGGGCGCTGCTCCCTGCCGCGACTGCCTGCGGTCCACCGACAGCTCGCGGCGGTCAGCACTGACGGCGATCAGCAGATGCTCGCCGATCGCGTTGGAGAGGCGCAAGCCGATCTCGGCCTGATCGGTCGCCGTGACGACGAAGGTGATGTCGGCGGTGGGGGGGAGCGGCAGCGCGTCGCGCAGCACCTGGTGGCGGCTGGAATCACCCTCCATCAGCGAACTCACGCCGCCGGTCGGCTGCTGCACGAGTCGCCATCCGTCGGGCGTCCGTCGCAGGGAGAGCCGGCGCGGCAGCGACTGCGCGCCGCGCCAGGGGCTCGTGGGCTCCTGGTTGGCATACTGCCAGTTGCTGATCCAGCCCATCCAGATCGGGCCCCGATCGCGCGCCGGCAGGTCGGCAAACGAGATCGACGCGTAGAAGTCCTTGCCGTGGTCGACAAAGCGTACCCGGTCCGCCGCATCGTCGCTCACAAAGCGGGTGCCGTCGAACGTGCCGACAAAGTACTGGCCGCCGGAGCCGCCGTGCGGGCCGCCCGGGTTGAGGTCCACGTCGAGCACCCAGCGCGTCTGCCCCGGGTCGCCCTCGACAGGCACCTCCATGAGGTCGGGGCATTCCCAGACGCCGCCGGTGGCGCCGGCCGGGCCGAAGTCGCTGAGGGCCGTCCACGACGTGAGGTTGGACGAGCCGAACAGGCGCACCGTGTGGCGGTCCGGGAGGACGGTGACCATCACCCACCGGCGTGTAGGGCCATGCCAGAACACCTTGGGGTCGCGGAAATCACGCAGGCCAAGGTCCAGTACGGGATTGCCGGCGTACTTGGTCCAGGTGCGCCCGCGGTCCTGGCTGACCGCGAGATTCTGGGTCTGCTTGCCGTGCCCGTGACCGGTGTAGATGGCTACCAGGCAGGAACGGTCGGTGCCTTTCGGGCGGCAGAGCCCGCTGGTGTTCGCGTGGTCCACCACGGCGCTGCCCGAGAAGATCATCACGCCGTCGGCCTCGGGCAAGGCCAGCGGCAGGTGATCCCAGCGCAACAGGTCGCGGCTGACCGCGTGTCCCCACGACATGTGCCCCCAGGTGGTGCCGTGCGGGTTGTACTGGTAGAACAGGTGATACTCACCCTGGTAGAAGACCAGCCCGTTGGGGTCGTTCATGAAGTTGCGCGGCGGCGAGAAGTGGATGCGCGGGCGCAGGGGCTCGTCGTAGGTCGCCACTCCCGCTCTCGGGGCCTGGGGTCGCTGCGCGTCGGGCAACAGCACCCCCACCGTGACCAGGACGCACAAAAGCAGGTGAGGGACGGGCATCGGCACGTGAAGGCGTCTAGCCTATCGCACCGCCGTCACGACCGTCGTACCGTCGCCTTTTCCGCCTCCAGGAGGTTTCCGTGCCTGTGTTGACCACCACCGCCGCCCCGTCTACAGAGCTTTACTACGAGGACCTGGGCACAGGCGCCCCGGTCGTCCTCATCCACGGGTGGCCGTTGAGTCATCGCATGTGGGAGGGCCAGGTCAACGCGCTCGTCGCTGCCGGGTACCGCTGCATCGCGTACGACCGGCGTGGCTTTGGCGAGTCCGGCAAGCCGGACGGCGGGTACGACTACGACACCTTCGCGTCCGACCTGAACGACCTGCTGACCACGCTCGACTTGCGCGGCGCCGCACTGGCGGGTTTCTCGATGGGCGGCGGCGAAGTGGCGCGCTACATCGGCCGCTACGGCACCAGTCGAATCAGCAAGGCCATGCTGCTCGGCGCGGTGCCGCCGTTCCTGCTCCAGACACCGGACAACCCGGGCGGCGTGCCCGAGAGCGTGTTCGACGACATGCTGGCCGGCGTGACGCAGGACCGCATCGGGTTCCTCGAATCGTTCTTCAAGAGCTTCTTCAACTGGACGCCCGGCTCCGGCACGCCGAGTGACGACGCGGTTGCCTACGCCAAGTCGATTGCCTGGATCGCCTCGCCGCTCGGGACGCAACGCTGCATCGTCGCGTTCGGCAAGACAGACTTCCGCGCCGATCTCGCGAAGTTCGACATCCCGACGCTGGTCGTGCACGGCGATCGCGACCAGATCGTGCCGTTCGAGGTGTCCGGCAAGCTCTCGGCCGCGATGATTCGGGGGAGCCGCCTGGAAGTGATCAAGGGCGCGCCCCATGGCTTCAGTGCCACCCACGGCGACCAGTTGAACAGGCTGATGCTCGATTTCCTCGCGTCAGGGTCGTGACCACAGACGCTTAGCCCGTGCGGCGCGCGTCCGGCCAATGGGCCACCACGTCAGGCATCATCGAGCGCAGGGCGCGCAAGCGCCGTATCGTTCGCGCCAGCCGCGCCTGGTCTGTCGCCGCCCACGCATAGCCATACTGGACGCGCACCGACGGCGGCAACAGCCCGACGGTGACCGTGCGGTTGATCGCGCGCAACGGCGCAAGCGCCCACGACCCGCGGGGTGCCAGCACCTCGTGGGCGATCCGCCGAGCCGTGTCACCGACCTCGATCTGGCCGCTGCCCAGCATCGAGGCGATGTACGCCTGGACCTCCGCCCAGGTCTCTGGCACGTCGTCACCGCCCCCCAGCGCCCGCGCGACCGGCGCCGATTCACGGCACCAGGCGTCGCGCTCGTCGTCGGTCAGAGGCGAGACGATGGCTGAATACACGAGGGGCAGCGAGTCGAGCAGCGTCGCGTGCACCCACAGCACCAGCGGCGCGTCCTCGGCCGAGTAGCGCGTGCCCGCCGCGTAGGGACCCACGGTCGCGGGCAATCTTCCGTTGACACGCCTGTGGATCGCCTTGATGCCGTCGAGCGTCATCTTCGACGCGGCCGCGTCTCCGAAGGTCAGACGACGCATCGCCTGCACGGTGTGGTGGAGTCGCACAGCGGCCGAGAGAAGCGTCCCGCCCGCCTTCGCCTCACGGCTTCGGCGCGGCAAGCGTTCTGCGTTCACAAAGCTGCTGTGGTCGGCAACGCCCTGCGCCACCAGCGGGTGCGCCAGCTGCAGGAGGATGGCGCGACTCCAGCCGGCCAGGACGATGCGCTCCGCGTTGATGCGCTCGGCGACAGTCATGGACATTACGCTCACGGCTCCGCACTCGAGAGAGGCGCCGCCAGGAGCAGGCGATTCTTCGGCGTGATCGCCGCTGGAATGGTCTGTGTCCACACGCGATACCCGTGCGCTTCGAGGCGACTGACCCGGCGTACGTCGATGGCCAGGGCCGGGTCGAGCCACCCGCCCAGCGCGCCGGTGTCGCAGGTCTCGATGTCGTGGCAGCAGGGCAGCAGGGCGAGGCGCGCGTGTGCCGCCATGGCCTGGCCGAGAACCAGATCGGTCAGGGCACCACACGCATGGCTGGACACGACCACATCCTCCCGAGACAACGACAGGTGGTCGATTGGCGACGTCACGACCGAGACGCGGTCGCGCAGGCGCGGCCAGGTGTCCGCGAGCACGTCGTGCAGGCGGTGTGCGGAGGCGGGGACGGCGGCATCGATGGCCAGCGCCAGGGGCGACGAGTCGTCCAGCAGCACCATGGCGTGGGCCAGGAGACCGTGACCGGCCGCCAGATCCATCACGCGGCCGCCGCGAAAGAGCCGGCGCGTCCGCCGTGCCACTTCCCACGCCTCGAAGAACTCCTTGCGCGGAAGGACGCCGGCGCGACAGACCGCGCGTCCCAGGCGGTCACGCAGCGTGTCGCTGGCGAAGCGCCCGAGGTCCTTCTCAGTGAGGCGGGACTTCGAGCCGTGGGCGAACGTGATTTACACCTATTTGATCGACGTCAGCAGCTGCGCGAGTGCCTTCATGCGCGTCGCATCGGGGCCTGTGAGGGCCGCAGCCCGCTCGTCGAGGCGACCCGCGACCATCGATAGCTGCGCCGCGTCGCCATCGGTGACGGCGGCCCGGAGCATCGCGGTGCGGTCGGCCGGAATGGCGCCGCCCCGCGCCAGCTGGTCGACGTAAGCGAGCGCGACGACGCGATCGGCTGGCCAGGACACCGTGTCCTGATGCTGGACGTTGAAGGCGTTGGACCGCACTCGCGACGCCGCGTCGATCTCGTGCTGCGTCAACAGGTCCGTGGGGTTCAACGTGAAGACGTCGAGACCGCGCGACATCTCCGAGCCGTAGATGCGTCCGTTGTACCAGTAGGCGGACCAGTACCCGCCGGTGATCAAATTCTTGGCGTCGAGCGGGCCGCGGTCGAAGAACGCCACTTCCCTGGGGTTGGCCGAGTCGGTGAAGTCCATCACCGAGATGCCGCCCTGATACCACCCCTGCACCATCAGGTCGCGGCCCGGTACCGGGACCAGCGAGCCGTTGTGGGCCACGCAGTTCTCGGTCTCGGTCTGCGCAGCCGGCAGCTTGTGGTAGCTCCTGAACACCAGCTTGCGATCGACGATGTCGAAGATCGCGTTGGCGCCCCAGTTGCGCTGGTCGCTGGCCTGGCAACGCGGTCGCATGCCGCCGCCCCACTCGTCGGTGAACACCACCTTGGTGCCGTCGTTGTTGAATGTCGCCGAGTGCCAGTAGGCAAAGTTCTTGTCCGACACGTAGTCGAGGCGCTTCGGGGCGACCGGGTTCGAGATGTCGAGCAGGATGCCGTTGCCCGAGCAGGCGCCCGCGGCGAGTCCGACCGCCGGGTAGACGGTGATGTCGTGGCACTGGTTGGTGGCCGCCGTCTTCTGGGTGCCCTCGCCGTGGTCCCCACCAGCCCACAGGCCGGCGATGTTGCCCGTCTTCTCATCGGCAAAGATGCGTGGTCGGGCCACGACCTTGGCATCCTGCGGTCGTGCCAGCGGCACCTCGATCACGTCGATGCTGAAGAGCGCGGTCTGCGGGTCCTCCTTCGGATCCTTGCCTGAGCAGCCCTCGAGTTCCTCGGCCGAACGCGCCCCCGCCGTGCCTGATCCGTACACATACACGTGCGCGGGGTCCTTGGGGTCGGTGACCAACGTGTGCGTGTGCGATCCACGGCAGGTCTGCACGGCAGCGACCTGCTTCGGCGTCTTGACGTTGCTGATGTCGAATATGCGCACGCCGCGGAAGCGGTCCTTGCTGACCGGGTCCTCGACACCGCGGACGCCGCAATCGAGACGACCGCGCGTCTGCTCCACCGACATGAACAGCAGGTTGCCGTGCACGGAGACGTCGCCCTGCCCACCCGGGCACACCACCGCGCTCAACAGCGTCGGCTTGTCGGGACTGCTGATGTCGTAGACCGTGAAGCCGCTGAAGTTGCCGACAAACAGGTGGTTGCCGCTGAAGGCCAGGTCCGAATTGGCAAAGTTCAGTCCGCCCCAGGCTGGGCGGGCCGGACGCTTGGCTCTGCCTGCCTTCTTGCCTTTGGTAGATTTGGCGGCCGAATCGACCGCAGCCGCGTCCTCGCTCTCGGCGGTCACACGCGGATTCGGCTCGCCAGCCGGGTACTTGGGATCGAAGAAGCCATCGGGCTTGGCCAGGGTGGCGCGGAGCTCGAGACCGCGGGCCGCGACGCCCGCATCCCGCACGCCGGCCTTCAGGCCCACCCGGGGATCCGGTGCGGGAGTGGGGGCCACGGTCTGGGCGCCGGCCGAAGAAGCGAGGGACACAACGAGGGCCGCAGCGGCCACAGCACCAACGAGACGCGTCATTTCGTGGACTCCTCGAGCATCGCGCGCATACGCGCGATCTCCATCGCCTGATCCGCCTCGACATCGGAGGCAAAATCGAACATCTCCGGCTCCTGACCACCACCGGAGCTCTTGAACAGTGCCTCGACCATCGTCAACGCGCCCTGGTGGTGCTGGATCATGCCTTCGAGAAACAGCCGGTCGAAGGCCGGGCCACGCGCCGCAGCCAGCTGCGCCATCTGTGCGGCCGTCAACATGCCGGGCATGCGCCCGTGCGCCGTGTGGTGTGCATGGGCATCGGGCAGGGGCTCGCCGCGCCGCCCCAGCCACTGGCGCATCATCTGCATCTCGTCGGCTTGCGAGACCTCGATCCGCAACGCCAACCGCCTGAGGTCATCGCTGCGGCTGTGCGTCGACACCAGCGCTACCATCTCGAGTGCCTGCGCGTGATGCCCGATCATGCCCTGCATGAAGCGGACGTCGGCATCGGTATGCCGGACCCCTGACGTGTCGGTGGCCTCGGCCACCGTGATCTCGCGGCTGGCCTGCCCCGGAGCACCTGGCTGGACGATCCGCGGAGCCTGTGCGGGCGCGGGGGCGGGCGCGCTGGCACACGCAATCGCCAGCAGGGCGAACGCGGGGATGCCGTCCAGGACACGCACAACTCGATGGTGTCACGACGCGAGGGCGGCCGCCAACTGCCCGTTGAACGCTGGTCAGGCCCGATACAGCCGGCCGTCACTCGGTTGGCCGCATGTTGCGGATGGCGCTGATCTTCCAGCCGCCGACCGACCTGGCCACCACAAATGTCGTCCACATGCGCCGGGGCGGCGCGCCGGGGGCGCCCGCGATCTCGTAACGGCCATCGGCGACCGCGACGTCGGCCGAGACGAAACGCACCGTCTCCACCTCAATCGTCCGGACGCCGCTGGTGCGGGCCGAGGAGAGCAGCCCGCCGCTGACCACGGCCTCGCGGCCGCGCCGCCATTCCCCGGTGGACACGAGCTGGTCGGCGCCGTCGGTGAACAGGGCCGCCAGGGCGGTCGCGTCGCGCTGCTCGCGTGCCTCCACGTAGCGCGCCACCAAGGAGCGCACGGCAGTGGCGTCGTCGCCGCGGTCCTGCGCGTGGCAGGGTGCCGGGCACAGGATCAGCAGCAGCGCGCATGCGGCAGTGATGGCAGGGAGTCTAGGCATGGGCGTGGTATAGCACCTTGCATGGCCATCGACGTCTCGCATGAGGCCGGGTCGACCTTTCGAGTCGTCGTCACTGATGAGGACGGCACCAGCACGCACCTCGTGACCGTGATGCCGAGCGACGTGGCCCGGTACGCCCCGGGGTCCACGCCCGAGGCCTTGCTCGAGGCCGCCTTCGAGTTCCTGCTCGCGCGCGAATCCAAGGACGCCATCCTCGGGCAGTTCGAACTCCCGGTCATCGAGCAGTACTTCCCGGAGTTTCCTGCTGCGATGGGTCAGGGCTGAAGCCGAGTCCCTCCTGGGTCCTGGCCAGGGGCTCGCGCGTCAGGCGCCGCGTTCGACGGGCAGTCCCACCCCACCGACCGGCGCGGTTTCCACCCGGTCGCCAACGCCCGCGATCAACGGCCGCGCCTTGCCGATGGCGGCCTGCACCGCCGGCAGCGACAGCGAGGCCTTGTGATGGGCCTGGCTGTCCCAGACCTCGGTAATCCAGATGGCGTCGGCGTCGGCCGGGTCGTGGGCCACCACATAGCTCAGGCAGCCGGGCATCGCTTTCGTGCCTTCCAGCAGCAGCGCCGTCAGCGCCTCGCGCGACCCGGGGGTCGACGTCATCTTCCCGATCAGACCGTACATGCTCGACTCCTGCCGGCTCGCGCCGACCGTGACTGCTGCCCCGAGTCCCTGCACGAACTCGCGGCGATTCATGGCGCGACCGCGAACCGTTGGAAGAAGGACCCAGGGGTCCAGGATGGCCGCGTCGCACGATTGGCCACCTGCACCGTCAGCCGCCCGATCACCTCGGTGAACCCCGCCGCCGCAGCCCGGTCGATCGGCTGCTCGAGGTCGTCCGATGGCGCGTGGTACCGGGTCCGGGTCCATGCCGCCTCGATGGCGCCCTCCGGCGTCCCGGGCTCGTACCCGACCTTGAGTGCAAGGGCCGGGATGCCTTCGCGGATGAAGCTGTACTGGTCGCTGCGGGTGAAGCGGTTACGCAGCGGTTGTGGGTCGCTTTGCACGCCGATCCCCACCGTCTGCGCCACAGTCCGCACGTCGTCGCCGAGATCGGAGTCCTCGAGACCGAGCACCAGTACCTGTCGCAGCGGATAGAGCGGCAGGAACATGTCCATGTTGATGCTGCCGACGATCGCGCGCCGCGGCACGGTGGGGTGGCGCGCAAAGTACCGCGACCCGAGCAGCCCCTTCTCCTCGGCGGTGACGGCCACAAACAACACCGACCGCCGGGGGCGGGCGGCCGCGGCGGCCGATGCCGCTTCGATCAGCGTCGCGATGCCTGAGGCGTTGTCCATCGCGCCGTTGTAGATCGCATCACCGTCCACCGGTGCGCCGACCCCCAGGTGGTCGAGATGCGCAGTCAGCACGACGTACTCGTCTGCCAGCGCCGGGTCGCTGCCCCGCAGCAGCCCCACGACGTTGTGCGACGCTACCGGCTGCCGGTCGACGGCGATGCGTGCGCGGATCGAGGTGGGCAGCGGGAAGTGCGGCAGCGCCTGCCTCGCCTGCGCCAGCGTCAGCAACTCCGCCAATGTGTGACCGGATCCGGCAAACAGCTGTTCGGCGTGCGCGGGATTGAAGGTGATCGCCACCTGCTGGCCGGCCGAATCGCCGAGCGAGGCATCGGCAAGCGCCATCGCCGGGGCTAGCCGGTTGGCCGACGAGCGCTCCCACGGCACGGAGCTGGTTCTCGGGTTGGCGATGGCAATCAGCCCGATGGCGCCGAGTCGTCGCAGCGTCTCGGCGCGCACCCATGCCGACTGGTAGTGCGCGCTCAGGCTACCTGGCAGCGCCGCGGGACTGCCCGCCAGGTAAACGACGACCTTGCCCTTGACGTCGAGCCCGGCGAAGTCGTCGATCCCCGCCTCAGGCACCTGCAAGCTGTAGCCGGCAAAGACCAGCGGCGCATCCACTGCGGCCGCGGGGTCGATGCGCATGCCAAACGTCGCCTGCTCGCCAAGGGTGACGGGCACCTCCACGCCGTCCCGGACCAGAGCGAGCGAGGACGCCTCCTCGAGCAGCCGGCGAGAGGTCAACGCCACCGGTTGCAGATACCCGGCCGGCGTTCCCGGCACGAGGCCGGCGGCCTTGAACTGCGACGCCACGTAGTCGGCCGCCTGCCGATGCTCGGGGCTGCCGGCTTCGCGACCGCGCATCTGGTCGCTCGCCAGTTGTTCGACGTGCGAGAACCACCGCGTGGCTGCCGGGCTGGTCGCGCTCCATGCCGCCGCGGGTGTGGCAGGTGTCTGCGGCCAGGACGGGCGGGCCGTCAGCACCACCAACGCAGTCAACGCAGCGGTGGCGCCGCGGCACGACGGGGAGTGCAGCCACATGCGCGGGACGGTAGCACAGGGCCGGCCGCTGTCGGCCATGTACCATGCGGAGGTCGCGCGTCATCCGGTACAGATATGACCCATCCGATCGCTCCAGCCGCAGGGACGCCTGCAGAGCCCCGCCACACCCCGCTCGCCATGGGGCCTGACGAGTTCCGTCAGCTCGGGCACCAGCTCGTCGATCAGCTCGCGGTCTTCCTCGAGGGAATGGCGGCAGCGCCGGTGACACGCGGCGAGACGCCGGGCGAGGTCCGCGCCGCGCTCGACGCGACCCGCGCGCTGCCCACGCGGGGTGCGCCGGCCGGCGCGCTGCTCGAGCGGGCCGCGCAGTTGCTCATGGAGCACTCGCTCTTCAACGGCCACCCCCGCTTCTTCGGCTACATCACGTCGTCGCCGGCCCCCCTCGGCATGCTTGCCGACTTGCTCGCGTCAGCGATCAACGCCAACGTCGGCGCATGGCGCCTTGCCCCGATGGCCAGCGAGATCGAAGCGCAGACCGTGCGCTGGGTGTCGGAGCTGTTGGGCTATCGAGCCGATTGCGGTGGGCTGTTTGTCAGCGGCGGCAACATGGCCAATTTTGTCGGCTTCTACGCGGCGCGTGCCGCTGCGGGCCAGGCCTGGCGCATGCGGGAGGCGGGCGTCGGCGCACCAGGCGCGCCCCGGCTGCGTGTCTACGCATCGGCCGAGACGCACACCTGGGTCCAGAAGGCTACCGATCTCTCTGGCCTCGGCACCGACGCCATCCGATGGATCGCAACCGACGCCGACCAGCGCCTCGATACGGCCCTGCTCCGCGCGACCATCGACGCCGACCGTGCGGCCGGCGACATCCCGATGCTGGTGGTCGGGACTGCCGGGACCGTCAGCACCGGAGCCGTCGACCCGCTGGTGGCGATGGCGGCGATCTGCCGAGAGACGGGTGCCTGGCTGCACGTCGATGGCGCGTACGGCGCCCTGGCCGCGGCCCTGCCCGATGCGCCGGCCGATTTGCAGGCGCTGCATCTGGCCGACTCTGTGGCTATCGACCCGCACAAGTGGCTCTACGCGCCACTGGAGGCCGGCTGCCTGCTCGCCCGTAACGCCGAGGTGCTGCGCGCGGCGTTCTCGTATCACCCGGTCTACTACCACTTCAGCGACGGCGATGGCATCAACTACGTGGACCTCGGGCCGCAAAACTCGCGCGGGTTCCGCGCGCTGAAGGTATGGCTGACCCTGCAACAGGCCGGCGCCGACGGCTACCGTCGCATGATCGCCGACGACTGCGCGCTGGCCTCCCGGCTGTACGCCGCCGCCGCGGCCCATCCTGAACTCGAGGCGGCCACCCTCGGCCTCAGCATCGCCACCTTCCGGTATGTGCCCCCGCCCCTGCGCGACTCCCTCGGCGATGACGCGACCGAGGCCAGACTGAACACGCTGAACGAAGCGATCCTCGACCGATTGCAGGGCGGCGGTGAGGCCTTCGTCTCCAATGCCGTGGTCGGCGGCCGCTACCTGCTGCGTGCCTGCATCGTCAACATGCACACCAGCGACGCGGACATCGACGCCCTGCCGGCCATCGTCGTCGGCGTCGGCCGAGAGCTGTACGCGACGTCCGGCCGCGCCGCGCACCCGTCCTGAGGTCGGCCATGCAACGTGGGCACGAGTGTCATCACTGCCGCCAGTGGATCGCCGACGGCGAGACGCACGACTGCTGGTCCACCACCGAGGCGGCGCTGACGCAGAACCTGCACGAGGACCTGCAGGACGCATATGACCGATTGCGTGCGGCCGCCGCCAACCTCGGGCCACAGCGGATCTACGCGTCACACCACTCCATCATGTTCGCGCGGCGGGCCTGCTACTGCTTCGTGCGCCCGAAGCGGGCCTGGCTCGAGGTCTGTCTGTTTCTCGAACGTGACCTGCAGACGCCGCTCTTGCGCCGCGCCGACCGCGTCTCCCGCGGCAAGGTCGCGCACATGTTCCGGGTCACCCATCGCGACGAGGTCGAGGCGCCGCTCACCGACTGGCTGCGCGAGGCGTACGAGTACGCCGGTGCGCCGGCGCCAGCGGCACCCAGGAATGGCGGCGGCGCCACACCTCGGCCATCGACGACAGCGCCGTCACGCACGCGAGCGGCGAAGAAGCGCTGACCTGCCACGCGTCAGGAGGGACCGACGTCGGCGTAGAGCCGTGCCAGGCGGTGCGCGTGCTCGTCATACGCCGACTCGAACAGCGCGGTCGCCCTCGCCGCGCCGACAAGCGCCGCGGCGGTGAGCACCCGAGGCGGCGCACCGGCCTGCGTCAGCCGATGCGCGATCTCCGCCTTCAGGCAGTTGATCAGCAGGCAGCCGCCCACGGTCGATCCTGGCGCCACCGGCGTGTCGAGGCCGTCCACGTGCACCATCGCGTCGCCCACCGGTGCGCCAGTGTCGAGGACGAGGTCCGAGAAGTCCTGCAGCTTACGGCCGTCGGCGCGCTGGCTCCGGCTCGCCTCGCTGTGCGCGCGGCTGATGATCGATACCACGCGCACGCCCCGCCGACCGAATTCCTCGGCCATCTCGATGGGCACCACGTTGCAGCCGCTCGAACTGACGACCAGGGCCGAGTCTTCGGGCGAGAGCGCGAAATTGCGCAGGATGCGGCTGGCCAGGCCGGACACGTTCTCGAGGAACATGGCTTGCCGCTGGCCGTTGGCACCGACGACCGGGTTGTGAAACGTCAGGGACAGCTCGACGATCGGATTGAAGCCCGGGAACGAGCCGTAGCGGGGCCACATCTCCTCGACCATGATCCGGCTGTGCCCGGACCCGAACACGTGCACCATGCGGCCGGCGAGGATGCTCTGCGCACACCAGTCGGCGGCGGCGGCGACCTGCGCCTGCTGGCGCCGCACGGTCGCCAGCAGATGTTCGCAGGCGGAAAGGTACTGCTCCGACGGGGTCATGCGCTGTGCTCCCTGGCGTGCGTCGCCGCGCCGACCGCGCCCGCGTAGTCGCCGAGTCCGGCGAGGACAATCTCGACGCCGGTGTCGCACGGGCGCCACTCGTATTGGTTCATCCAGTGATGCAGCGGCCCGAGCAGCGCGTCGCCTGCATGGCTGGCGATGCCGCCCCCCAGAATGACGCGCGCCGGGTCCACCGCGTTGACGATCGAGGCGATCCCCGCCGCGAGGCGCATCACGCTCTCCTCCCACACGCGCGTGGCGTCCGCATCGCCGCCGCGATGCGCGGCCACCAGATCGGCGGTACTCGAGAACCGTCCTCCGCTGCGCTGCGCGACCGTGCAGTTGCCAATGGCGTCTTCCAGGCTCCCAGGCGTATTGACGATGTCTTTGGCGCCAGGGACCTGCAGCGCTATGTGCCCGAGGTGGCCAGCACGGCCGCTGGCGCCGCGCAGCACGCGGCCCTCGCTCATGATCGCGCCGCCGACGCCGGTGCCGAGCGTCAGCATCACCACATCCGCGCACCCGCGGCCGGCGCCAAGTGCGCACTCGCCTGCGAGGGCGGCGTGCGCGTCGTTGATCACGTGCACCTGCTCGCTTCGGCCCAGGGCGCGCGTCCAGTCCAGCCCTTCGAGCACGTCCAGACGCCCGCGCATCCAGTGCACGACGTTGCGGTCACGCCGCACGAGACCCGGACATGCGATGCCGATGGCGGCCACGGCCCCGAGCCTGGCCTCGATCTGGTCGAGCGCGCCAGCGACATCTGCCGGCAGGCGGCGCGCTGCCGTGTCGTCGGTGGGCAGGCGTTGCCGGTCCACGACCTGGCCGTCGGCGCCCAGCACGACGAATTTGGTGTACGTGCCGCCGATGTCGATGCCCAGGGCGAGCCCGGTCACGCGCTCACGCACCATCCGCCATCGACGGCCAGGACCTGCCCGGTCACGAAACGCGACTCGCGCGAGAGCAGGAACACCACGGCACCGTCCACATCGTCGGGGCGGCCGATGCGACCGCCATCCAGGGGCTGCTTGTGGGCGATGTAGGCCGCGATGGCCGGGTCGCCTGCGGCCCGCTGGGCCATCGGGGTATCGACCAGGCCCGGCGCGATGACGTTGAACCGGATGTCGCGCGGCGCGTAGCAGGCGGCGCAGCTCGTGCTCAGCCCGATGACGCCCGCCTTGGCCGCGGCGTAGGCGTGCGTGGTGAAGTGCAGCGGCGCGGGCGCCACGGCCAGCACCGACGCCATGTTGATGACCGAGCCGCCGTGCCCGGCGCGCAGGAAGTACTGCACGGCCGCGCGATTGCTGTGAAACAGGGCGGTGAGGTTGACGTCGAGCGTCTGGCGCCAGCCCTGGTCGGTGATCTGGTCGATGGCGCCATCGCCGAAGCGACGCCCGCTGCCGCCGGCGACGTGGAAGACACCATCGACACGCCCGAAGCGCGTGATGGCCGCGTCCAGGACCCGCGTCGCGAGGGCGGGGTCTGTGGCATCGCCCAGGATGCAGGGCGTGGCAGCGCCGAGTTGCTCGGTTGCCGTCTCGGCGTGGGCATCAGCGCGCCCGGCCACGGTGACGCGGGCGCCCTCGCGCAGGCAGGCCAGCGCGGCAGACAGCCCGATCCCCGACGTGCCGCCGACGACCACCACCGACAGGCCATCGAGGCGCCCGGTCTGCATGCGCGACAGTGTGGAACAGGGATCGCGCATCGTCAAAGCCTTCTACACTAGCCGGCATGCCGCACGCGCTTCGCACCACGGTCATCGGCATCTACCCGTTTCCCGCATGGCTCGAGTTCGCCACGGGGCACCTCGACGCCTTCGGCAGCGACGACCTCGCCGAGATCCTCGACGACGCGGTGACCGTCGCGATCAACGACCAGGTCGAGGCCGGTCTCGATTCGATCAGCGATGGCGAGCAGACGCGGCTGGATTTCAACCTGTCGTTCTACGGTTTCATCGAGGGCCTCGCGCCCGAGCCGCCCACTCCCCGTCGCTTCGGGCCGCCCGGGCATGACCAGCGTGGCCGCCATGCGGTCATCGGCGACCTGGCCGCGCCACGCGGCCTCGGCACGGTGCGCGATTTCCGGCGTCTCGCGCGGCTGGCGCCGCCCGGCGTCGGCCTCAAGGCGAGCGTGCCAGGGCCGTACACGTTGAGCGGGCGCCTCATCCCAGGTGGCCGCTACGCGGACCGATGGGCGCTGGCCGAGGCGCTCGTGCCGATCGTCGGCACCGAACTCGAGGCGCTGGTGGCTGCCGGCTGCCGGGACGTGTGCGTCGACGAGCCGTCGATGAGCTGTTATGCGCACCGGGAAGACCCGCGCCGGTTCGTGGCGCTGTTCAACGACACAGTGGCTGGCGTCCGTGGTCGCACGCGGCTCTCGACCCATCTGTGCTTCGGCAACTTCAAGGGCCGTGCGGTAGCGCCGCGTAGCTACGGCAGCCTCTTTCCCGCGTTCCTCGACGTGCACGTCGACGAGCTGCATGTGGAGATGGCCAGCCGCGAGTTCGCCGAGTTGAGCATCATCGAAAGCATCGCCAAGCACATGGACGTGGCCGTTGGGGTGATCGATGTGAAGAACTACTACGTCGAAACCCCTGACGACGTGGCCCACCGGGTTCGCCGGTGCCTGGAGTTCGTCTCGCCCGAGCGGCTGTCGCTGGCGCCCGACTGCGGCCTCAGCCAGACCGCCCGCTGGGCGGCCAGGCGCAAGCTCGCCAACATGGTGGAAGGCGTCCGCAAGGTCCGCGGGGAACTCGGCCTGCCGTGATCGTGCCGCTGCAGCGCGACGACGATCTGTTGCTGGACATCGGCGCGGCCGACGTGCGAGACGGCCACGTTCGCCTGTGGTGGCTCGGGCAGAGCGGCTTCCTGGTGCAGTTTGACGGGTCGCACCTGCTGCTGGACCCGTACCTGTCCGATTCACTTACCGCCAAGTACGCCGGCAGCGCGACCCCACACGTGCGAATGACCGAGCGAGTCATCGATCCGGCGCGGCTGGACTTCATCGACGTGGTCACGTCCACCCATAACCACACCGACCATCTCGATGCCGAGACGCTGCGGCCGCTGCGCGCAGCCAACCCGGACCTGGTGCTGGTCATCGCAGAAGCCAACCGCGCTGTCGTGGTCCAGCGCCTGCAGATCGCGCCGGACGAACCGGTTGGCCTGGCCGTCGGCGATACCACCAGCGTCGGCCCGTTCACCATCGAAGCCGTGCCGGCGGCGCATGAGGAGCTGGCCCCGACCTACGTCGGCTACGTCGTGCGCTGCGGCCGCTGGACGCTCTACCACAGCGGCGACACCGTCCGCGTCAACGGCATCGACGACCTGCTGCGGCGCCACGCCGTAGACGTCGCGCTCCTGCCAATCAACGGGCGCGCGCCGGAACGGCGCGTGGCCGGCAACCTCGACGCCGCGGAGGCCGCGCAGCTCGGGCGCGACATCGGCGCCCGCGTGGTGATCCCCTGCCACTTCGAGATGTTCGCGTTCAACACGGCCGACCCTGCAACCTTTGTCGAGGCGTGCGACCGCGTCGGCCAGCGCGGCGACGTCCTGCGGTGCGGCGAGCAGTGGGCCAGCACCTCGCTGGACATCTGACTCCCACTCGCCTGCCGGCGACGTTGCGATACCAGCCGCGCGGTCAGGCGATCACGCTCGCAGCTGCCGGTCGAACCAGGTGAACGCATCCTCCTGCATCTGCACGTTGAACTGGTGCGGCACGT
>Ga0136633_1000877_pt1 | contig 22488 bp, 22 predicted proteins | sample AntDrymeUQ832206_2_FD_105494 | JGI IMG/M metagenome (GOLD analysis project Ga0136633, IMG submission 105494) | Polar desert sand microbial communities from Dry Valleys, Antarctica - metaG UQ83 (22.06) | ecosystem: Environmental > Terrestrial > Soil > Desert | place: Antarctica: Dry Valley...
CCGCCGCCTCCTGAGAGAAGGACGACCTTCACGCCGTGACGGCGAGCAGCGACCGTGTACGGGAGCCGAGCAGCGGTGCGTAGCGCTCGAGATCCTCTCCCGTGTCGACGTCCGCCTCGAGCTCCGGGCTAGTCACGGTCGCGAACGGCGCTTGGGCGCGGAACCGAGCCGCGCTTCCGGGCCCGTACAGCGGCGCAAACACGGACGGGTCGGGAAGCGACAGCGCATTTGTGGTTCCGTCCTCGGCCTCGACCAGCGCGAGTCCAGCCGCCGCCAGCCTTGCAATCGCAGCCGGGGTGGCGCAGGGAAGGTCGGCATTGACTACCAGAGCGTGTCCTTCGACGCGAGCCAGCCCAGCCGCAACGGCTGCGCCCAATCCGTTCCCGGGATCCGGCACCACCTCAGCACACGGCGGGACCACGGCCGAATCGTCGGTGACGACGAGGACTCTCCCGACCTCGAGCGCCGCGGAGACGACGTCTCCGAGCATCGCGACCGCGGCGGCGGCGCGGATTGCCGCTGGAAGCCGTCGCTTCGCGTCGCCACGGTAGGGGATCACGATCGTCGGCACGCGCCGAAGCGTAGTCCGCGGCAGTCTTAACAGTGCCTGGCACTGTAAGCGTGGAAAGAGCGCGCCGATTCTTTCACAGGCGGCTCGTCAGTTTCGGTCAGGCTGCGTTCGAGGAGGTGCTGTCCGCGCCCGGGCCGGACGTCGCCCACTCCTGCACGTCGAACCAGTGTGTCTCGCGCAACGCCTCGCACACCTGGGGGTCGGTGTGGGCCGGGTTGAAGACATGGTGCTCGACATCGCAGCAGATCTCGATCTCGCCGAGGGAGACGTGCGAGATGCGCGTGAGTGACTCCGACGGAAGCCCGACCTCGGAGACCATGTAGTGCTTGAACTGAAGGTCGGGATCGAGCTCCATGAGCTCGGGCCAGTCGGGGCAGGTGCGAGCGCTCACGCGCGGCCTACTTCTCCTCCAGCGCCCAGCTCCCTGCAAAGCGCACGAATCCACGCTCGTCGCCGCCTGGATACACCACGAACGCAAGCGCGTCGTCGAGCTGGTGGTAGAGGTGCTCGCCGCTCTCGTCGGTCAGGCCGAGCCTGAGGTGGAAGCGGCCGTCAGCGAGCGGCAACGAGCCGATCTCGAAGCGGACACCTCGTTCGCCGTTGCCCGCGGCCCAGCCGAGCTCACCCAGATCGACGGCCTGGCCGGCGACGAGCGTGCCCGCATCGTCGCGCAGCTCGAGCTGGAGCCGAGGAGGAGGAACACCGTGGGTAGCAGAGACGGCGACACGGAGCGCGAACGGCTCGCCCGAGAGGAACTGCAACCGCTCGGCTCCTTCCTGTCCGACGAGTTGAGCGGAGGCGATCGTCGCCTCCCCGGAGCCCCACTCACGCAGGCCCGCGCCGCGCTCGGCCGGATCGGTGTCGTCGGCAAGGGTGCGCCGGTAACGCGCGATCGCCTCTCGCGTCGGCCCGTCGAACGCGACGCGGCCCGAGTCCAGGAGCACTGCACGCTCGCACAGGCGCTCGACGGCGGACGCGTCGTGCGACACGAACACGATGGTCCCGCCCTCCTGCTTGAACCGGGCGATGCGACCGAAGCACTTCCGCTGGAACGACTCGTCCCCGACAGCGAAGACCTCGTCGAGCAACAGGACGTCCGCGTCCAGGAACGCGGCGATTGCGAAGCCGAGCCGAACGGTCATCCCCGAGGAGTACGTCCGCACGGGCCGGTCGATCGCGTGCTCGAGTTCGGCGAAGGCGACGATCTCGTCGAAGCGCTGGCGAATATCTGTCCGGCGCAGTCCGTAGATGGCGCCGTTCAGGAAGACGTTCTCGCGCCCGGTGAAGTCGGGGTGGAACCCGGCGCCGAGCTCGAGCAAGGAGCCGATCCGGCCCTCCGCGCGAACGCGTCCGGCCGTGGGCTTGATGATCCGGGCGACGATGCGGAGCAGCGTCGTCTTGCCCGATCCGTTCCGCCCGATAAGCCCCACGGCCTCCCCGCGGGCAACGTCGAGAGAGACGTCGCGGAGCGCCCACACGTCGGTCGATTCAGTCTGCCCGCGCTGGACGAACAGATCCTTGAGCGTGCGGGCGTCTCGAGCGTGGATCCGGAACCGCCGCGAGACACTTTCGACGCTGATCTCGCCGGGGTTCATCGTGCGACCTAGACTAGCCCTCGGGATGGAACGAGTCGGCGAGCACGCCGTGCCCATGGGGCCGCTCGCCGTCCGCTGGCTCGCCTACGAGCTGGGCGAAGTACGCGCAGGTGTCGCTGGCCGCGCGCGGGTCCGGCTCGAGAACGCCGGATCGGCCGCCTGGCGCTCGCGAGGGCAGGAGGGAATCCAGCTCGCATATCACTGGCTCGATCCGCTCGGGAACCCGATCGTGTGGGACGGCGTGCGCGCGCCGCTGCCTCGGGTGGTCGAGCCGGGCGAGGAGGTGGAGCTCGACGTGACGGTCGTCGCGCCGCGCCCGCAAGGGAGCTACCGGCTCGCGTTCGACCTCGTCGAGGAGTACCGGTTCTGGTTCGAGGAGGTCGGATCGACGCCACTGGACATTCCGGTCGAGGTGCAGCCGCGGATCGCGGAGCGCCGCCTCCAAGTCGTCTTCCACGGGGCTCCGGATCCGGAGACGGACGCGGCTCTCGTAATTCAGGAAGAGCCGCTCGTGTCGGAGGAAGCCCTCGCGTTCGTACACCTCGTCCCGGGAGCAGTTCCCGCCCCAAACTGGTCGCGCTTGCTGCTCGACGCGCACCAGGAGGGCTACGCCGCGGTCGGTTCTGCGCTGGAGGTATCACGCAGTGAGCGACGCCGGTTCGCTCCCTGGGCACCCGGCGGAGGCCGCAACCCGCGCTTCATCGAGCCGCTTCTCCTTCCCTCGCTCCTCGCCGGCCTCGACTCGGAGACGCACGAAGGCCTGCCATGCTTCTTCGGCTCGGACGCCCTCTTCGAGGGTCGAGCGGTGGTCAGACTTCGACGGCGATCCGGTCGTCCGAGCGGCTGAAGACGAACGCCCCAACCGCGAGCGCGACGACCGCCGCCACGACGACGTAGATCGTCTCGGAGAGCGCGGGAAGCTCGCCGTAGAAGAGCACGTCTCGCATCGCCTCGATCGACGGGGTGAGGAAGTTGACCCAGTGGATCGCAAACTCGGCAGCGGGATAATCGGCCACGCCGGGGAGTTGATCGAGGCTGTAGAGGATCGGGGTGAGGAAGAACCACGGCAAGAGCAAGGCCGTCAGCAAGTGCTCGACGTCCCGGAAAAGCGCGTTCAGCGAGGCGATCGCGAGCGCGACCCCGGCGACCATGCACGCGAAGAGCGCCCCCAGCGGGAACGCCAGCCAGACCGTGTCGCGCGCTTCGGGGATCCGAAGCAGGCTCAGGACGACGACCACCACGAGCATCACCGCGAAGCCGACGAGATGCGTGGCCACGATCGAGAGCGGGACGAGCTGCCTCGGGAAGCGCACCTTGCGGATGAGATTCGCGTTCTCGAGCAGGCTCCGCGACGACGCCTGGGCGGCCGTGGCGAAGAACACCCAGGCCGGGAGACCGCAGAGCAGAAACAGCCAGTAGTCGCCGCTCCCGACCTCCGCGACGCGCCAGAGGAGCGAGAACACGAGCAGGTAGACGGCCATGAGGACGAGCGGGTGCAGGAGCGACCAGGCGAGCCCGAGCACCGAGCCGCGGTACTTCGCGCGCAAATCCCGGCGAAACAGGCTCCCAAAGAGCTCGCGGTAGCGGATGACGTCCGCATAAACGTCCACACGAGGAGTGTAGGGCGGCTGGTGGCTCCACTACCCTTTCCAAGCTGTGGATGCGATCGTCGCGATCGCCGCGTTTCCTATCACCGTCGCGGTTCTCTGGACCCTCTTGCGCACGCCGACCGGCGGGCGCCTCGTCGCTCACCCGAGCGGGGAGCGCTGGCACGCAGAGACCACTCCCACCTTCGGCGGGGTCGGCATCTTCGCCGGGTTCGCCGCAGGGATCGGTGTCGCGCTCGCGATCGGCGCGGTCGAATGGAGCGGCGAGCTCGGCGGCATTCTCGTCGGCGTCGCGCTCCTCTTCGCCGCAGGCATTCTCGACGATCTCCACCCCCTGAGCCCGCTGGCCAAGCTCGCGGTTCAGATCGGCGCCGCTGTCATCGCGCTCGCGAGCGGGCTCCACGTGGAGATCGTGGAGAACGACGTCCTCGCGTGGGGCATCGGAATCCTCTGGCTCGTCGGCATCACGAACGCCTTCAACCTGCTCGACAACATGGACGGGCTCGCGGCGACGCTCGCCGCAATCGCCTGCGCGTACTTCGCGATCGACGCAGTCACGGAGCATCCGAGTGAGACGGTTCTGGTTCTGTCCTTGGCCCTCGGGTTGGCCTGCATCGGGTTCCTTCCCTTCAATCTCAGGCCCGGACGCACTGCAGCGGTCTTCATGGGTGACTCGGGAAGCCATGTCCTCGGCTTCGCGCTCGCGTCGTTCGCCCTCGCCTCGAGCTGGACGGTCGCCGGTACGACAGTCGCGACCGTGCTCCTTCCGCTGCTCATCCTCGCCATCCCGATCCTTGACACGACCCTCGTCACCCTCGTGCGGCTCGGGCAGCGGAGGCCGGTGAGCCAGGGGGGACGGGACCACACGTCGCACCGCCTCGTGTACTACGGGCTCTCGGAGGCCGACGCGGTGTTCTTGCTCGCCCTCGTCGCAGCGGCCATCGGAGCGACCGCGCTGGCGTACAACGTGCTCGACAACGCCCGGCTGACTGCCTTCGGCGTGCTTCTCACCTTCGTCCTTCTCGTCCAGTTCGGCAGCTTCCTGAGCGACCTCGAGGAGCGCTCTCGCCGAGGCGAGGCGACCGAACAGCCGTCGCTCTGGAAGGCACTCGTATTCGAGCCGCGCCGCCTGGTCGAGGTCGTCGTCGACTTCGTCGTCATCTGCGCCACGTTCCTCGCGGCCTACGTGCTCGTGATCGGTGGGCTCGGCAGCGAGTTCGAGCGTTCGGTCTTCCTCGCGGCGCTGCCCATCCTCCTCGCGACGAGGTACGTCTTCTTCGTCGCGCTCGGCGTCTACCGGCGGGTGTGGCGCTATGCGACCGCGCGCGACGTCGTGCCGATCGCTGTCGGGTGTGCGGGATCAGCAGTCGTCGCGTTCCTCGTGCTCGTCGCCTTGAGGGACATCGGACCGGTTCCAGCGCTCGAGGTCTTCGTCGTGGACGCCGTTCTCTGCACGTTGCTCGTGGGCGCCTCGCGGCTGACGTTGCGGCTCCTACCCGAGGCGCGCGCTCGCGGGCGACACCGACGCAGGGTTCTCGTGGTCGGGGCGGGACAAGCTGGGCGAGGGCTTGCACGCGAGCTGCGCGACACCCACGAGGCGCGCGTGGTCGGCTTCCTGGACGACAACCCCCGCGTGCGGCGCCGGCGCATCCTCGGCATCAGCGTTGTCGGAGCGCTTGACGAGGCGCCGCGGGCGATAGCGGGCGCTCGAGCCGAGGAGGTGCTCGTCACGATCCCCGGCGCCCCCCAGGAGCGACTCGACGCCGTCGTCCGGGCATCGGAGGAGGCCGGAATTCCCTGTCGGATCGTCCGCCGCGTAACCGAGTTCTCGGCTCCTGAGCCGGTCGAGGCGACGCTTCCGTGAATCAGCGCCGGGGTCTACTCGACCGCCTGCACGCGGCGATCCCGTTGCTGACCCTCTACTTCGGGTTGGCAGTGCTCTACGCGTGGCAGGCATCGCAACACCCGGTTCCAACCATATTCACCGACGAGATCGAGCTGGCTCAGCTGTCACGCTCGATCGCAGAAACCGGGGAGCCTGCCCGACGTGGCGAGCCGTACGGATTGGCGACGCTCGCGGCGTACTTCCTCGCTCCCGTCTGGTGGCTCGGCTCGACGTCGACGGCATACACCGCGGCGAAGCTCCTGCTCGTGCTCGCGATGACCGCGACCATCTTCCCCGCCTACGCGCTTGCGCGACTCGTCGTGTCACCGTGGTACGCCGTCGCGGCGGCGGGAGGGGCAACCGCCGTTCCCGCGCTTGCGTATTCCCCGATCTTCGTCGAGGAGCCGTTCGCGTATCCGTTGGCCACGTTGGCGCTCTGGTTGATCGCACGCGCGCTCGTTCAGCCCACCTGGATCCGTCTCGGCGTCGCTGTGCTCGCGTCGGCGACAGCCATGCTGACGCGAACACAGCTCGCCATCCTCTTCGCGGTGCTCGCGCTCGGCCTGCTCTGGCTCGCCTGGGAGTCCGAGCGTGTCCGCGCGTGGCGCTCGTCCTGGACGCGCTGGGACTGGCTCGGCGCGATCGTGCTGGTGGTTGGACTCGCGGTGGGCTTCTCGGCTGCGATGGGCCACCTGTCGGAGAGTTGGCGTGAAACGACGGGCTTCTATCGTGACCGGATTCTCGACCATGCGACGTGGGCCGCGGGAGCGCTCGCGATCGGTATCGGGATTCTTCCCGTGGTCGCGGGGATCGCGGCTCTCGCCCGGCCGAAGGACGAGCCACGCGACCCCGCGACGCGCGCGTTCGTAGTCACGAGCGTCGCTGCTCTCACGGTGTTCCTCACCTACACGGGGATCAAAGGGGCGTACATCTCGACCATCTTCTCGACGCTGATCGTCGAGCGAAACCTGATCTACCTTTGCCCGGTCCTCTTTGCGGCGACCGCACTCGCGTTCGAGCGCGGGGTCGGACGAGGGTGGGCAATAGCCGGAGGGGCCGCCGTCACCGTCTATCTCGTTAGTGAGACTCCGCTTCGCCTCGACCAATACCCGTACTACGAAGCGCGCGGTCTTTCTATGGCCGCGTTCGCAAACCGCGAGCTGGGATGGACGGAGGGCAAGATCGAGAGTGCTCTCCTCGTCGCGTCGGTAATTGCTGTGGCCATCGTGGTCGCACTCGGACTACTCCGACGAGGGTCAGTCGTATTCGCGGCCATAGCGGGTTCGGCGGCCGTCGCCGTCCTGGCCTGGAATCTCACGACCGAGGTGTATGCGGCCGAGGGCGAACGCATCTTGTCGGAGCGTGTCGACGGCAATCTCACGAAGCCTTACGACTGGGTCGAGCGCTTGACCGATGGCGGTTCGGTGGTCGTGATCGGCCAGGGCATCGCCGACCCGACCGGCATCTGGTTGACCGAATTCTTCAACCCATCGGTCCGAAAGATCTGGAGCATCGACGGCTCGGCAAGGGTTGTTGGCGGCCCGATATTGACACCGGACCTCGCCGCGTCGGACGGAACGTTGACTCCCCCGCCAGGCACCGAGTTTGCCCTGGCCCTGAACGGCGTCACCCTGCAGGCCCCGGTTGTCGGAAGCGGGGGAACGGCCACGCTGTACCGGCTCGACGGACAGCCCCTGAAGCTCGGCGCGGCCGTCGAAGGCCTCTATTCCGACGGTTGGATGGGGAACAGCGCCGCGTACACGCGATACGACATCGCTCGCGACGGCCCTGGCTTCGCCGTGGTCAAGCTCTCTCGAGAGCGATGGTGCCCGCAGGACAAGCCCGGCAAAGTGACGGTCCGGATCGGACCCGTCACGATCGGGCGCCAGCATCCGGAGATCGCGCGCGTTACGGAGACAAAAACCGGGGTCGTGCACGCGTGTAAGGCCATCACACTGCTGCTTGCGGCGCCAAACGTGCCCTGGCGCGTCGAGGTGAGGATCGAACCGACTTTCGTCCCGCAGGAGCTCGATCCGTCTCGGAGCGACGCACGAGAGCTCGGCGCAGTGTTCGAAGCCGGCTTCCAGTCCATTTTTGCAAGCGGCTAGCTCGACGCGGCGACGAGGTAGGTGAAGCGGAAGCGGAGCGCGAACCGTGCGAGCGGGTCGCTGCGCTCGAGGGCTCGCGCGAGTGCGGCTGCAGGCGCGGGCAACGCGACCGTTTGTGGCATGAAGAACGGGCGCAGCTCGATGCGTCCGAAGTCGGCGGCGCGGAGGTCGGCGAGCACCTCTTCGAGCCGGTACTGACGCGGGTTCAGGTCGAAGACGAGCTTCTTCTCCGTGAAGGCTGCAACGTGCCGGAAGAACGCACGCCGGTCGCGTGCGTAGTAAATCGCACGGAAGACCGTCGTCGCGGCGACGAGGCCGGGAGGCATGTACTCGTTCAGGTCGCCGAGCTCGATCAGAGCGCGGTCGCCGAGCCGCCGGTCCGCCGCCTCGACCATCTCCGGCGTCGAGTCGACCCCCCGGTAGCGGACGCCGCGCGTAACCAGGAGTTCGCCCAGTCCACCGTCGCCACACGCGAGGTCGAGCACCTCGTCGCCGCGGACGAGTTCTGGCCCCAACGCGACGACGAGATCGGCCCGGTGCGCCAGATACGTCGCCGCGTCGGCGTAGGCGTGCTCCGTCCAGTCCTTCGCCTTCCGCGCGTACTGGTCTTCGGTCACAGCGCGAGCAGGCGCTCGGGATGCTTGCGCACAAATCGGGCCATCCCGCGCGCGTGCCAAAGCGTGTGCGGAGAGAGGAAACTGCGGTCGATTACGGCCGCGTAGTCGTGCGTCACGACCGCATCGGGCACGTACCAGCGCTCCCAGCCGGCCTGCATCGCCCGGTAGCAGAGGTCGATGTCCTCGCAGTAGTGCCGGAAGCCGGCATCCCAGCCGCCGATCTCGTCCAGCATCGCGCGGCGCATGAGGAGGAACGCGCCGAGCATCCAGTCGGCTTGCACTGGCTCGGTCGGGCGCTCGTCCAAGTGGTAGTGGTCGCGCTGCTTCTCGTACGGCGTCCGGAGGCGACGGAGGGGCGTACGGCGGACAAGTGTGCCGCGGATAGTCGGAAAGCGCCTGCGAGACGGCTGCCACGCCCCGTCCGGCCAGCGCATCTGCGGCCCCGCGATTCCGCAGCGAGGGTGCGCATCGGCGAAGGCGGCGAGCGTGGCGACCGCGTCCGGCTCGGGGATCACGTCCGGGTTGGCAGTGAGCACGTACTCACTCTCGGTCGCCGCGATCCCGAGGTTCACATTCGCGGCCAGGCTGAGCGGCCGCGTGTTCACGAGAACGCGGACGCCTTCGGGTACCACGTCGACCGATCCGGGGACGTTCGAGACGACGACCGTCTCGTCGGCCTGCGGCACGAGTGCGGAGAGCGAGGTTCCAAGCTCGGCCGCGTGCCCGTGCGACACCACAACCGCGGAGACCTTCACGTCCCGAGTATCTCCCGGTACACAGCGAGGGTCCGCTCGGCCGTCGCCCGCCAGCTGAATGCACGCGCGCGTTCGAGCCCCATGGCGGAGAGCCGGTCACGTTCCTGGATCGCCTCCCGGATCCCGTCCGCGAGGCCGTCTTCGTCGACAAAGACGGCCGCAGCACCCGCGACCTCCTGGAGAGCAGGCTCGCGAACTGCGACGACCGGTGTACCCGACGCCATCGCCTCGAGCACCGGCAGCCCGAACCCCTCGAAATGCGACGCCTGCACGAGGCACGCGGCGCCGCGGTAGAGCTCGGCAAGTCGCTCGATCTCCACGTGACCTTCGACGCGAGCGCCGCGGCGGCGGAGCTCCTCGGCCAGCTCGGCGTCCTTCTCGGGTCCGACGACGACAAGCGGTACGCCGGCCGCCAACGCGGCCTCCAGCACCGCGAGCTGGTTCTTCCTCGGCTGGATCGCCCCGACCGCAAGGACATACGAGCCTTGTAACAGACTGTTACTTGGCCTCGTCTCGGCGGCCTGGCGAGGGCCAAAGACTGGATCCACGCCGTTCGGAGTGACCACGACCCGGTCCGGAGCGACGCCGTAGAGCTGGACGAGATCTCGCTTCGTCCGCTCGGATACCGTCAGGACGCGCGCTGCTCGCCGCACTGCACGCGGTACCACGCGGCGGAAGACGAGCCTGTCCTTCAAGCTGAACAGGCCAGGCTCTCGTTCGAACGAGACGTCGTGGACGGTGACGACGCCGGGGCAATGGAGCCGCGGCGGAAGCGCGTATTGCGTGTGGACGAGGTCCGCGCCCAATCCCCGGAGCAGGCGAGGAAGCGTGATCGCCATCCGCACGAGTTGCGAGCGAGCGCGAAGGTCGACCGGCTCCACGCCTTCCGGAACGAGATCCGGTCGGCGCGTCACCGCCGCGAGGCGGATCCCGGCCGCGGGAACCAACAGAGCTAGCTCGCGAAGCAGGTTCCGCACATAGGTCTCGTCGCCGGTTCGCTTGCGTCCGAGGACGTCGGCGTCGAGCGCCACCAGCCTCATGCGAGCTCCTTCCAGAGCGCCTCCACCCGGTCGGCGGCGCGCTCCCAGGTGAACGCGCTCGCGCGAGCGAGCCCCAACGGGACGATCTCCTCTCGCCGAGACTCGGCCTGAGCGATGCCCTCCGCGATCGCGGCGACGTCATTTGGATCGACGAGCACTGCCGCGCCGCCGGCGATCTCCTCCATCGCCGTTCCGCGCGACGTCACCACAGGAGTCCCGCTCGCCATCGCTTCCAGCACCGGCAATCCAAACCCCTCGTACAACGACGGGTAAAGGACGCAGCGGGCACCGCGATAGAGCCGGGCGAGCTCGGCGTCGGGGATCTCGCCGACCCAGCCGGAGACTTTCACTCCACCCCAGCCACGCGCTCCGACAACCCGAAGCTCAACCCCCGCCAGGCGCGCGGCCTCCACGACGCGATCGAGGTTTTTCCTGGGCTCGAGCGTCGCGACGGCGAGCACATACGACCCCTCCGCCGCACGCCCGTCCGGCGTGAAGAGCGGATCGACGCCGTTCGGGACGACGCGGATTCGCTCCGCGGGAACATCGACGAGCGTCGCGACCTCCAGCTTCGTGAACTCGGATACCGCGACGACGGCATCCGCGGCTCGAAGCACCCTTCGCAGCCCCGCTTTGCCATACAGGCGATGCCAGCGCGGGAACGCTTCCGGGTAACGGACGATCGCCATGTCGTGAACGGTGAGCACCGTCGGGACACGCGACCGGAGAGGTCCGCGGAACGTCGTGCAGTGGAGGACGTCAAGGCGCTCGGCGCGACGAGGCAGCCTCACCGGATACCAGAGCGCATCTCGGACGACGCTCGACGCGCGACCGGGCCCGCCGAACGAGAGGAGCTCGAGCTCCATTCCCGGGCGATCCCGGAGAGCGCCAAGCAGGCCGCGAACGACCCGCGAAGTCCCCGCGCGCGTCTGCACGAGCGGTGACGTGTCCACGCCGACTCTCACGCGTCGACCTCGAGCCTTCGAGCCACGGCCCTGAGCGCGTCCACCGGCTCGGGGTACTCGAGCAGCTCCTCGGCCTGCGCCTGCGAGCACCAGCGGTACTCGACGTGCTCCTCGTTCAGCACCGGCTCCCAGCCCGGCTCGACCTCGACCGAGTAGGGATGGAGAGTGACCCAGAGGTCGTCGTCGTCAGCCGGCCGGTAGCCGAGCTCGAGCGGGATCGGCGCAAACCGAACCGGGTGCATCAGCCCCGTCTCCTCGCCGAGCTCGCGGAGCGCCGCCGCGTCGGGCGCCTCCCCCGCCTCGATCCCTCCCGCGACCAGATGCCAGTAGCCGTGGCTCTCCGGCGAGCGCAGCAGGACGAGGAAGCTCGGCCCTGGGCGGTACACGACGAGCAGGACCTCTTCACGCGCTCTCATCGCCGCGCTGCCTCTTCATATCCGCGCAAGAAGGTCTCGCCCACTGCGCGCCAGGTGAAAGAGGCCGCGTGCTCGAGGCCGACCGTGGCGAGACGCTCCCGCTCGCGCAGCCCGCGCTCGATCCCTGCCGCAATCGCGGCCGGATCGTCGGGATCCACACGCACGGACGCATCGCCACTCGCCTCGTCGAGCGAAGGGTGAGAGGAGACGACGACCGGGCATCCACATGCCATCGCTTCGAGAACGGGGATGCCGAAGCCCTCGAAGCGCGATGGGTAGACAACAACCGCCGCGCCGCGGTAAAGGCGCGCCAGCTCGTCGTCGGAGACGAAGCCGAGGCGGCGGATGCGGGTGTCGCTGAGCTCGGGCTGGTCGCCCCACCCCTCTCCGCCGGCAACCGCGAGCAAGAGATTACCGCCGAGGAGCCGGTGCGCGTCAACGAGGGTCTGCAAGTTCTTGCGCGGCTCGAGCGTCGCCACCGTGAGGATGTACGGGGCACCCAGGTCGGCCGCGGGACCGTCCGAGCTGAACTCGTCCCGCGCCGCGGGATGCGCCACGTGGACACGATCGGCGGGGACACCGAGGGTCGCGATCACGTCCTCACCGGTGTAGCGGGAGTTCACGAACACGACGTCACACGTCCGGGCGGTGTTCCGGTACTTCCGCGCGTGCATCGAGCGGGTACGCGGCGTGGTCCACTCCGGATGATGAAGCGGGACGAGGTCGTGAATCGTCGTCGCCCTCACTCCCGCGCGCTGCGACGGGAACATCCAGTCAGAGAAGTGCAGAACGTCGAAGCCGCCGAGAAGCCGCTCGGCGGCGGGGAGCCCCGCAATGCTCCAGGCCGTACGCAGCGCGTGAGAGAGCGGCAGGCGCCAGGTTCGGAGCTCGACGTCGATCCCGGCTAGCGCCGCACGGATCCGCTCGGGACCCTTGAGGCTGGTCGGCGCGAACGCCACGATCTCGTGCTCGCCGCCGGCGGCCTCGACGAGTCCACCGAGCGAGCCGCGGATGTAGTTCCCAATGCCAAGGGGAGGGTGGGAAAGCGGGGAGACGTCGAAGGCGATCCTCACGATGCGGGCTTGTAGTCGAACACGTTGAAGTGGGCGCCGAGCTCGCGTCGGTCGGTGGTGCCGGAGAGCACCTCGGCGGGTATTGCGGTGGGAGCGACCCGGAATGTCACGACACACGTCTCCCGTCCTGGCTCGAGCGGCACCCGGAGCTTCGCCTGCGCGTTCGGCTCGAGCCGAACGCTCGCTACTCGTCGTCCGGCGACCAAGGCATGCACGGTCTGTGACGACTCGAACAGCGACGGGTCGCTCGACAACGACACGATCAACTTCCCGCCGCGGCAGCGACGCCGCTTCCAGGTGACGGTGGCTCCCGACCAGGAGTCGTTCGGATAGAGACCTCTGACCGAGGTCGTCGAGACGACATCGCCGCCAACCCGCCAGAGAGTCGTTCCCAAGAGATCGTCGCGAGCGACCACCTCGCCGTCCGGGGTGACCGACCCGTCCGTGAGGAGGTACTCGACCGCAAACGGCTCGCCGCCCGGAAGGCGCACGACGCCGTCTCGAGGGTCGGTGCGCACCTGCGTTTCGCCGACTCCTCCGGGCGTCGGCTGTCGAAGGTAGAAGACCGGTCCGACGGTGCGGTTGAAGAACTCGTTCTGGTTGACCGTGAACCGGTCCGCGCGCCCCGTCCACAGGACGGCAGCCCGAGCCTCGTCGGGAAGCGCCGCGTCGATCCAGTCGCGCGGGACGCCGCGGATGCCCTGGAAGACGGCACCGGCGGACGCCTGCTTCACCCCGTGCTCGCCGCCCCAGATCGGGTGGAAGACCGCGGCGTAGTAGGCGAGAACTACCAGCGGCAGCACAAGCGCGTAGCGGCGAGGAAGGACTACGAACAGCGCTGCCAGCACGAGCGCGAGGCCGAACGCGAGCTCTGCGACCCATTCGAGCCCCACGTGATCCTGCACCGACCACCACGGCAGGAGCATGAGCGTGTCCGAGAGCGCCGACGTGTCGATGAAGCGCTCGAACGGAATCAGCAGAACGAGAACGGCAGCCACGGCGGCGGCGGACAGCGCGAGAACCCGGGGTCGCGGCGCGCCACGGTCGACCCAGGCGAGCAGGAGAATGAGAAAGAGCGGCACGACGACGAAGAGGTTTCGCTCCTGGATGCGCTGGGCGAACACGGAGGCGAACGCGGAGACGACGAGCACGAGCCAGAACGTCATCGCGAGCGCAGTCGCAAGCAGGGCCTGCAGCGGCCGGTCGAGCGAGCGGGAGCGTCCCACGAGCACGATCGTCGCAGCGACAGGTAGGACGCCGAGGTAGAGATCGAGCTCGGCAACGTGGTACAGCAGGTACCGAAGCACCTCGCCGAGCTCGTAGTCGGATTCGCCGACGATGCTGTAAGCGCCGAGGAGATCCGAGAGCGACCTGCCGCGTGCGAGCTGGGCGACTAGGGCGAGCGCCCCTGCGCCGAGCACGACTCCGTACAACCCGCGGAATGGCCGGAGCGCGACTCGCAGTCCTTCGCCACGGAACAAGACGAGAAGAAGCGGCGCCGTGAGGAGCGCCGGGACGAGGACCACGGCCTGCACGCGCGTCGCCGCCGCGACACCGACCGCGATCAACAAGGCGACCTGCCGGGCGGTAGTGGGCCGCTCGAGGACGAGAGTGAGGAGAAGAGCGCAGACGAGAAAGACGGGATAGAACGCGTTCTCCGTCATGACCGAGCCCGTGTAAACGAGCGACGGAAGCGAGACGGCGAGCACCGCCGCAAGAAGGGAGAACCTTGCGCCGACGACGCGACGCGCGAGGAGATACGCGGGGATCGCGGCCAGGGACATCACGAGCGCGTTCAGCGTCTTGACGACCGCGTAGGCATCGGTCAGCCCCTCGAAGACCGCGTAGGCAGGGCTGATGAGCGCCGGGTAGACGATGCCGTAGCCGGGGGAAGAGACATCGCGGACGAGGAGCTCGCCGCTGTCCGCGAGGCTGCGGGCGAGCTCCGAGTAGATGAGCTCGTCGACCATGATGAAGGGGCCAAGCATCCCCCGTGCGAGCCAGGCCCTGACAGCGAACGAGCCGGCGACGATCGCGACCAACCATGCCCACACCGGAACTCGCCGAACGACGCTAGCGACCAAGCTCGACCTCGGCGAGACGCCTGGCGATCTCCCCCGCTTCCGCGTCCTCTGGAGAGATCCCGACATCCGCCGCGGCCCGGCTCACCTCCCGCAGCACCGCGTCACGCACGGCCGCTCCACCCGCGGCTTCCTCGAGCGCGGCGACATAGAGCTCCGCCACGCGTCCGAGGTCGTGCTGCTGCTGCGCCAGGCGGGCCGCAGCCGCGCCCATCTGCGCCCGCACGTCGTCCCTTTCCACGAGGAGCTCCAGCGCAGCGGTCAACGTCTCGACCTCGTGAGAATCGACCGGGACTTTGAGAGCGGCATCGTCCGGAAGCTCGGAGAACCAGCCCACGTCGCTGACGACGAGCGGCTTGCCGAGCGAGAGCGAGCGGATCGCCACGCCCGATGTCTCGCCCATCGTCGGATGACGCAGGTTGACGGAGACGTCGACACCTGCCATCAGCTCCCAGAGCCGGCCTTCGTCCACCCAGCCCTCGCGCACGAGCCCTTCGTTGTCGAGGCCGAGACGCTGGAGCCTGCGGTCGAGGTCGAACCCGGGCGAGGTCGGGCCCACGAGGAGCAGCACGGCCTCGGGATTGGCCTCCCGCACGTCGGCAAACGCGCGCAGCAGCTCCGGGATTCGCTTGCTCGCGTTGACGACTCCGAAGCAGCCGAGGACTGGGCCTGAAGCGACATGCTCTGGCTCGACCGCGGGCACGGGCCAAGCCGGGTGAGGAACGACCCAGACCGGCCCCTCGTACCCTGCGGCGCGGACGAGCTGGTGTACAGCGCGCGAGTGGACGATGAGCCCGGTCGCATGCTCGAGCACGAACCAGGCAAGCGGAAAGTCCTCGGGCCGGGACTCCCATAGCGGCGCGATGCGCTTGTCGAGCACGCCGTGCGCGAGCAGCCTCCCGACGACCCCGTGCTCGCGCTCCATCGTGTCGAGGTAGCCGTGGCCGTCGCGGCGGCCGATCGTCATCCCGGCCACGAGATGGTGGACGACGAAGTCGTGCAGGACGACGACTCCCGGGCGCCGGCGCATCGCGTCGACGATCCACGCGTGCGCGTCCGGGTTGTTTCCGACGTGGTAGAGCGCGGCATCCGTCCCGCGCGGAGCGCGCTTGCTCCCTCTCCTGACGAGGGTCACGTCGAGGTGCTCGCGCAAGGCCGGCAGGAGAAGCGCGCTGTAGTCCGCCACCCCGGTTCGCTCGGGCGGCATCGGCGAGAAGTACGCCAACCTCATGCCAGCAGCCGCTCGATGGCCCGCTCCCAAGTCACCTCGTCCGCGATCGCCTTCCCCGCGCGTCCGAAGGTGGCCGCCTCCTCGCGATGCTCCCGGAGCCAGCTTGCGGCGCGGGCCAGCTCGGCGGCGTCTGGCGACACGACGAGGCCCGTGCGGTGGTCGAACACGATCTCGAGCGGGCCGCCCGCGTCCGTCGTCGTCAGGACTGGCTTCTCGGAGAGGAACGCCTCGAACGGCACCATGCCGTAGTCCTCGTCCACCGGAGCGTAGTACACGGCAAGACAGCGGCCGTACAGATCCGCAAGCTCGGCGTCGGACACGCGACCTGCGAAGCGCGCGCGGCCATCGAGGCCGCGGGCACGCGCGAGCTCCTCGAGCCGGCGCCGGTCGGGACCGTCGCCGGCGATCACGACCTCGAGCGAGGAGTCGAGCGCCGCGGCCTCGAGCAGGAGGTCGATGCGCTTCGCGCGGTCCAGCCGGTTCACCGAGAGGACGAAGTCGCCATATCCCTCGCAGCGGTACTCGAGCTCCTGCGGTGGCGGAGGCAGGAACTCTGCGTGCAGGCCCGTGGTGCGCTCGAGCCGGTCGGCGACGTTCTGCGAGATGGCAAAGAGCTGGGTCGCCTCGCCGAGCGCGACGCGGTCGAGGGCATGCAGCTTCCGACGAAGCGCGCGATCCTCGGACGACTCGTCGAACTGCCCGAGATCGGTCCGGTCGAGCTCGTACGCCTGCCTGAACTGGTGCACGAGCCAGACGCGCTTCTCCGGGTGCCGGACGAGGTACGAGGGGAACTTCGTCGCGACGACAATGTCCACCGGAGCCCCGTCCACCTCGTCCAGGTCGAGCATCCGCCACAGGAACGCCTGGGTGAGAACACGTGCCCCCGGGTACCACTTGAACGGAACTGTGACGAGCTCGGCCTCGTGCCCGCGCACGCGGAGCTCGGCGACTAGCCGGTCGGTCATGACCTCGGTCCCACCCCACGCGAACGGGATCTGCGGCCGGGTGACGAGAATTCTCATCGTCGCCCGTTACGGAGCTCGTCGAGCTCCGCTTGGAGCTGCTCGACTTGTTGCTGGAGATCGTCGATCAGCCGGAGGGTCGCCGCGTTGAACGAGCGCTGGTCGTACGCAAGTGGCTCGACGTACCAGCGCATCAGCTTGCGCAGGACGCCCTTGACCGGCGTTCCGACTCCGCCGCGCACTCCGGGCCGCAGTCGCAGCGCGCGGTCGGCGGAGACAGGCCAGAGCCGTTCGGCTTCGGCTCGCGCAGCTTGACGGTCGCTCTCGCTCGGCGTCCCCCCGCCCGGGGCGGATCCCGACCGACGAACCTCCTCCCGAAGGCGCTGGAAGAGCTCGTCGACGTCTACCGAACCCCCTGCAGATTCGCCGTTTTTGGCTTCGCCAGACGGCATCGCGGCATTCTAGCCAGGGCATGAGGACGACCCCGACCCGGACTAGGATGCGCGAGTGCGCGTGGGTATCTCTCTCCTGACCCTCGCCCCGGGCGATCTCGGAGGCTCCGAGACGTACGCGCGCCAGCTCGTGCGAGCGCTGCCGGCCGTCCGAAAGCTCGACTACACGGTCTTCGTACCGGCTCGGGCGAAGGACGCCGCAGGAGGGTTGCCTGCGACGGAGGTCGCCGAGCCCCCTGTGGGGCGGCGCGGACCCGCACGCGTTCTCGGTATGGCGCTCTCGGCATTCCGGTCACGCGCCGTTCGGAGCGAGCTGGAGACGGTCGATGTTGTCCACTACGCGCTGACCGTGCCGGTGCCGGCCACCAAGGCGCCGACGGTCGTGACCCTGCACGACGTGCAGCACCGGGATCTCCCAGAGTTCTTCGGGCGGGCCCGCCGCTCGTTTCGGCGTATCGCCTACGACCGGGCGACCCAGTCGGCCTCTGCGGTCATCGTGACAAGCGAGTTCGTACGAGGGCGAGCGCTCGAGCTCCTGGAGCTCGATCCCGCGATCGTCCACGTCATCCCGCATGGCATCAACCACACGCTCTTCCGCCCCGGAGACGAGGAGCGCGAGCCGTTCATCCTCTATCCAGCGCGACCCTGGCCGCACAAGAATCACGCGCGCCTGTTCGAGGCGTTCGCGTCGCTGCGGAAGAAGCAGCCCAAGCTGCGCCTCGTCCTGACCGGAGGCGGTCTCGAGCGCCTTGGCTCGCTCCCGGACGGGGTCGAGCGCTGGGGCGTCGTCCCGGCCGCGGAGCTGGCGTCGCTCTACAGGCGGGCAGCGGTTACGGTCTTTCCGAGCCTGTACGAGGGGTTCGGCCTTCCGCCGCTCGAGGCGATGGCATCGGGATGCCCCGTTGCGGCGGCCGAAACCGCGGCGATCCCCGAGGTCTGCGGCGATGCGGCCGTCCTCTTCGACCCTTTAGACCCGGAGTCGATCGCAGCCGGCATCGTCGATGCGGACTCGCGATCGGAAGAACTCCGCGAGAAAGGTCTCGCGCGAGCAGCCGCCTTCACCTGGAACGAGACCGCTCGTCGGCACGAGGACGCGTATCTGGCCGCCGCCGAGAACTCGTAGGTGCGAGTAGGGCTCAGCCTGCTGACCCTGGTGCCGGGGATCTCGGGTGGCAGCGAGACGTACGCCCGGGAGCTCGTTCGGGCGCTGGGTCGCGTCGGTCGCTTCGAGTACCGCGCGTTCCTGCCGTCGGTCGCAGCCGACGTGGATGGTCTTCCGGTGGAGCTCGTGCCCGAATATCGCGCCTCGCGGTCGACCGGCGGCCGCATCGTCGCGATGACACGGGCTTCGATCTCGGGAAGGAGCATCAATCGACGCTTCGAGGGCCAGGACGTGCTCCATTTCCCTCTGAGCGTCATGGTCCCGCGTGTCGAGAGCCGTTCGGCGACGACGACGATCCTCGACGTTCAGCATGAGCTCCTTCCGCAGTTCTTCTCCCGCGCCGAGCTCGCGTATCGGCGAAATGCCTACGGCTGGTCGGCCCGTAGGAGCCGCCTCGTCCTGACGATCTCTAGGCATGCAGCGGAGACGCTCGTCGAGCGACTCGGGTTGGCGGAGGACCGGGTTCGCCCTATCCACCTGGGGATCGACCACGACGTCTTTTGGCCGGGCGACGAAACAAGGGGCGAGTTCCTTCTCTACCCCGCCCGAAGCTGGCCGCACAAGAACCACGCGCGTCTCTTCGAAGCGTTCGCAGAGCTGCGACCGCGACATCCAGGGCTCGAGCTCGTCCTCACCGCATACGACGGGCCGGTGCCCGATGGCGTGCGCTCGCTCGGCCACGTGTCACGGGAAGATCTCGTGCGCCTCTATCGGACGGCTGCGGCACTCGTCTTCCCGAGCCTGTACGAGGGCTTCGGCCAGCCGCCGCTCGAGGCAATGGCCTGCGGCTGCCCGGTCGCGTGCTCGAATGTTGCCTCGTTGCCGGAGGTCGTCGGCGATGCTGCTCGCCTCTTCGACCCGTCGTCGACCGAGGAGATCGTGGCCGCGGTAGAAGACGTTCTAAGCGATCCCGATCCCTGGCGGCGTCGCGGCTTCGACCGCGCCGCCGGCTTCACCTGGGAGAAGACCGCCCACGCTCACGACGCGGTGTACGAGGAGCTCGCGAGCTGAGTGTGCGCGCGGCGATGATGTCTCCGTGAACGGGTCGCTTACCGAGTCCCTCCGCCGCTCCCCGCCGAGCCTGCACGACAGCGCCGACTACTGGGGTCTGGCGTGGGAGGCGCTCGCGTGGCTGGAGGAGAACGTGCAGCAAGGGATGTCGACGCTGGAGACCGGTGCCGGGGCGAGCACGATGGTGTTCGCGGCGCGCGGCGCGCGGCATCACGTCGTCACGCCGGACGCCGAGGAGGAACGCCGCATTCGCGCTGCGTGCGAGGAACGCGGAATCGACACCTCGGGAGTCACATTTCACATCGGACGCTCACACGAGGTCCTCCCCGAGCTCGAGGCGCCTGACCTCGACCTTGTCCTCGTCGACGGAGCCCACGGATTTCCGTATCCGATCCTCGACTGGTGGTACCTCGCAGCGCGGCTCAACGAGGGCGGTCGCATGCTTCTCGACGACGCCTACCTCCCCGGCATCGCAGCGATCGTCGACTACGCGCGTGCAAGCGACGCGTGGAAGCTCGAAGCGCCGGTCAGCTTCCGCACCGCCTGCGTCCGCAAGCTGCGACACGGCGATCCACCGAACGAGGCGGACGCCCAAGCGGCGCACGGGCGGATGAGCTTCGCCTACCTGCCACCGGGACGACGCGTCGTCGCCTCCGCGCGCACGCGCATCTTCTCGACGCGGGCGGGAATCTGGGTCGTTCGAAAGCTGCGCGGACCGCGCTAGCTCGCCCCGTGGAGACAATCACCATCACCGGCGCAGCGCTGAGCATCGAGGATCTGCTCGCGGTCGTCGACGGGGCGCCTCTCGCGCTGGGATCCGAGTCGCGCGCGAAGATCGAGGCGAGTCATGCCGTGATCGAGGCGGCGCTCGCCGGCCGAGAGCCCATCTACGGCCTGACCACCCAGGTGGGTCACGGCAAGGACGAGCTCCTCACCGAGGAGCAGCTGGGCCAGCAGCAGCGCATGCTCGTCATGACGCATTCGGGAGGGCTGGGAGCACCATTGCCGAGCGCGATCGTGCGCGCGGCGCTCACCGCCCGACTCAATGGCATCGCGCGCGGTGGCTCCGGCGCTAGCATGGCCGCGGCTGACGTCCTGCTCGCGATGGTGAACGCCGGCGTCCACCCGCTGGTGCCCGAGACGGCATCGGTCGGAGCGGGTGACATCGGGCAGATGGCCGGCATGGCGCAGGTCGCGATCGGTGTCGGCCGCGCCGAATACCGAGGCGAAGCACTGCCGGGCGGCGAGGCGATGGCACGCGCCGGGATCCCGCCGCTCGAGCTCAGGGCCAAGGACGGGCTCGCGTTGATCTCTGCGAACGCCGTCTCGATCGGCCACGGCGCGCTCGTCGTCGACCGTGCGGCACGTGTTGCAGAGATCGCCGACGTGGCAGCGGCCCTCTCAATGGAGGCGACCGGGAGCAACCTGTCGATCATCGAGTCCGTCGTCGCCGAGGCCAAGCCGTTTCCCGGCCAGATCGCGGCGGCTTCGCACCTTCGGAAGGTTCTCTTAGGGAGCTACCTGTTCGGGCCGGACGTCGCACGCTCGGTGCAAGACGCATTGTCGTTTCGCGTCGTCCCGCAAGTGCACGGGGCGCTGCGGGAGTTCATCGCGTTCTGCCACCGGGCAGTCGAGATCGAGTTGAACTCGGCGAGCGACAACCCACTCGTCTCGGTCGAGAGCCGGACGGTTCTCAGCAACGGCAACTTCCAGCCGGTGGTGCTCGCGGTCGCGTTCGACGCCTTGCGCGTGGTTATTGCGCACGTCGGTCAGCTGAGCGAGCGCCGCCTCAGCCATCTCTGGGATGCGATCTTCAAGCAGATGGCCGTCGCCGGGCGGCCCACGGGGGCGGAGCCGCAAGCGCTTTTCGGTCTTCAGCTGCGCTATCCGGCCGCGGCCGCCTTCTCCGAGCTCAAGCAGCTAGCCGCGCCCGCGACTCTGGACACGCCGCCCCTGGACATGTCCGTCGAGGATCACGGCACCGCCGCGCCGCTCGGCGTGCGCAAGAGCGAGCGAGCGCTCGAGCTGCTCGAAGATCTGCTGGCGGTCGAGCGAATGCTTGCGCACGATCTCCTCTCCGTGCTGCCCTCGAAGCCTGTGCTGGGAGCGGGGACGAGCAGAGCGCTGCGGGAGGTCGAGGACGCGATCGCCGCCAGCGAGCCCTACCCGGAGGACGTCCATCGCGCGCTGCGAGCCGGATTGCGGTGCCGAGCACGCTCTCGCTAAGCGACAGTTGCGCCCCATTCCTCGGGAGCGACCTCGCGCGTCGGCTGCGCGAAGAACCAGAAGTGGCCCTCGGCGTCACGCGCGGTATAACGCCGCTCGCCGTACTCCTGGTCCGTGGGCTCCTCCTTGATCTCTGCGCCTGCCGCCTTCGCGCGCTCGAAGTGGCCGTCTACATCATCGACCAAGACGTAGATCCCGACGGTTTCTTGGCCGAGATCTCTCGGGTTCCGATACTGCTCGCCGGGATCGCCCAGGTAGATCTTGCCGTCGCCGACCTGCATCTCGGCGTGGTTGACGTAGCCCTCTTCGCCGGTATAGCGCAGCACCTCTTTGAAGTCGAACGCCTTCATCAGGAATTCGAGCGCGGCGTCGACGTCTCGGTACAGCAGGTATGGGGTGATGGTCTGCATGGTCGTCTCCTTTGATCAGGGGTTTCGTCGCCGACGCTGGATCTCGGTGTCCAACGCGTCCAGACGGTTGTCCCAGAATCCGCGGTATCGCTGCAGCCACTCATCGAGCTCCTGCAGCGGTCCCGTATCGAGCGAATAGAGCCGCCTCTGCCCGTCCTCGCGCGCATGAACAAGCCCCTGTTCGCGCAATACACGGAGGTGACGGGAGATCGCGGGGCGGCTTGTTCGGAAGTGCGACGCAATCTCACCGGCGCTCCGCTCCCGCTCGGCCAGGAGCTCGACGATGCGCCTGCGCGTCGGCTCGGCCAGGGCTTCGAGCGC
>Ga0136633_1000879_pt1 | contig 22466 bp, 24 predicted proteins | sample AntDrymeUQ832206_2_FD_105494 | JGI IMG/M metagenome (GOLD analysis project Ga0136633, IMG submission 105494) | Polar desert sand microbial communities from Dry Valleys, Antarctica - metaG UQ83 (22.06) | ecosystem: Environmental > Terrestrial > Soil > Desert | place: Antarctica: Dry Valley...
GGAATTCGGTCTTCATCCGCTCGACTTCGCGCTCTCGTCGCAGGTCGCGTAGGACGAGCACGTTGCCGGCCAGTTCCTGACGCGAGCCGCGCAGCACACCCGCCGACACCGCCACCGGCACCATCGTGCGGTCGGAGCGGACAACCGAACCGATGGCCGACCAGCGCGTCGTCGAGGGGCGACGCAGGCGGCGTGAGAGGTCGTGTCCCTCTGCGTTCACCAGTTGCACCACCTCGGCGGCCTTCCGTCCTCGCGCCGCCGCGGCGGAGAGTCCCAACAGCTCCTCCGCGGCCCGGTTGAAGTCGGTGACGCGCCCCTTGCCGTCTATGGCCACCAGCGCTTCGCCCATGCCGGCGACTACGGCCTCGAGTCGGTTACGGAGCCGCGTCTCGTCGTCCGCGGCGCGACGCAACGCTGCGGTTTGGTCCTCGATCGCTCCAGCCATGGAGTCGAAGGTGCGGCCCAGGACTCCGACCTCGTCATCGCTCTCCACGCCGGAGCGGACCCCCGTGCGGCCTTCCTCGATCCGCTCGGCCGCGCGAGTCAAACGGCGGAGTCCGCCTCCGATGCGGTCTCCAACGACCGCGGCCACCAGCAGGGCGAGGATGGTGCCGCCGAGGGCGATGAGGAACAGAGTCCGGAAAAGCGATTCGCGCGTCTCCGCGACCAGTGTCGTGGGGGTCGAAGCAATTACGGCGACCACCGGCGGTCCGGTCGGGGCCGGCACCGGTCGCGCTGCGATGAAGTGGTCTGGCGTGATTCGCGTCCCGGGCCGGCCGGTGTCCAGCACCGTCCGCGTCAGCGCGCCGGCTGCCTGGTCTGGAGGCTGTGGCCCGAACCCGGCCAGCTCGGTGGAGGTGGAGCGAAGGGCCAGGCTGAGCAAGCGATCGTCGGCGGCGCGGTCGGACAAGAAGCTCTCATCGAGACTCTCCACGGAGACGATGACGCCGACCACGTCCTGGTTTGGCCCGATCACGGGGCTGGCGCTGACGACCACCACCGTCGCCCCCACCACTTCCACTCCGGCGCGCTGGCCCCGGCGGTTGATCGCGTCGGTCACGAGCCCCGTGCGGGCCGCGGCTCTGACATCCGTCTCCTCCACCCCGGCCCGGCCGATGACCGTCCCATCGGGTTGGACGAGCGCCAACCCCGCGGGCCGCGCCGAGAAGAACTCGCGGGCTTCGTCGAGAAGCGCACTCAGCGGCGCCGACGCGGTTCGCCCCGAGATGGCGGCCAGGAACTCCTCGCGGTTCGCCTCATTCACCAGAAAGCGGCTGGTGAAGTCCGATCGTTGCCGCGCGTCGTCGGTTCGGTCGCGCAGTAGAGCAGCTTCGCTCGCGGCCCGTGTGTCCAGCCGGCGGATGGCCTCGTCTTCGACCGTGCCCGAGAGCACAGTGGACAAGGCGACGGACAGGACCAGGACTACGAGCAGGAGGGTCCCGGCGGCACTCGCCGCCACGCGAGCCGCGATCGACCTTCGCGACTCGACGAGGAGCGCACCGAGGACCGCGGCGCCGCCCATCGCCATGAGGGCCGCGGTAAGCACATCTGTTCCGCCGAGCGCGCTAGAGCTCGGGGCTGCGAGGGTCGTTCGCGCCACGGCCGACATTCCCAACAGCGCAAGTCCGGCCCACATAAGCCGGCGTCCGGCGGGGCCGCCGTGCCACGGAACCGTCCCCGCCGCCGCGAAGGCAATGCCCACCGACTGCGCGATCAACAGCGCGGTGGTATCGCTGTCGAAGATCAAAGATCCACCTAGGAACGCGGCCGCGCCGATGAGCGCCAGCCCCAGGCCGAGCGAGGCGCGTGCCCAGGCAGCCCGAGTCATCAACTCGCCCCGAAGCGCGACCAGCGCTACGCCGGCAGCCGCCGCGAGAAACGTTACGAAGTGGGCCGCGAAGTCGAGCTGCGCCGCCGACGAGGTCATCGGGGCGCCCCGATTGCGCTCACGTCGCCGCCGAGCTTCGCCAGCGCGGCCAGCGCGGACTCCAGATCCGTCACCGGAATGATTGTCAGACCTTCGTCCGCGTTGCTCTTAGCGGCTTCGAAGTTCGCCTGCGGCACGAGAAAGACGTCAACGCCCGCCTCCGACACCGCGGCCGCTTTCTGACGAACTCCTCCGATGGGTGTCACCGTGCCGTCCAACTCGATCTGTCCGGTCACCGCTATTGCGCGACCGCCCGTCAGCTCACCGGCGGTCAGCAGATCGATGACCGTCAGCGCGAACGCGAGTCCGGCCGAAGGACCTCCGATGTCCTCGGACTCGATAGTGACCTCGAAGGGGAAATTAAACCGCTCGTCGCGCGTGCGCAGCTGGACACCCATGATCGCCGTGGCGCCCGCCGGGCACTGCACGTCAGCGGGACAGGGCACCAAGGGCACGCCGACCGACCGCGGGATCCCGTTCGGATCCTGGACTTCAAGCTGGAGAATGTCGCCGGGGCGGCGCGCCGCCACCGCGGCTTGCACCTCGTCTACAACGCCCACCGGCTGCCCCCCAGCGCCCACGATGACGTCTCCAGCGCGGAGGAATGCTTGAGCCGGGAAGCCCTCACCCACCGCTTCGACGATCGCTCCCGCCCCGGTCTGCTCCACGGCGAAACCCAGACGTCGTAATGCAACGGCGATCGCCACATCCTTGGAGCTGTCGATCGAGTCCCGGTTGACCTGTTGGAACTGTTCGGGAGTGATATCTCCCAACACGACTTGCTCAGGAAAGAGGTCCACGTCCGGGTCGAGCCAGCCCTGCAACGATTGCAGCACGGTGGGCCGGTGGAGTAAGGAGACCGTGGTCAGCAAGATCCGCCCGGTCGCGGGAAACGCCTTGTCCGCGGGCACGCCGACCAGTGGACTGACCGGCGTCGCGCCTCCGGGATACTCGGCGTAATACGGCAGCGGGGTGCTGAGGCCGACGAGGACCAGGAGCGTGACGAGGGCGGGAAGGACGAAGCGCCACAGCCGGCGCGGCTCTGTCGACTCCAGAGACGCCCAGGCCAAAGGGCCCCGGGCTACGATCGTCGACGAATCAAGCACTTGCGCACAGTTTGTCGCCCTAAGACCATGCACACGGCGGCGACCCACCGACAGCGGGGCCGATGACTTCAGACGACGAGCCGAAGGCACCTATTAGCCCGCCCGACCACGGCGATCGCGACGACGATCGCAAGGACGGCCGCGGCGATGGAACGGGGGGGGCGGGTCCTGCGAAACCACCCGCGGCCGAGCCCCAGCCGAGACCAGGCGTGACGCCGCCTGGACCGACACCGTCCGCACCGACACCGCCTGCGCCCTCCCCGCCCGGACCATCACCGGTTGCCGCGCCGGCGCGACCTACTCCTTCGCCGTGGGCTGCGCCACGCCCCTCTGAGCCGCCTAGACCCGTGACGCCCCCGCCGGTTTGGCCGGCGACGCCGTCGAAGGCCGAGCCGATCCCGGCTCCGTCCACTTCCGCTGCGCCTGCGCCGGCGGCCGCGCCGCCTCGACCGGACGCTCCCGAGGCCCCCGCGCCTTCACCGGCCGCACCTTCACCGGCGACACCACGACCAGCGGGCACCCCCGCACCCAGCCCGCAACCCGCGGCCGCCCCTCAGTCGCCCTCCGCCGCGCCTCAGTCTCCCTCCGCCGCGGCGCAGGCACCCCCGACTGCGCCGGTCAGACCAGCTTCGAGCCCCGCCGCCCCGGTCGCTCCGCGACCTGGCCCGCAAGCCCCGCCCGCGCCGCGACCGGCTGAGCCGAGCGCAGGCGCCACCGCGTCGCCGATCGCGCCATCCCCTCCGGCACCGGCAACTCCGGCACCGGCAACCCCGCGGCCGTCAGTTCCGGCCGCGCCGACTCCGGCCGCGCCGACTCCGGGCGCCCCGCGCCCTTCCGAGCCCGCGCCGGTGGTCGTCCCCGCGGGTCGCAAGGACTTCGACGAGTTGCTCCGTCGCGAGCCGGACTCGCCCGCCAGACGGGTCTCCCCAGAACGTCCGGCGGCAGCGCCTCCCGCTCCAGATCCCCGCCCTGGGGCGCGTCCCCAGCCGAGCGCAGAGCAAGACGAGGTCCGGCGGGCCGAGCCCCGGCGGGTACGCGGCGGCGCGAAGCGGGCGAGGGCCGCCATCACGTTGATTGGCCTGGCCGCGACCGTCGGAGCGCTGGTGGCAATTGGCCTGGCCGCAACGATCTACCTGATCGTGCTGGTCATACAGTCCGCTCTTTCCTGACTGGCCGCTCTTTCCTGACTGGCCATTCTGCCCGAGGGGTCGCCCATTCCTGACGGGCCTACCCGGACCGTCGCCGTTACGTGCGCCCGGCCCCCGCCGTTAGGTGCGCCCGGCCCCCGCCGTTAGGTGCGCCCGGCCCCCGCCGTTAGGTGCGAGAGAAAAGACCGAAGCGACCGCCGGTCTGCCCGACGGGCGACGATGCAGCCGTCCCAGTCGGTGCGGCAGTAGGTCCGGGTGCGGTAGTGGGGCGGAGCGGCTCAGCGCGGTTCTCGGCCAATGAAGCGTTGCGGGGCGAAATTCCTTCACTGTCCGATGGCTGCGCAGCACTGACGGCATCGGCAGGGCCGGAGTCCTCCGCCGGCGCAGGAGCGGCTGCGCCGGAGACCTCGACCTTGTACATCACCTTGAACTCGATGGGCACCTCGTTCATCCGGTACACCTTCGATTCGGCAACCTGTTCGTTGTTGCGTAGGTGCTCGACGAAGCGCACCGCGTCGTCGAGGGTTTCGGCCCAGTGGTAACCCGGCTTTCCCTCGTTGGTTCTGAAGACGACCATGTGCGGCATCGGAACTCCTTGTTCTCTCGATCTCGATATCGGGTCACCGGGGGCGAACCTTGAGCCTGCAGGCTCTCGGACTCAGCCTGAGGAAACGAGATCCATTCGGACGACGATCCGCTGCTTGGCGGAGCCGGGCGGATGACAGGCGAAGATCGTGGCGGTCGGAGTAGGTGTCTGATTGGCGATGTGAACCGCCTTCGGACTGACGATCTCTGTGCCGGTCACCGAATACTCGGACCGGATTCCATCCACCGTGAAGAAGACCCGATCCCCCGGGACGAGCTGGTCGATGTTGCGGAACGGCTTGGTCTTGGTGACGCGGTGCCCCGCGAACACGGAGTTGCCGACCTCGCCGGGCATGGCCGTCCCGGGCCAGTGACTCGGACCTTGGTCGATGTTGCGCATCGATATCCCATGCATGATGCGGTGGAGAAGCCCGATCTTGGGGATCTCGATGGTGCCGATCTCCACGATTGGTTCGAGTTCCTTGTGAGCCCGGGGCGTCGACTGGACCGGGACCGTGCGGGCCCGGGGCTTTGGCGCAACCGTGGTGGTGGGCGGCGCGGTCGTGGGCACTTCCAGCTGACGGAACTCACCCTCGACACCGCCAGCCGCAGCAGCCATGAGAGTCGTCGGGTCGTCGTCGCTCGGAGTAGTGGCGTCGGTGTGCTGCAGGTACAGCCCACCCAGGCCGCTCACCAGCAGCCAGGCGATCAAGACCGAAATGAGCCTTGTCGTGGTCGAGTGCGGGGCCGAACGCCCCGTGCGTGATTTTCTCATAGTGGTGTTGGACGGCAGGGTTGATCAGGCCCGCGTGGGCCTCTTGTCAGGATAGACGGGCATGCCATCGGAACGTGACGCGGATCCGGGGCCTGAATCGGGTCCGGAGCCTGACTCGGGTCGAGATCGCCGTGAGGTGGTGCTTGCTGGCCACACTGGGAACGTCCAGGTCGCCCGGAGCGCCTTGGGGCACCCGGATGGGGCCATGCGTCTCGCCGCCCTCGGAGCGCTGGCCCGCGCCGGGGCTCTGAGCACCGATGAGCTGCTCGCCTCGATGCACGACCCGGATCCAGGCGTCCGCCGACGAGCTGCGGAACTCGCCGCGGCCTACCCGGAGAGCGCAGCGAATGTGGCCCTTCTGGGGCTGCTGGACGACGCCGAGACCCTCGTAGCCGAGATGGCGGCCTGGGCGCTGGGCGAGCGGGCGCCCACGTCGGTGGTCGTCAGCGCGCTCAGTCGCGTCGCTCGGGAGCACGAGGACCCGCTCTGCCGCGAAGCGGCGGTGGCGGCGCTGGGCGCGCTGGCCGATCCGGCAGGACTGCCTGCCATCCTCGAGGCCACCACGGACAAGCCGGCTATCCGGCGGCGAGCCGTTATCGCTCTGGCTCCGTTCGAGGGCGACGAGGTGGACGCCGCCCTTCTCCGGGCCCGTTCCGACCGGGACTGGCAGGTGCGTCAGGCCGCGGAGGATCAGGAGGGCCGGCAGATCTAGCTCTCGCCCTTGTCGCCCTTTTTTGGGCGTTCTTCTTCCTCCTCCTCTTTCTTGCGGCGTTTCCACAAGAGCGGAAGGAGGAGGAGCAGCAAAAGAATCAGCAGAAGGAGCGCGACGAAAGGGGCCCACCGCGGCACGCCACCGACGTCGACTCCGTCGCCATCCTGGGCAACCAGGTCGGGGCCATCCGGGCTGAGGACCTGGCCGGAGGAGTCGGGCCCGGCGACCGGTTCCGCGGGGACTTCTTGAGCAGACACCGGCGTGCCGACCGCTCCCGGCTCGGGGAATGTCAAGGTCGCCTGGGCCGCTCGCTCCAGAACCCCCGACCTGACGGTCATCACTGCGAGCCACGGGCCGGCCGGAAGCGCCGGGTCGAGCAGAACGGTGACTGGGGCACGGCCCCGGGGTGCGAGCGTCGTAGCCACGTCCGCCAGGAAGGGCCCCGCCGTAACGCCTCCGGGACCGTCGCGAAGGCTCAGCTGACCCACGAGGTCGAGAGCTCGCCCGCCGGTGTTGACGACGGTGGCTCGCACGGTAGGACGCCCGTCTGCTCGCCGTTCGCCGGTGAGCGACTCAACTTTGAAGTCCGACACCGGCTCGACCCCGGTGCCGACCGATAGGTAGATCCGGATCCCGACGCGAGTGGCGATGCGGACAGTGCCGCCGTCGGGTGCGGGACGCTCAGCCATGGCGCCGGCGTAGAACTCTCCGTCCGGCGCGTTCTTCGGCACGGCGATGGTGACCTCAGCCCGCACGGATTCGTCCGGGTCGAGCTCGGCGGCGGTCGGCGTCATCGACACCCACGGGGTCAGCCGGTTCTCGGCGCGCCCATCGAGCACCGTGAACTTGCCGTCGCGGATCTCGGCGGCCGCGTCGTAGAGCTGGAGCGAGACGTGCTTGTCGGTGTCATTGGTCACCTCGACCGCCCTGGTGAATGAAGTGCCGGGAGGGACGTGGTCGACGATGTAGGCGCGCGCCCGGGGATCGTCGCGGCGCGCCTCTGGCGCTTCGAGAAGCCGCATCACGATGCCGGTCCGCTCGTCCTGGGCGGACGCGTCGACCGCCGGGGCGACAAGCGCCCCGGCGGTCAGTGCGATCACGAGAAGAGAACGCACGCGCACCCTCTCGTTTCTAGTTGCTGGGCTCAGATCACGGTCGAGGTGAAGACGCCGGTGTAGGTGCCGGTCAGCGTGCCGGACGGGGCGAGGATCGAGATGCTCGGGGCGAAGGTCGCCGAGTTGGAACCCGCAGCCACGCCGACCCCGATCGGCCCACCCACTCCGGTGGCGACCGCTCCGGTGAAGCTCGTCATACCCGTGTTGGCGATCATCGTGCTGGCTTGGGTGATGGTGGCCTGCGCCTTGAGGATCGTGGTGGTCGTGTTGGAGTGGGTGAAGTCCGAGGTGGAGCCGCTCGCGACCCAACCGAGCGACAGGTTGCGGGTGTCGGTCACGGTGATGTTGCCCAGGCTGCCCGCGGCCGTCGTGCCGAGCGCACCGTTGGTGGCCGTGAGTGTCACGGCGGTCTCGACGTTGTCGATCGCCAGTCCTCCGGGGGCCAGGGTGAAGGTGATGTTCGTCGTGTCAGCGGAGGCCGGCGCGACTTGCAGAAACCCGAGGGCCACCGCGGCCAGCACCAGCACGGCTGCGAACCTTGCTTTGAAACCCTCGTGGAACTTGTTCATCGTGGGACCCTCCGTGTCTTGTCGAACGCTGGGCGCGTTCTTGCGGTCAGACACAGGGTGCGGGTTCCCCGGAGCGATTCCTATGGATTAGTTGTCCCATAGTTGTCCGTTCGACGTAGCGGTGCGCCTGATGCAATGGGACTAGAGACAGGCACCCGAGTGGTGGTGCCTACGAACTATCGGGCGCCTATGAACATCGACTTGAGCGAGTCGAAGCTCTCCATGCAGCGTCCCGCGCCGAGGACCACGCATTCGAGGGGAGCGTTCACGAGGTGGACCGGGAGATGGGTCGCCTCGGCCAGCCGACGGTCTAACCCAGCGAGCATCCCTCCTCCACCGACCAGATGAACGCCCTGGTGGATGAGGTCCTGCCCCAGCTCCGGGGGCGCGGCGCCCAGCGCGGCGACCACCGACGTAACGATGGCCGAGACCTGCTCCTCGATGGCGCCCCTTACCTCCGAGGGTCCGAGCACGACGTGCTTCGGCAGCCCGGACATGAGATCGCGCCCCCGCACTTGCGCGGGGTGCTCATCGGAGTCCGGGTGCGCGGATCCGATCTGGATCTTGACCTCCTCGGCGGTCCGCTCGCCGATCGCCATGCCGTGCTCGCGGCGGAGATAGGTCTGGATCGAAGCATCGAGGTCGAACCCGCCGACCCGAATCGCCTCGAGCGAGACGGTGCCGCCCAGAGAGATCACCGCCGACTCGGAAGTTCCACCGCCGACGTCGACGACCATGTTCCCGAGGGGTTCGTTGATCGGCAGCCCCGCACCAATGGCGGCGGCCATGGGCTGGTCTATGAGGTAGGCACCCGCCGCGCCGGCCCGACGCGCCGCGTCCTCGACCGCGCGGCGTTCCACCTCCGTGATGGCGGAAGGGACGCAGATGAGGACACGCGGCCGGTTGAACTTGCTGACCCCGACCCGGCGAAGCAGCAGCCGGATCATGCGCTCCGTGATCTCGAAGTCGGTGATGGCACCTTGGCGCAACGGCCGTTCGGCCACGACGTAGCCGGGTGTCCTGCCGATCATCCGCCAGGCGTCGTGCCCCATGGCGAGCACGTCCTGTGTTCGGGTGTTGAGGGCGATCACGGTCGGCTCGTTGAGCACGATGCCCACTCCCTTGGCGTAAACCAGGGTGTTGGCCGTGCCGAGGTCGATCGCGAGGTCCCTAGCCACGCGGTCCTGCCCGTCGCCGCGGCCGTGACGCCCCTTCGGGACCCGGCGGATAGGGCTCGTCGGGTCGCGTTCCGCGAGATGGATCGAGGGCTTCCAGCCCGCGCGAGAACTCGCGAATGCCGTACTCCGTGGAGGTCGGCCTGCGGTGTCTCAAGTAAAGAAGTGTGGAGCCGATCGCGCTCAGCCCGACGGCGGCCAGCAGGTAGAGGAGGTTGCTCACGGCGCGCCTACCGCCTCGCAGGCATTAGCTCCAGACACGGCCTGGGAGGACCAGTCCTGACCCTCGGACCAGGTCTCCTTCTTCCAGATGGGAGCACGAGCCTTTGTCTCGTCGATCAGGTAGCGGGCTGCTTCGAATGCCTCACCGCGATGCGGGGCAGAAGCGACGACGAGCACGGCAGATTCGCCGAGCCCCAAATCGCCGGTGCGATGCAACACCACAATCCGACCGACATCCGGCCAGCGAGTGCGGGCTGCTGCGGCCACCTCAGCCAGCACCGGCTGGACCTGCTCTTCCCATGCCTCGTAGGAAAGGGCGGTCACACCGTCTCGACCGTCGGAATGGTTGCGGACGGTGCCCGTGAACACGACCGTGGCGCCACAGCTGACGAGCGTGGCCCAGCTGATCGCCTCGTCGACGGGCAACGGGCCGCGGTGCAAGCCCAGCCAATCGTCGTCACGGGGCATCGTCATCGCTCAATGCTAAGGGGGGCGGGGCCCATATACCTGTCCGCCCAGCCCCGTGGACCTGTAGGCCCAGCCCCGTAGGCCTATAGGCGCTGCATCTGAACAGGGGTCCGCCAGTACGATTCCCACGAGATGTCGCTCGGGGAAGATGGGCTCGGCGACCCCGAAGACGACATCGATGGCCCGTCCACCACACCGTGGATCTCGCCCGATGACCGGTTGTGGCGGCACCCTTCCGAGGTCGGCTTTCTCCGTACCGCGCGCGACGTTAAACCCACCCCTTGGAGCCTCGGCCTGCTCTCGGGTTCCATCGGGGCCCTGCTGGTCTTCGGTCTGATGGCGGTGGCCGGCCTCTTCCGTCCGCCCAGCGTGCTCGAGGAGCGTGCGGTTGCACTGCCTATGCCTTCGAACGCAGCCGAAGTAGATATCCCGACCCTGGCGGCGCGCGCTCGTCCCGCAATCGTGAAAGTGGAAGTGCGCAGCGCGAGCGGAGAGTCCTCTGCGTCGGGCGTGATCTTCCGCAGTGACGGTCATGTGCTGACCAACGCGCACGTCGTGGAAGGAGCGTCGGAACTGATCGTGCAGACCGCCGATGGGGAGCGTGTTCCGGGGCGAGTAGTGGGTGGCGACCCCGACACCGATCTTGCGGTGGTGAAGATCGACGGCACGGACATGCCCGTCGTCACGCTTGGGCGCTCTACCGGTCTGCGGGTCGGCGAAACCGCGATCGCCATCGGATCCCCACTCGGCCTCGACGGCGGACCGTCGGTCTCTGTCGGGGTGATCAGCGCCTTGTCTCGCTCCGTGCGCGGTGAGGACGGCAAGCCCTTGCTCGACATGATCCAAACCGATGCGTCGATCGCTCCTGGGTCGTCTGGCGGCGCTTTGCTGGACAGGACGGGCGCTGTCATCGGGATCACAACTGCGATTGCGATCGACTCACGCGTTGGCGGCGAGAGCCTGGGCTTTGCGACCCCAGTGGAGGTGGCGCGAGATGTGGCGCACCAACTGATCGAGACGGGCCATGTAGTGCACGCCTGGTTGGGCATCGAGGGCGATGACGTGGTCGGGATGGGAGTGGGTCGCGACGGCGCCCTGGTCCGTCAGGTCCTCCCGGACAGCCCGGCGGAGAAAGCAGGAATTCTCGCCGGCGACGTCATCACGTCTATTCAAGGCAAGCCGGTGAAGTCGATGCTGATGCTGATGGTCAATCTGAGGGCCTACAGCCCCGGCGACGCTGTGGAGGTCGAGCTCGCCCGCAACGGCGAGCTGTCGAAGGTCCGCGCCGTTCTGATGGAGCGGTCGCTCTAAATTTCTGGCTCTTCGGGCAAGCCCTCATCGCTGTGCGGTGGGGGCGTGCGGAACGCCCCAACCCCACCGCGCGAGGTCAGGTCGGGGGATGGGAACACTTCGCCCGGGCTCTAGCCGGATTTGCGGCGGTGGAGCTCCATGGCGATTGCGCCGACGAGCCCGAGCGCGGATGCTCCCAGCGCCAACACGACCTTCTGGCGGCGGCCCGCCGGCAACTCGGCCAGCTCGGAGCCCGGATAGGCCATCACCCAGGCCTCTTCGCTGTCGTGGGTCGGGCTCCAGCCCAGCGCCCGAAGCCGGGAGTTGTCCACTACCCAGGCGAACACGCTGAACGAGACCCCGGCGGGTGCCGACAGGCGGCCGGTCCAGCCGGCCACGAGACGGGATACCCGCTGGGGCAAGCCTGGACTCGCCACCCCCCTGACCAGGGCCCGAGCGGTGTCGGCGTCGACCGATCCGTCGGGCGCGACGTTGTATGCGCCAGGAGGCGCGGTTTCCGCGAGCCGTATCGCGCTTTCCAGATCGTCCGGGTGAAGGAACTGGAGCGGCGCGTTGCTGTCGATGAGAGGTAAGTGCGCGGGCGGTGCAGAGCCCGGCGACACCACCGGGACCGGGCGCAACACCACCAACTCGCGCTCGCCAGAGTGCCCCTCTCCACCCGGCGAGGCGCTCTCCCACCGGCGAGCAAGACGTTCGGCCTCCGCGGCTGTGGCAGCAACCTCATGACCAGGGTTGGGACGCAGCGGGGCGGTCTCATCGATCGGCACCGGGTTGGAGCGCCATGCCCCGTAAGCCATCGCCGAGGAAACGAGGACAACCCGACCGTGCGGCTGGTCCCGTAGGAGCGACGACAGGATCGGCCACTCGGGCGGGCGTACGAGGAGCACCCCTCTACCATGCCTCTTTGTGGCTCCTCCCGGCCCCGAAGACGAGCCGCAGGACCCGTTTGCCCGCGACCCGTTCGCCCGCGACCCATTTGGCGGCATTCCATTGTTCGGCGACCTCGCCCGGATGCTGTCCACTCAGGGCCCGGTCAACTGGGAAGTGGCTCGCCAGATGGCGCGGTGGCTCTCCACGGAAGGCCAGCCCGAAGCGAACGTCGATCCGCTGGTCCGGGTTCGTTACGAGGAGCTCTACCGCATAGCGGAGATGCACGTAACCGAGCAAACCGGGCTGCAGCTCGCTCGCGGAGCAGCCGGCCTGCGCGTCCTCACCAGGTCCGAGTGGGCCGCCGCGACCCTCTCGGAGTGGCAGCCCCTCCTGGAGCGCTTGGCCTCGTCCCTGGCTCCCGCCGCAACCCCGCTGACCGACGAGCTGGCGGCGACACCCGGGGCGGAGGAGTTGATGCAGGGCCTTGCGCAGTCGCTGTCCCCGCTACTCCTGGGCATGCAGTCGGGCTCGATGGTGGGTCACCTGGCGCGTCAGTCGTTCGGAATGTACGACCTGCCGGTGCCGCGGCGCTCCTCCGAGTTGTTCGTCGTTTCAACCAACGTCGACGAGTTCGCGGAGGAGTGGAGCCTCGAGCAGGACGATGCGCGACTTTTCGTCGCGGTGATCGAACTGACTCATCACACCGTGATGACGCGCGAGCCCGTGCGAGCGCGCTTCGACGAGTTGGTCAGCGAATACGTCTCAGGGTTCAAGCCCGACCCGTCGACGTTGGAAGACCGGCTGTCCGGAGTCGATCCCTCGGATATGGATGCCCTCCAGAGCGCGTTCGGCGATCCCGAAGCTCTGCTCGGCGCGATGCAGACCCCCGAGCAACGGGTGGTAGCGGAGCGGCTGGCTGCCGCGGGCGCGGCTCTCATCGGATATGTCGACCATGTGACGGCCCAGGTCGGCGCGCGGCTCGTGGGCAACCCGGCTCTCCTGTCCGAGGCGCTCCGCCGCCGGAGGGTGGCGCGTGGTCAAGGCGAGCGCTTCGTCGAACGGCTCTTCGGCCTCGAGGTCAATCAGTTTCAGATCGACCGAGGTGCGGCGTTCGTGAGCGGGGTGATCGAGCGCGCCGGCGAGGAGTCCCTCGTGGGCTTGTGGGCAGGCGCCGCATCGCTCCCCACGCCTGCTGAGATCACGGCCCCCGGTCTATGGCTCGAGCGCAGGAGCTACGAACAGGGCTTGCCCGAAGAGTCCTAGTCACGGATCTAGACGCCGGTGATATCACTTTGATATAACTGGGTTCATGGAAACCATGAACTCGGACCGGGTCATGCCGGTCAGCACCACTCAATCCACCGAGCAGCTCGGATTCGCGCTGTCCGGGATTGGCGCCGTCATCGTCGGTCTGGTCTCGACGGGAGGAGCGGTGTTCCTCTTCGCCCAGTCCGCCAACTCCGATGCCGAGGGCGCCCTCGCCGCGGCCGGCGTGGCCGCGACCCTCCTGGCGCTCGCGGCCTTCGCCGGACTCTTCATCGTCCAGCCGAACCAGTCGATGGTCATCACCGTCCTGGGGAGATACAAGGGCACTGTCCGCAAGACCGGCCTGTGGTGGACGAACCCCATCTCGCAGCGCAGTGGCCTGTCCCTGCGGGTGCGCACCCTCGACAACGACATCCTCAAGGTCAACGACGCGGTGGGCAACCCCGTCGAAATAGCCGCGGTGATCAACTGGCAGGTGGTCGACACGGCGAAGGCGAGCTTCGACGTCGACGACTTCGAGCAGTTCGTCGAGACCCAGGCCGAAGCGGCAGTCCGGCACGTCGCCAGCCAATACCCCTACGACAACTACGAGGACGAGGGATTCTCGTTGCGCGCCCACGCCGATGAGGTGGCCGAGACCATGCGCGCCGAGCTCCAAGCGCGGGTCGAGGTCGCGGGCATTGCTGTGCTCGCCGCCCGTCTCCGCCGGCTCGCCTACGCGATGGAGATTGCCCCCGAGATGCTGCGCCGGCAGCAGGCGGCCGCGGTGGTCGCAGCACGCCAGCTCATCGTCGATGGCGCAGTCGGGATGGTGGAGCATGCGCTGGCCCGGCTGTCGGAGCGTCAGATCGTGGAGCTGGACGAGGAACGAAAGGCCGCCATGGTGTCCAACCTGCTGGTCGTGCTGTGCAGCGACCGCGGCGCGCAGCCGGTCGTCAACGCGGGGACTCTGTACCAGTAGGTGCCCGACGCTGTGCCTGGGCGAAAAGCCTTCCTGATTCGGATCGATCCGAAGCTCCACTCCGCCCTGGAACGGTGGGCCGCGGACGAGCTCAGGAGCGTGAACGCGCAGATCGAGTTCCTGCTGAGCTGTGCCGTCAGGGCCGCCGGCAAGGGCGCGAAATCCACAGGTCGCGCTCCGCGAAGCAGAGCCGACTGAGCCTTACAGTGCCCCTATGGAGGTCTACGAAGACGCCTTGATTTTTCTGGCCATCGCGGTGGCCTTCGCCTTCTGCTCAGCCGTGCTGGCGGTGCGGCTCTACAGGCTGAAGCGAGCTACCGCCGAGCGGGTCGGCACGGTGGTGGATCGGCTGGCGCCGGAAGGGGTCAGTGCAACCAGCCGTCGACGGACCTTGGACGCGGTACTGGCTCAGCTGGAGCGCTCCGCGGAGGACCAGGTGCTCGACGCCTCGGACATCGGAAGCGCGGCCGATCGGCTCCGGCTGACTCTGAACGACTTGCCCCATGGCCTGGTGATCTGCGACGAGCATCGCCGCATCGCACTCCGGAATCCGGCCGCGGTCGAGATGCTCAATCTCGGCGAGGGCCACGGCGGCCCCGCGGAGGATGCGGTATCGAGCGCAGTGGCGCGCATCCTGGACGAGGCCCTCGCGGGTCGCCGTACAGACGAAACGGTGTCCACCGAGGGCCCGCCTTCGCGTGAGCTCACGCTGTGCGGGATCCCGCTCGACGACGGCCTGCGCAACGTGGGCGCCGCGCTGCTCGTCGAAGACCGCTCGGAGAGCCTGCGGGAGGCAGGGTCCCGGCGGGAGATGGTCGGGGACCTCACCCGCCAACTGGTGGAGCCCATGGTCGCGCTCGGCATCCTGGCCGACGCGGTGCTCGACGAGAGCGAGCCGGTGCTCCGCGACCGCATGGCGGAGCGCCTCCGCGCTGAGTCGGCGCGCTGTCGGAGGCTCGTGGATGACGTGATCGAGCTGGGTCTTCAGACTGCGGCGGAGCACCGCCCGGCAGAGCGCATTCCGGTCGAGACCGTCCTCCGGCGGGCCCTCGAGGCCGCCCACCCCCAGGCCCAGCGGCGCCTGGTGTCGTTCCGGGTAGGCGCGGTGCCGGCTCGCTTGGACGTCGTAGGCGAGCGCCACCAAGTGGAGCTCGCGGTCGGCAAGTTGGTCGACCACGCCCTGGAAGGGGCCCGGGCGGGCAGCACGCTCGAAGTGGCCGTGCGCGTGGTGCCTCGCGGGCGGGTAGAGATCGAGGCTGCGGGGCCGGCGGGCGCCGCCGGCCTGCGGCCCGGGCTCTCGGTCGCGGTAGTGGAGCAGGCGGCGCGGAATCTGGGGGGCGAGTTGGAGCGCAGCGGGGACGCGACGCGGGTCGTATGGCAGCTCCGGCTCCCGGCCGGGCCCGCGTCTTTACGCGCCGAGGCGGGCTAGCAACAGCTGCGGATCAGCGTTTGCGGGTGTTGAAGTCCCGCGGACCGCTGCGACTGCGGGTTCCGAACCGATCCCGCTTCTGAGCCGGCTCCTCGGCGGGCGGAGGAGGCGGAGGCGCTGACCATTCGGTCGCCGGCGCGGGTGCTGCCTCGCCGGGCGGAGGCGGAGGCGGAGGCGGAGGCGCTGACCATTCGGTCGCCGGCGCAGGTGCTGCCTCGGCGGGCGGAGGCGGAGGCGCTTGAGCTTCGGCCATCGGCGCCGGAGTTTCTTCCGGTCCAAAGAACGCGGATTCGGAGTCGGCCCCCGGCGCGGGTTCAACCGCAGCCACGGCCTTCGCCTTGCGCCCCTTTGGTGCCGCCGACCGGGACTTGCCGGCCGAGGCGCCGGGCAGGATGTCGTCCGCGCCGCGGCTCCAGGCTGCGGCCGGGGGGGCCGGGGAGGGCACCAGCGGAGAGTCGCTGACGGGAGCCACTGTCACCCATTCAGCCTCCGCCGCGGGCGGCGGGGGTGGGGGTGGCGGAGCGGGTGCAACCGCCGGCGGCGGTGCGGCCGGAGCGGCGGCGGATAGGCCGGACGCGTCAACTGGAGCAGCCTCGGGTGCCAGGGCGTCAGCTGGAGCGGCCCACGGCGACGGCTCCGGGGTGGCCGGGGGCGGCGGGGGCGGCGGGGGCGTCCACTGCTGGACGGGCGGCGCGGGGGGTGCCGGCGCAGCCGCGGTGACGGGGTCGTCGGCCAGAGCGGCGGACAACGCGGCCGCCAGATCTTGGTCGAGGTCACGGCTGGGCGCCTCCGGCGCGGCGACCGTCGGCTCTGGCGGCGGTGCAGGTGCAAGTGCAGGTGCAGGTGGGACTTCCGCCTCCGCGGCCGGTCCCCAGGTCGCCAGAACGTCCGCAATGTCGTCCGCGGCGTCCGGCGCCCACCCTGGCTCGGCCTCGGCCTCGGCCTCGGGCTCGGGCGGCGGAGGTGCGGGTTGCTGCTTGTCGCGGTTTTCCTCGCCGTCGTCGTACAGGTCGTCGAGGATCCCCGAGAAGTCCGACATGGGGATCAGGTTACCGGCCGATATGTGGGCCGTGGAGTTCCGGGACGGCGTCGAGCGGGTTCAGCCCGCGTAATTACCGTGTTCGTCTTCGGGGTAACCGAGGTCCCAGATCAGAAGGAGGTTCTCCCGCTCCGCGTCGCGGGTGACGCGCTCGCGGTTGCGGCGGAACTGGGGGTCGTGCGGAGGCAGCAGCATGAGTCGCGCCAGGGCTCGTTCCCGGAACGACTCCACGACGCCGCGGTCACCGAAATCGGACTGGACCTCCCAATGGGGCGCGACCGGCCCGAGATAGAGGACCCGCACGTTCCCGCGGGGCGGCTGCGGCTCGCCGCTGGGCTCCATTCTCGTGGCCATCGGGCGAACTTTAGTTCTACCGAAATGGTCGAGAGGCAACGGTTACGTTGGCCGACATCCGTCGCTCGTCCCGGAGCCATCGGATCTCCAGCTGAGTTCCAGGCTCCAGAGCCCGCACCGCTACCACTACGTCGTCGGCCGATTCGATCTCCGTTTCGCCGAGAGCGACGATCACGTCGCCTTCGGCCAGTCCGGCCTGTGCCGCGGGAGCACTGGGATCGAGGGACGACACGAGGGCACCGGATCGCGCCGTCAGGTCGAATCGCTCGCGGATGCTCTCGGTGACCGTGACCACGCTGACGCCTAGGTACCCATTGGCTGCCACGGTCTCTCCGGAGCGCAGGCGCTCCAGAACCGGGCGCACGATGTCGGAGGGGATGGCGAAGCCGATTCCCTCCGCCAAACCGCGAATCACCGCGGTGTTGACTCCTACGACGCGTCCATTGGCGTCCACCAACGGGCCACCGGAGTTGCCGGGGTTGATGGCGGCGTCGGTCTGGATCATGTTCTCCAAGACCTGGCCATCGCCTTCGACCGTTCGCTCGAGCGCGGAGACGATTCCGGTGGTGACACTCGGTCCACCAGGAAGCGCTAGGGCGTTTCCGATGGCGATTACCGGCTGCCCGACCCGCAGCCGCGATGAGCGTCCGAGTTCGGCAGTAGCCAGGCCTCGAGCGTCGCGAATCCGAATGAGCGCGATGTCGGCGCGGGGGTCGGTGGCGACGAGATCGGCCAGCCGCGGCTCGGTCTCACCAGGCAACTTCACCTCGACGGTGCCGGTGCCGGCGACCACGTGCGCGTTGGTCAAGACCTCGCCGTCCGGCGACACGACGAAACCAGTGCCGGCCCCCGAATTCTCACCCCGCGGTCCAGGTATGCCGATGGCGACGACGGCCGGCTCCACTTTGGCCAGCACCTGTTGGATCGTCAGGGAATCGCCTGGCGCCCCGAGCAGGGCGGTGCCGGAGGCGACATCGCGGTCCCCCGCCGTGGCCACCATTCCGCCGCCGACCACTCCGCCGATCAAGGCAGAGGCCAGGGCGATAGCGGCCACGACGGCCAGGGAGGCCCCTTGGCGCGCCGCGGGCGGCTCCACAGGCTGCGGCGACCAGTAGGGGCGGGGCGGGGGGGTCGTCGAATGGAGCGTCCCCGGTTCGGGGCGGAGCGTCTCCGCGGTCGGAATTGCCTCGAGGTCGTCGTCTTCGGCGGCCGACGCTGCCGGTGCTGGCCCTTCGGGTGCCCATTGGTCGGGTGCCGACTCTTGGGGCGCGGGGGGCACGCTGGGTGCCTCTTCCTCGTCCACGGGCGCCGCGTCAACCCCGCTGGTCTGGTCCATGTTCCCTTCTTACCGGTTCGACCTGGGCATTTACTCCCGCCCACCTGCGAGTCAGGTGTGAGGTTCCCGGTTTGGCGTAAATGGGGAAGGTCTCAGGTAGACCGATTGTTCCTATGGATACGGCGGCACCAACCAGCTGACCGAACTTGAGAGGAGGCCAGTTATGGGTGAATTCGATGTCGATTGGATGAAGAGGGGTAGATGCCGTGCCATCTCTCCGTCTGTCTTCTTCCCGAGCGACGGCGTAGGCGTCGACGTGGCTCGCGCCATATGTGCCGACTGCCCGGTGAAGACGCCCTGCCTCGAATACGCCTTGGAGAACAAGGTCGACCACGGGGTGTGGGGCGGCGCTTCCGAACGGGAACGCCGGCGAATCGCCAGGCGCCGACGCCTTGAGGCCGCGACCACTGCAGTGAGGACCAAGGCCCCGGTCTGACCACGGCACCTGTAATTATTGCGGCTTGACCTCTAGAGCGGCTTGACCTCGTCTGGCGGCTTGACCTCGTCAGGTGAAGTGTCGCCCTCCTTCACTCCCGTCTTGAATTCCTTGGACGCTTGACCGAGCGAACGCGCCAGCTTCGGTAGTCGCGTGGTGCCGAACAGCAGCAGGACGATGGCGAGCACGATAAGTAGCTCCGGTCCGCCGAGGGCGAGCGCGAGCAGCGGCAGGGATGTCATCGCCTAGAACCGTACCGTGTTGATCTGCCCGCTGAATGTCAGCGAGGGCCGCGACAGCCAGCGCATCGCCCAGCTCACCGCCGCGGCCGGCGAGTCTTTGCTGGATATTCACTCCGATGCCCAGCACAACCGCAGCGTCTTGACGCTCGGAGGGCCTTCCGTCCTGTCGGCGGTGCGGAACGTCACGAGACGGGCACTGGCGGCAATCGACATCCGCCTGCACTCCGGGGTGCATCCGCGAGTGGGGGCTGTGGATGTGGTGCCGTTTGTCCCCACTACGCCCGACGAGTTCGGCGAGGCAACAGCGGCGCGCGACGAATTCGCCGCATGGGCGGGAGATGTTTTGTCTCTGCCGGTCTTTCTCTATGGGCCGGAGCGCTCGTTACCGGAGGTACGGCGGCGAGCCTTTCGGGATCTGAGCCCGGACTTCGGACCCGTCTCGTCGCACCGCACTGCGGGCGCGTGTTGCGCGGGAGCGCGTGGTCCCCTGGTGGCCTGGAATGCGTGGCTGGCCACCGATGACATGGCGCTCGCGCGGCAAATCGTCCGAGGCCTAAGAGCGGAACTGACAGGCGTTCGGGCATTGGCGTTCACAGTCGACGGACGTGCGCAGGTGTCCTGCAATCTCGTCGAGCCGCAGACGACCGGCCCCGATGCCGTCTACGACTTCGTCAACGAGCGATCGCCGGTCATTCGCTCAGAGTTGGTTGGGCTGATTCAGCAGAGTGCGTTGTCGCGCGTGCCGCGATCGAGGTGGCAGTTGCTGGACCTCAGCCCCGACCGAACCATCGAGGCGCGTACGGCGAAGGCCCGGGCGACCCCGGGGAGCTAGGAGGCTGAGGCGGCCCGGCGAGCCAGAGCGCGCGCCCGGCGAAGCCGCCGGCGTTCCCGCTCGCTCATTCCTCCCCAGATGCCGAACTTCTCTCCGTTGGCCAAGGCGTACTCGAGGCAGTCCTCTCGGACGACACAGCCTCGGCACACTTCCTTGGCTTCCCTGGTGGACTGACCCCGCTCAGGAAAGAACAGGTCCGGGTCGACCCCCATGCAGTTGGCCCGGGTCTGCCAACCCGGCCGATCCCCGAGGAGACCGTTTCGTGTTCCTGCGGTCTCGCTGGTCTGAAGTCGCATCGGTGGACTCCCCTCTTCATGGCCGAGGGCGGGTGCCCTCGTTTCACCGATGTAATTACATCGTTGTCATCATGCACCCTTTCTGCTAGGTAGCGCAAGGGGGAAATCCTGTGGACTTCGCCCCGGGTGTGCTAGCTGGGTCAGGCTGAGGGTCTTGGCTGTCGATATTCGTGTGGCTTCTTCGGGCTGCGAGGCGCGTTTACAGCAGGTCGAGCGCCTTTCTGGAGCACAATTCCGCGAGGTCGGGCTCCCCCGAATCGCGGAAGACGGGCCCATGCCGGTGGCGCAGCTCAAGGGCTATATCGCCGGCGGCCGCTGTTGGATCGCGCTCGATACCGAAGAAATCACCAGAGATCCAATAATCGGATACCTGTTGGTCGATGAGATCGACGGTCAGACCCACATCGAGCAAGTGAGCGTCGTTCCGGATCATCAAGGACGAGGGGTGGGCCGGCGCTTGATCGCCGCGGCTGAACACTGGGCCGCGGCGCGAGGCCACGACGGCCTGAGCCTGACGACCTTCACGGACGTGCCCTGGAACCGCCCCCTCTACGAGCACCTCGGATTTCGCATCATGGACGAGCAGGAAATCGGCCCCGAACTGCGCGCCTTGCGCGAGCGAGAAGCGGAACACGGCCTCGATCCGGAGATCCGTGTGTGTATGCACCTCGACCTTTGACCGGTGAAGGTCCGGTCGACGAACTAAGAGTGGCCATCCATGGCCGTGATGCTGCGGTAACTGGTGTGTCGCGTGAAATAAGGAGCGTCCCCCGGGGCCGACGCATACGTTGACGAACGTGGTCGTACGACGCGAGCTGCTGCTAGGTCTCGAACGGCTGAACGCGACGACCACGGTCCTGCAGCGCGCTCGCCTGGCAAATCCGCTCCGCGGCATGTGGGAGGCCGCCGACGTGCAGTGGTGGTGGCGCCGCCCCCGGGCGACCGACGATCTGGCGCTTCCGGTCTGGTTCGACAACGTCGGCCCCGTGGGGGCTGCGGGGCTGACCGCCTGGGACGACACCTGGCAAGCGGACGTCTTCGCCGTGCCGTCGCTAGTCGACGAGGAAGAGATCTGGGCCGACACGTTGGAAGCCGCGGCCGGCCATCTCGGGAAGGCACTCCAGGTGATCGCGTGCGACGACGCGCCGCTGGTGCGCCTCGCGCTCCAGAGCGGATTCGCGATGACCGAGGAGTCGTCGGGCACCACATGGATGGACGCCGACCAGCGCCCGCCGGTCGCGCCGGTCGATGGGTTCGCGATCCTGGATCGCGTCTCGCGCGCCGATCGCCCTCACCCGATGATCGCTCGTAACGGTGAACTGGTCGAGGCGCGGCTGCGACAGTGCTCGCTGTACGACCCGACGCTCGATCTGGCGATCGAGGATGCGGATGGCAGAATCGCCGGCTACGCGCTGTTCTGGTTCGACCACACGACGCTGGTCGGAATTCTCGAGCCGATGCGCGTCGAGGACGAATTTCAGCGACGCGGCCTCGCCGGCATGTTGCTGACGAACGGCCTCGATCGGCTGGCACGTAAAGGCGCGCGCCGGCTGAAGGTCGGCTTCGAGACCGACGCGGCGCGCGACCTTTACCTCGGCGCCGGCTTCGTCCAGACGTCTATCGATAGCCTGCTCACTCGACCAGCACTGCAGGAACAGTCCGGGCACTGAATCCATCTAATAGAAAGGCCGCATGATCAAGCGTTTGATAATGCCGGCCGTGCTCGTGGTCTTCTTGGCGACGGGGTGCGGGTTCACCAACGAGCGGAACGAGGCGCGGGGTCGCGGCGACGCGCCGGTGGGCAAAGTCGACGACAGCCCGAAGGACATCATCCAGTTCCCGGACCGGTTCGGCAATGTCGCCCATGCATGCGACGGTCACGGCCACCGCATCTTCGTTACGACGAATGATCCGAACAAGCACCTTCAGGTCATCGACGACCCGTCCTGCGGCAAGCCAGGTTCCCCTCAATAAACGGGGCCACCGCAGTAGCCCTCCTTACTGGAACAGCCCCAACACCGAGTCGAGGGACCACACCTTCCACGCGCCCGCACCGAGGCAGGCGATGGCGATGGCGATCATCATCAGGTTCTGTCCCTGCTCCCCCCAGTCATGGATCATCGTGACGAAGTAGATGGTGCAGAGCAGGGCACTGGCGACGAGGGCGATCGGCGTGAGGAACCCTGCGACCAGGCCCAGGCCGAGCGCGAGCTCCGACAGGAGCACCACCCAAGTCATGAGCTTTGGGCGCGGCGCGACCGTCGCAGCGAAGCTGCGGCGGACGAATCCCCA
>Ga0136633_1000880_pt1 | contig 22448 bp, 24 predicted proteins | sample AntDrymeUQ832206_2_FD_105494 | JGI IMG/M metagenome (GOLD analysis project Ga0136633, IMG submission 105494) | Polar desert sand microbial communities from Dry Valleys, Antarctica - metaG UQ83 (22.06) | ecosystem: Environmental > Terrestrial > Soil > Desert | place: Antarctica: Dry Valley...
CCGCCGCTCCTACAGACCGAACCGCAGGGCCTTGCTGATCACGTTCGTCAGCAGGTCGAGGATCGAGTCGTTCGTCAGCAGCTTGTAGAGCACACCGCCGAAACCGCAAGCCGCGACAGTGCCGACGGCGTACTCCGCCGTCGCCATTCCCGCGTCCCCGCCGCGCCGCATCGCCGAGATCCTTCGCATGGAGCCTCCTGAGCAGTCGAACGTTCCGGGAGGTGTGTCGGTCCCGGGCGACAGCGGGTGCCGTCGCCCCACCACGGTCGGCCACCGGAGGTGCAGAACGGCTGGTGCACAGCCAATCTGTGGACACCTAGGTAGGTCACTGCGCCAGCACGTCGAGGCCGCCGCCGAGAAGACCGGCCACGAGCGGTACGACGCCGAGCAGGACGAACGCAGGCAGAAAGCAGAGCCCGAGCGGGGCGACCATCGCCACTCCGGCGCGCCGCGCAGCAGCTTCGCCAGCGAGCCGCTGGCGCTCTCGCTGATCTACCGCCAACGCGTCGAGCATGGCTGCGGGCGACGCGCCGGAGATCGAAGCCCGAGACATGACGACCGCCATCGTCCGCAGCGCCGCCGGGCCGTCGAGGTAGGGCGCCCACGCGGCGGCAGGTGAAGCACCCAGGGCGAGCGCTCTCGCCACCCCGCGAAGAACCTCGCTCATCGGACCGGACGCGGCGACGGCCACCGCCCTGGTTGCCGCATTGGGTGAAGCTCCGGCCGTGACACACGCGGCAAGGAGGTCGCACGTCAGTGGCACGGCCTGGAGCAGTCGGCGATGGTCTGCGAGTCGCTGACGACGCGGCGCCCCCTGTGCGGAGTACCAGGCGGCTCCGCCGGCACCGGCACCGACGAGAGCGCCCGACCAGCCCCCGACCAGCTGCCCCATCACCGCACCAGCGAAGACAGCGAGTGCCGGGCTCGACGAGCGTTGCCTGGACGAGGGTCGGTGCTGCCGTCCGCGAGCGAACACCTGCGCTGTGCGACCGGCAGCATCGGACATCACCAGCATGGTCGCGAGGCCAGCAAGCACGCCGGCAAGGACGATCACGGCATGGCCCCGGCCGCGAGGTGCTTGGTCCACCTCAGGCCGGCCAGGTCCAACGCCAGGCCCGTAAGAAGGCAGCCGGTGCCGACGGTCGTGCGGAAGAACGCCACCGGCGACGCACCTAGCCCGACTGCCATCGCGACGGCGACCAGCGGCAGGGTGGCCAGCACCGTCGCCGAGGCCCGCGGGCCGGCGAGCTGTGCCTCGACCTCAGCCCGACAGCGGTCCTCGGCGGCCAGCCCGCCGGCGAGTCGAGCGACGCCGGCGCCGAGAGAGGCCCCAGATGTCTGGCTGACCCGCCAGCACGCCGCCAGCGCACTGAGCCCCTCTGCGCCGATCGGCCCGGGCGCGAGAGCGTCCGCCGGATCGACGCCGAGCCGAGCCCCCGCGCTGACGGCGCGGAGATGCTCTGCGAGTGCGGCTGGTGCACCAACACCGCTCGAGGCCAGCGCGGCGTGCGGGGACACGCCGGCCTGCAGCTCTGCGGCCAGCAGCCGCAAGACGTCCGGGACGGCACGACGCACCGCAGTCTCGGCCCTGCGACGCTCCCGGCTCCGTGCCGCGCGAGCTGCTAGGACTCCGGCGCCAGCGCCGAGCCCGCCGCCGGTGACACCACCGAGCGTCGCCACCCCGACCAGCGCCCCGACCACCGCGGCGAGGCCGGTCCCCTCGCGGACTGGCCACGAGCGTGCGACGCGGGGCTCTCGCACCCAGGCAGCTGGCCGAACGAGAAGCCAGGCGGTGATCCCGGCAGCCAGCGGCACCATGAGGTCGGCTCTCACTGCAGCCGCACCTCCCTCGACGCGAGCAGCGCGACGAGGTCGTCCCAGTGCTCGGCCGGTGCGCCACCCGCCACCGCTGACACGACCGCGACCAACCCGTCAGCACTGCGCGACGCCAGGCCGATCTCGTCCACCCGGCGCAATCCATCGCGATCTCGTCGAAGGTGTACGACGACGTCGAGGGCGGCGGCTACCTGCGCGTGCAGGGCGTCGCGTGGAAGACCTGCGACGCTGCCGAGCGCTTCGAGGCGAGCTGGCACATCGCGACTTGTGTTGGCGTGCACGGTCGACAGTCCGCCGTCATGCCCGGTGTTGAGCGCGGTCAACATCTCGGCAACCTCGCCACCGCGGACCTCACCGATCACGATCCGGTCGGGACGCATCCGCATCGCCTGACGCACCAGGTCACGCATCGTGATCTCACCGGCGCCGTCGACGTTAGGCGGGCGGGCCTCCAGGCACACCACGTGCGGACAGGACGGCCGCAGCTCGGTGGAGTCCTCGACGACGACGACGCGTTCCCGCTCGTCCGCCAAGCCCAGCAGGCAGGCGAGCAGCGTCGTCTTGCCGGTGCCGGTCCCGCCGCTGACCAGGATGGACAGGCGAGCAGCGACCACAGCGCGGAGGACCGTCGCGACCAGCGACGTCAACGACCCTGCCGCGACCAGATCCTCGAGTGAGAAGTGTTGCCGACGCAGCGTGCGCAGGCTCACGCACGTGCCCCGCGTCGCGATCGGCGACAACACCGCGTGCAACCGAGTGCCGTCGGGAAGGCGCGCGTCGACCCACGGCTGCGCGTCGTCGAGTCGCCGACCGGTCGGGAGCAGCAGCCGAGCGACCAGGCGCCGTACCTCGTCGTCGTCGGCGAAGCGGATGCCGGCTGGTTCGAGCCCGCGACCACGGTCGACCCACACCTCGTCGGGTGAGTTGATCAGCACGTCCGTGACGTCGGCGCCGCGGAGCAATGGCGCCAGCACACCGGACCCGAGCAGGTCATCTTGTAGCCGCTGCAGCAGAGCTAGACCGCCATCCGGTGACAGGCTGCCGGCTTCGGCCCGCACTGCCGCAGCGATGCGGGCCGGTGTCGGCTCGACGACCTGCGCAGCCAGTCGACGACGCACCCGGTCTAGCAGGTCGACCTCACTCACGCCGCAGCTCCAGTGCCCCGCTCCGGCATCGGGTCCACGAGATCGCGAACCAGTCGCGTGGCCAGACGCGCGAGGTGGCCCCGACCCAGGGCAGGCGGCACACCGCGGTCAAGGTCGGAGACCACGGAACGCTCCGACTTGTAGGAGCCGATCAGCGGGAGACCCAGCGTCTCCGCGACGAAGTCGGCATCGAGCCCAGGCACCGGTCGGCTACGCACCACCAGACGCACGTCGTCGACGTACGCCGCGACGGACGTCGCGACTCGCGCGGTTGACGCCACGGCCCGCAGCTCCAGGGGGACGACCACGAGCAGTGTGTCGACCGCCGCGAGGCCCTCCACCGCGTGGCCGGCCACCGACCGCGGCAGGTCGACGACGACGAGATCACTGGAGCGGCGGGCCCAGCCGAGCACGGACTCACACGCGCCGGGGGGCAGGTCCGTGACGTCGCCGCGGTCCCAGGTGACCAGGACGACGCCGTCGACACGCGGTGCCAGCTCCAGGCCGCCTCCCGGTCCCGTGGGACCCACACTGATGTCCGGCCACCGGAGGCCGGGCGCGGCCTCACTGCCGAGCACGAGGTCCACGCCGCCACCCAGCGGGTCGAGGTCGCACAGCGTGCTCCGAAGGCCCAGGCGTTGCGCGGCCCCGGCGAGAGCCACCGACAGCGTCGTCGCCCCCGCGCCACCGCGTCCGCCGATCACCCCGACCACCGCGCCCTCCCGGCACGGCTCCGCTGCCGCCGCGATGCGCTCGACCAGCCAGCCCTCGGCATCGGGAAGGAACAGAACGTGCTCGGCGCCAAGCTCGACCGCGCGCTGCCAGACCGACGCGTCGTCACGATCAGTGCCGACCAGTACGACGTCGCGCCGACGTGGCAGCCGGGTGGCCGACAGCTCGGCGGCGAGGTCGTCGGACACGACGACCACCGATGCAGCCGGCCAGGCGCGACGCGCAGCTGCCGGGTCATGGGCAACCTGGGGGTCGATGCCCGCTGCCGTGCACAGTCGCAGCAGGTCATCAAGGCGCAGGGGGTCAGCAGTGATGAGCAGTGGCCGGGACATGCGGACCCCCTGGGCGATCGGCGAGGACGGACGCAGTCCAGCCTCAACGTCCAGACCTCGTACCGGGGCGCGATATGCGGATCTGTGGATGACGACAACCACGACCGACCCCGGACATGGGACGACCCCCGCCGGGGGGGTGGCGGGGGTCGTCCTGGGTCTGGCTCCGGGGGGGTGAGCCAGACGCGGCCTGACGCCGGGGGGGGGTTGGCGTCAGGACGTTTGCGGGGGTCAGTAAACCGTCCGATCGCGGCGCAGGGCCGCCATGGCGATGACATAGATGACCGTGTAGACCACCGCAGCGATGAGTGCGGTGGCCCAGTAACGCTGGTCGGCGAACACGCCCTCAAAGGGCTTGATGAACACACCGCTCATGCTGTCGATGGCACTGACGAAGCCGTTCTCCTCGCGAGCCTCCAGGGCCTCGAGCAGCGCGTCGATGCCGATCAAAGCGATGATCGCGGTGTAGATGACTGTGATGACGGAGGCCAGGGTGTCGGCCAGGGATCGGTGCTCGACCACACGGGTCTCCGACACCTGGTCTACGTCGTCGGTGACGACTCTGCGCATGATGCCCACCCCCTGACGCGGTCCCGGCGAATTAAGCCTGGTCCTAGCGAAATGCCCGCGTCCCGGCTCCGCTAAACCCGCTGTCGTGACTATCTTCGCGAGCATGAGCGGAGCGGCATTCTTCGACCTGGACAAGACGGTCATCGCCAAGTCGAGCACGCTGGCCTTTGGCAAGCCCTTCTACCAAGGCGGCCTGGTCAACCGGCGGGCGGTGCTCAAGAGCAGCTACGCGCAGTTCGTCTACCTCATCGCGGGCGCCGACGCCGACCAGATGGATCGGATGCGCGACTACCTCAAGACGCTGTGCGCCGGGTGGTCGGTCGAGCAGGTCCAGGCGATCGTCAACGAGACCCTGCACGACCTCATCGACCCGTTGGTGTACGACGAAGCCGTCTCGCTGATCGAGGAGCACCACGCCGCGGGGCGCGAGGTCGTGATCGTGTCGTCGTCAGGCGAGGAGGTCGTCGGTCCCATTGCCGCAATGGTCGGCGCCGACCGGTCGATCGCCACCCGGATGGTGGTGGCTGACGGCTGCTACACCGGCGACATCGAGTTCTACGCCTACGGGGTGCACAAGGCCGAGGCAATCACCGCCCTCGCGGTGGAGCAGGGCTGGGACCTGGCGGACAGCTGGGCGTACAGCGACTCGCTGACGGACCTGCCGATGCTCGAGCTCGTCGGGCACCCTGTCGCGGTCAACCCGGACAAGGCGCTGCGCCGAGCGGCCGGCGAGCGCGGCTGGGAGGTGCGCGACTTCGTCCGGCCGGTGTCGCTGCGGTCCCGCGTCGCCTCGATGTCGCGACCGCCCGGGCACGTCCTCGCCGGGGCGGCGGTCGGCGTCGGCGCTGCCGCGATCGGGTGGCGAATGCTGGCGGCGCGCCGGCGATCACGCGACATGTGAGGTGTCACCACCGGTCACGCGTGGCATCGGAAAGTAGCAACAATTGGGGGCTTCACAAGCCACCTCCAGCGGCGTACAACTGCAGAGCAGGCAGCCGGCGCGGTGGGCCGAGTCCCCCCTCCGAAAGCCTGTTCACGGGCACCGTAGAGCACCCACGTGCGACCAGCCGCGGGAGGCACGTCGAGGTGAGGAGACGCGCAAGCGCCCAACCACTCCGACGAGTAGGAGCACGCTTGGTAACTGCACGGTTCTCGTGAGGTAACGGCGCTTCAGTGGCTTGCCTGCTGAGGCGCCGTTTGCTGTCCGGCAGCACTTCGCGATCGACGGCTGCTAGCCGCGCTCCAAAGCCGAGCAGATCGCCTGACCTTCTTGTGCTCCGGCGGCCAAAGCGTCTGCACAGTGGAGCAGCCACGGGCGCACGTCTCCGGCAGCGAAGCGGGTCGCCGCGTCGGCGTACCCAGCGGGGTCGGCAGCGTGGCCGACGTCGGGGGCGGTGAGCGCTTTGGGGTCAACACCTCGATGCACCAGCACAAGTCGTGCGGCCGCGCGGGCAACGAGGCCGTTGCCCCAGCTGAAGGGCTGCAGCGCGAGGACCTCCCCGTGCACGACAGCGGCGACCACCACGGCGGACACCGACGTCGGCGCGGCCAGGATCTCGCTCAAAGTGGCGAGCCGGCGAGCGACCACCTCGGGCGGCGGTGTGCCGGACTCACGTGGCCGGCCGAGCTCCGAGCGAGGTACGGCGTCCGCGGCGGCAAGCACGTGCAGTCGGGCCAGCGCCTGCATCGGGGCGCGGTCGAGCACAGGACCGAGCGAGCCCACCTCCTGCCCGACGCGCAAGGCACCCTGCACGGCCGCATCGTCGATGCCCGCGCCCCGACGAAGGTCGTCGAGACTGACGACCACCCCTTCCAACGCGGCGCTCGCCCGCACCGACCGAAGGCCCGCCTCCGCTGACACCTCGGCACTGCGTCGCCGCAACACGCGCTCGCCGAGCAGGCGGTCGACCACGCCACGCGCCGCGAGCACCCGCTCGGTCACGTCCGGCAGGGACATCAGCGGGAGGAGCGGGTCGGCAGTAGTCACGACCGGGGAGCCTACTGACGCCCCTCGACTGTTCCCCCGGAGGTGAGAAGGAGGATGGACGCTGACGGCGAATTCCAGTCTCTACTTGCTGCAACTCCCCCGCACCCCTAAACCCCCGAGGACATCGTCACGACTTTCGCGATCTACTCAGGCCCCGGCGGCTTGCTCGCCGGCTCAGCCGTAGGCACCGCGGGCGACACAGCCAAGAGCGACAAGACCTACGTGGTCGGCAAGAAGTAGGTCCGCACTCGCGCCCTGGCCTGGTTCCGGGGAGAGTCCCGCCCCGAGCAGCTCGGCTCGGGTGGGGCGCAGGTCTCCCCGGGATCAAGCAGGAATGCGGCCGGGCCAAGCCGAATCTCACCCGTGAGCCAGACCTACCGGGGGAGACACCATGCGCCGTACCCTTCTTGCCCTCATCGCGGTGACAGCTCTCGCCGTGCCGCAAGCCGAGGCCGCACCCAAACCCCAGCTCACCGATCCGAAGGGCGACTACCCGGTCGCCGGCGCTGACATCGTGTCCGCGCTGTTCACCACGGTGAAGGGCAAGCTCGTCGTCACGGTGGAACTCGCCGGGTCGCCGAGCACGCCGGCGCCGTTCGCCTACCAGCTGCGATTCAGCACCGACGAAGGCTGCAACTGGCGTGGCAACGTCTTCTACGACGGCAGCAGCAGCGGAGGGTGCTCCGGCACGGATGCGAGCCCGCCCGCGGTCAAGGCGAGCGGCAACAAGCTCATCTTCACGATGGCCGCGAAGGGCGTGCTCAAGCCCGGCATTGAGCTGAGCGGCCTCGCCGTGAGCACCACGCCGGGCGGCGCGCTGGCCGGCGCGCCGGGCGGCGACACCGGTACGACGGAGACGACGTACGTCATCGGCAACTGACCTCGGCGCAGCACCAGGGGCACGAAGCGTCTGGCACCGGGCGGCGGCATCGGCGAGAGTACGAGCCACCGTTGCTGCGAGGAGCCGATGTGACTGACCAGACGCTGGCCAACCTGCTGACCGAGACCCGCCGCTTCCCGCCGCCGGCGGACCTCGCGCGCGAGGCCAATGTCACAGCGTCGGCGTACGACGATGCCGCGGCCGATCGTCTGGGCTTCTGGGAGCGAGCGGCGCGACGGCTCGACTGGGCGCAGCCGTGGCACACCGTGCTCGAGTGGACGCCGCCGTACGCGAAGTGGTTCGTCGGCGGTCGCCTCAACATCAGCGTCAACTGCCTCGACCGCCACGTCGCCGCGGGGCGGGGCGACCAGGTTGCCTACCACTGGGAAGGCGAGCCGGGCGACATCCGCACGCTGACCTACGCAGACCTGCTGCGCGAGGTGTCGCGCGCGGCCCACGCTCTGACCGAGCTCGGCGTCACCGCCGGCGACCGGGTGGCGATCTACTTGCCGATGATCCCCGAGACGGCGATCGCCATGCTCGCATGCGCCCGGATCGGCGCGGCACACTCGGTGGTGTTCGGCGGGTTCTCTGCCGACGCGCTCGCCAGCCGGATCCTCGACGCCGACGCCCGCGTCGTCATCACGGCTGACGGTGGCTACCGTCGAGGCAGCGCCGCTGCGCTCAAGCCGGCGGTCGACGACGCCGTTGCGCAGTGTCCCGACGTACGCACCGTCATCGTCGTACGCCGTACCGGTCAGGACACGGCGATGACCGAGGGCCGCGACGTGTGGTGGCACGACGTGGTGGACCGTCAGCCCGACTCACACCTTCCTGAGTCGTTCGACTCCGAACACCCGCTCTTCATCCTCTACACGAGCGGTACGACGGCAAAGCCGAAAGGCATCCTGCACACGACGGGCGGCTACCTCACGCAGGTGAGCTGGACCCATCACGCCGTGTTCGACCTCAAGCCGGAGAGCGACGTCTACTGGTGTGCGGCAGACATCGGCTGGGTCACGGGCCACAGCTACATCGTCTACGGCCCGCTCGCCAATGGCGCGACCTCGGTGATGTACGAGGGCACCCCGGACACGCCAGACAAAGACCGATGGTGGTCCACCATCGCGACGTACGGCGTCACGATCCTCTACTGCGCTCCAACGGCGATCCGGACGTTCATGAAGTGGGGCGACGAGTTCCCTGCCCGCCATGACCTTTCGTCCCTGCGGCTGCTCGGCAGCGTCGGCGAGCCGATCAACCCGGAAGCATGGATGTGGTACCGCTCCACGATCGGCGGCGATCATTGCCCGGTCGTCGACACCTGGTGGCAGACCGAGACCGGCGCGATCATGATCAGCCCGTTGCCGGGTGTCACGGCGACGAAGCCCGGTTCAGCGATGCGCGCACTTCCGGGCATCGGAGCCGACGTAGTCGACGAGGCCGGTGTCGCAGTGGAGCCGGGTAATGGTGGCTACCTCGTCCTGACCGAACCCTGGCCGTCGATGCTGCGGGGCATCTGGGGCGACGACGCGCGTTATCGACAGACCTACTGGTCGCGCTACGACGGGCGCTACTTCGCCGGCGATGGCGCCAAACTCGACGATGACGGTGACCTCTGGCTCCTCGGCCGCGTCGACGACGTCATGAACGTGTCCGGTCATCGGATCTCCACCACCGAGGTCGAGTCGGCGCTGGTCTCGCACGCAGCGGTCGCCGAAGCTGCAGTCGTCGGGGCCAGCGATTCGACGACCGGCCAGGGCATCGTGGCCTTCGTCACCCTGCGAGCCGGCGTCGCCGACGGAGCCGCGCTCGCCACCGAGCTTCGAGCGCACGTCGCGAAGGAGATTGGGCCGATCGCCAAGCCGCGCCAGTTGCTCTTCACCCCGGAGCTGCCGAAGACGCGGAGCGGCAAGATCATGCGTCGGCTGCTGCGAGATGTCGCCGAGAGTCGAGACCTGGGTGACGTCACCACGCTCGCCGACCCCACAGTGGTCGAGGCGATCCGGGCCAACGCCGCGTCGCACGTCGCCGACGAGGACTGAGCTGATGTCGCGCGAGTACGTCGGCCGGGTCAGCGAGGCCTACGGCGGCTGTGCGCGTGGCTGAACGCCGCCACGACGTCCTCCTCTCCGGTGACGAGCGCCAGCGCCGTTCTTTGCCGCTCGACCCACTCGGCTCGGCGATCGCCGCGACGCTGGCCGTGCAGCTCCTTGTCTCGGGTGCCGTCATCACCGACCGGTGGGACCGAAGCGGAGGGACCGGCGACCGCTCCGGCTCGGCAACGTCGTCTCTGTCGCCCTCACCTGTCGAGCTGCCGAGGATCACGGCAGAGGAAGAAGTGCTGCGCCAGCGCACCGCACGCAACGTCGCTCGGTTCGCCGCGCAGCTGGTCTGCAGTGATCCGAAGGGGTTCAGCTACACCGTGGCGGAGCACAACCGGGATGTGAGCATCGCGACGGTCGCCGGGGGCATTCCCGGGAGCCCCCCGGACCTGGTCGTGAAGGTGACTCGACTTCCTGGCGGGATCAGCTACTCCGTGGAGGATTCGTCCGAGCGCTGCGATGGCTGACCTGTTGGTCCGCGGCACGGAGACGCCTCGCCGCAGCCCGACGCTCGCCGTACGACGTTCGCGAACTATCGACGCTCTCGCTCTGTCCGTCGCGATCGTGGTCGTCACCGGCGTGGGGGTTGTCCGGGCGACACCGTCACGGGTGGAGCCCGCCGCGACATCACCAGTCACTCGGGCATTCGGCTCCCGGCCGGCCTACGACGACATCGCGGCGGGGGACAACCTGCGCGATGCCGACCGCGGTCAGGCGGGGCGGGTGTTGCTGGCGCCCAGCGCGATGGGTGTGCGAGACGCCCTGCGCGACGTCGTACGCCAGCTCTGCCCCGGCGCATTGAAGCTCTCGGTCCGCGAAGAGTCGGTGAGCAACGACTTCCGGCGCGCCGACTTCGCGGTGACCGCCCGGACCTACTACAACAGCATCAAGGAGCGAGTGTCGGCCGGCGGGTTCACGGTGCACATCCAGTACAACGCCGGCCAGTACGTCTACGAGGCCGAGCGACGCACCGGAGAGTGCCGCCCCGTCTGACGCTCCACAGGGCCTGGGTCCCTACGTCACTGGCGGCGGCGGAGCGCGGCGAAGCAGGCTTGTGCGTCGACGAAGGCATGCAGTGGATCCAGCAGGTCCTGGACGGCTGTGAGCGCGACCTCGAGCTCACGCGTGCCGCTGGCCAGCTCCACGGCACGGCCCACTGCCTGGGACGTCACGTCCAACGCCGCCGAGCACTCCGTCCAGATCTCGGCCACGGCGGGATGACGCCAGCCGGGCATCTCTGCGCGCGCCTCGTCCAAGGACATCGCCAGTGTCTGCGCGCCGACCGGAAGCGGCAGGGGTGTGGCCCGAGCCGACGACGGGACGCAGCGGATCATCGCGCGTTGCCCCCGGTCGACATGCTCCGCGCATCGCTGGAAGGCGTCGTACACCTCCACCAAATCGGCCGGGAGCGCCCGTCGACGCAAGATCCCCATGCGGTCGATGGTACGAGCAGCGGTCGTGGTCGGCGCACCGCAGGGTGTGGGACGCTGCCCCACATGCCGGTCGAGAGTGACGTCCTGCTCCCCGGTCCCTGGCGGCACCGTGATGTGTCGGCCAACGGCGCGCGCTTCCACATCGCCGAGGCCGGCGACGGTCCGCTGGTGCTCATGCTGCACGGGTTCCCGCAGATGTGGTGGCACTGGCGCCATCAACTGACCGACCTCCCCCAGCACGGCTTTCGGGCCGTCGCGCCAGACCTCCGCGGCTACGGCGCCAGCGACAAACCGCCACGGGGGTACGACGTCTACACCCTCGCCGCAGACGTCGCCGGGTTGGTGCGGGCCCTCGGCGAGCGCGACGCCGTCATCGTCGGTCACGACTGGGGTGGCTTGCTGGCCTGGGCGGTCGCGACGTTTCACCCCGAGGTCGTGTCGAAGCTGGTCATCCTGTCGATGCCCCATCCGTTGCGGCTTCGCGCGCAGATCGCCGTCGACCCGCGCGGCCAGCTCCGCGCGAGCTGGTACGTCTTCGCGTTTCAGGCGCCCTGGTGGGCCGAGCGCCTGCTGGTCAAGGACGACGCCGAACGCGTCTCGCGTCTCCTGCACGACTGGGGCGGGCCGGGGTACCCCGATGCCGAGTCCGACCGGCTGTACCGCACCGCAATGCAGATTCCCACGGTGTCGTTCTGCGCCCTGGAGTACTACCGCTGGGCGATTCGCTCCGTCGTACGCCCTGACGGCTACCGATTCGCCAAGCGGATGCAGAGCCCGGTTGCCGCACCGACGCTGCAGATGCACGGTGCGCTCGACGGCTGCTTGCTGCCGCGCACAGCACTTGGCTCCGGTCGTTACGTCGAGGGTGTGTACGAGTGGCGTCTGCTCGACGGTGTCGGCCACTTCCCGGCCGAGGAGGCTCCGGACCTGGTCACAGCGGAGATCGTGCGCTGGGCCAAGCAGACGTGACGAGTCCGGACGAGCGAGCCAGGGACGACAGCGGACGCCCGCTCAACCGTCGCCCGCGCGACATCACCGGCGCACCGTTGCCGCCGGGGACGCCAACTCCGTGGCGGGACCGCCTCGCCGTCCATGACCTGGAGTCGGCGCTGCCGCCGGCTGACGCCATCGACGAAGCGCAGCGGCTGATCCTCGGCGGCGGGCCGTTCTACGCCCACGAGGTGCTCGAAGGACCCTGGCACCTGGCGGAGCCGGCCGAGCGGGACTTCTGGCAGGGCCTGGCCCAGCTCGCGGTGGGACTCACCCACGTGCAGCGCGGCAACTCTGCCGGTGCCGCCACGATCCTGCGGCGCTCCGCGGGGAAGCTGGCGTCGTACGGCGACGGTCACCACGGTGTCGCCGTACGCCGGCTCGAGGCGACGGCGCTCGACCTCGCCTCGCGGGCCGAGCGCGACGGGACCGCATCGATCAGCGCGGATGACCTCGCCGTACCCCTCCGCGACTAACCGCCCCAACCCGCCACGTGGTGGGTCTCACGCCGGTCCTCACCGGTCTACCGCCCACCAAGTCCCGGTACGACGCAGCCCGGCCAGCACGTGCCTCCGGAGGCTCCGCAGCCCTCAATCACAGCCCTGGGTGCTCACGGCCTCGGTCCGCCTCGCCCCCACCCGCGCGGACGATGCGACCTCATCGGCCGTCAACGCATACCCCGTCTCTTTGTCCTCGGCGTCGGCAGCGAAAATGACGCCGTACACCCGCCCGTCAGGTGCCAGAAGCGGGCCCCCGGAGTTGCCCGGGCGCACCACCGCTCGCAACGCATAGACCTCGCGGCGGACCGTCGAGCGGTCGTAGATGTCGCGGCCCACCGCCGTGATCTCCTCCCGCACGCGAGCCGCGACGGCATTGAACGGGCCGTCCTCCGGGTAGCCGACGACCACCGCATCGGCCCCGGAGCGGGCCTCGCTGCGAAACTGGAGTGGCGGCAGCCCAAGTCCCGGGACGTAGATCACTGCGACGTCGCGAGCCGGGTCGAAGAGCACAATCCGCCCTCGCTTGCGGGAGCCGTCGCGAAGCACCACCTCGGGATCTCGTACCCCGGCGACGACGTGGGCGTTGGTCATCACCCGGTCTGCGGCGTAGACGAATCCGGTGCCCTCCAGCCGACGGGAGCACGATCGTGCGACACCGAGCACCTTGAGCACCCGGGTCCGCGTGCTGCGCACTGCTGCGGAGTTGAGGACCGCGGGGTCCGGCGGCGCCACCGGCGCGCTCGACTGGGGGTTGAGCGAGGTGAAGACCTGCGGGAAGCCACGCTCGTCGAGCAGTCGGCGAAATGATGCGAACACCGAGGGCGCTGGCGGGAGCACCCCGTCGACGGTCTGGAGGATCTGCGAGTTGCGCACCTGCTTCGCGATCCCGGTGTACGCCGAGTCCTTGGCCGCAGTGCCCAGAAGCCAGGCGACGAGCAGGACGCCGACGACCGAGACGAAGGCCCCCCCGGCGGAGTCGACAAGCCGCGCGGGGTGCCACGTCACCCGACGGCGCAACGCCGCACCGAGCGTCGTACCGATGAGCTGCCCGATGCTCGCGAGCACGAGCACTGTTGCGATGCCGAGGACGGAGCGACCACCTCCGCTGGCGACACGCTCCGCAATAGGGGGCGCGACGAAGGTGCCGAGGACACCCCCGCCGAGGAAGCCGCCGAAAGACAGCACGCCGATCACGAAGCCCTGCCGGTATCCGGAGTAGGCGAAGACGCCGAGGGCCAAGATCAGGATGAGGTCGAGTGTGTTGCCGTCCACCGGATGCAGCCTAATGCCTCGTCCGGCCGCCTCCACACTGTGTCAGCTGGTGGCCAGCGACCCGACGGCAGGCGGGGGCACTGGCGTACCGGCGGCGACCAGCTCGTCGATGGTCACGAACCGGAAGCCTCGATCGCGCAGCCGATCGATGATCTCTGGCAGCGCTCGCAGACCGATGCGTCGGTCGATCGTGCGGTGGTGGGTGTCGTGAGCCAGCAGGATCGTCCCTGGCTTCACCCGAGCGAGGACATGGGCGATGTTGGCATCGACGTCGAGCCGGGACTCGTGCAGCTGCACCGACCAGAGGAGGACATCCTCACCCGCGCGAGCGGCCGCGTGGAGGGTGGCACCTGAGAGATTGCCACGCGGTGGCCGGAAGTAGCGGGGCACCCGACCGGTGAGCGACTCGAGAGCATCCGCCCCGCGGGCGAGCTCGGCGTCGGTCTGCCCCGCCGTGGCAGTCGCCAGGTCGAGGTGACTCCATGAGTGATTCTCGACCTGATGGCGGTCGGCGATCTCCCGACGCACAAGAGCCGGATGTTCGACAGCGTTGCGGCCGACGAGGTTGAACGTGGCGTGCACCCGACGGTCCCGGAGCATGTCGAGGTAGTCCTGGGTGTACGACGGCACCGGCCCATCGTCGAACGTCAGCGCGATGACCGGCTCATCCGTGTCGACGTGCCAGATCACCTTCGTGCTGGCGGACGTCGTAGCAGTCGATCGCGCGCCGGCAAAGCCACGGTCTCGTGCGGAGATCACGTCGGACCCGTCCGGCCCCGGACGCGACCAACGGCCGATGGCCGCTCCCCCCGCAAGCAACGCACCGGCGCGCAGCACGGCGCGACGTTCCACTTCCGCTCACCCCCGCGACCCGGCCGGCTAGACCGGCGTACTCCCCTTGAGCGGCTCATTGTGCGGTACGGCGGAGGTCGGCGTGGCCACTTCGGCCGAACCCGCGTCGACAGAGTCAATCCGAGCCGGCGGAAGTCGCCAGACGGTCGTGACAGCGGTGGCGACCGCCAGGCCCCACACCGCACCGAGCGTTACACCACCCAGCACATCGGAGAGGTAGACCTGGCCGAGTGAGAGCACGGCGAGACCCCCCAGCAGCACCAGTGCGACACCGACCGTGGCGGTAACGACCTTGCGGGTCCACCGGCGGATCCGCGGGAGCAGCACGGCCAGCATGGCAATGACGGTCGCCCCGACCACCGTCATCCGACCGGAGGGGAAGGAAGACGTGCGAAAGCCGTCTGTCAGTGAGGGGATCACCCGGGAGCGCTCGACGACGGCGCTGACCGACTGGGCGAGCACGACCGACCCGCCGAGCGCGACGACGAGCAGCACGAGGGCCCGCGGCCGCCGGTCGACGGCCCAGGCGACAAGGCCGACGAGCAACGACAGGACGCCAAGTGCCTCGGCGGAGAGCACGTCCCGGACGAGGGTCGTCACGGTGATGACGTCGCCGGTCTGGCTGCGCGCCAGCGCCCGCCGTACCGGCTCGTCGACGTCGACCAACCCACCGCTACCCAACGACTCACCGATGACCACGGCGAGCGCGCCGCCGAGCAGAGCGAGGCCGATCAGCGCGATGGTGAGCTGCAGGCCGGCCGCCGGACCGGGCCGGAAGCGTCCGGTGAGGAAGCCGATCTGACGGCCGTAGCGAACTCTGACTCGATCGATGCGCGGCCGCTCGGTCTGACGCTGCGACCACGCGCGCAGCTGTTCCTGACGCGCGGCAACCTGCTTGGCTGCGATCACCAGCACGACAATCACGCCGAGGGTCAAGGCCAGGAGGGTCGACGCCTTGCCGACGTAAGCCTCGACGGTCTGCCAGGAGTTGCCGGCAACGTAGCCAAGCAGGGTGAAGGCAATGCCCCACGTCGTCGCCCCGATGACGCTCGCCAGGAGGAACCTGGAGTAGGCGACGCCGGACGCCCCCGCGGCGAACGGCATGATCGCGCGCAGCACACCGACGAACCGGCCGAGGATGATCGCCTTGATGCCACCCGCGCGGATCCGCGCCATCGTGGCCTCGACGCGGGAGCGCCCCATGATCGAGCCGAGCCGGCTGTCGAGGAACCTCGTGCCGAGGCGCCGACCCAAGTAGAAGCCGAGCGAGTCACCCACGATGGCCCCGCCGACAGCGCATGCGGCCATCACCGCGACGGGCACCTTGCCCTCAAAGGCCGCAACGCCACCGAGGATGACGGCCAGCTCTCCGGGCACCGCGAGACCGGCGAAGGCAGCGGTCTCGAACATCGCGAGCAGACCCACGACGAGTGCGAACACCGGACCAGGCAGCTCGGAGAGGCGCTCGAGAAGATGCTTGACCCCAGCCACCGCATCGCCGCCGACAGAGATGATGACAACCAGCAGCCCTAGTGCGACGGCCGCGCCGAGGAGCCGACCGCGAGTAAAGCCCCCACCCCCCACCATCAGGCCACGAACTCTCGCGCGCGCTCCAGCGGAGCGGGCTCCGCGGTCAGCCGAGCGACGAGCGGCGCGGCACGGAAGTCAGCGGTCACTCGGGGACACCTCCGTCGTCGGGTAGGTCCGCCGGATCGTACGGCGCAGCCCCGCGCCCCATTGGCGGCAACGGCCGGTCCACGACCTCAGTGGGCTCCCACGGCAGCGCCCAGCCCCCGAAGCGGAGCAACGCGTCGACGAGGCCGGCCGTGAAGCCCCAGACGAGCAGCCCGCCGACCCGGAAGCCCGGCCCGGTGTAGTCACCGAGCAGTCGCACGCGGCACCGGTTCACCGGCGCCGCCAGCTCGGCGAGCGGCACCCGTACGACGCTCGCCACCTCCGCCTGGTCGACGGCGGAGACAGCGCACGGCTCGCGCCACCAGGCCAGCACAGTGGTCACCGTGAATCCGCTCGGCGGCAGGTACAACGGCGGGAGCGCCCCGAAGACCGTGACTCCGGACGGCACTAGCCCCACCTCTTCGACCGCCTCGCGCAGCGCAGCAGCCTCGGCGTCGGCGTCTTCCGGGTCGACGCTGCCGCCCGGGAAGGCTGGCTGACCGGCGTGTGATCGCATCGTGTGAGCGCGCTCGATGAAGAGCAGATCGGGACCGTGCGGCCCCTCCCCGAACAGTGCCAGCACGGCGCCCTGGCGCCCGGGGTCCGCCGGCGGGACAAATCTGCTGATGTCCTCCGCTCGCACCTCTGGCAGCACCGTCGCCAGCTGCCGCAGCCAGCCCGGTAGCCCCTCGGCTGTCACAGACCCGCGGGGACGTCGACTCCGAGGTGCTCGGCGATCCGCTCCCGAAGCTCGGACTCGGTGAGCTCGCCGACTTCACGGTGCACCAGGGTGCCTCGCGCGTCGACGAACAGCGTCATCGGCGGGCCAGGTACCCGCATCGCATTGAGCATCGTGCGGCCCGCCGAGCGGACGCTGGCATAGGAGATCCCGGTCGCCTGGATGGTCGCGCGGGCGTTGCGCTCGTTGTCGGCGACGTTGACCCCGAGGAAGCTGACGTCACCACCTGCTGCAGTGAAGACGCGCTGGAACGCTGGCATCTCCTTCTTGCACGGCAGGCACCACGACGCCCAGAGGTTAAGCACCGTTGGCGTGCCGCCCAACGCGCGCAACGACACGGTGCGGTCCGAGCCGATGCAGTCGAGGGTCAGCTCGGGCAGGCGGTCACCCGGTGCACCGGCGGTCTGGGCCTCGGTGAGCAGCTCCGATGGGCCGGGGCAGTCGGCGGTCGCTATGGGCGGGAGACTGCGCTCGGCATCTGGGGAGAAGACCCCGTCGGACTCGCGCGCCTGGCCACCGGATCCTGATGGACCGCTGGTGCAGCCGACCAGGGCCGCCACAAGAACCATCGCCGCAGCCGTCGTACGTCGCACTTCGCGCCTCATCCCGTACCGCCGACCGTGCCGGCTGACGGACACAGCCGAGCCACACTGCAGGCCCCGCATGCCGGCTTGCGGGCGAAGCAGCAGCGGCGGCCGTGCCAGATGAGCCGGTGCGACAGCACGGTCCACTCAGGCTTGGGGATCAGCGTCATCACCTCGCGCTCGACTTTCACCGGGTCCTCTTCGACGGTCCAACCCAGCCGGCGAGCCAGCCGACCGAAATGGGTGTCGACGGTGAGGCCGGGTACGCCGAAGGCATTGCCGAGGACAACGTTGGCCGTCTTGCGGCCGATGCCGGGCAGGGTGACGAGATCGACGAGCCGGTTCGGCACCTGCCCGTCGAAGCGCTCGCAGAGTGCCTGACCGAGCCCGATCAGCGAGGTGGTCTTGGCCCGGAAGAACCCGGTTTGCTTGATCAGCGCCTCGACCTCGTCGCGGTCGGCGCCGGCGTAGTCCGCCGCGGTCCGGTAGCGCGCGAAGAGCGCGGGAGTGACCTCGTTGACCTTCTTGTCCGTGCACTGGGCGGAGAGGATCGTCGCCACGCACAACTCGAGTGGACCGTCGAAGTCGAGCTCGCAGTGGGCCTCTGGGTAGGTCTCGGCGAGCGTGCGGTTGACCGCCCGGGCCCGGCGGACCAACGCCGTACGCGTTACCGGAGGGGCTGCGGCGCGGGTCGCGGTCATGGTGCGGTCCAGCGTACGTCCCGCATCATCGTCACGCCCATGTCACCCGGATGGCTTACTCAAGCGATCCGGCACCGGTGACGATGCCCAGGTTGATTACACAGAGTAATCATGACGTACCGAGGGTAGGACCGTGACAACGCAGGTCAATGGGGCGCGTCCGGTGCCGGAGCGCAGCCCCGACTTCGATCACCTGGGCCTCGAGGGGCTACGGCAGTACCGCCGCGCCCTAGGACAAGAGGAGAACCGGGTCTCCTACTGGCGCCGGATCCTGCAGGCGCGGCTCGACACCGTGCGGGGCGAGCGCAGCCCTGGCGACGCCGAGCACCTGCGCTCGATGCTCAGCACCTCTCGAGTCACCGGCGGACGCACCGCGCTCATCGAAATCATGCCCGTCGACGACATCCCGCCGCTGCCCAACCTCGAGGCGCTGTGGGACCGGACCGGGGAGACGACAGACGAAGCCGAGCGGGCTTCGCTCATCGACGAGCTGACCCGCGCCGAGGCGCAGCTGTCGGCGTACCGCGCGGCGCTCCATCGCCGGCTCGCGGGGGCGACCGGCGAGCTCATCGCCCGATACCGCGACGAGCCGGCCCTGTGCCTGAGCGCGCTACCGATGCCACGAAGCGGAACCAGGACGCGTCACACGGCATAGCACTACGACCAGTCAGCCGCTGACGTCCAGCACGACCTTCATGGCCTCCTTCGCGTCGAACAGGCGATAGCCCTCGGCCGCCTCGTCGAGAGGCATGCGATGGCTGATGACCACGGACGGGTCGACCTGGCCAGCGGCGATGGCGTGCAACGCCTGCTCCCACCAGCCCTGGACGTTGCAGGACCCGCCGAAGCGCAGCGTGATGTTGCGGGTGAAGAGGTTGCCGATCGGCAGCGGGTACTCGAAGTCGGTGTGTACGCCGATGACGCTCACCGTGCCGCCGGTGCGTACGCAGTCGATCGACGTGATCAGCGCTGCGGGCAGTCCCACGGTCTCGATGACCACATCTGCCTGCCCACCGAGGATGTCCTCGACGGCGACGGACGCGGATCGCTCCGCGGTGTTGACGGGGACCGATCCCAGCGTGGCCGCCAGCTCCAACCGGGACGCCACGAGATCGAGCGCGACGACAGTGGACGCACCCATCGCCTTGGCCGCCAGCTGGGCGAACGTTCCCACGGGCCCACAGCCGACCACAGCGACCGTGTCGCCCGGCGTGATGTCGGCGATCCCCGCGGCGTACCAGCCGGTGGTCAGGATGTCGCCCGCGAAGAGTGCCTGCTCGGGGAGCAGCCCGGGCGGCACGGCGAGGAGGTTGACGTCGGCGTGCGGGATCCGGACCAGCTCCGCCTGCGCCCCACCTAGGTCGCCGACGAAGATGCCGTAGCCCAGCACTCCGAGGTCGTCGCAGTGGTTGAACCGTCCGGCCCGGCAAGGGAGACAACGCCCGCAGGCGATCTGAAACGACCCGACGACCTCGTCGCCTACTCCGAAGCGGGTCACCTCGTCGCCGATGGCGACCACCGTGCCGACGTACTCGTGACCGACCACGGTGCCGGCGAAGACGCCAGGCACCCGCCCGTTGTAGAAGTGCAGGTCCGAGCCGCAGATCGCAGCCTTGACGACGCGGACGATCGCGTCGCCCGGCGCGAGGATCTCCGGCTCGGGCACATCCTCGACGCGGACGTCGTGCTCTCCGCGGAACACCACTGCTTTCATGCAGCGTCACACTAGGGGTCAGGAGTGAAGTCGAGCAGAGGGGGTACCCGATAACTGTGCCGACCGACCTGCTTCTCCCCCTCGTAGTGCTGGTCTTTCCGCTTGCGTTGATGGGGGCGATGCTGCTGATGGACTGGGTGGAGCGTCCGCTGCGCGTGGACGAGGTTGGCATCCAGCTCGAGAGCTTCTTCGTCGATGCTCGACCCGAGGAGCTGGAGACGTTCGTCAGTCATGGCTACGCGTCCGCCCTGGACCGCTACTGGAATCGACGGGGCCGCACGCCCGTGACGTCGAGCAACTGACCCAACTCCCCCACTGTGCCCCGTGAAGCCGTAGGGTCCACTACGTCCTAGTACGGCAGGGGGGTGGCCCAGAGTGGAAGCGATCTTGCGGCGAGTGCCGCTGTTCGCTGGCATGGCCGACGATGACTGGTCAGCTCTGGCGCCCCGGCTCACCACCGTCCAGATCAGCAAGGGTGACGTCGTCTTCCACGAGGGCGATCCCGGCGACTGCCTCTTCGTCGTACTCGAGGGCAAAGTGAAGATCAGCCGCACCGCCCCGGACGGCCGGGAGAACCTCCTCGCGATCCTCGGCCCCGGCGACCTGCTCGGCGAGCTGTCGCTCTTCGACGCGATCGACCGCACGGCGACGGCGACGGCGTTGACCCAGCTCCGGCTGAGCCAGCTCGACGACATTGACTTCCACGCCTACATCTCCGACCGACCCGCAGTGGCCACGGAGCTGCTGCGTGTGCTGGCCCGCCGACTGCGCGACACCAACGCGGCGATGGCCGATCTGGTGTTCACCGATGTGCCCGGCCGAGTGGCCAAAGCACTGCTGTCCCTCGCTGGCCGGTTCGGTGAAGAGACGTCAGACGGGCTCCGCGTCAGCCATGACCTCACGCAGGAGGAGCTCGCGCAGCTCGTCGGCGCATCGCGAGAGACGGTGAACAAGGCGCTCAGTGACTTCGCCACCCGCGGCTGGCTAAGGCTCGAGGGCAAGTCGGTGCTGATCCTCGACCAACCACGGCTTTCCCGCCGCGCTCGCTAGGCGCCTGCGGCGACAAAGTCGTCGAGCGCGCGCTGCGTCGTCACCCGCTCGCGGACGTGCTCGGTCGCCTGCGCCATGTCGAGAGCTGCGCGCAACGCCGACTCGGCCTCGGTACGGCGCCCGGCAGCAGCAAGCGCTGCGCCCAGCGCCCGATAGGCGATCACCGTCGAGCGGACGTCCTCCGCCTCGACGGTGAGAGCGCGCTGCGCTTCCTGAACCGCCTCGTCGACCCGCCCGGCCTCGAGCAGAGTGGCCGCGTGGTGGGCGATCGCCTGACGCATCGGGAAGAGCAGGGTCGACGTCGCTGGCGCGCTGGTGATGTCGCGGAGGATGTCTAGCGCGCCCGCCACGTCGCCACGGGAGCGCGCGATGAGCGCGAGAAGCACCCGCTCCCCCGTCGCCGCGTGCGGCTCGAGGTCGAGCTCCGCTGCGAGCTCTAGGGCCCTGCGTACGGCGGACTCCGCTTCATCAAGGCGGTGCGCTTCGTAGTGGCACCACCCCAGTACGACCAGGGCAAGGGACTGGATCGTCGGATGCCCGGATCGTTCGGCCAGGCTCGCTGCCTCCTCCAGGCTCCGCGCTGCGTCCACTGCGTGACCGCCACCTCGGGCAGCCATCCCCTGCGCCACCTGCGCCAATGACAGCCCCCACGAGTCGCCGAGCCCGGCGAAGACCTCGGCTGCCTGGCGGGCATGGTCAGCCGCGACCGCCACGGCGCCGAGCTCGCTCGAGGCAATGGCGTCGATGGTCATACAGGCAGCCGAAGCCCATTCATGACCACTCGCCCGCGACGCGTCGATGAGGTGGTGGACCAGCCCCTTGGCTTCGCGCAGGCGGCCCTGCAGCACTCGAACGAGCGCCTCCGTACCGGCGCACCAAGCCAGTCCTCGTTCGTCATCGAAGCCGGCGAACACGGCCGCGGCGCGCTGCAGAGTCGCATCGGCGCGGACGTAGTCGCCCCGCGTCGTCGCACTCCACGCCAGGTGCTGCAGCGCCCAGCCGGTCCCCCGCTGGTCGTCGACCCGCTGAGCCAGCTCGAGTGCCTGGCCGAACCTCTCTTCCGCCGCGAGCAGGTGCCCCGCGAAGAAGTCGATCAGACCCAGCTGACGCAAGGCTTCGGCAACCAGCCGGTCGGCACCGACCTCGGAGCCGGCGGCCAACGCCCGGACGAACGACTCGGTCGCTCCGGTCTCGTCGCCTCGCTTGCGGCGAATGTCGCCCTGCACGACGAGAGCGGCCGCGAGCTCTCCAGGCACCGTCGTCGTCAGCGCCGGCACCAGCGCGTCCTCCGCCTCGTCCAGTCGGTGGAGCCGTGCCAATGCGTCGGCATGCGTCACGCGCACTTCCTGCTC
>Ga0136633_1000881_pt1 | contig 22430 bp, 14 predicted proteins | sample AntDrymeUQ832206_2_FD_105494 | JGI IMG/M metagenome (GOLD analysis project Ga0136633, IMG submission 105494) | Polar desert sand microbial communities from Dry Valleys, Antarctica - metaG UQ83 (22.06) | ecosystem: Environmental > Terrestrial > Soil > Desert | place: Antarctica: Dry Valley...
AACACAACGAAAGGAGGAAGGCGGAGCGAGAACCTGCAGGTCAGTCCGGGTCTCCGACGGAAACCGGCTGTTCAGGGCTAGCGCGCTCGGCGGGATTCGAACCCACAACCTTCTGATCCGTAGGCGCCGACGGCTTGTCCGTCTGGTGTCCGCTGATGACGTTACCGCAGCTCAGGGGCGGTGCGCCATCCGTCGAGTGACGCCGAATCCGGCCCAGTTACGCCCCGTAGATTGCCAAGGGATTGCCAAGCCCTTCTCGCAAGCGACTGTTGCGGAACCTTGTGGGACATCCGCTGTCCCTAAAGGCAAACGGTACTTTCTTGTTGGTCAGGGTACGCTCTGGCATGGACCCCGCCCGGTTCGCCGACACGCCGTTTGGCAGAGCGCGTCGCACAGCCGGCCCCCACGGGTATGTGGCCTACTTCCCTCGCCCGATCCCGCGCGAGGTCCCGATCTCTGCGGGGAACCTCATGCTGCTCGCCGACGCCGAGGCAGCGCTCGGCCGCCTCGCGGGTGGCGGACGACTCCTCCCCGACCCACATCTCCTGGTCCGGCCGTACCTCCGCCGTGAGGCGGTCGCGTCGACCCGCATCGAGGGCACCCAGGCTTCGCTGCTCGAGGTGTTCGACGCCGAGGCCAGCGACCAACCCCTCGGTGCCGATGTCGAGGAGGTCGTCAACTACGTCCGGGCGATGGAGAGCGGCCTGAAGCGGCTCGAGACGCTGCCGGTCAGCACACGGCTCATCCGCGAGATGCACGCCGTGATCCTCGCCGGCGTCCGAGGTCGTGATCGTCAGCCAGGAGAGCTCCGGTCGACCCAAAACTGGATCGGTCCATCCGGAGCAACCATCGAGACCGCGACGTTCGTGCCGCCACCGCCCAACGAACTCGACAGCCTGCTGACCGATCTCGAGCGGTTCGTCCACGAGGAGCCCAAGCTTCCACCGCTCGTGCAGGCAGCGCTCGTGCACTACCAGTTCGAGACGATCCACCCGTTCCTCGACGGCAACGGTCGACTTGGTCGGCTCCTGATCGTGTTCTTCCTCGTCGTCCGCGATCGCCTGCCGGAGCCCCTTCTCTACCTGTCGCCCTACTTCGAGACTCGACGCCAGCAGTACTACGACGCACTCCAGGGGGTCCGTGAGCGTGGTGAGTTCGACGCATGGCTGGGTCTGTTCCTCGACGGCGTGCGCACGCAGGCCATCGACGCCGTCGCCCGAGCAGAACGACTCACCGACCTCCGGGAGCAGTACAGCGCACGCGTGAGGGCGGCGACGCGGGGGGCAGCCAACCAGCTCGTCGACCTGACGTTCGAGCAACCGGTGCTCAACGCCCGGTTCGTCGAGAAGCGCCTCGGCATCACCAGGCCAGCGGCGCTCACTGCGCTGCGTCAGCTCGATCAGCTGGGCATGCTCGCCGAGGTCGGCGAAGGCCCGCGCGGTCAGCTCCGGTGGCGGGCACACGAGATCTTGGCTGTCCTAACCGAGGAGTAGGCGCTCAGGCCGCCGGCCGATCGTGGGGAGCGAGGTTCGAGTCACTCGACGGGATGCAATGCCGGACGACGAGTCGCACGTCAGCCTCGAGGCCTCGGCGCTCCGTTGGAGCGTCCGAGCGGCCGGGCTCGTGGTCCCACGCTCGATGCGATCGTCACGATGCAATCGGCATCGGGATGTTGGCGGCCTCCATGACCCGGCCGGCGAGACTCTCGAACTCGCGGTAGCACGTCTGCACGAGCCTGCCGGTTGAGCCGAGGGCGCCGTCGCCGGCACGAAGGTCGAACATCGGCTTGCGTGCGTCCTGGGCGAGCGGCATGAGGCTGCGGTAGCTCCGGAGGCTAGCCAGCCGGTACGGGTCGGCCTCGCTGCCCGACATCGCGGTGGCAGTCTCCCCAAGGACGGACCGATGGAACTCGCCCGGGATGCGTCGGAGCCACCGGTCGTAGGCCTTCACGGGTCGGTCGAGCCGCACTACGTTCTGGAGCACGACATACCCGACGGGTTCCATCGCCCCTCCGGGTGCATCGAAAGCCGTCGGGACCGTCGGCAGGCCAAGCGTCTGCCACACCTGCCGCCACTCCCGAAGTGTCGGGCCAAGGTTGCGAAGTCCCTGGAGCGAGAAGAGGTCGGCGGCGAGCGGCACCACCAGGGCATCCGAGGCCAACAGGGCCGCTCGGTTGATGGCGCCGAGGTTCGGCCCGACATCGAGAAACACCACGTCAGCGTTCACCTGCGCCGCAGAGCCCCGGATGATCCGGTGGAAGGCGGTCGTCACGCGGATGGCGCCTTCGTCGCCGAGGAAGCTGCGCGGCCAGGCGTCGGACAACCGGTCCTCAAAGCTGCTGAGCCCAAGATCGCCGGGGACGACCCAGAGGCGGTCGGCAGCTTCACGCGCCGCTGGGACCTGCACGTCGCCGAGCTGGCGGATGAGCGGAGCGACCGCCGACAGGATCGTCCCGTTGCTCTCGGGCTCCCAGAACAGTTCCAGCTTGTCCTCGTCGAAGAACGCCGAGGTCAGGTTGGCCTGGGGGTCGAGGTCGACGGCGAGGACTCGCCAGCCCAGTCGGGCGACCATGTTTGCCAAGTGGTAGGTCAACGTCGTTCTGCCGACGCCTCCCTTATTGTTGAACAGCGCGATCGCTGTGGTCATGGATTTCGCCTCACGGTCACCGACCAGTATGAGTCCTCCACCTGGAAGTCGGCGTGCGGATTGCCGTTCTTCTCGAGTGCGACGCGGACCAGGGTGATGCCGCGCCCGAAGCGGTTGACGTGGCCGAGCGTCTTCATGGCCGCCGCCAGTGCCGGGTTCCGGTAGTCGCGGTGACGGTTCGCGCGAGGACGGCCTGCCACCACCTTCTGCTCGAAGAGTCTGCCCACCTTCGCTTCGAACATGTCGGCGACGCGATAGAGGTCCGGGCTCTCTCCTTGATCGTCGACCAGGCCGATCGCGAGAAGCGACGAGAGAAGGTCGGCATTGCCGAGCCCTCCCGCGGTGGGACAGGCCAGCCCCGATGACGGGAACGATGTCCCGACGACGCCGGTAGCATGCCGAAGATCTCATGGTCTTGGACATCGCCCAAGCCCCGATTACTCGTCGGTGACGGCTAGCTAGCCATCAGCCCGAGCGGAACTGGTCGACGGTCAAGTCGCGCAGGCGAACCCCGATGCGGCGCATCTCGCTGAAGATCGCCCAGGCGTCGTCCCACCCGAGTTGCTGATCGCTGCCGCACGCCCGGAGGATGCCCTCGGTGCCGACGATTGGAACGCCACGGGCAGCGGCCAACGCTCTGGCGTCGCGGTCGTCGAGCACGGCGACCCCACCGAGGCGTTCGGCGGCAACGATCGTTGCGGCCTCACCTCGGTGACGGTCGGGCCGCGCATCGGTTCCGCCGAGCGCCCACCTGATCCGTTCGATGGCCATGAGCTCGGCCGGCTCCGTCATCCGGATGGGGTCGCCGAGCCACTCGGCACGAAGCAGCTCGCCAAGCAGAGGGTGGCTGGTGTCCCCGCGTCGGATTTCATCCTGGACCTCCACGGTCCATCTCGCTGATCCCCCGAACCGAGTCGCGAGCACGTCGAGCCGCTCGACGCGAGCGAACGCCGATAGCGGACTGGTGTCGAAGACGGCAGGGGCCACGCCGGCGGCGTCAGATCTCGGCGGTGTCGTCCACCCACTCCTGCGGCGCGACACCAACGGCTTCAAGATCGCGCCGCAGCCAGTCGATGTCGTCGATGCGGAACAGGTTGGCCAGAGGTTCGATCCCAATAATTCCCTTGCGGTAGGCGTCGAAGCCACGACGCACCATCCGGAGCGGTGGGTGAACCTCGTTGCGCTGCTTCTCGGCCGCCTGCCACTGACTCATGTATCCGTGCTGATACGCGAGCGCCTTGGGCGACGACGCAAGGAGTGAACGACGGCGAGCATCGGTGAGCAGACCGAGGTTGACGAGCTGCCACGCCAGAGCCTCCAGGCTCACCGTGAACTCGTATTGCAACTCGGCGGCGACTCGGCCAGTGATCGGACGGCCCTTGAGCGCTCGCACGACGCCTTCCTCGGGCATCAAGAAATGCGCGGCGAAGGCGTTCGCTCGCACCTCACGCGGGCTCTTCCCGAAGAGCTGTTCATCCACAAGCACCGGCTCGGGATCGCCGGCGAGGAGGTGCGCCAACTCGTGAGCGAGTGTGAAGCGTTGGCGCCCGACCACAGCGGAGCTGTCCACAAGTGCGAGTGCGACGCGTTCCGTGACCACGCACAGGCCGCTGAAGCCCTCCGGAAGGGGCTCGAGAGCAACATCGAGCGCCAGTTCCTCTTCGATGAGATCCGGCAGGTCGGTGATCGGCCCATCACCTAGATCAAGTTCCCCTCGCAACCACCGTGCGAGCTCGCGCCCTTGCTCCTTGCCGGAGCGCGACTCAAACGGCGGCGGGTCGGGTCGGGCGGGACGTTCAGCCACGGTTCCCTCGAGTTCGTCGAGCATGCGATCGAAACGCAACAACTCACGGACACGGGCGAGTACGACGTCGAGTGCGGCCGGCGCTCGCTGCTCCTCCACCCGGGCGGCGAGTCCGAGCTCGTCAGCCGACTCCTCATCGGCGAGCAGGTCGAGCACCGACACCCGCAGCACCTCCGCGACCCGGGCCAGCTCGATGGAGTCGACGGCCCGCTCGCCGTTTTCGACTCGCGACACCGCCGACTGGGCGAGATCCAGGGCGTCAGCGAGCTGCATTTGGGACCAACCCCGTCGCTGGCGGAGCGCGCCGATACGTCGACCCAGCTCCTCACGGGTGATCGCCACCAGGCCTCCTTCCGTGCGCATAGCACTGTAGTGTAGTATGTGAAAATCGCATAGACATTGAGGAGGCCTTATGGCCGCAACCAAGACTCTTCAGCAACTCCTCGACGAGGCCCGTCGCCAGATCGAGGTCAGCGACGAGGAGCTCGACGAAGCCCGCCGGCGGCGCGGGCTCCTGGAGGCAGCACTGCGTGACGAGTTCCCCGGCTGTCGCGTCTACCTGAACGGGTCCGTCGCCCACGGGGACGCGCTTACGCCGCTGACGGACGTCGACATCGGCGGTATCGCCTTCGGTGACGTCGACGTCTACGGCCCCGGAAGGGAGGGGCCGAGGGACCCGATGGAACGTGCTCGAGACGCGATCAAACGCCACCTGGGCGACGAGTTCCCCAAGCTGCGGGTGGTCATCGAGGGCCAACGGCGGGCGGTACTCGTCAGCTTCGGTGACCCGGTCACCCCCGGGACACCGGACTTCACTGCCGACGTGATCATCGGCGTCGACAACGAGCAGGGCGTCGGCATCTTCATCCCCAACCTGCTGGAGGACGACTGGGACCCGTCGGCCCCCGAGGAGCACACCGCCCTCATTCGCGGCGCCAACGACCGGACGGCGCGCGTCTACGCCCGGACGATCCGCCTGCTCAAGTTCTGGAACTGCCGTCACGGCGAGCCGGTCTGCTCGTGGCTCCTGAAGGTCCTGGGATTGCCCAGCGTCACGACGGCGATGCCGCTCGCCGAAGCACTGCGGGCCTTCTTCGCCTACGCCACAACCGCGTTGCGGACGGGACCGATCGAGGACCCACTTGGCGTGTCGGGCCCGATCGCTCCGAACCTGCCGCTCGCCGAGGTGTTGGCGCGGTTCGACGAGGGCCTCCGACTGATCACCGAGGCCATCGAGGCCGAGGCGGCGGGCCGTCCGGTGAGGGCTCAGCACGTCCTCGCTCGGCTCTTCCCGGGCATCGTGCCGGTGCCCAGCGCAGACGATCTCCGCGAGGAGGAGGCTGCCCGCATCGCCGCCGATGCCCGACGAGGGATCAGCACGGGAGTGGGGACCGGTGCGAACCTCGCCATCCCATCGGCGAGGGCGTGGGGCACGAGTTGGTGAACGAGTGGTACGGCGTCGACCCCTGCTGGTACCTGCCGCTGGAGCGCGACGCCAAGCGAACGATGGGCGACCGGATCACAACGGAGGTCACCGTCGTCGATCAGCTCACGTACCGCGTCGCCGGCCTTGAGGTCGTCGGTGACTCGACGGATCACGATGTCACCATCCGGTTCCATCGGCATCCGCCGTACGACACGGTTGGCCTGCCGCCCGAGGACAGCCCTCGGGTAACCAGCTCACCCAGACTCGAGTCGCCGCACCGGTTCGGCGACGACGCCCTGTGCTTGTGGCAGCCGCACGATCCGCCGGCCCGCCGTTGGACGGCGAGTTTGGGGCTGCTGACGCTCGTCGAGCTGGTCCGCCGCCACCTGTTCCTCGAACTCCACTGGCGCAAGACGGGTGGGCGGCGGCGCGGCGTCTGGCTGCTCGAGGACGCGCCCCACGGCCTCGGAGCCACCGCATGAAGGGTTGGCGACCCACCGACTGGATCGCTCTCCTCGGCGCGATGGTTGCGCTCAGCGGCTATCTCCTTCACCACTGGCAGGCGCGGCGTGAGCGAAAGATGAAGGCGTTCGCGGACTCGCTCGGAGCTGTCGCGGCGTACCAAGAGCTCCCCTACCGGATCCGCCGTCGCCAAGCCAGCGACGCCCCGACCCGCGGCGCCATCGCCGAACGGATCAGCGACATCCAGGTGCAGGTGGCCTTCCACCAAGCCTGGCTTGAGATCGAGTCCGAGGCAGTCGCAGACACATACTGCGCGCTCGTGGCCGCCGCTCGCCGCGAGGCAGGCGTGCACATGAGCACGGCGTGGGCCGAGCCAGTGCTCGCCGACGACGCGTCGATGAGCCTCGGCAACGGCTACGCGTCCCCCGACACCAGTTCGGCGCGGGCTGCGTGCTTGCGGGTGATGCGCTCCCACCTGCGTCCGGTGCGGTTGCGACGTCATCGCTGACCCTCGGGAGCGACAGACCTGACCAACCGCCAACCCGCGAGCCGTAGACGGTTGGCGGAAGCGAGGGACTCGGCTCGGGCCGCTTCCCGGTCTGCCCATGCACTCGCGTCGACCGTCGCCGCGACACGCCGCGCCCGCTCGTCGATGCTGGACACGACCAGGCCGGCGACGGAGCGCGGATCGACCGCCGCGCCGACCTCCCCACTGAGAGCCTGTCGCAACATCGGTACGACGAGGTCATCGAAACGGTCCATCACGTCGCCATAGGTGAACTCCAGGACGAGCACGCCGGTGGCCTCCATGCGGTTCCGCCGGTCGAGATCATCGGCGATCTTCTCGGCAGACAGCGCGTGGTAAGCGCGGCCGTCGAGGAAGACCGAGACGTCAGGACCGCGCCACTCAGCGTCGACGCGGGTGATGCGGCGTCGCCCGAGCTCGCGGGTGACCTGGAGCGTGGGGGTAGGGATGCCCGCTCCCCGCAGCTTGGTGAAGAACTCCTCCTCGAGGAACGACTCGAGGCGGTCGTCCTCGGCTGCCTCGTGTTCAACCGCGCTGGTCTCGGTGAGCCGCCGCAGCGTACCGAGTACCTGGAACCGGTCGAGAAGGTGGTGGAGCCGTTGGTTCCAGAAGTCCCGCAGGCAGCGATGGCAGGAGTCGGTGCACGAGCAGGACTCAAGCCGGGCGAGAGCTTCGGCCGCCGCCGCCTTGAATCCGACCGAGTCGTCCGCCAGGAGCTTGGGTAGGTAGCCGGTCCCGCCCGGCATGCTGTCGAAGATCACAAGGGAGTGCGGCGCACCGGCTTGAAGCCGCTCGAACCAGCCGAGATCGCGCTGACCCGCCTGCATGGTCTCGCGGATGCCGACGAGCAGTGACTCGGCAAGCGTCGCACGCCACGACGCGAACTCCGGCTTGCGGGCTGCGTCCGGAAGCCGCAGCTCGGCGACATCGCCGCGGAACCGGGCGACGAGCCATATCCCAGGTTGGATGAACGACGGGTCGCGCCGGCCGGGGCAGCGCGGGAAATGCCCTCGGGCCTCTTCTGGTTCCTCGACGGCGTCGTCGCCATCACCGACGTCCTGCCCCTCCTCGGTGAAGCCACAGCTCCTGCAGACGTCGAAGCCGCGCGCCGGGGTGTCGCCTTCAGGCCTCGGCCCTCGGTTGGCGACGATGACCTCGCGGCCGGCGAACCGCTCGAGGGTGAACCCGCCCACAGTGACGAGCTGCGAGGCGGTGGACTCATCGCCGAGGACGTGGGCGACGTCGTAGTCGGCGCGCGTGCGGTACTCGTCGTCGGAGGAGATGGCCTTGCCACTGCCGCGCACGCCGGTCATGACGACGACGTCCTGGGCGACGAGGTCAATGCCACAGCTCGGGCACGACTTCACCAACGGGTCGAAGCTCAACACCTCGCACGCGTCGCACCGGCGCGCCGGACGGAGCACGTTCTCCCGAATGTCGGGTCCGCCTTCGCTCTCGAGGACGGGGGCGGGGTCGAGGCGGCGGACCTTCAGCTTGCGACCGCGCGCGTAGACGACGTTGCCCGGCGCGAACTCAGTGACTGCGACCGACGCACTCTGTACGATCGGGTCTTCGCCGCCCGGGGGCACCAGGAGGACGCTGTCGCCGGTGAACCCGTAGCGGGGCAGGAACCCGACCAGGCCGAGGAAACCGAGCGGCTGGAACTCGGGCGACTTCGGCGCCGCGAGCCGCTGCAGCTCGATCAGAAGACGACGCTCCAGCTCTTGGTCTCCCCTCGTCGGCACGCCGGGTGTGCGGCGAAGGGCGCGGAACTCGTCGAGGAGCGAGCGATACCGTTCGCACCAGCGGTTGAGAGCAGCCCGCAGGTCTTCGAGGAACTGATCGACCTGATGCCGGCACAGCTCGTTTGCTATCGCCGGCGGCGAAGGGTCGCCCGGGGAGGCGAACGCGCCCCGCACAGCGGCTTCGACCTCGGAGCGCCTTGCAGGATCGGCGAGCTGCTCGGCAAACGGGCCGATGGTCGACTCGAGGAGCACACCGTCGGCGTCGGCGATGGTGGCACCGGCGACCTCGATGGGATCCTCGAGTGGCGGCACCCACCGGTTCGGAAGGTCGAGACCAAGGGTCTCCAGGACGAGGGAGTTCACATGCCGGCGCAGGAGCGGCTCGTTCTCGAGCGAGATGGCCGGGGCCTTCACCGCGCCTGCGATCAGCTCTGCCGGTCGCTCGAAGAAGTAGCTGTCGTGCGGCCCATGACCGGCGTGTGCGAAAGCCAGCGCCACTTTGCTTCGCCGACCGGCCCGCCCGACGCGCTGTGCATAATTTGCGGGAGTAGGCGGCAGGTTGCGGAGCAACACGGCGTGGAGGTCATCGAGGCTGACCCCGACCTCGAGGGTTGGGGTGCAGGCCAACACGTCGATGGTGGGATTGGCGCGGTCGTTGAACCGCTCTTCGAGCGCAAGGCGTTCCTCGGACTCGACCTGGCCGGAGTGTTCTCGCACGATGAGCCGCCGAGGCTCAGCTTCGTACTGGCGGCGATAGAAGTCGCGCTCGGGTCGGGGTGCGTGCGGCTCAGGTCGACCACTGCAGCGCCAGTTGATGCACAATCGCTGGCCGTCGAGTGACGTGAGGACCGCGGAGCGCACCGCCCCGCACCGGTCACAACGCCAAAGCGGTTGGTCGGCGCCGCACTGCGCGAGGACGAGGCGCCGATGGTCGATCATGTCACGCCTCCGGCCCTCCACCGTGCTGGCAGCGAGCAACCCGACCCCCCGTAGCCGCTCCACCAGGGTGTCAACCGCGTCGTTCGCGTCGATGGACCGCACGCCGAGGGCTCGACCAATCAGCTCGGTCACGCGGGTGGCGTTGCGGGGCGAGGTCCAGGCCCTGAGGTCGACCTGGGCGGCCGCCACTTTGTGGCTGCGGGTTCCGAAGCCACGAGTCGCTGTCACCCCGCGATCGCCGATTCGGATGCGCAGGTCGCCCGAGAGCTGGCGAGGGGTTCGGCGCAGCATCGGGTGGTCGACGGCTCGGGTGTGGCGCAGCACATCGACGAGGGCGGCAATGACCTCGGCCAGATGCGCGTCGGTGCCGAACGGGTGCGCAGGCCACTGACGGGAGACCGCCGCAGCCAGGTCACCGAGCCGGTCGACGGAGACGATGACAAGGCCTTCCTGCTCAGGGGAGAAGCGACGGCGAGCCCGCTCGGTGACGTCGAGGACCACCTCCCACTCGAGCTGGCGACGGATGGCGGTCTCGTCGTCGCCGGAGACCTCGTAGTGCGGGTGGGCGATCTCCGCGAAGTCGCGGTCCGACTCGCCGATCAGCCATCGCCGCAACGTGGGCGGGTTGGTCACGACTGTGGTCTGGACCTCGCCGATGATGTCGGGCAGCGAGCGAGCTCCGGTGTCGAGGGCATCGACGAGGAGCTGGCGAACCGCGACACGGGCACCCTGGTCGTCGGCGTAGCCCGCCTGCTGTGCCGCGTCCTGGCGGCTGTCGGCGAAGACGAGCATTCGACCACCGGCGTCACCCTCGCCGCGCCGGAGCTCGTCGGAGGCAGACTGCGTGAGCACGGCGACGCTTGCCGCCGCCGAGCCCTGGAGCGCGAGGAGGATCGGGCGATTGCGAGCGCCGAGGTCGCCGCAGCTCGGGCAGTGCACAGCGTCGTCGGAGGCAAGCAGCGTCACGCCGGTGAAGAGCGGCCGAGGACACGCCCGGTCGTGCTCGAGCCTGCCGGCCTGGCCGCTGAACCCGGCGCACGTCGGGCAGACCGTGACCGGCGACCACTCGACACGGCCGCCCTCCTCGTCGGTGTCGACGACCGTGGCAAGCCGCTGCGGATCGGCGAGAAACACTCGTGGGTCACCCCGCCGGCCCTCGATGCCGGCCAGCCGGCCGAGCTCGGCGATCGCCTGGCCCTGTGTCGGGCTCGTCCAGTACGCCTCGCCACAGGTCCGGCAGCTCGCCAGCGGCAGGGCGCGAGCGTCGCACACGGGGCAGCGGCCGTCGCCCGGCCGAAGCAGCCGGCCGCAGCCCGGATCGAGGCAGCGCCAGAGCCCTGCGAGGCTACGGACGACTTGGTGGACTCGCGGCCGGAACCGGACCTGCGGCTCCTCCTCGCCGATGTGGTGTTGGTGGGCGGCGGCGCCGAGGAGCACCAGCGCGGTCGCTTCTCGCTCGAGGTCGAGGGCCTCGATCCCGGCGCGCTCTGGTAGCTCGGCGAGGGCGGCAGCGGCGCTGCTCACCGGGGCCGGACGGGCGAGCGCGCGCTCGACCACCCCCACCGTCCGGTAGTCGTCGATGACCTCGCCGAGCGCGACGTGCAGGCCGTCGTCGGTCGGCAGCGCGGCGTGGCCGAGGACCTTGCTCGCCAGGGCGGCGAGTCCGGCAATCCCCGAAGCGGCGCGCAGATCATCGTCGGTGAGCACGGGTGGGGAGGGCACGGTGGCTCCGGCGGGGCGGATCGGAACCTCGGTTTCGGCGATGGCGGCGTCGGGGCTGAACGGGGCGCCGAAGAACCGCTCGGCAAAGGCGAGCAGGCGCCCTTCCTCCTCACGGCTGCCAGCGGTCGCGCTGGTCCCCACCATGCACAGCTCCCCGGGAGCGGCGCCGGTGTGCTGGCGGAACCGTCGCAACAGGCAGGCGACCTCGGCACCGAGGACGCCGGCGAACAGGTGGATCTCGTCGACCACGAGGTAGCGGGGCGGGCCGTGCCGGAACAGCTCAGCGTCGCGGCGTCGCAGCAGCAGGTACTCGAGCTGGGTGTAGTTCGTGAGCAGGATCGACGGCGGTGAGTCGCGCATCGCCTGGCGTGACCACAGGTTGCTGGCGGGTCGGTCGGACGGCCGGGGGGCATTGCGCGAGCCGCCGGCGTCGGTCTCTGGTGCATCACCCGTGTAGCGGCCGTAGGTGACCTCGGCGGAGCCGCCCAGCAGCCGGTCGAGCCGATTGAGCTGGTCATTGGCCAGCGCGTTCATCGGGTACAGGACGACCGCCCTGACTCCGGGCGACGGGTCGCGGATGCAGGCGTCGATGATCGGAAGCAGGAAGCTCTCGGTCTTGCCCGAGCCGGTACCGGAGAGCACGAGCGTGTTCTGCGGCCCATCGGCGCGAAGCGATGACAGCCGTCGGATGGCGCGGTGCTGGTGGTCGTACAGATCGTCGAACCCCCACGGCAGGGCGAGGGTCCGCGGGTCGAGCAGGTCCGTGAGCGAGGCGAGCTTCGGGCCGGTAGTGCCCGGACGTCCGAGCGAGACGTACGGCTCGGCCCACAACAGGCGCTCGTCGATGAGCCGCTCCCGTTCGGCGTCGAGGACGTCGTCGCGCAGCGGGAAGCTCGAACGCACGTAGCGCCGGTACGAATCGAGGACCGCGCCGGCCACGTCGAACGGCTGGAGCATCAGCCCTCCTCTTCGTCGAGTACGTAGAAGCGACGGCGGGCGCCGCGACCCTGGGCGACAACGTCACCGTCGCCGACAAGCCGGTCCAGCACCGATCGAACCGTGCGCTCCTCTTCCTCGAGGGCATCGGCCAGCTCGGCAGCGGTCTGGCCTTCGATTGTGAGCAGCTCGCGCACGCCTTCGATCAGCTCGGGGTCGGTCGGCGTCCGTCCACCGCGCGGCGTCGGCCGATACGGCACCGCACCGAGCTGGCGAGCCTTGCCAACTCGGTCATCGAGCCGCCGATGCTCCGCCCGCGGCTCGGGAAGATCGACGCCGACCGCAGCGAGCAGCTTGGCGACATCCGCTGGCTCCGCTCCAGTCGCCTCGCAGTATGCCAGCAGCGCCAGGTCGCGGGTCACGAAGCTCTTGGGCTCGCCGGGGAGCATCGGCTGCACCGTGTCGAGGTTCGGGAACGTCGACAACACGGCGGCGAACTGCTCGAGCGAAAGTCCGTAGGCGAGCGCGACCTCGGCGTCGAGCCGAGCCCGCCGCATGCCGATCGCCCACACGTCAAGATCGGGCCGCGGCTCTCCCGGTCGCACCTCGGCCCACAGCGCGTCGAACTCCTCGCTCCGGCACACCACCTCGGCGGCAAGCGGGACCAAGTGCTTGATGGCTTCAAACGGCGGCGCCGAAACGCTGTTCATAGCCGCATATGTCAGGTGGACTTTTCCACTGAACCGGACGAGGTAATCAAAGCTAAAACTCGACACGACAGACGAGAGAGCGAGTACGTGGCGGGCGTCTATCGAGCCGCCCCAAACAGTCAGCGTCGTGTGCTTCGCCGCCGTTCGCGGCGGGAGTACCGCTGCGATTGCACCCCGCTCGTTGGTCGCCGATGTGACATCGCGCCAGCCCATTCGATAGTGCTCGGTGACGGAGGTTCCATTCGCGTTCTGACGTGCCTCGATCCTGCATATCTCAGAAGCGTTGACCCAATTCTTGGGCTGCTTGCCCTCGGCGGGGAACTCGAGGTGGTAGAAGCTACCCTCAATCAGAGGCCACCATTCGGAACTGTCAGGATCCTCCCATCGAAGTCCTCTCCGCAACGCGCTCCTGGCCTCTAGGAATGGTTGATCCTTGAATCGCTCGGCGTCCCTGTCGGCGTCAAGCTCACGGCAGTACGTCAACCCCCATCCCCGGTCGTCGAGGTTGAGTGCGGGCAACGCTGTTGCGCATTGCGCGGCGACTTCGGCATCCAGAGCGGTCTGCAACTCGGGGAACGAGAAAGTCACCGGAGCGAGGGTCTCAACCTGATCGACGTTCAGCACCGGCGCCACGCGCGCCAATTCAGCGAGAACATCAGGCAGCTCTTCCGGCGACACCGTGCGCGACCTTCCAGCCGCGTTCTTCCCAACGAAGAACTTCGCCGCAAATGCTCGCGTTGGTCCGTTCCCGCGGCTGCCCCCGAGCAGGACGACCTTCGCCGAAGCATGGATTGGAAAGATTTTCCTTCGGTTCTCGAAAACCCAGCAGAAATCGAGATTGCCGTCAGCTAGCAGCCGTCGGCGGATCTCCGTCGCCGGCGCCGAAAGGTAAACCGAGTCCGGCAGTACCTGTCCGAAGTGGCCGCCGCCACGGAGCAACTTGTACCCCCGTTCGACGAACAGCCGATATACGTTGGCATCTCCCTTACGAAGTTGGCCTTCCGCTGCGTGCCACGTGAATCGGCCAGTCCCGTGTCGCGCGTACTCCGACATTTCGAAGAGGAACCTCGACTCGAGTCGCCACGCCGCATCGATGTCGGGCACCGACCGCAACTCGGACTTGCGAGTCTCCTGTATCGCCTTGGGAGCGCCCATGCGCTTAGCGAACACCTTCGGATCGAAGGTCCCGAAGAACCCCTTCGCGTCAGGACCTGTGGGGTGCCAGGGCGGGTTGCCGATGACGGCGTCGAAGCCGCCTCTCTCGAGCATCACCTCGGGGAACTCGAGCGCCCAGTGGAAGAACCGGCGACGACCATGCACCTGGCGGGCAGCCTCGAGTACGGGCTGAAGGCGGGCCGGGAGGGCCTCACAGCGGAGGAGGCAGCCGACGACGGTGGCGTAGTCGCCGGCGACCACGGGCGGGACCGGATCGCCCGCTTCGTCGGTCGGTCCGTCCTCACCGTCGCTGAACCACTGCGCGCACCAGAAGTTGGCGGCCTCGCGGAGCCGATTTCGGATCGAGTCCTCGGCATGCTCGAGCTCGTTGAACCGGTAGGCGACCTCGAGCTCGAGCTGAAGCGTGTCGCAATCGGTCGTGGTGCAGGCGAGGTCCTCGCGTTCGACAGCGAGATCGGACAGTGCCTGCTCAATGGCAAGCGTGTCGAGGGTCGCCTGGCCGGCGCGCTCCCGCCGAGCTGGCGCGCGCCGGCCGGAGAGCCGGGCTCGGAGCGATTCGCCTCGATCGCCTGCCTCCTTTTCGAGGTAGCGCTTCAAGCCCTTCGCTGCGTTCGTCGGCCAGGTCGAGAGCTCGGCGGCGGTGAATGAGCCGCTGTCGCCGGAGAACTCCACGCCGACGAGGGAGTCGCCACAGCGCAGGTGGGCGTCGAGGAAGCCGAGCGGCCGACGCGGCTCCAACGTCTCGAGCCACAGTGACACCTTGGCGAGCGCCACCGCGAGCGGGTTGAGGTCGACGCCGTACAAGCAACGGCGCACGACGTCGCGCTCTGCCCTCCGCACCATCTCGGGCGTGACGCGACCGTCGCTCCACGGCGCTCGCGACCGTATGGTCGCCAGCGCCAGACCGAGCACGCGAGCGGCCTGGACCAGGAACGCCCCCGACCCCATCGCAGGGTCGCAGACGCGCAGCGCCAGCAGGTCGCGCACGGCACCGGCCGGGTCGTCAGCAGCGCTGGCCACAATCGGCTCGCAGAGGGGGTCGAGCGCTGCGTGGGCGAGGTACTCGGTGATCTCGGCCGGTGTGTAGAACGAACCGCTGCCCTTGCGGCGCCCCGATGCCGACTCGAGCACAAACTGGCCCGGTTCGAGCTCTCGCTCGACGCGGTAGTCACCGACCTGGTCGGGCTCGAGCACACGTCGTTCGCCGTCGATGCGCACGACGACGCGTGGCGCGGTCGCCAGGTGCGGCTCCATGACGAGCAGGCCTTCGTATATCGAGCCGAGCTGGTCGACGCCGAGCTCGGAGAAGCTCGATCGACGTCCGAGCCGGCGCCGGGGCCCACCGGGCTTGCCCATGGCCACCGAGGTGAGGGCACGGCGCCACCAGGGATCGCCGATCGTGCAGCGATCGAGCAGCGCCGTGTGCTCGGGGTCGAACAGCTCGCCGCCGACCGGGTCAATGCCGAGGGCACTGGCCAACTCCGCCGGTCCGGCGTGGAGCAGGGCGAACAGTCGTCGCATCGTCGACTGGTAGTAGGTGCCGGCAGCGTGATCGGGTTCGTGGCGGGCGCGCTCCACGAGGTGGTCAACCGAGTAGGAGGTGGCGTAGGGGCCGGCGCCGACCGGCAGCACGCCGCGGCCTTCGGCGTACAGGACGAACAGGACCCGGTAGAGGTAGTAGAGCGTCTCCTCGAAGAGCTGGTGCAGGACCGCACGAGTCGGATCGGCGAGCAGCGCGCGGTTGGCCGGGTCGTCGAGGGCTCCTTGGATGATGGCCTCGGCGGCGTCAACCACATCGGCCCGCATGTCGTCAGCGAGAGCGGTGGCGTGCCGGCGGCTCTCGTCGACGACGCGTCGCACGAGGGGGATCCCGTCGGCGTCGAGGGCGAACGCGGGTGCGCGGAAGATCCCGGCGAACGCGCGCCAGCTCGCCTCGTCGTTCTCGAGCTCGACGAGGGTGTCGAGGTTGACCGACAGGTATTGCTGGCTGATCCCGCTCGACCGGCGGTAGAGGCGGATCTCGTAGCCGGCGAGGAGGAGCCCCCAATCGGCAGCGCCGTCGTAGGCGTCGAGCGCCAGCTCGAAGCTGATCGCCGGCGTGTGGGTGTGGTCGTCGGTTCGGTGGTCGGGATGGGCGAAGCCGGGGAGGTCGCCCACGAGCAGGGCGTCGATGCCGTCGCTGTCACGCCAGAGCAGCAGCGGGAACGCCGAGCCATCGTCGACGATGACGGTGCACTCCTCGGCCGTGTCGATACCGAGCGCCGCGAGGCGGCCGGCGCGCCACTCGCCGTCGGGGTCTTCACCCCGGCTCTCGGCACGACGAGCGGCCACGACCAGCCGCTTGGTCTCTCGGCGGAGCTCTGCGGTGACGGTGATGTCGTCGCGGCGGCCCCAGACCTCGAGAAGGAAGTACGGCGACGCCAGCTCGCCGACGTTGCGGATCGCGGTCACGTGGCCGCGTGCACGATCAGGCGCCCACCGATGAGCTCGAGGCCGGCCACGCGCACGCCGCTGCGGTCGCGGACGGCGGCCTTGCGGGCCTCGTACTCGCTCTCGAGCTGGGCCATCGCCGCCTCGTAATCCTGGTAGCGCTCGAAGGTGAGCCGCGGGTCGGTGCCGAGGGTGACCGTGTCGATGCGGGCGCGCTGTCCGCTGCGCCAGAGGATGAGCACCTCCAGCTCCTCCTCCCACAACCGGCGGGCCATGACCGAGAGTTCCTCGCGGCGCTGCTCGGCCCGGCGTGAAGCTTCGGTGCGGGCGATCTCGGCGAAGCTGTGATGACGCTCGCGCCACCGGTCCACGGCCTGGGGATCGGGCCGACGACCATCGCCGGGCGCGAGGACGCCGAGCCGGTCGAGGTCGCCCGGACCGTCAGCACTCGCGCTCCCGTCGCCTGTGATCGACACGGCGTCGAGGCGCTCCTCGACGGTGCGGCCATCGCCGTCGACGAATCGCACGGCGAAGCTGTACACGAGTGACTCGGGCTCGCCCACCGTCACGTCGAAGCGATGCACGAACGCGGGGTCGGCCGCCTCGTCCCGCAGGTGGCGCAGCACCGCCTCGACAAGCGGGTGGGCGGGGGAGAGGAACTCGGGGGCCGCGGCCTCGTCGTCCTGGCCGTCGACGGCAACATCGCGGCGGAACGTCGCTCGCTCGATCACGGACCGGCCCAGCTCGGGGCGCAGACGTTCCGGGATGTGGACTCGGACGATCCCGTCAGCGGCGATGTCGAGCGTCCCGCCGTCGTCCCAGCCGTGGAAGGCGGTCGACAGGAGGAAACCGACCTCGACTTCGAAGTCGTCGACGGTCCCGAGGCGGGCGACGTAGGCCTCGGCCTCGTCGATCTCACGCCGGTTCCTGGCCCCCAGACGGGTCAGGTCCTCGTCGGCGCGGCGCAGCCCGGGATCGGAGAGGATCTTGTCGAGCTCACCCTCGGCGCGGTCGGCGGCATGTGTCAGGAGGTCGAGGACCGACCCGCCACTGAAGTTCGGCAGCACCGGGCTCACCGAGCCGAGCTCGGCCTGGATCAGCCGCAGCTTCTCCACGACCAGCTCGAGGGCGCGGTACTCGGGGCGGCCCTCCTTGCGCTTGCGGTCGGCGGCGACGAGAACCCAGATATGGGGCTGCTCGTGCTGCCCGTAGCGATCGATGCGACCGTTTCGCTGCGCGTAGCGGTTGGGGTTCCACGGGACGTCGAGGTGAATGAGGTGGTGGGCACCGTGCTGGAGGTTCTTGCCCTCGCTAGCCGCGTCGGTGGCGAGGAACACGCGCACTTCGGGGTCGTGGAGGAACCGGCTGACCGCCTCCTCCCGCTGGCGGTCGGGGGTCTGGCCGTGGAACGTCACGAACTGCACGCCCTCGGTGCGGAGGCGTCGAGCGGCGGCGCGCAGCGTGTCGCGGTACTCGGTGAAGATGACTGCCTTCTGGCCCCCGAGATCGCGGGCGAGAAGTCGGATCATCGCCTCGAGCTTGGCGTCGCGGCCCGGGGGCACTGCCTCGGCGGCAGTGAGGAGCTCGCGAGCGAGGTCAGCCTCACCCAGGCTCAGAGGAGGCGGAGGGTTCTCGGCTCCGGCCCCGGGATCGATGATCTCGTCCTCGGGATCGGACGCATCGGTGTCGGTGTACGGGATGTCGCCGTCCTCGTCCTCGGGCGCGGGCGGGAGCTCGAGCCGGCGGCGGAGCGTCGCCCGCAGCGCGGCGACGGACGAGCCGAACCGCTTGCGGTAGACGCCGGCGAGGAACTGGCAGCCCTTGGCCTTCTGGCGCGCCCCGACTCCGGCGTAGCGAGCCTCCTCCTCCGCGAGCCAGCGCAGGTACGCGTCGAGTGGTGCGTCGAGGGCTTGTTCCTGCTTCGTCGCGTCACCGAGTGTCGAGATGACGTGGATCTCCGGGTCGACGAAGCGCTTGCCGCCGGCGAGCGTCACCTCCCGCTTCAAGCGGCGTACGACGAGCCTGCTGCCGACATCGACCGGCACCTGTCCGGTGCCGTTGTCGACCAGCGGGTCGAGGAGGCGGAGCAGTGACAAGAACGTCTCGGTCTTGCCGTCGTGGGGCGTGGCGGTCAGGAGGAGCAGTGCCCCGTCTTCGGACTTGCGGCGAAGGGTGCGGCCCAGAATGGCCAGCCGCTTCGTGCGTGAGCCGTGCTCCGCGAGGTGGTGCGCTTCGTCAACGATCACGACGTCGAACGGCACCGGGCACTGCTCGAGCTCACCGAGGAAGAGGTCGCGCGCGGCGAGGGTCATCGACACGATGAGGTGCTGCTGCTGCGCGAAGACGTTCACCGTCGGAAGCTGCCGGCGGCGCTCGGCGAAATCGGCGCCGTCGGTGAGGATGTCGAACCGGAAACCGAACTTCACCCACATCTCCTGCTGCCACCGCTTCGGCTCCGGTGCAGCGCGGGTGACGATGAGGACGCGGTTTGCCTGATGGCGCTGCGCTAGCCAGCGCAGGACGATGCCCGCTTCGGCGGTCTTGCCGAGCCCGGTGTCGTCGGCGACGAGGAGGCGAGGACGCACCGTTTTCGCCACGCGCATCAGCGGGACAAGCTGGTACGGCTCGACTGCGACAGCGCCCCAGTCGAGGCCACGGAGTTGCTCGCGGCCACCGGCCATCGTGACCATGTGGGCCTGGTGTAGCGCACGCCACCTGGCCCGATCGCTTGCCTCTACGTCAAGGGGCGGGAGCGGAAGAACATCGGGCTCAAGGTCGCCTGCCTCGAGCAGTACGTGAGGATGCACCACTTGGTCGCGGTTTGTGGGCTCGACCCCAACGAGGGTGAGGAATCCGCCCTGTTCCTCAGCCAGAACCCGCCACCGGCGTCCTCGCCAGCGCACCCCCTGGCCGGTCTCGAGCAACGTGGCTGTCGTCGCCGTCACACCCCAGTTCTATGCTCGATTTGCGCGCCTCGGGAATTTCGTTCCCCTCCACAAGAAAGATCACCGAGAGGGGGAGCGATGCTATTTGAGCATAGCCCCACGCCGTCCACGCCAAGTGACCCTGGGACTGCCGGAACATGTCCTCGGGGGATCGACCTCGCCATCGAGGAACGTGCGATGCTCCTGCTCGGACTGCACGAGTGTGATCGAGGGAGGCGGATCGATGCACTCGCTGGCGACCTCCTCCACAATTGGACGCGGCTGAGCGCGGAGGAGCGCTGTACGACGCTCGGTGTCATCGCCGGACTCCTTGCTGCCGATGTAGGCGCGGCGATTCGCAGGCCGGATGGCACGTCTAGCCCTGGCGGTCGTCCATCGTGAACAGGGCCGCCTGGGAGGCTCGCTGCGGGCGCCGGCGACCACCGGCAGGTGCCTGTGCCTTGGGTCCGTCTGGTCGTGAGCGAGGGGCGAGCGTCGCCCAGATCTCCTCCCGGGACACGGCGAGCTTCTCGGCGAGTGCCTGCGTCGGCACGACGATCCGGCGACGCAGGCGGAGACTCACGATGGCGCCGTTGCGTACCAGCTCGTACGCCGTCGATCGGGAAACACCAAGAACCTCGGCGGTCTGCTCGACGGTGAGTGTCAGCGGATGGGCGGGGGTCACGTCGTCCTCCTGGATTGGCCTAAACTAACCAACTAAGGCGGGCCGAGAGTGCCGATCTCGCGGTTGTCAACCCTCATGAGCGACCTTACGGATGCGACGCGTCCCGCTGTCCGGAGGTCGTCCCGCAGGTGCCCGTAGGGGAACCTGCAAGGGTGTGTTTGGTCGGGGGGGTGGCGCAGGACGGCTCGTGGAGGACGAACGAGTGATCGCGCAGGACGTCGGCGCAGGACGGGGGACGGGGGCGCAGGACGCTCGTCCTCCGAGTGCCGTGGCTTCGCTGTCGGGTGGTCCCTTGTCGGTCGAGCTGGGCTGGCGTGCGGACGTCTGTCGATGGCCGTGGTCGGGGTAGCGCTCGCGGGGCCTCATGTTGTGCCCCCGGGTGGTGCTCGTGGCAGTCGGCGGCCACCCCGGAGTCGGTGGGGGCGGCGCGGGTGGGTTCAGAGGATTCCCCGGGCCGTGTCCGGGGATCGGGAATCCGGTCCATTGGGACACGGGCCGGCGTGCGAGGGGGCGATCTCGGTGCGAAGGGGCTGCGTTACGCCGTGCCCAGAACGCTTGACCGCCTCGGAGCCGAGTTCAGGCCGTGAGGGGTTCGGCCACCTCCGGGACCATCCCGCGGGACGCCCGTCGCCCGTCCTCCGCCCCCGCGGGACGCCCGTCCTCCGCCCCCGCTGGACGCCCGTCTCCGTCCTCCGTCCTCCGTCCTCCGTCCTCCGTCCCCCGTCCCGCGGGACGCCCGTCCTCCATCCCCCGTCCGCCCGTCCTCCGTCCCCCGTCCCGCGGGACCACCGTCCTCCGTCACGCAGGACGGTCCCCCCAGCCCTGTGAACCGTCCCCCCCCGACCAAACACACCCTTGCAGGTTTCCCTCCGGGCAACCTGCGGGACACCCTCGGGACGTCACCCGCGCCCGGCTCGCGATCGTCCGACGTCAGCGCCGCTGAGGAGCGAACCCATGTAGTCGGCGGCCGCAGCATCGGCCGCCGGGAGGGCGTGGCTGTAGATGTTCAGGGTCGTGGCCTTGTCCCGGTGGCCGAGGCGGGCACTGATCGTGGCCACCGGTGTCCCGGACTGGCCGAGGGCGGTGGCCATGAAATGCCGGATGTCATGAAGCCGGACGTGGCGCAGGTCGAGCTGGGCGCGGAGACGGCCGAACCGGTTGGTGCAGACATCCGGACGCCACGGACGCGAGAAGTCGCCGGCCTCGGAGAACACGAACGCCTCGTCGGTGAGACCCACGCCGAGCGTGAGTGCCAGCTCCCGGGACCGGAGGTGATGCTCTCGGAGCAGGTTCTGTGTCGCCTCGTCGATGCTCACCCGCCGGGCCTGGTGGGTCTTGGTGTCCTTTTCAACCACGACGCCCTTCACGATGGCGATAGACCGGCGGATGAGCAGCTCCCGGTGCTCCCAGTCGACGTCACGCCACCGCAGCGCACAGCCCTCGCCTCGCCGGCAGCCGGTCGTAGCCAGCACCCACAGGTAGACGCCGAAGTCGGCGTCGAAGTCGAACGCGGCGGCAAGCAGCTCACGCACTCGTGCCGGGCTGGGCGGGGAGATCTCCTTGCGGGCCGCGACCGGCGGAGTGGCCTCCAACGCCGGGTTGCGCGCCACCAGCCCCCACTTGCGGGCCTGGTCGAGCGACTGGCGCACCACCGTGTGGCAGATCCGCACCGTCCGGCCCGACAGTGGGCGTCCGTCGCGGCCACCCGAGGACCGCAACGAGGCGTACCAGGCGTCGAGCTCGACGGTCCTGATCGACGCCACCTTCCGGTGGCCGAACGCCGGCCGGACGTAGCGCTCGACCACCCACCGGTAGCCCTCCACCGTCGATGCTTGCACCGTCGTGGTCTTCAACGTCAGCCAGCGGTCGAGCAGCTCGCCGACCGCCATCGGTCCCGAGGCGACGTGCCGGCCGTCGTCGACCTCGACAACCAGGCGAGCCAGCTCGCGCTCGGCCTCCCGGCGCGAACCGTGAACGGTGCGCTCGAGGTAGCGCCGCTTGCCGGCGGCATCACGGCCCAGGAAGACCTTCAGCCGCCAGGCGTCGTGGCTCCGCTGTTGCATGTGGCCCCGCATGAAACCCCTCCTCCGCTCACCCGTCGGATTGCCGACGGATTGCCAAGAGGGGTCCGAAGCGAAGCGAGAACTCAGGTCACGAACCCGATGACCTGCATGTTCTAGCGCGCTCGGCGGGATTCGAACCCACAACCTTCTGATCCGTAGTCAGATGCTCTATCCGTTGAGCTACGAGCGCAGGAAGGCCCGCAATCTACTTCGGAAGCGGAGCGACCGTCACCGCC
>Ga0136633_1000882_pt1 | contig 22410 bp, 23 predicted proteins | sample AntDrymeUQ832206_2_FD_105494 | JGI IMG/M metagenome (GOLD analysis project Ga0136633, IMG submission 105494) | Polar desert sand microbial communities from Dry Valleys, Antarctica - metaG UQ83 (22.06) | ecosystem: Environmental > Terrestrial > Soil > Desert | place: Antarctica: Dry Valley...
AGCTCTCGCCCGGAGACGTCGTCTACTTCCCCGAGGGCCCGGACGGCCTGCACACGTTCTCGAACCCGACGAGTGAGCCGGTGCGGCTGCTCGGCATCTCGACGAAGCGCTTTCCCGATGTCGTCGCCTACCCGGAGCAGGGCGTTGCCTGGGTCGCGACGCGCCATCCCGAGCGACCAGTGCCCGAAAACGGTGACGAGGGAATCATCGCCCGCTTTGATTTGCCGCACGGAGACTGAAGCTCGCCGCAGCTGGACTCAAGCGACATTCCAGCCTCTCGAGGATCAGCGTCTCGACATATGAACGGAGCCGTGGGCTCGAACGGCACGGCTCCGTTCGCGTTCTCGGTCAGGCGGCGTCTGCGAGCTCGTCTGCGGCTGCGCCGACGACGTTCTTGAGCTCGGCCTGGAGCCGCGCGAACGCGTTCCGCTCCAACTTCCGCACGCGCTCGCGGGAGATGCCGAGCTCGCGCTCGATCGTCTCCAGCGACTGCTGCTCGCCGCCGAAGCCGAAACGAAGCTCGAGCACGCGGCGCTCGAGCTCGGGCAGAGCCTGCAGAGCCTCGCGCACCGCCTGGCCGCGGAGCGAGTCGTCAGCCTCCTCGACCGGGTCGACCGACGTCGGATCGGCAAAGAGGTCGCCCAACTCGCCGTCACCGTCCTCGCCGACCGACTGGTTGAGCGAGACGGACGCCTCGACCGCGCCGAGTGCCTCCTCGACGTGCTGGAGCTCGAAGCCGGCTGCGTCCGCCAGCTCCTCCTGCGTCGGCGCGCGGCCGGTCTCGGCCTCGAGCCGCCGGCTCACACGCGCGAGCTTCACGCGCCGCTCGTGCACGTGTGCGGGGACCCGGATCGTCCGACCCTGGTTCGCGATCGCGCGTTGACACGCCTGCCGGATCCACCAGGTTGCGTACGTCGAGAACTTGAAGCCCTTGCGCCAGTCGAACTTCTCGACCGCGCGGTTCAGACCGATGATGCCCTCCTGGATCAGGTCGCCCAGCGGCAGGCCGTGACCCTGGTAGCGCTTCGCGATCGAAACGACGAGGCGGAGGTTCGAGTTGATCATCCGCTCTTTGGCGGCTACTTCTCCGCGTTCGACGCGCTTCGCGAGCTCGACCTCCTCGGCAGCCGTGAGCAGCTCGTGACGCCCGATCTCGTTCATGAAGAGCGTTAGCGAGTCGGTTGTCCCGACCGTTGGCTCAGCGCGGTATTGCGGCTGCGCCTCAGCGACCGTCTCCGAGTCGAGTCGCTCCTCGGGCAACGAGATCTCGATCTCGCGCAGAGCAAGCTCCGCGCGCAGGGCGACGATCTCCTCGTCGTCGAGGTCATGCTCGAACGCAAGCGTCTCGATCTCAACCTCGCCTACGACACCCCGCTCCTCGGCGGCATCCAGGAAAACGCTCAGTTCTCCGTCAAAAGTCACGCTGTTCGTCACTTCATCCTCTCTCCGCCCGCCACCAGACACGGTGTACGAGCGCTTCGCTTCTCATCTACGCCTCGGCATCTTCGCTCGAACGGCGACGACGCTACCGGCGCACCATGATTCAGAACGACTTGATGATCACTCATATTCCCCATTCTCGACGCTTTAGACACACCCCGAGAGTTATGAGAATGCAACGATGCGGGTCGTGAAGACGTGCGACCACCTCGACCAGGCGCGTGTCCTCGAGCTACCGGAGTCAGTCGCCGGCTGCGAGGAGTGCCTGAAGATCGACGGCTCGTGGATCCACCTCCGAATGTGCCTCACGTGCGGGAACGTCGGGCGCTGCGACTCCTCGCCTAACCGACATGCGAGCCGGCACGCTCGCGAGCAGGAGCACCCGATCGCCCGCTCCGCCGAGTCGGGCGAGTCCTGGGCTTGGTGCTTCGTCGACGAGGTGACCCTCACGGTCACCCCGGACGGCCTTCGCGTGTGACGGAGTTGCAGGCGCGGCCGCAGCGCGCCAGGTGGCTGTGCTTTCAGACGTGCACGGGAACGCCGAAAGCCTCGAGTTCTCGGGATGAAGGCCCCGCCCCCGGCTCGGAAAGCTGGGGACGGGGCCTTCTGGCAGCGGTAGACGCCTGCGGCTTACGCTTCCGCGCCTACCTCGCGGAGACCGTCCAGGTCTGGACGTTCCACGTCGAGCCTTGATTCGTCGGGTTGATGATCGTCCCAGACATCCGCTTGTTGTTGATCAGGAAGCCTGGCCGGACGAACATCGGGACGGAGGGGACGTCCTCCGCCATGAGGACCTCGGCCTTGTTCAAGATCCCCGCCCGCACCTTGGGGTCAGGCGTGAACTGAGCCTTCTCCAGCAGCGCTGAGACCTTCTTGTTGCAGTAGTTCATGTAGTTCTGGTCACCGCCGCAGCCGTAGCTGCCGAAGCTCGTCGCCGAGCTCGTCGGGCTTCCCTGCCAGGTGAACATGAAGATGTCCCAGTCACCGGATGGGAGGATCTGGCCGAACACGGTGCCTGACGGGCCGAATCGCGGGATCAGCTCGATTCCGACGCTCTTGAGCTGCTTCTGCGCGATCTCGAAGGTCAGCGCGCGCAGCTGGTTCCCGCTCGTGGTCGTGAAGCGGAACGACAGCTTGCCGACGCCAGGGCAGCTCCAGATGGCGTTGTTGCTCGCCGACGGAGCACTCGGGCCACCGGTGCAGCCGTTCTTCTTCAACAGGGTGATGACCTTCTTCTGGCCGAAGGTCCACCGCGCCCAGTTCGGCTTGTAGGTGGGCTCGAACGGCTTGAAGATGTGGCTCTGGAGCACCGGCAGGTCCTTCGCCGAGGCCACAAGGCCGGGTGAGACGTACAGGGCCTGCTTGATCTGGTTGCGGTTGATGCCCGTGATGATGGCCTGACGCACGTACTTCTTCTTCAGCGCCGCGTGGCCCTGCGGGCCGAACTGAAGATCCATGTGCTCCCAGAAGTAGCCCGGTCCTGACTGAACCTTGAAGCTCGAGTTCTTCCGGATGTCGACGATCTGGAGCTGAGTTGCGGCTCCGTCTCGTCGATCTCGCCCGACTGGAGCGCCTGGAAGATCGACGGGGTCGACGGGATATACCGGAAGATGACCCGATCGAGCTTGGCCTTGGGCCCGGCCGTGAACGCGTTGTTCTTCGACATCACGAGCTGCGTGCCCTTCTGCCAGCTCACGAACTTGAACGGGCCGCTGGCGACGTCCATCGAGTTTCGCCAGAGGTCGTTGAAGTTCTGCCCGGCCACCTTATGGGCGGGGATCGGCGACGTATTACCGACGAGCGCGTCCCAGGCCGCGTACGAACGGCCCTTCTTCCACGTCACGGTGACCGTTTTTCCCTTCGCTTTGACGCTCGCGATGTCTTCCCAGCCCTCACGAGACGTGATGTCCCAGTTCGGGTTCACGATCGTCCGGTAGGTAGCGACGAAGTCGTTGCCGGTCACTTCCTTGTCGTCACTCCACTTGGCGCTCGTCTTGTACTTGAAAGAGACGGTCAGTGGATTCGACTTCACGATCTTCGGTTGGCCGTCGAAAAGGTACGGAACGAGCTTGGCGTTCTGGTCGTAGATCATCCCCGCAGCTAGCATCGGGCTGACCGCCAGCGACGTCGTGTACGAGTTCCCTTCCGTGAGGAAGAAGTTGAGGGTCACCGGCTCTTGGTCGGCGCCGATGACCACTGTTCCGGCCTGCGCCGCGTCGGGCTTCGCCGTCGCGGCCGGACCGATGACAAGGCTCGCGGCAAGCGCCGCCGCGCATGCTGCGAGCACGATCGTCCGTCTACGCATCTGAACCTCCATCCGATTATGGCCTCCGCTTCTCGAGTGCGGAACACGCGAAATTGCGCGCTCAAGTCTTGCGCCCCGTTCTCGATCGGCTAGGTAGTTAGACGGAGGTCGACAAGCCGTGGTGATTAGCGTTGCTTCATTTCGAATCACACGACGGAACTAACTCAATCGACGCAATATCTCCTCTGGATTTCATCTCGTGTATCGCGTGGTTGGAGATCATCGCCAAACGGCAGATTAGTGATCCTAATTCCCTTCGAGTGTTGCGCACAAGTAGCGTGTGCGCATTCCCTCCACCGAGTCGCTCAGGGTCTCGGATAGTTCGTCCGGTCTGCCGCCTGGACGGATGTCCTGGTCGGACCCGCGAGGCCCTGAGCGGACGGGGAGCCTAGGCTCTTACGAAGCCCGGCCTTACGAAACAGCGGAGCGCCGCCACTCAGAACCATCAGCACCGACGGCCTCGACGCTCGCGCCGACTTCGGCGGCCAGCGACGTAAACGTCGAGAACGCCTCGCTCACCATGCGCTCGCTGTGCCAGGCGACGGCGACCTCTCGCGGCGAGAGAAGGTCGCCCAGCTCGACCGTCGTGGTCCGCTCATCGTGCGGGTTCACGGCCAAGCGCGGCATGAGCGCGACGCCGGCACCGGCGGCCGCGAGCTCTTGCACTGCGTCGTTGTAGTCGGACTGGAGCACGAGCCTGGGCTCGATGCCAACAGCACGGAACTGGTCGAGCACCGAGTCGATCGCCCGAGGAGCGCGGAACGAGACAAGCGGAAGCTCGCCAACGGTGCGGAGAGTCAGACAGCCGGACCGTAGGGCCGCGTGCTCCGAGCCGGTCTGCGCGACGAGAACCCAAGGATCGCGGAGCACGAGCTTCGAATCGAACGGCCCGGGAGGTAGCGGCAGCAGCGTGAACGCGAGATCGAGTAGCCCACGCTCGACCTGACGCAGCAGGTCGAGATCGGAAAGCGCCTCGTCGACCTCGACGCGCACGCGGGGAAAGAGATCGCGATACCGACCGACGACCTCCGGCAGCAGACGCGCACCCACGCTCTCGTACACGCCGAGCCGCAGCGGGCCGCTCGTTCCCTCGGTGAGCGCGTCGATCTCCGACTTCGCCGCATTCAAGCGTGCCTCGATCGCGTTCATGTGGCGGAGCAGAATCCTGCCGGGCTCCGTGACTCCGACCGCCTGGCGCCCGTGCTCGCGGGCGATCACCCGCGCTCCGATCACACGCTCGAGCCCGGCGATCTGCTGACTGATAGCCGAGGGGGTGTACCCCAGAGCGCGCGCGGCACCCTTGAAGGATCCTTCGTCGGCGATCGCGCGCAGGGCCGTGAGATGGCGGAAGTCGAGACTGATCCACTGATCGGTCATCCGCGCAACCAGAGGTCGCAGCGGCGCTTTATCGGGCGGGTTCCTGGCGCGAGCGGCTGGGTTCCGGGAGCCTTGGAGTCCGGCATGTGAGATATGACGAAATCGTGAGGACGGAGGTTGCGTTTCTTAGGCTGCGCTTAGGTTTGACTCCGTGCCGCGGCGCGACGCTCGGCACCAGATTGCACGTCGCACGTCGGCCGTCGACTCGTTTGCGCAAGGCGGCAGACAAGACTGTCTTGCGGGGTACCGGCTCGGGCGCGGCCCCGGCTGAGCACTCGGGCCGAAGCCTCGCCGGCGGACGCTTCGAGCCCCCTTCTGCGTAGCCTGCGCTCGATGGAAGCACTCGAGGTCCTCTTCGAGGCAGAAGGGCTACCCGTTGCCGAGCTGCCGGCCGCACTGGCGACCCTCTACGGCGGCTCGCTCGGTTTCGCGGAGCCGACGCTGTATGCGAACTTCGTCTCGACGATCGACGGTGTCGTCGCGATCCCGTCGATCCCACGCTCGAATGCCCTCGTCGCCGGGGACAGCGAGGCCGATCGTTTCGTCATGGGACTGCTGCGCGCACTTGCAGATGTCGTTCTCATCGGGGCGGGGACGCTCGCGGCATCTCCGGAAGGCACGTGGAGGCACGACAAGGTGTATCCGCCGGGGGCCGAGGCATTCGCCGAGCTTCGCCGGACACTGGACAAGCCGGAGCAGCCGGAGGTCGCGATCCTTACGGGACGTGGGTCGATCGACCCCTCTCGGCCCGTGCTTGCGGCCGGAGCGATCGTGCTCACGAGCACGTCTGGCGCCGAGCGACTACGGGGCTCGGTGCCGAAGGCCGCGACGGTCGTTTCACTGGGAGACGAGGCTTCGCTCGACCCGTCCCGTGTCGTCGAGGCATTGCACGCGCGCGGGCACAGGCTCGTCTTGAGCGAGGCAGGGCCACATACCTTCGGCAGCCTGGTCGGAGCGGGTCTCGCCGACGAGCTCTTCCTTACCGTTTCCCCGCTGCTGGCCGGCGACCGCGGGCAGGAGAGCCGATTCGGGCTCGCGGAGTCCGTGGAGCTCATGCCGCCGGGCGTCCGTGAGCAGCTCCTCGGCGTCCGGCGCCATGGCGATCACCTCTTCCTTCGCTACGGGCTCGCGTCGTGACCGTTCAGTCTCGGACCGGGGACAGCGAAGAACGCGTCACTCCACTCGAGCTCTTCTTCGATCTGGTCTTCGTCTTCGCGTTCACCCAGGTGACCGCGCTCGTCACCAACGACCCGACCTGGGCCGGCCTCGTGAAGGGCCTCCTCGTCTTGAGCATCCTCTGGTGGGCGTGGGTCGCCTATTCCTGGCTGACGAACACCCTCGATCCGGAGAATGGAGAGGTACGGGTGGTCGTCTTCGGTGCGATGACGGCAATGCTCGTCGCGTCGCTCGCCGTTCCGGATGTGTTCGGGGACGACGCATTCGTCTTCGCGTGTGCGTATGCGGCCATTCGGATCGCGCATCTGGCGTTGTATGCATTCGCTGGTCGCGGCGATCGCGATCTTCTGGAGGCGATCGCTCGTCTCAGCGCCGGCACCCTCGGCAGCATCGTCCTTCTCTTCGTCGCGTCAGCCTTTGACGGCCCCGCGCAGACTGGGTTGTGGGCTCTTGCGCTGCTCGTCGACTTTTCGGGCGTCTGGATCGGAGGCGGACGCGGATGGCACCTCGAAGCCGGGCACTTCGCTGAGCGTCACGGCCTGATCGTCATCATCGCGCTGGGCGAATCGATCGTCGCGGTCGGGTTGGGCGCAACGAACCAGCTCGGCGTCGGTGTCGTCGCAGCAGCGGTCCTCGGTCTGGCGATTGCCGGGGCGCTTTGGTGGGCGTATTTCGACGTGGTTGCGATCGTCGCGGAGAAACACTTGCGAGAGGCGAGCGGAAACGCTCAGCTACGGATGGCGCGCGACTCGTACAGCTATCTCCACCTGCCGATGGTGGCGGGAATCATCCTCTTTGCCGTCGGGGTGAAGAAGACGCTTGCCGACATGAGCGACCCCCTCGCAACGGTCCCCGCCGTCGCTCTCTGCGGCGGCGTCGCGCTGTACCTCGTCGGACACGTCCTCTTTCGCCTACGGAACGTGCGCACGCTCAACCGGCAGCGACTCGTCGTGTCCGTCCTCCTGCTGGTCCTGATCCCGATCGCACTCGAGCTGCCCGCGCTCGCAACGCTCGCAACCGTCGCGGCGCTTTGCGTCGGGCTCATCGCCTACGAGGCGATTCGCTTCGCCGCCGCGCGCGACCGCGTCCGGCATCCCGTGGAGGCGCCTGCCTCGTGAGGGGTCGCATTCGAGCCGCGGTGGCCGGCGCGACGGCCGCCGGCGTCTGGGCTGCTCAGGAGCCGCTCGACCACCGGCTCTTCGGCTGCGACTACTCGGACGTCGCGGTGCTCGGAAAGGCCGTGACTCGTGGACCGCACTGGCGGGCAACCGGCCTCGCGCTGCACGCGGTGAACGGAGCGCTCTTCGGGCTCGTCTTCAACGAGGCGCGGCGCATCGTTCCGGTTGAGTCGCGAAAGCTTGCGCTTGGGATGGCGCTGAGCGAGCACTTCGCCCTCTACCCGCTCTGTTATTTCATCGATCGGTACCACCCCGCGCGCGGCGAGCCAGGCGTGCCGCCGCTCCTGACGAACTCCCGTGCATTCGCACAAGCCACCTGGCGCCATGCTCTCTTCGGCGTGGTGCTCGGCCGCCTCGTCGCGCGCTAGCTGTCGCGGCTAAGCCTCTAGCGACATCCCCTCGAACGCGGCGATAGGTGCCGCGCCGCCGGCTCCGTCCCACAGCTCGCCGGCTCGCTCGACAAGACGGTCGACGCCCTCGTCCGAGCGGTCGGGATCGTGGTGGAAGAGCACGAGTTGTCCGACCTCGGCTCGCCGTGCGAAGCTGACCGCGTCCGCGACGCTGGAGTGTCCCCAACCCATCCTGTCGGCGTACTCGGACTCTGTGAACTGGCAGTCGTGGACGAGAACGTCTGCGCCCGCGGCGAGTGCGTGGCCCGAGATCCACTCCGCCGCGAGCGACTCGAGCGCCACGCCGAGGACTGGCTCGTGATCGGGGATGAACGCGAGCGTGTGGCCGTCTTGCTCGAGCCGGTATCCGACAGTCGAGCCCGGGTGGGAGACGTGGTCTGCCTGGATGCGGATTCCCTCGAGCTCCCAGGTGTCCTCCGGAACATCGTGGAACACGACGGTGGCTGGAATGTCGCCGAGGTCGACGGGGAAGAGCGGCGGGGAGAATGCACGCGCGATCCGATCGCGGAGGGTGTAGACCGGCGAGGGCGGCCCCCAGAGGTGCACCTCGGTCGTCGGACGCCACAGCGGCTCGAAGAAGCGGAGCCCCTCGACGTGATCGAGATGGAGATGAGTAAGGAGCACGTGGATCCGCTCCGCGCTCGCGAGCTCCGCGCCGAGGCGCTTGATGCCCGTGCCCGCGTCGAGAATGACGGGCACGCCGTCGCCTGTCTGAACCTGGACGCACGAGGTGTTCCCGCCGTACCGAACCGTGTCCTCGCCCGGGCTGGGAAGCGAGCCGCGACATCCCCACACACTCGCGAGCCTGGTGGCCACTAACCGTCCCCGGGTGCGTCCTCCTGCCAGAAGAGCGCGAGCATGCCCACGCACTCGACTCGCGAGGAGAAGAGCGGAATTCCGGTAACCGACAGAACTCGCTGTACGCCGTCGAAGCCGGTCATGCGAAGCCTCCCGTGCGTGGGGCGATGCTCGAGGAGCGCGACTGCCGCCGGCATCTGGTCGAGCGGAAGCGGATCGCCCTCGACGGTCTCGAGCTGGAACATCGACGTCCACTCGGCCGCCGGCATCGATCCGGCTTCGGAGAACGTTCGCCCGAGAATCTGCTCTGCAGGCTCGTTGAAGAAGACGAGCTCGCCGTCCGCGTCGGCGATGAACGTCGCCGTCGCAAGCTGCGACGCGAGCTCGCGCCCGAGGATGAGCGCGAGATGTCTCTGCCGGCGGCGTTCCACGCGGGCAGCCTAGAGGCTTGGCGCGTGAAAGCTTGCAAGCTCGCGTCCCTCCACCTCGAGCGCTCGACGCTGCGCTCGCGACAGCCGCTCGAATGGCTCTAGGCTGATCCGGCCCGCGTCGAGTTGCCACAACCCGGCGACGAAGCCGTCGACGAGGAACGTGCGTTGCACGTCCCCGTTCCTCCGGATCACGGTCGCGCGATAGGCATCGGGCAAGATCCGCGTCCGGTCGCTGTGCGCGAGGAGCGTGCTGTCCCACATCGGCAGAAATCTCGGGGGAGGCCGTGTCGACGCGGGCGGGAGCGGAGCTCGCGGGAGGTCGTAGAGCTGGCGTCCCTCTTCGTCTCGAAACCGCCGCAGTGATAGGCGATCGAACGCGGGCTCGAGAACTCTTATCGCCAGCCCGGTCCATTGCGCCGCGTCAGCCCGGGTCGCAGGCCCGAACGCGGCGAGGTAGCGGCGCAGGAGGTGCACGATCGCTGCCTCGCCGGCCGCGGCTTCTGCACCGAGCCACGCCGCGGCGGGGACGAAGGCCGAGCCCGAGGTGTTCATCCGCCACGCGGAGGACTGCGGCGCGTTTACGAGCGACGCCCGCGCAGAGAGGAGGTGCCATACGAGCCAGGGACGCCGTTCGTCGACTTCGAGCTTCGGTTGCCCGAGCAGCTCGAGCAGCTCGGGTCGCGACCGCGGGCGCTCGGCCACATGACCCAGGAGCGTCTGGACGAGCTCGTCGTGGTCGAGCGCGTCCGGAAACGTCGCGAGCTGAGCCTCGAGGGAGGCGACCCGCCTCGCCCGCAGCTCGCCGGCGTAGGCGAGGTAGTCACGAGCGCTGACGTGATGGAGCGTGGTTCGCATGAGCGTGGCTCGAACCACCTGCCTGCGCTCGACCGCACGGACGAGCTGCTCGCGCCGGAAGTCCTCGAGGCGCGACCAGAGAGCGATGTACGGTGACGGCGGCCACTGCGCCTGGAGCGCGCCGACCCGCTCGATCGCCCGCGGGACAGGCAGGGTGACGCGCCGGAGGAGGAGCTGCCGCGCGAGTAGCGCCCGGTTCAGCTCGAGGCGGCTGAGAACGCGCTCGCGTGCCACAGGCTTAACGACCGACAGCGTTCCGGATCAGCCCGACGAGCCACTTTGGCGTTCGTCGTCGCGACGAGCGCAATGCCTCTTGTAGCGCCGTCGCAACGTCTACTCCATGGACACCCGCGCCGTGGCCGCACAGCACGTGCTCGGGCTCGAAGCGCGCGAGCGAACGCGGGGGAAGCATGCGCAGCAGCGGGTGCACGCCGAGGCGCTCGCCGGGGGCAAGGAAATACGACGCGGTTCCGAGCGCGTCGCCGACCACGAGCGTCCGACGCTCGGGCCACCAAAGCGCCGCCTCGCGCCAGAGCGGGAGATCGACGGAGCGGAAAAACTCGAACGGCGCCTCGGGCGCTCCGCCCGCAAGAGCCTGGTGAATCGGAACGCCGTAGCGCCGGGCGAGCGTTGTGCCGTCCCGCCCGTGGCGGTCGATGAGCTGGAGGACGCCGGCCGGCTCGCCCGCTGCGCGCACGCGCTCGTCGAGCCCATCCACGTCGACCGGGTCGACCAACCACACACCGCCTGCGTCGACGAGCGCGTAAGAGGCACGTTGCAGGAACGCCGGCTCGTCCGCGATCCAGCCGAAGCCGAACGAGCGCTCATCGGAGAACTGTCCCCTCATCTTGCGGCTTGCCGGCGGGCACGAACGGCCGCCGAGACGCGGCGGCTCAGCTCACCGATGCGCAGTACCCGCCCCCCGCCATCGCTCGATCGTATCGACGGTCGACAGAATCGACTCACTCTCTCGCCAGACCTCGATGGGTAGCGTTCCCGCGACGGTGTCCCGGCTCGCAACAGGCGCGGAGATGCGCGTCTCCGGAACGGCGGCTCGCGGCACAGTCGTGTGCGTGAACGGCGGCCAGGCAAGCGAGGTCGAGGGAACGTGGAGCGCGACCATCGAGTGGCTCGTCGGCAAGCTCTCGCCCCGGCTTCCGGAGCTCGCATTCGCCGAAGTTCGATATCGCGTGAAGTCTTGGCGCCGTCTCGACTCGTGTATCGCGGACGCGCGCGCGGCGATCCGCGAGGCCGACTCGGCACGGGTTGTCATGCTCGGGTTCTCAATGGGCGGCGCTGTGGCCATCGCCGCGGCGAGCTCACCGAAGGTCGAGGGCGTGATCGGGCTCGCACCGTGGATCCCCGACCAGCTCGACCTCGAGCCGATCGCGGGCAAGCGTCTGACGGTGTTCCACGGTGCCCTCGACCGCTGGCTACCGGGGATCCCCGGCGTCTCCCCGGCCAGCTCGCGCCGAGGATTCGAGCGCGCCCGAGCTGCCGGGTCCGTCGGTCGCTACGCCCTCATCCCGGGCGGCCTGCACGGGATGGCGTTGCGCTCGCCGCTGGGCAAGCCCGTCCGGCTACCGCGCGCCGAGCGCTGGGCCGACCTCGTGGAGGGCGAGCTCCGAAGCACCTTCGCTCACGCGTGAAAGGCGACGAATCGCTCGGACTCTTCGCGCAGCTCTCTCGACACCGCGCGGTCGAGCTTCTCGAACGGTGCGAGTGTCACCCGGCCCTGCTCGTATTTCCAGGTCCCGGCCACCGCGCCGTCGACCAGGAACGTCGGATAAGAGTGCGGCGCCTTCGTGTGAAAGATGCGTTGCCGGTAGCGCTCGGGAAGGATCCCAGTGCGGCGGGCGTGAACGAGCAACGGGGCATCCCACGTGGGCAGGAAGCGCACCGGAGCGGGGGTGTCCGGATCAGGAAGGGGTGCTCGCGGGACATCCAACAACTCGCTGCCCTGTTCGTCGCGAAAGCACCTGAGCGAGAGGCGGTCGAGCGCGGGCGCGACGTCGTGCACCTTCACCCCCGCCCATAGTGCGACGTCGTTTCGCGTCGCCGGCCCGAAGGCGCCTAGGTAGCGGCGGACGAGGTGGTCGAGCGCTTGGTCCTCCGCCGCCCCGTCCGCCTCCATCTCCCAGGGGCCGATCCACCGCTCGGCCGTCTGGAACAGATGCGCACGTCGGTGCTCCCATGTTCCCGAGGGCGGAACGCGTACGAGCTCGAGCCACCCTCCCACGACGTTCCAGCTCGCCCCGACGAGCTCGAGGAGCTCCTCGTGACGTCGAGGGCCGTCGGCCAAGAGCGTCCGCAGCTCCTCCGCTAGGCGCTCCAGGTCGCGTTCGCTCGGTCGAGGCTTTCGAATGCGGAGCAACCACTCGCGGTGTTGAGCCCGAATGGCGACGGCAAACGGCCAGTAGTCCCGCCGCGAGACAACGTGGATCGTCGAGCGCATCAGAGACGCCTGAACCACGGAGCGTCGAGCGAGCGCGCGGGTGAGATCGCCGCGCTTGAAGCGCTCGAGGCAGGACCAGAGCCTGATGTACGCATTCGGAGCGTACTGATCCTGGATCCCGCCCATACGCTCGAGGGCACGCGGGATCGGCAACGTCGAGCGCTCGAGCAGGAGCTGTCGCGCGAGGAGCGCCCGGTTCAGCTCGCGCTGCGCGAGGACTCGCTCCGCCACGGCGCGACGCTATCCGACCGCCGAGCCGCAGGCCTACGCTGGGCGAGCGCGATCCCCCCAACGACGAGGACGGCGCCGACGGCGAGCCAGACCGTCACAGGCTCTTCGATGACGACCGCGCCGATGAGTACGGCCAGCGGGGAGATCGCATAGGTGTACGCGACGGCGCGCGTCGGGCCGAGCCCGCGCAGCCCGATGTTCCAGCCGATATAGCCGAACAGGGTTGCAAGGATCCCGAGATAGAGAACGAGTGTCAGTTCGTGCGCGGAGAGCCCGGTCGTCGCGTCGAACGTGGAACCGCGCACGAACGGGACGAGGCCAAGCGTGCCGACGAGACTCGTCGCCGCAGTCAGGGCGAGCAGGTCGTACCGGCCGAGGAGCGGCTTCAGGACGACGTTGTAGATGGCGAACGACAACGGCGCGCCGAGGACGATCAGCGGCCCTTTCGCGCTCTCGAAGGAGAGCTCCTCGCCGGCTCCGAGCCCGACGACGATCGCGACGCCCGCGAGCGCGAGCGCGAGTCCGGCGACGCGCCGACCGTGCAGACGCTCGAGACCGATGAGCACCGCAAGGACCAGCGTCATTCCGGGTGAGAGGGCGACGACGAGCGCCGCGACCCCTGATGTCGTGTGCTGCGTCCCGACGTTCAGGAAGACGTGGTAACCCACGACGATGACGACGCCCGCCAGCACGACGCGCACTCCGTCTCGCCGCGTCAGGCCGGGCAGCCCGCCGGCTCGCCAGAGAACAAACGCGAACCCCGGAGCGGCCACCGCATAGCGAAGCAGCGCGATGTCACCGGCGGCAAGCCCGTGGTCGAGTAGCACCTTGATCACCGAGAACGAGCCGGCCCACACGATCACGACCGCCAGGAGCGACAGGTGCGCGCGAGACGCCATCGACTGAGGAAACGCGGCGGCGCGCGGCATCGTGAGATGAGAACGCAGGCTTGCGAGCGATACTTCCGCCATGCTCGGCAGCCTCGCGGCGTTCGTGGCCGTCTCTGCAGTGGTCATCTGCACTCCCGGCCAGGACACCGCACTCACCATCCGGAACGCGCTCTCAGGTGGACGCGGGGCCGGGATCGCGACGGCGGCCGGAGTTGCGCTCGGTCAGTTGGCCTGGACGCTCGCCGCGAGCGCAGGGCTCGTCGCGCTTCTGAGCGCATCCGAGCCCGCCTTCCGAGCTCTCAAGCTGTTCGGAGCCGCCTACCTCGTCTATCTAGGCGCGCAGTCGCTCTGGTCGGCGCTCTCTCGGCGAAACGAGCGCAAGCAACAGTCTGTTGCAAAGTCGCGTCGGCTACTGACGCCTCGCCGAGCGCTTGGCCAAGGGGCGCTCAGCAACCTCGGGAACCCCAAGATGGCGATCTTCTTCGCGAGCCTGCTGCCTCAGTTCGCGGGGCCGGGAGAAGGAGCGTTCGTCACGCTGCTCGGCCTCGGTCTCCTCTTTTGTGCGCTGACGCTCGCCTGGCTCTCGCTCTATGCCGTTGCTGTCGCCCGCCTCAGCACGTTCCTCCAGGGCAGGATCCGACGGGCGATCGACGCCGTCACCGGAATCGTCCTCGTCGCGTTCGGCGTCCGACTCGCGGAGGAGGAACGCTGAGCGCAGCCGGCTAGCGTGCCCGCGCGAAGCGGTGTACGGCTTCGAGCAGCTCCTTGCTCTTCGCCTCCGCCTCACTGGCGTCTCCGGATGCGAGCGCCCCGGCGACGCAGTGGTTCACGTGCTCGTCGAGGATTTGGAATGCCACGCTCTCGAGCGCGGTCGAGACCGCGGAGATCTGCGTAATCACGTCGATGCAGTAGCGGTCGTCTTCGATCATCCGCTCGATACCGCGCACCTGGCCCTCGATGCGGTGGAGCCGCTTGACGATCCGCTCCTTGTCGGCGACGTAGCCGTGGGTGCCCGGACTCGTCTCGCTCATGCGCGCACCTCCTCGCGAACGCTCGTGAAGCGGCGCAGACGGAGGCTGTTCGTGACGACGAACAAACTCGAGCCCGCCATTGCGGCCGCCGCGATCATCGGGCTCAGCAGCCCGGCCACTGCCAGCGGGATCGCCGCAACGTTGTAGGCGAAGGCCCAGAAGAGATTGCCCTCGATCGTGCGCAGGGTGCGGCGCGCGAGCCGGATCGCGTCGGCGACGGCTCGGAGATCCCCCGACACGAGCGTCACGTCCGATGCCTCGATCGCAACGTCGGTCCCCGTGCCGATCGCGATTCCGAGATCCGCCTGCGCAAGTGCCGGTGCGTCATTGATGCCGTCGCCCACCATCGCGACGACTTGGCCCTGCTGCTGGAGGCGAGTTACCTCGTCGACCTTGTCCTGCGGAAGAACCTGAGCGCGCACGTGCTCGATGCCGACCTCGCCGGCGACGCGCCGGGCCGTCTCGTCGGAATCGCCGGTCAGCAGCACAGGGTCGAGACCGAGTCGCCGCAGCTCGGCGATAGCGGCTGCGCTCGACGGCTTCACCGTGTCGCGTACGACGAGCAAGCCGCGGGCACTGCCCTCCCACGAGACGGCGATCTCGCCGTTTGTCCGTCCGACCTCGACCTCCGTACCTTCGACCACCCCTCGCACGCCGAGCCCGGGCAGGTTGACGAACGACGTCACGGGAGGCAGCTGGCCGAGCTCGGCACGCGCAGCGGCGGCAACGGCCCGACCGATCGGGTGCTCCGACGCGTCCTCGACCGCTCCGGCGCGACGCAGGATCTCGTGGCGCGACGCTCCATCGAGCGGCTCTATCCGGACGAGCTCCATCTTCCCCTCCGTCACGGTCCCGGTCTTGTCCAGAACGATCGTTCCGATCTTTCTCGTCTGCTCGAGCACCTCAGGCCCCTTGACGAGGATCCCGAGCTGAGCGCCGCGCCCGGTTCCGACCATGAGCGCAGTGGGAGTCGCGAGGCCGAGCGCGCACGGGCAGGCGATGATCAGCACCGCGACCGCCGCCGTAAACGCGGCTCCGCCTGACGAGCCGGCGAGGAGCCAGCCCGCGAGCGTGCCTAGCGAAACCGCGATCACGACGGGAACGAACACCGCCGAGATCCGGTCGACGAGTCGCTGCACCGGCGCCTTCCCGGACTGCGCGGCGTCGACGAGGCGTGCGATCTGAGCGAGCGCGGTGTCGCCGCCTACCTTCGTCGCGCGCACCACGATCCGCCCGTACGTGTTGAGCGAAGCGCCGACCACCTCGGAGCCGGGCTCGACTTCGACGGGCACCGACTCTCCGGTCAAGAGCGATTGGTCGAGTGCGGAGTTTCCTTCCACGATCTCGCCGTCCGTTGCGACCTTCTCCCCCGGGCGGACGACGAATAGGTCGCCGACCAGGACGTCCTCCAACGGCAGGAGGATCTCGTTGCCGTTGCGCAGCACCCGAGCCTCCTTCGCACCCAGCTCGAGCAGCTTGCGGATCGCGTCTCCGGACCGGTGCTTCGCGCGGGCCTCGAGGTAGCGCCCGAGCAGGATGAGCGTCGTGATCACCGCGGCGACCTCGAAGTACGTGTCTTCTTCCAAACCGGCCAGGAGGACAACCGTCGACCACATCCAGGCCGCGAGCGTGCCTATGGAGACGAGCGTGTCCATCGTCGCAGCGAGGTGGCGCGCGTTCTGGAGCGCCGCGCGATGAAAGCCGCTGCCGCACCAGAGGACGACCGGTGTCGCGAGCGCGAACGCGAACCACTCCCAGCCCCGGAACTGAAGCGGCGGGATCATCGCGACCAGCGCGACCGGCACCGTCAGCGCAATCGCGGCAACGAGCTTCCTCGCGAGCAAGGCGCTCGCCTCTGCGCGGCGCGCGCCGGCTTCCGCGGCGGGACTTGCGCGGTAGCCCGCGGCCTCGACCACCCGGACGAGCTCGTCGACGCTGACGGACGGCGCGTGACGCACCGTCGCTTGCTCGGTCGCGAAGTTCACAGTCGCCTCGACCCCGTCGAGCTTGTTGAGCTTGCGCTCGATTCGTGCGACGCAGGATGCGCACGTCATACCTTCGAGATCGAGGCGGGATTCGTGCGCGTCGGAAGGAGGTGACTGCGTGGTGGCGCTCACGCCGGCTCGTAGCCCGCCTCGACGATGGCTGCCCGAACGAGGTCGTCCGAGACCTCGCGCCCTGCGACCGTCACGGTCTTCGCGTCGAGGTCGACATAGATCGTGTCCACGCCGGGTACCTCGGACACTTCCTCGCGAATGGAGAGCGCGCAGTGCTCGCAGTGAATAGCGGGGACGCTGTACGTCGTCGACTCGGGCATACGCACAGTATACCCCGACTGGGTATATGCGTGCGCTTAGAGCTCGAGCCGGGAGGCGCCGAGAATCGCCTCGTTTCCGTCCGCGAAGCGGACGAGCGCCTTACCCTTGCCGTCATAGTCCGGCGACCAGACCAGGAGGGTCGCCTCTTCGCCCACGGCACGGCATGGGCGACCGTCTTCCGGATCGACTCCGCGCCAGTAGCGGACGAACGGGTTCTCCTCCCATTCGCGGCTAATCGTCGTCTCGTCCGTGTGCCCCGGATAGACCCGCGTGTCGTGCGGAAGCGTCATGAGAACGTCCATCACCGAGTGCCGCAGCTCGCCGCCGGGCCCGCCACCGACCGAGTCGCGAAACAGCGTGTCACCCGTGAAGCAGGCGTCTGCGACGACGAAGGACACGCCGTCGTCGGAATGTCCTGGCGTCTTGTGCACCTCGACTCGCAATCCGTCCGTCTCCACGCCGCCCGAGGTGACCTCCAGCCCGAACCGCTCGACGAGCTCGTCGTTGCCGGCCACGTGATCTGCATGACCGTGTGTCACGAGCAGATGCGTCGGCGTGAGCCGCTGTTCCTCGACGACCGCGAGGAGCGGCTCGAGCGGCGCGCCGCTGTCGACGAACACGGCCGCTCCACCTGCCTCGCCCGCGAGGACGTACGCGTTGGAGAGCCACGATGGATGCATGCTCCGCTCGACGATCATCGCTACAGCCTAGACCCCAGCCAAGAGCCGCGCGAACCCGCTCGAAGGGCGGCTCGGTGAAGCTGCCTCGACACGACATAGCCAAGATGCGCAGAATCTGCCGGCCGCATACGACCGGAGGAGGATGAGATGTCAACGCTCGACAACATGTTCGAGGGACGAGAGCTCGTGCGCGAAGCTTCGAGGTGGTGGTGGCTGTTCCTGATCACCGGCATCGCCTGGCTTGTGTTCGCACTCATCGTCTTCCGCTTCGACATCACGAGCGCCGCGTCAATCGCAGTCCTCTTCGGCTTCGTCGCGATCGCGGCCGGGATGGACGAGTTCATGGCCATCGGCGTCTCCACCACCGGCTGGAAGATCGTCCACGGCCTCCTCGGTGTCGTCTTCGTCATCGTCGGAATCCTCGCGTTCATCGAGCCCGGAAGCGCCTTCGTCGCGCTCGCCTCGGCGATGGGCTTCTTCCTCCTCTTCAAAGGGATCTTCGACATCGCCGTTGCCATCGCGACGAAGGACGAGTTCGAGCTCTGGTGGATCCAGCTCATCGCCGGGCTCTTCGAGATCGGGCTCGCCTTCTGGGTGGCGGGGAACTTCCGCGAGAAGGCGATCCTGCTCCTCGTGTACGTGGGAGTAGTGGCGCTCTCGAAGGGAATCACGGAGCTCTTCCTCGCCTTCAAGCTCAAGTCGCTCGGTAAGCGCGTCGCGCCCGCGTGAGTCGTGTATAGGATCGGCGTGATGCGTCGGACGACTCTCCTGCTCGTCGTTCTCGTTGCGGCTGTCGGCTTCGCGGCGGCGGGCTGCGGCGGCGAAGACGAGGCCTCGCCTACGCCTGACACCGTCATCGGGACCACCGATACGACGGAGACGACAGAGACGACCGAGACGGATACGACCGAGACCGATACCGGGACGACCGACGAAACGGAGACCGGGACCACCGACGAAACCGAGACGGGGACGGGAACCGACACGGGGTCGACCGGTCAGGGAGATCCCGTGGCCGGCAAAGAGGTCTTCCTCGGTACGGCAGGATGCGGGAGTTGCCACACACTCGCCGACGCGGGCACGAGCGGCTCGATCGGGCCGAATCTCGACGACGCACAGCCAAGCGTCGAGCTGGTGGTCGATCGGGTGACGAACGGCCAGGGAGCAATGCCGCCGTTCGAAGGCACGCTGTCGGCGCAGGAGATCGCCGACGTCGCCGCGTACGTCTCGCAGACCGCCGGCAGCTGATCTCGCTCTCCGCTTTCTAGACTCCGGTCGTGATCGACCTCAAGGCTGCACGCAGTGACCCCGACGGCTGGCGCGCAGCGCTCGCTCGCAAGGGCTCCGCTCGAGCGTTCGACGAGCTGCTCGCCGCAGACGAACGCTGGCGAGCGCTCATCCCAGTCGTCGACGACCTCCGCTCTCGCACGAAGCTCAAGGGCAAGCCGAGCCCGGAAGAGCTCGAAGCGCTGCAGGGAGTCAAGGTCGAGCTCAAGCGAGCGGAGGAGGAGCTCGTCGAGGCCGAAGCGGCACGGGACGGCGCGCTCGCCGTGGTTCCCAACCCGCCTCATGAATCGGCTCCGGACGGCGATACCGAGGAAGACGCCGCCGAGCTACGGCGGGTGGGTGAGCCCGAAGCGTCGGAGGCAAAGCTCGAGCACACCGAGATCGGCCGTTTCGACATGGAGCGCGCGGCGCGGATCTCCGGCTCACGCTTCGGATACATCGTGGGCGATTCCGCCCTCGTTGCGATGGCGCTTTACCAGTTTGCGCTCGCACACCTCGCCAAGGCCGGATTCACGCCGGTTCTCCCCCCAGTACTCGTTCGCGAGGAAGCGATGTACGGAACCGGGTTCTTCCCCACTGAACGCTCGAACATCTATGCGCTCGAGGCGGACGGGCTCTACCTCACCGGCACCTCCGAGGTCGCCCTCGCCTCACTCCACCTGGGCGAGGTGCTGGAGGAGCTGCCGCTGCGCTACACCGGCTTCTCGACGAACTTCCGCCGCGAGGCAGGCGCTGCGGGAAAGGACACCCGCGGCATGTTCCGTGTCCACCAGTTCAACAAGGTCGAGATGTTCGTCTTCGTCGACCCCGACACGTCCTGGGACGAGCACGACCGAATGCTCGAGCTCGAGGAGCAGTTCCTCCAGGCGCTCGAGCTGCCGTACCGCGTGATGAACGTCGCGGCGGGCGATCTCGGCGCGTCCGCGGCGAAGAAGTACGACATCGAGGCGTGGTTTTCGTTCCAGGAGCGGTATCGGGAGGTCACCTCGTGCTCGAATACGACCGACTTCCAGGCGCGCCGGCTCGGCATCCGCTACCGGGCGGCGCACGGCCTCGAGCACCCGCACACGCTGAACGGGACGATGGTCACCGACCGCGCCCTGCTCGCGATCCTGGAGAACTTCCAGGGCGGTGTACCCGCGGTGCTCACGGAGTACGGCGCGCCGGCCGAGATCAGCGCCTAGCGTTTGTCGAACCGAGCGTCGGTCACAATGCCGGACGGCGGGGTGCCGGAGCGGTCGAACGGGGCGGTCTTGAAAACCGTTGGGCGTGCAAGCGCCTCGTGGGTTCGAATCCCACCCCCGCCGTTGGAGCTCGCCGGCGCGACCGCCTAACTCGACCCCAGGGAGTCAGGCGCTGATGCGGTTTTCACGGCGACGTCTGGAGTTGCCAGAGCGAGTGACACCGCCTCGGCGAGCGTCAGCTCGCGACCCTCGGCGTAGCCGCGCTCGAACTCTGGTCCCGCCGCTTCGCGAATCCGTGCCTCGCACGCTTCACGATGGCGCCGCCAGCCACCGAGCGGCGCTTCGGCGTGCTCGTCCTCGATCGCGCCCCACAGCCGCCCGGCGCGCTCACGCTGACCGCGTTCGGCCGCTACCTGGGCGAGGATTCCGACCCCGAAGATGCGGCCGGGCCGATCGCGGAGCCGGTCGGCGATGGCAAGCGACTCGCGCGCATGCGCCTCGCCCTCGTCGACAAGCCCGGCGTTCAGGGACAGCCATGCCAGCTCCGCCAGCGCTCCGCTCTCCCACCACGGCACCCTCGCCTGGCGGGCGAGCAGGGCGCTCTCACGGACGAGGTCGAGCGCGCTGTGCTCGTCACCCTCGTCGCGGGCGATCGCACCGAGCGTTCCGATGGTCTGCGCCCGGCCCCAGACGTCGCCGGTGCGCTCGTGGATCTCGTCGCTGAGCTCGACCAGCTCACGCGCCCGCGCGAGCTCGCCTCGCCACATGGCGATGATTCCGAGGCGGTGCAGGAGGACCGCCCGGCCGTGCTCGTCCTCGAGCTGCTCGAAGAGCGCGAGGCTCTGAACCCACATCTCCTCGGCCGCTGCGTGGCGGCCTGCAAGGCCCAGCGAGCTCCCGTACGCGCGTAACGCCTCTGCGCGCAAGCTCTGCGACACGAGCTCGGCTTCGGAGCGATCGAAGAGGCGCTCGAACCAACGAATGCCTTCGCTGGGGTCATCAAGGGTCCACAGTTGCTCGAGCGCGGTCGCGATCTCCAATCCGAGTGCGATGGATTTGCTCCGCAGCGCCCAGGCAAGGGCGCCGCGGAAGTTGTCCTGCTCGGCCAGCCCGATGTCGAGCCGCTGCCCCCCGGGACGGCGGGTCCCCGCGTTCAGATTCGCTTCCTCCGCGACGGACAGGAAGTGCTCGGCGTGTCGCCGATACACGTCGTCTGCATCGAGGGCTGCGTCGAGCAGCTCGAGCGCGTACTCGCGTATCGTGTCGAGCGTCCCCAGGCGGCCGCTGCCCCAGCGACGGACGAGGTTCTTGATGACGAGCGACTCGAGTGCATCGAGATCGGCGTCGCAGACGGCCTCTGCGGCCTCGAGCGAGAAGCTTCCTCTGAAGACCGCGAGCCTCCGGAAGAGCTCCTGCTCCTGCGGCCGAAGCAGCTCGTAGCTCCACTCGATCGTCGCGCGCAGCGTTCGCTGCCTCGCCGGCGCATCGCGGGAGCGCGAGGCGAGGAGCGGCAGTCGCCTGTCGAGCCGGACCAGGAGCTCGTCCGGATCCAGGAGTGCGACGCGTGCTGCCGCCAGCTCGATCGCGAGCGGAAGCCCGTCGAGCCTCTGGCAGATCTCGCCCACCGCCGCTGTCGGGCGAAGCCCTGGTGCGACTGCGCTCGCACGCTCGACGAAGAGGACTGCGGCGTCGTTGTCCGGCAACGGCTCGACCGGATAGCGCTGCTCGGACTCCACGTGCAGCGGCTCGCGGCTCGTGACGAGCACTGTCGCGTTGGGCGTGCCGGCGAGCAGCGACGAGACAGTCGGAGCGGCTTCGACGACCTGTTCGAAGTTGTCGAGGAGCACGAGCAGCCGCTTGTTGGCGACGTACTCGGTCAGGCTATCGTCGGCACCGACCGATGCTCCGATGGCACGCTCGACGAGTGCCGGGTCGCGGAGCGCCTGCAGTGGCACCCAGAAGACTCCGTCGGGGAACTCCTCGACCGCCTCGGCGGCAAGCTGGAGCGCGAGACGTGTCTTGCCGCTCCCGCCGGGCCCGGTGAGGGTCAACAGGCGATGGGAGCGAACGAGCGCTCCGGCCTCTTCGAGCTCCCGTTCGCGTCCGACAAGCGGCGTCGACTGAATCGGCAGGTTCGTGCGGTAGAGCGCCCGGACCGGAGGGAAGTCGTCGTCGCCGAGTTGGTAGAGGCGGTGCGGCGCGCCCAGGTCTTTGAGGCGATGCTCGCCGAGGTCGCGCAGCTCCGCTGTCGGGTCGAGCAGTCGCTGCGTCGTCTCGGAGAGGAGAACCTGTCCGCCGTGGCCTGCGCCCATGATCCGTGCGGCGCGGTGCACGTCGACGCCGACGTATCCCCCCTCCGTCACC
>Ga0136633_1000883_pt1 | contig 22387 bp, 25 predicted proteins | sample AntDrymeUQ832206_2_FD_105494 | JGI IMG/M metagenome (GOLD analysis project Ga0136633, IMG submission 105494) | Polar desert sand microbial communities from Dry Valleys, Antarctica - metaG UQ83 (22.06) | ecosystem: Environmental > Terrestrial > Soil > Desert | place: Antarctica: Dry Valley...
CGCAGGCCCGGAAAATCGCGCGCCAGCCCGGCAAGCACGCGGTCGATGAACACCGCCTCGCGGTCGAAGACGTCGACCGCCGGGTCGGTCACCTCGCCGTGGACCAGCAGCGGCATGCCGATCGCCTCCATCCGCGCCAGCACCGGTTCCATCCGCGCGACATCGGTGACCCCGCTCGCGCTGTTGGTGGTCGCGCCCGCGGGATAAAGCTTGGCGGCGATCCACACGCCCTCGCGATGGCCGCGCGCAAGCTCGTCGGGGTCGGTGTCGTCGGTCAGATAAGCGGTCATCAGCGGGGTGAAGCCGCGCCCGGCGGCGGCGTGGATGCGCTCGCGATAAGCCGCGGCCTGAGCGACCGAGGTGATCGGCGGGGCCAGATTGGGCATGACGATCGCCCGGCCGAACTGGCGCGCGGTGAACGGCGCGACCAGCCTGAGCAGGTCGCCGTCGCGCAAATGAACGTGCCAATCGTCGGGCCGGCGGATGGTCAGCGTTTGCATTGTCACGCGGGCTTCTTAGCTAAGGGGCATGCCCGAAACCACCCCGGCGCCGACCACTCTATCCGACCGCCTCGTCGTGCGCCTTTCGGGCGAGGGCGTTCGCGACTTCGTGCAGGGACTGGTGACGTCCGACGTCGCGGGGCCGCTGCCGCTGTGGGCGGGGTTGCTGAGCGCCCAGGGCAAGTGCCTGTTCGATTTCCTGATCTTCGCCGAGGGCGAGGATTTGCTGCTCGATTGCGAGGCCGCGGCGGCCGACGATCTGGTCCGGCGCTTGTCGATGTACCGGCTGCGGCGCGCGATCGCGATTGCGCGTGACGAGAGTCTCTCGGTGCACTGGAGTAAGGATGGCGAGGGTTCGCGCGATCCGCGCTTGTCCGCGCTCGGCCGGCGCTGGCTTGCCCCCGCGGCCGATCCGGCGACCGGCTGGCTCGAACATCGGCTGCGGCTCGGGGTTTGCGAAGGGCGCGCCGAGCTTGGCGACCTGTTGTGGCTGGAGTGTAATGCCGACGAACTGAACGGGCTCAGTTTTTCGAAGGGCTGCTTCGTGGGCCAGGAAAATACCGCGCGGATGAACTGGCGCTCGAAGGTCAACCGGCGCTTGTTCGTGGTGCCGGCCGGAGTAGCGCCGCAGGCCCGGGTGCGGGTGGAATATCCCGAGCTCGGGCTCGCGGTGGCGCACCTGCGACTCGATGAAGTGCCGGATGCGGCGATAAAGCCGGAGTGGATGAATGCTTGACGCTTCGGCGCTGGTCCAGCCTGCCCAACCGGTCATCGTCGTTACCGGGCGCGGGCTCGAGACCGACGACGGGCTCAGCGCGAGCCGAACCATCGACCGCGAGGCAATCGAGCGGTCGGCAAGCGGACGCCTCGAAGATGTGCTTCGCGAAGTCGCCGGGCTCGCCAGCTTTCGCCGCTCGGATTCGCGAAGTGCTCACCCGACCAGCCAGGGACTGACCCTGCGCGGGCTCGGCGGCAATGCCGCGAGCCGAGTGACGGTCAGCCTCGACGGAGTGCCGCAGGCCGACCCGTTTGGCGGGTGGATCGCCTTCACCGCGCTCGATCCGCATGGCATCGACCGCATTCGCGTGACGCGCGGCGGCGGCGCGGGATTTGGTAATGTCGCGGGGACGATCGACATCGACAGCCGCGCGCCGGGAGCGCCGGTCGATGCTGTGGTATTGGCAGGGTCGCGCTCGTCGTTCGATGCGCGGCTGCTGGCGGGGGCGCGGTGGAGCGCGGGGTTCGCGAGCGTGTCGGGAAGTTTTTCGAGCGGCGACGGGTTCGTGCCGGTCGTCGCCGAGGATCGCGGAGCGGCCGACCAGCGCGCGCCGTATCGGCAGAGGTCGCTGCGGGGGCGGCTGGTACAGGCGCTCGGCGAGCAGGTCGAGGCGCAATTGAGTGTCTCGGCGTATCGCGACCGGCGGACTCGCGGCACCGATTTTACCGCCAACCGCCAGCGCGGGAGCGATGCGTCCTTGCGGCTGGTCGGAAGCGGCGACACGCGCTGGTCAGCGCTTGCTTTTGTCCAGGACCGCCGGTTCGACAGCCAGTTCGCCGCGGTCGGCGCGGGGCGGAGCACGGCGAGCGAGACACTGGCGCAGCGCGTGCCATCGCGCGGCTGGGGACTGCGCGGGGAGGTCGCGAAAACCTTCGGGCCGATCGAGCTTCATGGCGGCGCCGAATGGCGGCGGGTGGAGGGCGAGACCGACGAGGATTTCCGCTTTATCGCGGGCTTGCCGACGCGGCGGCGCGAAGCGGGCGGGCGGAGCGTCACCGCCGGATTGTTCGGCGGCGCGAGCTGGTCGGCGGGGGGGTGGAGTGCAAGCGCCGAAGCACGCGCGGACCGCTGGCGGATCGAGGACGGACGACTGGTCGAGACCGACCTTTCCGGCGCGGTGCTGACCGATCGCCGCTTCGACGACCGCCTGGGCTGGCAAGGATCGGGCCGGATCGCCGCAGGACGAGCGCTCGGCGACAGGGTCCAGCTTCGTGCCGCCGCCTATCGCGGATGGCGGCTGCCGACCCTCAACGAACTCTATCGCCCGTTCCGCGCCGGAGCCGACGCCACCGCCGCCAACGCCGAGCTGACCCCCGAACGGTTGCGCGGGATAGAGGTGGGAGCGGACTGGACCCCGGTGGGTAGCGCTCGCATTTCGGGGACCCTGTTTGCCAATCGGCTCAGAGGCGCGATCGCCAATGTTTCGCTCGGGGCCGGGCCTGGCCTGTTCCCCGGGGTCGGGTTCGTCACCGGCGTGTTCCGCCAGCGCCAGAATGTCGATGCGATCGTCACTCGCGGGATCGAGATCGACGCCACCTACGAACGCGGGCCGTGGCGGGGCGCGATGAGCTACGCGCTGATCGACGCCCGCCTCGATGCAGGCGGCGCGGCGAGCGCGCTCGACGGCAAGCGCCCGGCGCAGGTTGCTCGCCACAGCGGATCGGTGGCGTTGCAGTGGGAACGAAGCGGGCTTGGCCTCAACGCGGCGGCGCGCTTCACCGGGCGGCAGTTCGAGGATGACAATAATGCGCGCTCGCTTGCCGGGGCGCTGACTTTCCACGCCGGAGCAAGGGTCGTGCTGGCCCGCCACCTCGAGCTCGATTTCAGGGTCGAAAATATCCTCGACAAGCAAGTCGTCGCCACCCTCGCCGCCGATGGCACCCGCGAGCGCGCGCTGCCGAGGACGGCGTGGATCGGGCTCAGGTTTCGCTAGCCGGCGCGGCTTGCGCCACCCGCGCGTAGGCCCTGACCGGGAACGTCCCCATGCCCTTGACCTTGGGCGGGACCGCGGAGAAGCGGAAATTGCCGTCCGGGACTGCTTGCAAATTGGTGAGGTGCTCGCCGATCGGGATGCCCGCGGCGAGCAGCTTGCTGTGGACCGGGCGCGAGCGCGTGCGCGTATCGTCGATATTGTGGCTGTCGATCCCGACGAACGCCGCACCGCCTTCGACCAGCCAATCGGCGGCGGCGGCGGTCAGGAACGGATGATTGTCGAAGTAGGCGTCGGTGCGCCAATGACGGTCCCATCCGGTGTGGACGAGCACTGCTTTGCCGCGCACGTCGAGCCGCTCGAAGTCGGCGGCGTCGGTGGCGAGGCCGTCCTCGAACGGCTTGCGGACCACCAGCGCGTCGAGGTCGGCGAGCGATTCCAGTGGCAGAGCCGCAAGGTCGGCGCCGTCCTCGTAACGATGGAACGGGCTATCGACATAGGTGCCGGTATTGGCGATCATCTCGATCCGCCCGATCTGGAAGCTCGACCCGTCGTCGTAATGCGCGGCGGAGGCCTGCCGCGTCCAGTAATCGCACAGGATCGGGCCGGGGAAGCCCTTGAACGTGGTCATCCCCTCTTCGATCACATGGCTGAGGTCGATGAGGCTTTCTTGCCGAATATGCGCCATAATGCGACCGCTCCGATCCCGACCCAGATGACGTTGAGCGCCGCCGAGGGCCAGGCGCCGTTCCATGACGAATTGGCGATGAAGCCCAGGGCGCCGACGACGTTGAGCCATTGGTACGCCGGGCTCCTGGCGTTGAGCTTGCCCGCCGAGAGCAGGCCGTAGCCTGCGAGAATGAGCAAGGCGCCGATCCAGCCGGCGACCTCCATCGCAATATCCAGCATCATTGTTCCCAGCTCGCTCCGTCGATCTGCTCCACCGGAACGCCTTCCAGCAGGGCCTGGTCGATCAACCGCGAGTTGACCCCCATGCGCTCATGCGGCGGTTCGGTCAGCGGCGTCCAGTGCGTCGTCGTCCCGCAATGCGCGCAGCGGTGCGTCGCAAGGAAGGGTTCTTTGAGGTCGTCACGCACGTAGGATTGGAACTCTCCGGCGATGACGAGCTCGTCCGACCCGAAATAGACGCCGCGAAACCCGGTTTTGGTGCACAGGCTGCAATTGCACTCAGCGATCAGTTCGGGCGTGCGGGGCAGGCGGATGGTCGCCCGCCCGCAATGGCAGGAGGCTAACAGTTCGTCCGCAGGCGTCATGCGGCGAGGTTCCTGAGGACGAAGTGAAGGATTCCGCCGGCGCGGTAATATTCGAGCTCGTTATAGGTGTCGATACGGCATCGCGCGGTGATCGTGCGGGTGGTGCCATCGGCGGCGACGACCTCGACCTCGACGTCCTGGCGCGGCTCGATTCCCGCGATGCCCGAGATCGAGAAGGTCTCGCTTCCGTCGAGTCCCAATGTGTTGGCCCCCTCCCCGTCCTCGAATTGCAGCGGAAGCACGCCCATCCCGACGAGGTTCGAGCGGTGAATCCGCTCGAAGCTTTCGGCGATGACCGCGCGCACGCCGAGCAATATGGTGCCCTTGGCCGCCCAGTCGCGCGACGAGCCCGTGCCATATTCCTTGCCCGCGAGCACGATCAGCGGCGTGCCCGCTTCCTGGTACTTCATCGCCGCATCGTAGATCGGCTGGACGCTGCCATCGGGGCCGCGGGTCATCCCGCCCTCGACGCCGCCGAGCATTCGGTTGCGGATGCGGATGTTGGCGAAGGTGCCGCGCATCATCACCTGGTGGTTGCCGCGGCGCGCGCCATAGCTGTTATATTCAGGCCGCGGGACGTTGTTCTGGCTGAGATAGGCGCCCGCCGGGCTGTCGGGCTTGATCGCGCCCGCCGGGGAAATGTGGTCGGTGGTGATCGAATCGCCGAACACGGCAAGCGCGCGCGCCCCCTCGATGTCGGTCAGCGGCTTGGGCGTCATGGTCATGCCGGTGAAATAGGGCGGATTCTGGATGTAGGTCGATTGCGCGGGCCACTCGTAAGTGTCGCCGCCGCCGACGAGGATCGCACGCCAGCGATCGTCGCCGTGGAACACGTCGGCATAGCGGCTGCGGAACATGTCGCTGTGGACGTGAGCGTCGATCAGCTCGCGCACCTCGTCATTGGTCGGCCAGACGTCCTTGAGGAACACGTCGCGGCCGTCGCTGCCTTGCCCGAGCGCATGATTGTTCATGTCGAAGCGCACCGATCCGGCGAGCGCATAGGCGACCACCAGTGGCGGCGAGGCGAGGTAATTGGCGCGGCAATCGGGTGAAACGCGGCCCTCGAAATTGCGGTTGCCCGAAAGCACCGAGGAGACGACCAGATCATGCTCGGCGATCGCCGCGGAAAAGGCCGGCGCGAGCGGGCCCGAATTGCCGATGCAGGTCGTGCAGCCATAGCCGACGAGGTTGAACCCGATCGAGTTCAAATCCTCCGAGAGTCCGCTCGAGTCGAGGTAATCGGTGACGACTTTCGATCCGGGCGCGAGGCTGGTCTTGACCCACGGCTTGCGAGTCAGCCCCAATGCACGGGCCTTGCGCGCGACCAGGCCGGCGGCAACCAGCACCGAGGGATTGCTGGTGTTGGTGCAGCTGGTGATCGCTGCGATCATCACGTCGCCGTGCCCGATGTCGAAATCCTCGCCCGCGATCGGGATGCGCGGTTCCTCATGTTTCTTGTAGGTCGCCTCGAGTTCGGAATTGAATTGTTCGTCGACGTCGGACAGGCGCACCCGGTCCTGCGGGCGGCGCGGCCCGGCGAGGCTCGGCTCGACCGACGACATGTCGAGTTCGAGCGTGTCGGTGAACAAGGGCTCGGGCGAGGAAGCGTCGCGCCACATGCCCTGCGCCTGAGCGTAGGCACGGACCAAGGCGATGCGATCGGCATCGCGGCCGGTGAGCGTCAGATAGTCGATCGTGCGCTCGTCGATTGGGAAGAAGCCGCAGGTCGCGCCATATTCGGGCGCCATGTTGGCGATCGTCGCTCGGTCGGCGAGGCTCAAGGCATCGAGCCCGGGGCCGAAAAATTCGACGAAGCGCCCGACCACTCCCTTGGCGCGAAGCATCTGGGTGACGGTGAGCACCAAGTCGGTGGCGGTAATGCCTTCCTTGAGCGCCCCAGAAACGCGAAACCCGACCACTTCGGGGATCAGCATGCTGACCGGCTGGCCGAGCATCGCCGCTTCGGCCTCGATCCCGCCCACTCCCCAGCCGAGCACGCCGAGCCCGTTGACCATGGTGGTGTGGCTGTCGGTGCCGACCAACGTGTCGGGATAAGCGACCAGTTCGCCGTCCTGGTCCTCGCTGACCCACACCGTCTGCGCGAGATTTTCGAGATTGACCTGGTGGCAGATGCCCGTGCCCGGGGGGACGACCTTGAAATTGTCGAACGCGGTCGCTCCCCATTTAAGGAATTCATAGCGTTCGGCATTGCGCTGATATTCGAGCGCGACATTGTCGCCGAACGCTTGCGGGGTGCCGAATTCATCGACCATCACGCTGTGATCGATGACGAGATGGACCGGGACCTGGGGATTGATTTTTTGCGCGTCGCCGCCGAGGCTCTTCATCGCGTCGCGCATCGCGGCGAGGTCGACCACCGCGGGCACCCCTGTAAAGTCCTGCATCAGCACGCGCGCCGGGCGATACTGGATTTCACGGTTGATCGAGCGCAGCTTGAGCCAGTCGGCCATGCATTGCAGATCGTCGCGGGTGACCGTCACCCCGTCCTCGAAGCGAAGCAAATTTTCGAGCAGGACCTTCATCGAATAAGGCAAAAGGCCGATGTCGCCGAGCGTCTCGGCGGCCTTGGGGAGCGAATAATAAGCGTAGGACTTTCCGCCCGCCTCGAGCGTCGAACGGGTGTTGAGGCTGTCCTGGCCGTTCGGAATCATGATCTGCCCTCTTGTTCGCAGCGGTGCGGTGGCCGCGCGCCTAGCAAGAACGAACGGTTAGACAAAGGGCTGCGCGTTTCTGTCGGGGAGTCGGCACCGGCCCGCGCCCCCACCCGGCCACCCATGCAGAATATCCTAGATGGGTGGCCGGGTGGGGGAGAGGGCTGGTGCGGAGTTGCTCAAAGACATTAAAGCCAGCCCTTCCGCCGAGCGAACCAATAGGGGAGAATTGCGCTCGCAAGGATCAGCGCGAGCGAGAACGGATAGCCGAGCAGCCACTTCAATTCGGGCATATGCTCGAAATTCATCCCGTAAATTCCCGCGATCAGCGTCGGCGGCATGAACACCACGGCGAACACCGAAAAGATCTTCATCACATTATTCTGCTCGAGGCTGATCAGGCCCAGCGAGGCGTCGAGCAGGAAAACGAGGTTCTCGCTCAGGAAATCGCTGAGGTCGCTGAGCGCATTGGCGTCGGCGATCAGGCTTTCGACATGCCGGCGGTTGGGGTCGTCCTTGTCGATCGAATCGATCGATTCGAGGAAGGTCAGCAGGCGCGTGGTGCTGACCGAGGTCTCGCGCAGCTTGGCGAGCAATTGCTGCGCCTTGCCGATCCGCATCAGCAACGCCTCGAGCCTGAGTTCGGATTTGCGCTTCGAGCGATGGCTGTGATGATCGAAAATCTGGCGCGAGAGGCTCTCGATTTCCTTTCCCGCAAATTCGAATTCGTCGGCAAGACGGTCGACGATCGCGTCGAGCAGGCGCACGAACAGGGTTCGCGGGTCGCGCGCGATCTCGGGCTCGGCGTAGACATGTTCGGTGAAGATGATGAACGGCTTGGGATCGACGTAGCGGACGGTGACGAGCTGATGTTCGGTGAGGATGAACCCGATCGGGTCGCTGCCCGGATGGCCGCCGGCAAGGCCGTGGAGCACCGACATGGTCATGAACGCCGCGCCGTTCCTCTGGTACAGTCGGCTCGACGGCTCGATCTCCGACAATTCCTCGCGGGTCGGGATATTCGTCCCGACGAACTTTTCGGCGAGCGCTTCCTCGGCCTTGGTCGGTTCGAGCAGATCGACCCAGATCGCACCGTCGGGGACCTTGCGCAGCGTGTCCGCATCGACGGGCGCGGAATGGCATTCGGGACCGAACAGACGAAGCATTGGGCGGTGGTGGGCAAAAGCCGCTCGCTTGGCAAGCGCGCGGCTCGCGGGGCCGCGGAATTCGCATTCATTGCCCGGGCGAACACACCGACCGGCGGTGGACCCGCTAAGCTGATGTATTGTGGATCAATTTTGACGCTAACTTATGTTGAGCCTCCTCTAGCGCTTAACTTAAGTTGCCTCAAAACCAAGGATAGGAAGAAGCCCTGATCGTGTTTCAACCTTCGAACCTGGAGGTGCTAATGCTGTATGGAACCGACGAAGAGCTTGCCTATCATTCCGCAAGAGCGACCGAAGAGTTAGAGCTTTCAGACCAATGCCAGGATCCTCTAGCCTCACTTGTCCATATGGAACTCGCAAGGATGCACCAATCGCGCAAGGAATTTGTCTCCGCCTTGCGAAACATTTGCCAGGACAAGCCCAATTGGCGGAAATTCGGATGCACGAAGGAGAGCTAGTGTTGGCCAGACTCTGCGAGGTCGGCGCCCGCTTAACTTAAATCAAGGTTCGTTATTTTATACTTGATAGACCTGTTTCATCCGAGGGGAGTGATGGAATGACCAGGCAGAGCGACCGTGACTATTACGCCGCGAGGGCGTCGGCGGAACGAGAATTGAGCGAGCGGGCAATCGATCCGGTGGTCGCCGAAGTCCACGCCAAATTTGCCGAAAGCTATGAGCGCCTGTCGGCGCGCCGGGCCGGATCGCGCCCGCTGCTGCGCATCGTCACCGGCTGAGCGGAGCGCCCGATGCGCCGGCCGCGATCGGCGGACGGGCGAATTTGTCGAGGTGCAGATACATTTCGTTGAACCCGCCGACCTTGCGCAGCGCCTCCCAATTGGGAACCCGGACGAAGCGCTTGTTGCGAACGATCAATCCTTCGCGATCGAGATCCTTGAGGATGCGGTTGACGTGGACCGGGGTGATGCCGAGCGCGTCGGCAGGCTGTTCCTGGGTCATCGGAAGCTCATAGCCGTCGACTTCGCCGAGGCCGACCGCCTCGAGCCGCCGAGCGAATTCGCACAACAGATGGCACGTGCCCGAGCGCGCATCGCGCCGTCCGACATTGACGATCCATTCGCGATAGATTGAGGCATCGATCAACGTGTCGATCCACATCGCGCGGCCGAGCCTGGCGTGAGTGTCGATCAGCTTGAGCATCGCCGGGCGCGGCACTATCGCGACTTGGCAAGCGGTCAGCGCCTGCACGTTGTGATCCGCGACCTCGAGCAGGGTTCCTTCAAGATCGATGAAGTCGCCCGGGATATGGACCGACAGGATCTGGCGCGCGCCTTCCACCGTGACCTTGTGGCGGAACGCGAGCCCGTTGATGATCAGCGTCGCGCCCGACGGACGGTCGCCTTCGCGAACGATATAGCGGTGAGGGTCGATTGCCCGGACTTCGAACGGCAGCGCGAAAAAGGCCTCGCGGTCCTCTTCGTCGAGGGGGGCACGCATCGCGAATTTCTGGAACGTGCGCTTGAGGATGTCGGACGTCGCATTCGCGGTCATTGCCGTGCTCCTCATCGGGGCGGGAGCACGTCGGGACTCTCAGGCGCCAAGGCCCACTAACGGTTCGGTGATGCAGATGCCATTATCACAGGTTAAGCTAAACTTCCAGTCATTTGTTTGTTAATCAATGAACTCGGGAAGGTCGCTCGAGAACTCAGGCGCTTGCTGTTCCGCGGAACAATTCGCCGAATTTGATCGTCTCGACCACGTCGCCCCGGTCGTCCTCGACCTCGATGCGGTTGCTCAGGTCGACCGGCTGGCCGGCGACGATATGCTCTGCAATCAGCTCCGAGATGGCGCGGATTGCGCCCTCGCGTGCCGCCTGCTCGTCGGGAAAGGAAGCGCCCGATTGATCCCTCAGAATTTCGTCATTGAACAGGTGCATGTAATATTGAGGCAAACCGGCCTCCTTCATAGTTGGTCTTAAATACGCGGTCGCGGCCCAGTCGTTCCATTTAATCGGCTCGCGCTGCGAAGGATAAGGCGGCGAAAGGTGCCGGCTTGCAGTGGGTCCGGATCAGACCCGGGCGAGCGTCGCGGTGGCGACCACCGGGCCGGTCGGCAGCCCGGTCGGCGAGCCGCCGAGCGGCTCGATCGAAATGGCAAGCGTGGTCCCCGGCGCGATGGGGGCCGCGCCGGGCGCGTCGGCTTCGACCGAATCCACGCCGGCCGAGCGGAACGTGCCGAGCGGGCGCGGCGGCGCATCGCCGACGATCGCCCACAATTGCGCACTTTGCCCGGCGGGGCTGAGCAGCGGGCCGGGCATGCGCACCGTTGCGCGCGCGCTGTCGTAGATCGCGACCACGGGCGCTTCCTTGCCCTCGATCGTGAAGGCGGCGACCAGCGGCGCGGGCTGCGCGACGGCGGGCGGCGGCGGGGCAGCGCGCGGCTCGGGGCGGATCAGCAGCACCCCGAGCAGGCTCGCCGCGGCAAGCGAGGAGATCAGGCTAAACGCTTTCCAGCGCCCGGCACTGGCAGGCGCGGAGTCGCTCGGGCGATCGAGCCCGCCGATGACCCGCTCGCCAAGTTCTGCCGGGGGCGACACTTCGGGAATTACAGCGAACAAATTGGCCAAATGCGCGCGCCATCGCTCGACCTCGCGCGCAAAGGCAGGCTCGGCAAGCGTCCGGCGCAGCGCCGCGGCGCGGTCGTCGCCCTCGAGCAGGCCAAGCGCCAGCTCGGCGGCCGCGACATCGGCCTCGGGCGGATCGGATTCGGGGCGATCAGTCATCGTCGCCCAGGCAATCTTTCAAGCGGACCAGCCCACGCCGGACCCAGCTTTTCATCGTCCCGAGCGGCACGGCCCGGCGCTCGGCGAGCTCGGCATAGGTCAGCCCGTCGAAGAAAGCGGTGCGGATCGCGTCGCGCTGCCGCGCCTCGAGCTCGTCGAGACATAAATGGAGCTTCGCGTCCTGTTCGCTGAGCAACATGCGCTCGCTCGCCAAGGGCGCGTCGTCGGCAATTTCGGGAGCCTCGTCGAGCGGTGCCGACGGAGTGCGGCGGGCGCGCCGCCGCCAGTCGATCGAGCGGTTGCGGGCGATCGTCGCAAGCCAGCTGATCGGGCTTGCACGACCGGGCTCATACGCCCCGGCTCGCTTCCACACGGTCAGATAGACTTCGCTCAAAACATCCTCCGCCGCTTGCCGGTCACCGCAGATACGAAGGCAGACTCCGAAAAGCTTCGCCGAGGTCATCCGATAGAGGGTCTTGAACGCGGCGCGGTCCTCATCGCCGGTCGCAACCAACGCCTCGACCAGGCGCGCTCGCGCCGCATCGGGATCGGAACTGGATGGCGGAGAGTCCACGGAAGGCAGCTTAATGACGAGTAACGGCGGGCGCAATGCGCAAGCGCTTCACAGGCACCGCACCAGCAAGGGTTCGGCGCCGCGGCGAAGCGCGTAGGGGCCGATTTGCGAACCGATCTCCGGAACTTCGACCAGCAGCGTCATGGAGTCGCCACGCACACGCCCGCTATAGCGCGCGGGAAAGGACGGCGGCGTGAACCCGGCGCGCTCCGGGCCGCCCTGGCCCGGCGTATGCAAGCCGCGCGCCTCGAAAGCGCCGCCCGCGCGGGGCTCGACCGGCCCGACGATCGTTCCCGCCCCGCAATCATAGTCGACCCGGGCGTCGGTCGCACCGAACAGGATCCCGACATGGTGGCCGCCCCAGGCGCCCGACAGCGGCTGGGGCGGCGGCGCCGGTGTCGCGCATCCGGCGGCGAACAGCGCGAGGACCAGGGGCAGGCGAGTCAAAGGCCCTGCGCTCGTTCGAGGTGGCTACGCTCGATCCGGGCAGCGGAGGCGGCGACCGGGCGAAGCGTCGGGCTACCCCCGCTGGCCGCGAAATCGGCGTGGAGCCTGGCCGCGACGCGATGCACCGCGACCTGCTGGCGGCGATAGGTCGAGTCGAAATCGCTGCTTCCGGCAAGCGCGTCGAGCATCGCCTGATGCGCCGGCATCAGCCTTGCCGACGGCAACAGGTTGAGCCGCCGGCCGGCGAACGACAGCTGCGCGGCGGTGCCGTTATGCGCCGCGGCGGCCATGGTTGCATAATCGCGAAGCCGCGGAGTTGCGGTCCGCGCCAGCGCGAGCTCCGAGGATTGAACTTCGAACAAATCGATCGACGCCGCCAGCGCGACATAGTCGGCCGGCGAGAGCGCCGCGGTGCCTGACGGACGCTCGGGCGGCGATACCGGCGGGCGGGCGGGCGGCTGCTTGGGCTGGCACGCGCCGAGCAGAAGCGCCGAACCGACCACGACCGCCCCGAGCCAATTCTTCAAGCGCATCCAAGTCACTCCCGGTCAGCGGCCCAGCATCGATTCCGGCCTGACCACCCGGTCGAACGTCGCTTCGTCGACCAGCCCGAGCGCAAGCCCGGCCTGCTTGAGGGTCAGGCCCTCGCGATGCGCATGCTTGGCGATTTTCGCGGCATTGTCATAGCCGATTTCGGGCGCGAGCGCGGTGACCAGCATCAGCGACTTGCCCCTCAGCTCGCCGATCCGCGCCTCGTCGGGCGCGAGTCCGTCGAGCGTGCGCGAGGTAAAGCTGTAGATTCCGACGACCAGCAGGTCGATCGAGCGGATCACGTTGGCGGCGATCAACGGCTTGAACACGTTGAGTTCGAGATGGCCCTGCAATCCGCCGACCGTCACCGCGACATGATTGCCCATCACCTGCGCGGCGACCATCGTCAGCATCTCGCACTGGGTCGGGTTGACCTTGCCCGGCATGATCGAACTGCCGGGCTCGTTTTCGGGAAGCTTGAGCTCGCCAAGCCCGCAGCGCGGCCCCGAGCCGAGCAGGCGAATGTCGTTGGCGATCTTCGAGCACGACACCGCGATCGTGTTGAGCACCCCGGACAGTTCGACCAGCGTGTCATGCGCGGCAAGTTCGGCGAACTTGTTGGGCGCCGAGGTGAACGGCAATTGGGTAAGGTTGGCGACTTCTTTCGCGAACGCCTCGGCAAACCCCTTCGGCGCGTTGAGCCCGGTGCCGACCGCGGTGCCGCCCTGCGCGAGCCGCATCACGCGTCCCAATACGCCTTCGACCCGAGCGACATTATCCTCGATTTGCTGCGCATAGCCCGAAAATTCCTGGCCGAGCGTCAGCGGAGTCGCGTCCTGGAGGTGGGTGCGGCCGATCTTGACGAGATGGTCCCAACGCTGTGCCTGATCGGCCAGGCGGGCGTGGATCGTCGCCAGCGCGGGCAGCAGGCGCCGGGCGAGAGCGACTCCGGCGGCGATGTGCATCGCGGTCGGGAAACTGTCGTTCGACGACTGGCTTTGGTTGACATGATCATTGGGGTGGACCGGCTCCTTGCCGCCCTTGGCCCCGGTCAATTGCTCGTTGGCGCGCCCCGCGATCACCTCGTTGGCATTCATGTTCGACTGGGTGCCCGACCCGGTCTGCCAGATGACGAGCGGGAATTGATCGTCGAGGTCGCCGCGCGCGACTTCGCCCGCCGCCGCCTGGATCGCCTCGGCAAGGCTCGCATCGAGCCCGCCCAAGCGCGCGTTGACCCGCGCCGCGGCCTGCTTGACGATGCCCAGCGCATGGACGATTTCGCGCGGCATTGCCTCTCGCGGGCCGAACGGGAAATTGCCGATCGAGCGCTCGGTCTGCGCCCCCCAATAGCGATCGGCGGCAACCTCGATCGGGCCGAAGCTGTCGGTTTCGGTGCGGGTGGCCATCGGTGAGCGAACCCCTATTTCTTGCGCGTGAAATCGACGCTCACGACGTTCGAGCCGTCCTCGGCCGGCTCACCGAGCGGCTCGTCATTGCCCGGCTCGTCGGGCAGTTCGCGCTCGTCGAGCGCGCCATTGGCCTGGAACTTGAGACTGAAGTCGACCGCCGGATCGACAAAATCGGTGACCGCCGCGAACGGCACGGTCAGCATCGACGGCACCCCGCCGAACGACAGCCCGACCGAGAACAGTTCGTCCTCGACCTTCAAATCCCAGTAACGGTGCTGGATGACGATCGTCATCTCGTCGGGAAAGCGCTCGGCGAGATGCTTGGGGATCTGAACCCCCGGCATGCGGGTCTTGAAGGTGATGTAGAAATGATGCGCGCCGGGAAGCCCGCCCGACTTCTCGACCTCGTGGAGCACGCGTCCGACCACCTCGCGCAGCGCTTCCTGCACGATCTCGTCGTAGGGAATCAGGGACTCAGGCGTTTCCTCGCTCATCGCTTTTCGTGGTAGCGCGGCGTTCCAACCGGTCAAGCGGAGTCCATCGCGCCATGCCCATCGACGCCAAGCAGCCTTATGACGAGAGCAATATCTTCGCCAGGATCCTGCGCGGCGAACTGCCCGCGCGGACGGTGATGGAGAGCGAGCACAGCCTTGCCTTCCACGACATCAATCCGCTTAGCCCCATCCACGTGCTGGTGATCCCGCGCGGCGCCTATGTCTGCTGGGACGATTTCGCGGCCAAGGCGTCCGACGCCGAGATCGTCGATTTCACGCGCACCATCGCCGCGGTGGCAAAGGCGGTCGGCGCCGACGCCGAGGGCTATCGCATCCTGTCGAACATCGGCAAGCGCGGCGGGCAGGAAGTGCCGCATCTGCATGTGCATCTGTTCGGCGGGGCGCCGTTGGGACCGATGCTGATGCGTTCGTGAAAGAACCGCGCCAGCGAACAAACGCCGGTGCAGCACTTCGCAGCAAAGAAGCTATTGCCAGCACCGTCCGAGTCGCTAGGTTCCCCTCCCAGAACAACGGCCGCTTCAACGGTCCGGAGAAGTTTCAAGGGGACGGATATGATTTTCGGGCGCGTAAAGCCACTCGACGCGATCTTGGCGACCGCCGAGAAGAAATCGCTGCATCGCACGCTGGGCGCGTTCCAGCTGACCCTGTTCGGGATCGGCTGCATCATCGGCACGGGCATTTTCGTGCTCACCGCGGCGGGCGCTCAGAAGGCCGGCCCGGGCCTCATGCTGGCGTTCATCATCGCCGGCGCGGTGTGCATCGTCGCCGCGCTTTGCTATGCCGAGATCGCCGCGATGGTCCCCGTCGCTGGCTCCGCCTACACCTACAGCTATGCGACGATGGGCGAGTTTCTCGCCTGGACGGTCGGTTGGGCGCTGGTGCTCGAATATGCCATCGCCGCCTCGGCGGTGTCGGTCGGCTGGTCCGGATTCTTTGCCGGGACGATCCTTAAGGAGACATTCGGGATAGCGCTTCCAGCCTATCTCACCGCTGGCCCGCTCGCTTTGGGCGGGGCGCCCGGCGGCTTCATCAATCTGCCGGCGATGGTCATTGCCTTGCTGGTGACCTGGTTGCTGATGATCGGCACCAGCGAGAGCGCCAAGGTCAATTCGGTGCTGGTGGCGATCAAGCTGATCGCGCTCACCGCCTTCATCGCACTGACGCTGCCCAACATCGACAGCGCCAATTTCAACCCGTTCCTCCCCGCCGGTGTGTTCGGCGGCTTCGGCACCGGGGTCGGGGCGGTCGGCGCGGCGGCGACGATCTTTTTCGCCTATGTCGGCTTCGATGCGGTTTCCACCGCTGCCGAAGAAACCAAGAACCCGCAGCGCAACGTCCCGATCGGGCTGATCGGCAGCCTCCTGTTCTGCACCGTGGTCTATATCCTCGTCGCGGCCGGCGCTGTCGGCACGATCGGCGGCCAGCCGATCATGGGCCCGAACGGGATCCCCTTCCCGACCGGATCCGAAGAGCTTGCCCGCCAATGCGCGATGCCCGAATATCGCGACGCCTTGGTCTGCTCGAACGAAGCGCTCGCTCACGTCCTTCGCCAGATCGGCTTCGGGACGGTCGGCAATCTGCTCGGTTACGGTGCCATTCTCGCCTTGCCGTCGGTGATCCTGATCCTGCTGTTCGGCCAGACCCGCATCTTCTTTGTCATGGCGCGAGACGGACTGCTTCCCGAGAAGCTCGCCGAAGTCCACCCCAAGTGGAAGACGCCGTACGTCGTGACTGCAATCACCGGTGTGATCGTCGCGGTCGCGGCGGCGTTCCTGCCGGTCGGGCAACTCGCCGACATCGCCAATGCGGGGACGCTCTACGCCTTCCTGATGGTCGCGGTGGCGGTGATGATGCTGCGCAAGCGCGACCCCGAGCGCAAGCGCGCGTTCCGGGTCCCCGCGCTGATCATCATCGGCCCGCTGACGATCCTCGGCTGCATGTTCCTGTTCTTCAATCTGCCGACCACGGCGATGCTGGTGCTTCCGATCTGGACCGCGCTCGGCTGCTTCGTCTATTTCGGCTACAGCCGCAGCCACAGCCATCTTGGCCAGGGCCGGGTCGAGGTCCATGAAGGCGAAGTCGACGATCTTAGCCCGCATATTCCGGGCGTCGACGACCACCCGCACGAGACGCGCTGATCCGGCGCTGAGAAATAGAAGGGCGGCCGGCTATCCCCCGACCGCCCTTTCCTTTTGCCCGCGCCGTGTTGCCTTAGCCGAGCAGGTCGCCGGCAAGCGCCTTCAAATCGGCTTCGGGGCGAGCGCCGTAGTGCTGGATGACTTCGGCCGCCGCGATCGCGCCGAGTTTGAGCGACGCTTCGAGCCCGAGACCGCGCGCCTGCCCGGCAAGGAACCCCGCGGCGAACAGGTCGCCCGCGCCGGTCGTATCGACCAGCCGCTCGATCGGCTCGGCCGCGACCGCAGCGCGCTCGTCGCCAGCGACCGCAACCGCGCCAGCCGCGCTTCGAGTGACCACCAGCAGCGGCACTTGAGCGGCGAGCCCGGTAAGTCCGACCTCGAAGTCCTCGTCCCCGGTCATCGCCGCAAGTTCGGCCTCGTTGGCGAACAATATGTCGATTCGGCCCTCGTCGATCAGTTGCTGGAAGCCGTCGCGATGACGCTCGACGCAAAATGTGTCGGACAAGGTGAAGGCCACCTTGCGCCCCGCGTTCCGAGCCGCGTCGATCGCCGCTTCCATCGCCGCGCGCGGCTCGGCCGGATCCCACAAATAGCCTTCGAAGTAGAGGATCGCGGCGTCGGCGACCCGCGCGAGGTCGACGTCGGCGGCGCGAAGCCGCTGCGCCGCGCCGAGAAAAGTGTTCATCGTCCGCTGGGCATCGGGAGTGACGAGGATCAGGCAGCGCGCGGTCGCGCCGACGTCGGAGCGCGCGGGGACGAGAAATTCGACCCCCTGCGCCTCGATGTCGTGGGCGTAGATGCGGCCCAATTGGTCGTCGGCAACCTGGCCGATGAAGCCCGCGCGGAGCCCCAGAGCGGCGAGCCCCGCGGCGGTATTTCCGGCCGACCCGCCGCTGACTTCGCGCCCCGGTCCCATCTCTCCGTAAAGGCGAACCGCTTCGGCCTCGTCGATCAGCCGCATCGCGCCCTTGTCGAGCCCCTGGTCGGCAAGGAAAGCATCGTTGGCATCGGTGATCACGTCGACGATCGCATTGCCGATGCACAGCACGTCGAGGCTTGGATTGGTCATGAAAAATCCTTGGGGTCAGTGGTCGCGGCAGCGCCTAGCCGTGCGGAAGTGCGCTGACAATTGGGCCGTCATTGCGAGAAGCGAAGCGACGAAGCAATCCAGCGTCGGCAAAAGAGCTGGATTGCTTCGCTTGGCTCGCAATGACTAAGGAAGGAATGCGCCGACTAACTCTGATCGCCATGTTGCTGCTGTCTGCCTGCGGGTCGAACCCAAGGCCCGCACCGGTAACCCAGGTCGCGCCGCAGCAGCGCGAGCGCGGCGACCTGATCGGGATGAGCGCGAGCGAGCTGGTCGCTCGCCTCGGCACGCCGCGGCTCCAGATACGCGAGGGCAATGGCACCAAGCTCCAGTTCGAAGCGCCCGGCTGCCTGCTCGACGTGTTTCTCTATCCGCCGGCAGGCAGAGCGGGGCTGGCGCGAGCGACCCACATCGACACTCGCAACCGCGATGGGCGAAGCGTCGACCAGGGGGGCTGCCTGGCGATGATCGAGCGCAGCTGAACCCTGATCGTCATTGCGAGCGAAGCGCGGCAATCCAGATCGCCGCAGCTGGATTGCTTCGCCGCGCTCGCAATGACGGCTAATGCGGAAGCCGCTCGATCGCCCATTTCGCCGCGTCGACAACCACCGGATCATTGCTTGCGAGATGGCGCTTGACCGCGGGCCGCAGGGTCGGATCGCCGCTGTTGCCCGCCGCGATCAGGCAGTTGCGGATCATCCGCGCGATCCCGATGCGTTTGATCGGCGAGCCCGAGAATTTGGCGCGGAAGCCCGCATCGTCGAGCCCGAGTAGGTCCGCGAGCGATGGAGCGGCCAGATCGTCGCGCGCGATGAACGCGGCATTGGCCTGCGCTTCCCCGGCAAAGCGGTTCCACGGGCACACCGCGAGGCAATCGTCGCAGCCGTAGATGCGATTGCCGATCGCGGTTCGATATTCGTTCGGGATCGGCCCGGCATGTTCGATCGTCAGATAGGAAATGCACTTGCGCGCGTCGATCCGGTGCGCGCCGACGATCGCTCCGGTCGGGCAGGCCGCGACGCAGCGAGTGCAACTTCCGCAATGATCGCCGCCCGGCGCATCGGGTTCCAGTTCCAGCGTGGTGTAGATCACCCCGAGGAACAGCCAATTGCCATGCTCGCGGCTGAGCAGATTGGTATGCTTGCCCTGCCATCCGAGCCCCGCCGCGGCGGCGAGCGGTTTTTCCATCACCGGCGCGGTGTCGACAAACACTTTTAACTGGCAGCCGGCTTCATCCGCCAGCCAGCGGCCGAGTGCTTTGAGCGCCTTCTTGACCACCTTGTGATAGTCGGCCCCTTGCGCATAGACCGAGATCCGTCCTTGTCCGGGCTCGATCGGAACGGCGAGCGGGTTGACCGGCGGTGCATAGCTCATCGCCAACGCAATCACCGAGCGCGCCTCGGGCCAAAGCGCGTTAGGGCTCGCGCGCTGGTCGGCGCGCTCCTCGATCCAGCCCATCTCGCCATGATGCCCAGCCGCGATCCATGCCTTGAGCTCGGCGCCGGCATCCGGCGCGGCGTCCGCGCGCGCAAAGCCGCAGGCGATGAAGCCGAGGTCGCCCGCCCGATCGCGGATGCGCTGTTCTAGACTTGCCATTCAGCATCCAGCCCTTACCAGCATCGCCGATGGGGGACAGTAGCATCGCCGCCGAGGCGCACGAACTGGTCAAGGAGTTCGACGGCAAGCGCGCGGTCGACGGGGTCAGCCTGTCGGTTCCCACGGGCAGCATCAGCGGAATCCTCGGCCCCAATGGCGCGGGCAAGACAACCACCATCCGAATGCTGCTCGGGATTATCGACCCGACATCGGGGACTCGAACTTTGCTCGGCCGCGAACGCCCGCTCGAGGCGGCGCGTGACATCGGCTATCTGCCCGAGGAGCGCGGGCTTTATCCCTCGATGACCGCGGCCGAGGCGATCGCCTTCATGGGGGCGCTTCGCGGGCTGCCGATCGCGGTCGGGCGGCGGCGCGCGGTCGAACTGCTCGAAGGGCGCGGCCATGGCGACTGGGCGCGGCGCCCGATCCGCACCTTGTCCAAGGGCATGGCGCAGACCGTGCAACTGCTCGGCACGATCGTCCACAAGCCGAAGTTGATCGTACTCGACGAGCCATTCTCGGGCCTCGACGCGATTAACCAGGAGAAGCTCGAGCAATTGATCCGCGACGAGGCGGCGGCGGGAACCACGGTGATTTTCTCGACCCATGTCATCGCCCACGCCGAGCGCCTGTGCGAACGGGTCGCGATCATCGCCGAGGGCAAGGTCGCGTTCGAGGGCGGGGTCGACGAGGCGCGCGACCGGCTGCGCCCGATCGTCCACTTGCGCACCCGCGCCGAGCACGGGGATTGGCGCTCGGCGCTGCCGGCCGCCGCCAAGTGCATCGGCGGTGAATGGCGCTTCGAACTGCCCGAGGGCGGGCCCGAGCCGCTGCTGAAGGCGCTGCTCGACGGCGGTGCGGGGATCGAGACGCTGAGCATCGAGCGGCCCGGGCTCCACGACGCGTTCATCGCCATTGCCGGCGCCGCCGCAGCGCTCGAAATGGACCATCCCGTGACCGCGCTAGAGGCCGCATGAGCCTGCCCGAAACACTCCGCGCCGCCTTTGTCATCGCCCGCCGCGATTTCACTGCGACGGTGTTCAGCAAGACCTTCCTTTTGTTCCTGCTCGGGCCGCTGTTCCCGATTGCGATGGGGGTGATGTTCGGCGGGATCGGCAACCGCATCGATTCGGCGCGGACTCCGCCGCAAGTCGCGGTGATCGCCCCGCTCGCCGATTTTCGGGCTCTCCAGGCGGCACGCGAACGGCTGTCCCCTCTCGCCGACGAGCGGCCGTTCCTTATCCTTCGCCATGCGCAGCCCGAACGCGACCTCGCCGCGCAGCGGATGGCGTTGCTCAACGACGACAAGACCGAGCGGGTCGGAGTGCTCGATGGGGGACTTACGCGGCCGCACTTCACCGGCGCGGTTTCCGCGGATGGACGCATCGTACGCCAGATGGCGATGTTCATCGACGAGGCGCGGCGCGGACCCGCCGCCGCCGCGCCCGCTCTTGCGCCGATGGGAGTAACGCTCGCCGAAAGCTCGTCGGGCTCGCTCGCCTTCGCTCGACAAATGGTGGCGCGCGGCGGCCAGACTTTGCTGTTCGTCCTGACCATCCTGCTTGCCGGCATGCTATTGTCGCAATTGATCGAGGAAAAATCGAACAAGGTGATCGAGATCCTTGCGGCGGCGGTTCCGATCGACTCGATCTTCCTCGGCAAATTGTTCGCGATGCTTGCGATGTCGCTGATCGGCATTCTCGTGTGGACCGCGGCGGGCGCGGCGGCGATCGCTTACTGGGCCGGCGGCGGGCTTGGCGGCCTGCCCCCGCCCGCGGTTGGCTGGCCGGCGTTCCTTGCGCTGATGCTGGTCTATTTCACGATGAGCTATCTGCTGATCGGCGGGATGTTTCTCGGCATCGGCGCCCAGGCCTCGACCGTGCGCGAAGTGCAGACACTGTCGATGCCGGTGACGATGTTCCAGATCGTGATCTTCGGCGCCGCAAGCCTCGTCGTCGGCAAGCCCGACAGCCGCGAGGCGATCGGAGCGGCGATCTTCCCCTTGTCCTCCCCGTTCGCGATGATCGCCCGCGCCGCCGAACAGGATGCAATCTGGCCGCATTTGTTGGCGCTGGCGTGGCAGGCTTTATGGGCTGCGCTGATCCTCAAGCTCGCCGCCGCGGTCTTCCGCCGCAGCGTCTTGAAGTCGGGCCCAGCCTGGCGCTGGCCGTGGCAGAAAAAACGCGTGGCTTAGAATTAGGCTGAAGAGCCCGCTTTCGACCGATGTCGGCCGCTTATGCTCAGGTTCGTCTTTCGATCGAACGCTAATCGGGGCGTCGCCTCCTCATTCTCCGGCAAGGATGATGTTCCACCGAAACTTTTTTACGCCTGCGTCCATGCCCATCAGATCCGCGGTAACGGCCTTCTGCAGCAGTTCGTTCCTCAACGTCGAATAGAGGGTGTCACGGTCGTTTGGCTCGCCGGGGAAGAACATCTGCGTAATCAGAAGCCGCTTCTCCCCACGCACGTCGAAATGAATGTGCCGCTGGCGACGTTCGTAGGGCAGCGGAATAATTGAGCGGATACGGTAATTCCCGTCGCCGTCGGCGCGGATTATGGCGGATCCCTGGAAGTTGGGATCGAAGGGCTTGCCGACCGGATCACTCGGATGATGATAGCGCCCCAAGCCGTTGGTTTGCCACACATCGAGGATCGCTCCGGGGACGGGGCGGCCCTGTTCGTTGGTAACCTTTCCATGCAATTCCATGACCAGGCCCTGCGCTACCCCCGGCCGGCCTGAAACACGGGTCAAGTCCCAATCCTGATCAAAAGGACGGTCCAAGGGATAAAAGGGACCGGTCGTGAGCTGAGGCGTACCGCGCCGAGTCAGCGGTTCGACGGGGATTGCACCAGCCGCACTCGCCCCGACCACGCCCACGAAACCCGTCAAGACATATCGACGAGACAGCGTCGGTACTGCGCGCGTCCCTAGATCAGGCGTTGGACAGAACATGGCGCCCCCCTCGGCACCTAGTCCTACTCTCAGATAGTCAGGATGTCACCGGTCGGCCAAAGTCCGCTTTCCGCC
>Ga0136633_1000884_pt1 | contig 22374 bp, 17 predicted proteins | sample AntDrymeUQ832206_2_FD_105494 | JGI IMG/M metagenome (GOLD analysis project Ga0136633, IMG submission 105494) | Polar desert sand microbial communities from Dry Valleys, Antarctica - metaG UQ83 (22.06) | ecosystem: Environmental > Terrestrial > Soil > Desert | place: Antarctica: Dry Valley...
CGTGGTCTGCAGGTGACCTTCCGGCCGCGACGGGGGAAAGGCCAGCAACGTCCACACCGCAGACAGCATCGCCAGCCCCACACCGGCCACCTGCATCGTCCGGCTGGTGCTCGTACCCGCCTGCTGGAGCAGGGGCAGGGCGAGCGGCATGATCCACAGGGCATAGCGGCTGAGGTCCGGGCTCCCCCCATGGTTCTGGCTGATCGGCTGGCCAACCGCCCACAGCAGGGCGAGCGCCGCGAGCACCGTGGTGGCGATGAAGGGCTCGCGCAGCCGCGCCAGTTCGCGCCAGGCCAGCCACCCAGCGGCGACCATCACCGCCAGCACGAAGGGCGGATAGCGGAACACCAGGCCGACCGAGACGTCGGTGAACGGAAACAGGGCGTCCAGCAACCCCGGCCATCGGGTGACCGTCGCCGCCGTCAGTGGCGAGGGAATGCCGAGCCGCCAGAGGTAGTACGCCGGTGGCAGGGCGATGAGCAGTGCCGCGACCAGCACGCCCTGTTGCCAGCGCGGGCACATCAGGCGCGCGGGTCGCTCGATCGATCCCCAGGCCGCGAACAGGGCCGCCACCAAGATGAGTCCCGGGTTCTGACTGGCGCCGACCCCGAGCAGCACCATCGACACGGCCGGACGCGTCGTCCAGAGCAGCATGGCGCCGGCCAGACAGGCCACCAGCAGGACGTCGGGAGAAGGCTTGTCGATCCACCAGACGATCGGGCTCAACAGCAGCAGGGACGTCCACACGGGGGCCGGCCTCGACAGGATCAGCGCAGCCAGCGCGCCGAGCAGTACGGCGTGGAGCGCCACAAAGCCCCAGAGCGGCGAGGCCCCCAGCATCCTGGCCACGATGACGCCCGGCGTGGCCAGCAGCGGGTACAGCCAGAAGTGGGGGAGGTCCTGCCGCCCGTCGCGTCCGACCAGGTCGGGATGGGCCAGGGTGGCCGTCGCAAACGACGGGCCGAGGGCTCGGAGTTCGGCTTCAAGCGCCGGGATCTGGTCGGGCGGCAGCGAGGGCCCCTGTCCTCTCGCGAGCCCGAGCGCCACCGCGACGTGCTCGTGCCCGTCGCCGACGCGGACGGGGTGTGCATGCCAGAGCGCCACTCCCAGCCAGGCCACGAGGCAGAGGGCCCAGATGTGCCGGCTCACGCCGAGCATGATACCTGCCTTCGCGTGCTGGCTCTGCCGCACGCGGGCGCTGCGCCCGGTGGCGTGGGACGCGCCGGCACGTGGCTGTGCCCGAGTGCAGGCCCCGGTCCCCGGCCGACCCGCCTCATAATCGTCCGATGCACGTGCGTGAGGTCGCTGCTGGTTCGGTCACGTTGTCGGTTGCCGAGGCCGGCGAGGGCGCGCCGATCGTGTTCCTGCACGCCTTCCCGCTGACGGCCCGCATGTGGTCCGCGCAACTTGACGCGCTGCCTGCCGGGTGGCGTGGCGTGGCGCCGGACCTGCGCGGCTTCGGACGATCCCGGGGCGCGGTCCCGGCGCGCCACGTCGCGGACCACGCCGAGGATGTGCTGGCCCTGGTGGCGGCGCTCGACGCCGGCCCCGTGGTGCTGGCGGGGCTCTCGATGGGTGGGTACATCGCCCTGGAATGCTGGCGTCGGCGACCGTCGTCGATTCGCGGCCTGGTGCTGGCCGACACCCGCGCCGACGCCGACACCGCCGACGCCGCGGCCACGCGGGTGGCGATGCAGGGTCGTGCCGTGCGCGAGGGCACCGCCGCGGTGATCGACGCCATGCTGCCCAAGCTGCTGGGCGCGACCAGCCGCACGGCCAATCCGCACCTGGCAGTGCAGGTACGCGAGTGGGCGATGGCCAACGGGGCCGACGGCGTGGTCGACGCGCTCGAAGCGCTACGGACCCGCCCCGACAGTCGTGTCACGCTGGCATCGATCACCTGCCCCACTCTGGTCATCGTCGGCGAGGAGGACCTCATCACGCCACCGTCCCTTGCGGCGGTGATTGCCGATGGCGTCACCACGGCAGCGCTGACCCGCATCCCTGGCGCGGGACACCTGGCCAACGTCGAGCAGCCCGCGGCCTTCAATGCCACCCTCGCGCGCTGGCTGCACACGCTCACGCCATAGGGGGCCTTGCCCCGTTCGCCGTTGTTCATCGATGCGTACGCACTTCCTCACGAGTGATACAGTGACCCGCGCCATGATCCCTTGCCTGTTCCGCCGTGCTGCCCTGGTCATGGCGACTGCGATGGCGCTCGGGCCTTACACCTGGCAACCGGCCGCAGCGCAGACCGTGTCTCCGCCCGATGTCGGGATGCATGCCTCGCTCGACGTCATCCTGGATACCTACGTCCGCGAAGGACTGGTGTATTACCGGGCCCTGCGTGCCGAACGTGGTCGTCTGGACGCCTACATCAGCAACCTGGACGTGCCGGCGGCCGCCCTGGCCGGCTGGTCCCGCGCCGAGCAGGCGGCGTTCTGGTTGAACGCCTACAACGCGACGGTGCTGCGGACGGTCATCAACAGCTACCCGATCAAGGGCAGCCCGTCGCAGTACCCGTCCGACAGCATCCAGCACGTACACGGCGCCTTCGCGGCCAGGCGCCACCGCATCGGGGGCAGGCTGCTGTCGCTGGAGGAGCTCGAGAAGCAGGTCCTGCCAACCTTCGACGATCCGCGCATGTATTTCGCCCTGGGCCGCGGCTCGCTCGGCGGAGGACGATTACGCAGTGAGGCATTCACCGCCAACCGCCTCGAGCAGCAGCTGGCCGCCGTGGCAGCCGAGTGCGTCCAGCGCAACGAATGCTTCCGGTACGATCCGGCCGCCGATCGCGTTGAGATCTCGCCGATCTTCGGGTGGCGACAGGCCGAGTTCACCAAAGCCTGGTCCGGTGATGCGACGGTCTTCGACAAGCGGAGTCCGATCGAACTCGCCGTGCTGCAGATGGTGGTGCCGCACGTGCTGCCGAGCGAGGCACGAGGGCTCCGGCGCAACACGTTCACCTTCGTCTACTCGACCTACGACTGGCGGCTCAACGACCTGACCGACGGCGGGCCTCGCTGACATGGACCTCGGACTGGCAGGCAAGGTCGCGATCGTCACCGGCGGCAGCAGGGGCCTCGGCCTGGCCGCCGCGCGCGCGCTCGCCGCCGAGGGCGCCCGCGTGGCGATCTGCGGGCGCACCGAGGCGACCCTGGCCGACGCGGTGCGGCAACTCGTCTCGATCAACGGTCGCGCCGAGGACGTGCTCGCGGTGCGCGCCGACGTCTCGCGCGAAGAGGACCTCCAGCGTCTTGTCGAGGACACGGTCGAGCGCCTGGGCGGCGTCGATGTCCTGGTCAACAACGTCGGCCTCGGCAAGGGCGGCGGCCTGATGGATACGCCCGACGACGTCTGGCAGCAGGCCTTCGACCAGACGCTGTTTCCGGCCATCCGTGCTTCGCGGCTGGTCGTGCCGCACATGCAGCGCCGCGGCGGTGGCGTGATCCTGCTGATCGCCTCCATCTGGGGCCGGGAGTCGGGCGGCCGCATGACCTACAACGCCGTGAAAGCCGCCGAGATCAGCCTGGGCAAGGCGTTGGCCCAGCAACTGGCGGCCACCGGCATCCGGGTCAACTCGATTGCGCCGGGCTCCATCCTGTTCGACGGCGGGTCGTGGCACCAGCGGCAACAATCCGATCCCGAAGCCTTTGCCGAGTTCGTCGCTCGCGACCTCCCGTTCGGGCGGTTGGGTCGGGCCGAGGAAGTCGGCGATGTCGTGGCGTTTCTCGCCTCGTCGCGCGCGTCATGGATCAGCGGTGCCTGCGTGACGGTGGATGGATGTCAGTCGCGCAGCAACATATAGAGCCATTCCCAATTCCCAATTCAGAATTGTGAATTCCGTCCAGGTGTCGTCGTGTCTGCCGTAGCTTTCGCGTGCGTTGATTGCTGAACCGATGCTGACCACTCTCGCCGACTTCATCCAGCGCGCTGCCGACGCGCTGTTTGTGCCGTGGCTGATCGTGCTGCTGTTCGGCACCGGCCTGTTCCTGACGATTCGCTACCGCTTCGTCCAGGTGCGCCGTTTCCGTGAAGCCTTCGGCGCGATGCTGTCCAGTGCCGAGAGCGGCACCGCCGGCGCCCTCTCGCCATTCCAGGCCTTCATGACCGCGCTGTCGGGGACGATAGGCACCGGCAACATCGCGGGTGTGGCCACCGCCATCGTATCGGGTGGCCCTGGCGCGCTCTTCTGGATCTGGGCGTACGGCTTTGTCGCCACCACCATCAAGTTCACCGAAGCCGTGCTCGGAGTGACGTGGCGGGAGGCAACCGGCGCGGCGATCCGGTCGGGGCCGATGTACGCGCTGCGCGACGGCCTGAAGCTGCCGTGGCTGGCGTCCACCTACGCCCTCATCGCCGGGGTGGCCGCCATCACCACCACACCGTTCACGCAGCCCAACTCGATCGCGGTGGTCCTCGACAGCCAGTTGGGCATGCCGACCTGGCTCTCGGGCGTGGTCATTGCCGTGCTGGTGTGGCTCGTGATCGTGGGTGGCATCGGCACCATCGGCAAGGCGGCCGAGAAACTGGCCCCGCTCAAAGTGGCGCTGTATCTTGGCGGCGGGCTCGTCGTCATCGTCACCTTTGCCGCCAATATCCCCGCCGTGCTGTCGCTGGTGTTCCGCGAGGCGTTCTCGCTGCGGGCAACCGCTGGCGGCGCCCTCGGCATGGTCGTGGCGATGCGATACGGGCTGGCCCGCGGCATGTACGCCAACGAAGCCGGCTACGGCACGGCCTCGGTGGCGTACGGCACGGCGCGCAGCCGGCACCCCGAGCAGCAGGGTCTGCAGGCCGTGATGGAAGTGGCCATCGTCTCGTTTGTCACCTCGACGATCAGCGCAATGGCCATCCTGCTGACGGGCGCGTGGCAATCGGGTCTCACGAGTTCGGCGGCGGTGGCCTCGGCCTTCGATGCGGCGATGCCAGGCGTTGGCGGCTACGTCGTGGCGCTCTGCGCCTTTCTGTTCGGCTACACCACGCTCATCGGGTGGGCATTCTACGGCGAGCAGTTCTTCGAATACCTGCTCGGCCGTCCGGTGGCCCACTGGTATCGCTGGACCTATTGCCTGCTGATTCCGCTTGGCGCCATCAGCCGCGTCGACGTGGTGTGGGCGTGGGGCGACCTGATGAACGCCCTGCAGATCTTCCCCAACCTGGTGGGCGTGATTGGCCTCTCCGGCTTTGCCGCTCGCGTCGCCCGCGGTCAGTCGGCCGGCACGCCGCGGTAGAGCGCAGGGGTCACCGCACCTGTGCCGTCAGATCGACGCGCGGCCGGTACATCGTGTACCCGTCGGCCTCGCGGATCTTCTCCAGGTCCAGCAGTTCCTCAGCGAAGCATCGCAGTGCGGGCGACGTCCGCGCGTCGTCGGTGACCACGTAAGCGACACGCGATGCCCGCAGGAACCGATCCCGGGATTGATAGGCGCTATGCGCCTGCGCATCGGTGAGGCCGGGCTCCTGCGACGGCTCACTGAGGGTCATCAACGCGCTCAGCACCGGATACCGCAGCAGCGACTCCTTCTGCTCACCGGTGACGCGTGACAGATAGCCGCCGACGAGCCGTTTGGCGTGCACGGTCTGCTGGTACTGCGATAGCGGGTTGAAGTCGCCGAGTGACGAGGTGCCGTCCCGGATCCCCAGCGGCAGTGACAACACCCGGATGTCCTGTCGGGGATCCCCGGCGATCTCATGGAAGACCGCGGGGCTGGTGCCAGAGAACAGCTGGCGTGGCACGGGTGACAGCTCCACCAGCAACAGGACGGTGACCACCGCCAGCACCCGGCGCCGCGTGCGGGGCCAGCGTTGGCCGATGGCACTGAGCGCCAAGGCGAAGAGCAGCGCGACGCCGAGCGAGACCAGGACTCCGAAGCGTGACGGAGAGCGGGCCTGGCCGACGATGGGCGCGTAGCGCAACAGCGCCCACGGACCGGGGATGTAGGTGTTGACGCCGGCCACGTGCACGAACGGCCCGAGCGCGAGCAGCGCAAACCCGACCGGCATCCAGAGCCAGCGGCGGCGTGCCGGCCGCCAGCCGGCTGCCAGCCAGGCAACCGCGATCACCGAGAGCGCGACCAGCGGCAGGGCGCCGGTCAGTTCGGCGAAGCCGTCGACGCGCTGCGCTTCAATCCACGCCCGGCCACGAGTGCCAAACCACGGCGAACTCGGATTGGGCATCACAAAGGCCATCAGGTCGAGGCCGGGGGGGCTGCTGCGCCAGTAGATGGTCGGGCCGGCCACCTGGCCGCTCAGCATCCGGCCGCCGTAGGCCACGAGCACCGGACCGAGCAGCACGGTCGCGGTGAGCAGCATGGCCAGCACGAGGCGGGGATGGGCGGGAGTGAAGCGATAACGCCATTGGATGGCCGGGGCCCACACGATCAGCCCGTGGGCCAGGACGAGCAGCGTCAACACCAGCATGGGCGTGTACAGCGAACGCATGCTGATCTCCACACCGAAGACGTGGACCAGGCCGCCGTGCAGCGCGATGGTGACGACAAAGGTGGCCGCCACGATCACCAGGCCGCGCGAGACGCGGGAGGCAAACGCCGACCGCGCCGGCCCGTCGCGGCGCGACACGGAGACGAAGCTGGCCAGCACGAACGCGGCAATCAGCAGCGCGCCGTACACGGCGTAGTAGATGTCGCAGAAGGCTGCCCACGCCAGGGTGGCGCCAAGCGCCACCGCATCACTCGTGCGACCCTTCCCCTCCCCCTTGACCATGATCAGCAGCATCACCGGCAACGGGGCGGCGGCCACCAGGGAGAAGTGTCCGGTGCTCCGGGCCATCAGCACCGGTGAGAAGGCAAACGCCGCTCCGGCCAGCCAGGATTCCCACGAGCGGCCGCACAGCAGGTGGGCCAGTCGCGCAGTGCACCACGCCGTGAGCGCCATCATCGCGAGGTAGACGACGTTGAAGGCCCCGAGCAGTCCCAGCGGCCCGATCAACGGGTAGGCCAGGATGTCCATGAACAACGTGTAGTTGTGCAGCGTCAGATCGACCCGTGGCGCGAGCGACAGCACCGCTCCCGTCTTCAGCGGCATCTGGCTCTGGAGCACCTCGTGGCGGAAGACCCAGAGGTTCCACACGTACACCCCTGTGTCACCGGATGGCGCGCCCGTGAGGTGCGTCGTCAGGTGCAGCGGCAGCGGCCAGGAAAATGCCACGGCCAAGCCGCAGAACAGCACGAGCCACAGCAATCTGGTGAGAGGGGGCAGCACGGTGATGTTGGGGAGAGAGGGTGGAATGCTAGCACGGCGTTAATTACATTTTTTACAAATTTTACTTTCTTAACTTTGGATAGACGAGGGCGCCGATCGCAGAAGCCAAGCCACGTTTCGTCTCTTGATCGCCCCCCGCCGACGGCGTAGCATCGACGTGCATGACCGGCACGCTGGCGCGCCTCTCGAGCAACAAGGATCAGGCGCTGCAGGAGGCCCTCGGACACCTCGCGCCCGAGTCCCGCACGGCCTCGTCGCTGCCGGGCATCGAACCTGCGCCGGGCACCCACGCCCAGATCAGCGGCGACACGATCGTCACGGCAGTGCGTCACATTCCCGCCCAGGCGGCCCGGTACGCACCCTGGCCCTCTGACGTCGACGCACGTCTGATCGAGGCGCTGGCCGCCCGCGGGATCGAGCAGCCGTACACGCATCAGGCCGACGCGATCGGCCACGCCCTGGCCGGGCGGCACGTGGTGGTGGTGACCCCGACCGCATCGGGCAAGACGCTCTGCTACAACGGCGCCGTGCTCAGCACCGTGCTGCGCGAGCCCGGAGCGCGTGCGCTGTACCTGTTTCCGACCAAGGCACTGGCGCAAGACCAGCTCGCGGAACTGCAGGGGCTGGCCCAGATCGTCGGCGCGGCTGCGCAGCGCGACATCGGCGTCTTCACCTACGATGGCGACACGCCGTCTGACGCTCGTCGTGCCATCCGGTCGCGCGCCAACGTCGTCCTCAGCAACCCGGACATGCTGCACGCCGGCGTCCTGCCGCACCATCCGCGCTGGGCCCGCCTCTTCGAAAACCTGCGTTATGTCGTGATCGACGAGTTGCATGCGTATCGGGGCGTGTTCGGCAGCCACCTGGCCAACGTCCTGCGACGCCTGCAGCGCCTCTGTCGCCACTACGGGTCCAATCCGACCTTCATCTGCACGTCGGCGACGATCGCCAATCCCAGGGCGCTCGCCGAGCAGCTGACCGAGCAGCCGTTTGCTCACGTCGGCGAGAGCGGCGCCCCGCGCGGCGAGAAGTTCTTCGTGCTGCTCAACCCACCGGTGGTGAACCAGGCGTTGGGGATCCGGCGGTCGTACCTGTCGGAGGCGCGTCGGGTGGCGCTCGAATTCATGCGCCGCAACCTGCAGCTGATTGTCTTTGCGCAGAGCCGGCTGGCCACCGAGATCCTCACCACGTATCTCAAGGATGCCTATCAGGGCCCCCCCGGCAGCCCCGAGGCGGTGCGCGGCTATCGAGGCGGGTACCTGCCGCTGCGTCGACGCGAAATCGAGCGCGGCCTTCGTGAGGGGGACGTGCGGGCGGTCGTCTCGACAAACGCGCTCGAGCTCGGCATCGACATCGGCGCCCTCGACGTCTGTGTGATGGCGGGCTATCCCGGCACGATCGCCTCCACCTGGCAGCGAGCCGGCCGGGCCGGCCGGCGCTCCGGTCGCTCGGCCGCGGTGCTGGTGGCGTCGAGTGCGCCGCTCGATCAATTCATCGTGCGGCATCCGACCTACTTCTTCGAGGCTTCGCCCGAGCACGCGCTGATCAATCCCGAGAACCTGCACGTGCTGTTGAACCACGTCAAGTGCGCGGCCTTCGAACTGCCGTTCCAGGAGGGCGATCGCTTCGGCAGGACCACCGTGAACACCGAAGAGATCCTGCAGGTGCTCGGCGAGGAGGGCTTCGTGCACGCCGCGGACGGGCAATGGAACTGGACCCATGAATCGTATCCGGCCGATGCGGTCAGCCTGCGCGCCGTCACGTCGGACAACTTCGTGATTGTCGACATCACGGAAGGCTCGCGCGTGATCGGCGAGACCGACTTCACGAGCGCGCTGTCGACGCTGCACGAGAAGGCGATCTACATCCTCGAAGGGGCGTTGTTCCAGGTCGAGCGGCTCGCCATCGAGGGGCGCAAGGCCTACGTGCGCAGCGTCGAGTGTGACTACTACACCGACGCCATCACCTACACCAAGGTCAACGAGCTGGAGGTGGCCGAGACCAGCCTCGGCGATACGGCGGCGCCACCCGATGAGGGTGTCGGCGCGCCGCCAGGCGAAGCGGTCGTCGCGCCGCGTGCGCGGTCGGTGCGTTCGCACGGCGACGTGCACGTGGCGTCACGAGTGGTGGGATTCAAGAAGATCCGTTTCTACACCAACGAGAACGTCGGGTCCGGCGACCTCGACCTGCCCGAGCAGCAGATGCACACGACGTCGTACTGGCTCACGGTGCCTCGCGCGCTCCTGCTCGAAGTGCCCTACGCCCCTGACGATCGACGCGATGGCGTCAGTGGGCTCGCCAACGCGATGGTGTCGATCGCGCAGCTCCTCCTGATGTGCGATAGGCGCGACCTCGGCGTGTCGGTGGACAGCGGCACCGGTGAGGCTGCCGTCGGGGGACCCCCGACGGCTCCGGCCACTGGTGACGCCGACGCGCACGTGTATCTCTACGACAACTACCCGGGCGGCATCGGCTTCAGCGCGCCGCTGTTCCGCATGCACGCGGCGCTGCTGGCCCAGACCCAGCAGCTGATCGCCAGTTGCCCCTGCGAGATTGGCTGTCCGTCCTGTGTGGGCCCGGTCGGCGACATCGGGCCACGGGCCAAGCGCGTGGCGCTCGACCTGCTGGCGCGGCTGCAGGCGCCATCGGCGTCCACGGCAGACGAGGTGCCCTTCTAACGTCATGGCGTCATCCTCACTCGCGCGCCTGCGTGACATCGCCAGGGGCACTGGCGCCCCCGCGGCCGGGCTCACCGACGCCAGGGGCGCGGCGCCATTGGGACTGCCGCCGGCGGGCGGGCGTCCCGAGTTGTCCTACGAACCCGTCGACGACGATGGGCTGCCGATCGACCCGCGCCTGACACCGACCGACGGGCTCGAGTCCGCCATCGCCGGGGCACGGCTCGAGCACGGCGCCCACGGCCCCTGTCTGGTCGTGGACCATCTCTTCGAGGGCGACCGCAGTCATGGCCGGGGGCGCGTCGATGAGTGCGGCGCCGTGCGCCTCGACGACACGCTCGACCTGCTGGCAGGACGGCCGCTGCGCGGTACGCCAGCACCTGAGGGAGAGCCCGCCTCGCCAACGCGTCTCGTGTACTTCGATCTCGAGACCACCGGGCTGAGTGGAGGGGCCGGGATGGTGGCGTTCCTGGCCGGCGTCGGTGAATGGACGCCCGACGGATTCCGCACCACGCAGTTCCTGTTGCCCTCCTTTGCTGGCGAGCGGGCGATGCTGCACGCTCTCAACGCCTACCTCGGCGACGATGCGGTGCTGGTGACGTACAACGGCCGCACCTTCGATGTGCCCGTGATGGAACTACGCGGCGAAATGCAGCGTGTCCCACAGGTGGTGTGTGCCATGCCGCACCTGGACATGCTTCACGCCGCCCGACGACTCTGGCGCATGTCCGATCAGGGCGATCGGTCGTGCAAGCTGACGCACCTGGAGGAATCGGTGCTTGGCGTGGGGCGGGTGGGTGATGTCGGCGGATTCGAGATTCCCGCCCGCTTCTTCCAGTTCGTGCGTGGCGGCCGTGCCGACCTGCTGGAACCGGTGCTGCTACACAACCGGCTCGACCTGTTGTCGCTCGCGGCGCTGACCGCGCTTGCGCAGCGGCTGGTGTGCGAGGGACGCCACGCACCGCCGGCCGGCGCCACCGCGTTCGGCCTCGGCGCCCTGTACGAGCGGGGCGGCTGGCTCGAGCCGGCCGTGGCGTGCTTCAGGGCGGCGGCTGACGACCACTGGCAGACCCACGAGCTGCGGCGCGCCGCGGCTCGCTCACTGGGTCGGTTGCTCCGCCGGTTGCGTCGTTTCGAGGAGGCGGCAGAGGCCTGGCACATGCTCCTGCGCCTGGGCGGACGTCCGCAGCTGCTGCGCGAGGCCCGCGAAGCGCTTGCCATCCATCACGAACACAGGGGTGGGCAACTGGAAGAGGCGCGCCGCCATGCCGAGGCGGGCGTGGAGCAGGCCATCGGCAGGGGAGAACGGGAACAGTTCGGGCGCCGGCTGGCCCGGCTCGAGCGGAAACTCGCGCGAGCCACGCCGGAGACGACGCTCTGGTCTGATTGAGGGGAGGTGTGCTGTCTCGCCTTCGCAGCGTGCGTGCCCGCCGAAGCCTTGGCACAGGCGGGTGCACGAACCGCGATGCGGACAGCGCGCGCGGCGGGTTACGCCGGCGCGCCCTTCTTCTGCTTGTCGGCTGCAGCCTTGCGGGCGGCCACCGTCGTCGCACCGTACTTGCGGGTGAAACGTTGAACCCGACCCTCGGTGTCCACGAGCTTCTGGCGACCCGTGAAGAACGGATGGCAGCTGCTGCAGATCTCGAGATGCAGTTCCTTCTTGGTCGAGTGTGCTTTCCAGGTTGCGCCACAGGCGCACCGGGCATCGACGTCGTGGTACTCAGGATGAATCGCTGGCTTCATTGCATGGCTCCTTGGTCAGCGGCCAAACCCAAAGCGTAGCACACCCGGCTGGCCCCTGCGCCGTTCGGCACCTGCGTGTGGCCTACGGACAAACGGGCCCGGAACTTGCTGTACCTTGGGGGCAGGACGTGCCCCCTGTGAATGATTGGCCCGCACGCTGCGGGAAATCACCGTCACGAACGCCGCCGTCGATCACGTTTCTGTGTATCGAGCGACCGTTCTGTCATCGGGCACCCGGAGTCTCATGTTTCGACACGCCCTGCTTGCGTTGACGGTTACGTTGGTGAGCGGCACGGTCGCCAGGGCCGACACAATCGGTGCCGGCACTGCTGCCTCCCTCAACGGCTTCATCTATTCCGAGTCGGCGATGCCGTTCGAGGCCTTCGAGTGGAGTGCCCTCGATCTCGCCGCCTTTGCCGCCTACGGAGGCGACTTCGCCAACGTGCGTCGTCCCGTGACGCCTGTCTTCGTCATGCTCGAGGACCCGCTCGCGGTCGCCCTTGCCGTGCCCCACGAACAGGGCGCCGACGACGAACAGCCACAGTTGCAGTCGATGGCCAGGCGAGAGTACTTCGATCCGACGGCGGGGGGACCTGTCTTCGACGCGTCACTGGCAGCGGCCGACGACGCCGATGTGCCCGAACCCGGGGCGCTGCTGCTGGTGGGCCTCGGCCTGCTCGGCGCGTCGCGACGTTTGCGCCGCGCCTACGCCGAGCGCTGACCGGCCGGGGTTCCGCCGGTAGGGGCGGCTCCCCGAGCCGCCCGTGTCGGGCACGTCGGGGAGCCGCCCCTACCCGACGTCCCTGCCGATCACGGAATGACGTGGGTGCGGTCCCAGCGATGCTTCCGGAGGTCGGCCATCAGCCCCTCGCCAAGGCGTCGGCCGTCCGACACCGCTGTGTTCTCGGCGACGTGCTCGGCCTTCCGCATGCCGGGAATGGTCGTCGACACGGCGGGGTGGGCGAGGATGAATCGTAAGGACAACTCGGCCAGGCTCATGCCGGCCGGCACGTCCTTCTGCAGAACGTCCACCCGGTCCAGCGTCTCGCGCAGGTTCTCGGGCGTGAAGTAGAGGCTGCGCCAGTCGGTGGCGGGGAAGGTCATGTCGCGCGTCATCTTGCCGGCGAGGCTGCCTTCGTCGAACGGGACCCTGGCGATGATCGCGACGTCGAGCCGCTGCGCGGCCGGAAACAAGGCATCCTCGGGGTTCTGGTCCAGGACGTTGTAGACGACCTGCACGGCATCCACCTTGCCGGTCTCGATCGCCTGCAGCACGTTGGCCGGCTGCCAGCGATTGACGCTGATGCCGAAACCCTCGATCTTGCCCTGCGCCTTCAGATCTTCCGCGGCGCGCTGCCAGCCCTCGTCAGCGGCCCACGAGTCGTCCCACACGTGCAATTGCTGCAGGTCGAGTCGCTCGACCCCCAGGTTCTGCAGGCTCTTCTCCGTCATCTCGACGATGTAGTCGTACGGAAAGACCTCCGAGACCGGCGTCTCGGCCGTGCCTGGCCACTTCCGGTTCTTTGGGGGCACCTTGGTGGCCACGTAGAGCTTGCGGCCCGTCTGCGCCCGCAGCGTCTGTGCCAGCAGCTGCTCGCTGTGGCCATCGCCGTACGCCCACGCCGTGTCGTAGAAGTTGACCCCGGCCGCAACGGACCGGTCGAGCGAGGCCAGCGACTGTGCGTCGTCGCTCCCGCTCCACCCGCCCATGCCCCACATGCCGTAGCCGACTTCCGACACTTGCCACCCGAGTCGTCCGAACCGTCGCGTCTGCATGATGCGATGGTAGACCACGATCGGGTGGCGGGTGTCGCGCTATCGGCGAACGACCGTGCAGTGGCTACTTGCCCCCGGACATGGCTGCGAGGAATTCGCTGTTGCCCTTGGTCTTGCCCATCTTGCCAAGCAGCAGCTCCATCGCCTCGGTTGCCGAGAGCGGGTTGATCACCTTGCGCAGCACCCAGATGCGATTGAGGTCTTCCTTCGGGATGAGGAGTTCCTCCTTGCGGGTGCCGCTCTTGGTGATGTCGATGGCGGGGAACACCCGACGATCGGCCAGCTTGCGATCGAGGTGGATCTCCATGTTGCCGGTGCCCTTGAACTCCTCGAAGATCACCTCGTCCATGCGCGAGCCGGTGTCGATGAGCGCGGTGGCGATGATGGTCAGCGAGCCGCCCTCTTCGATGTTGCGGGCCGCGCCGAAGAAGCGCTTCGGGCGCTGCAGCGCGTTGGAGTCGACGCCGCCCGTCAGCACCTTGCCCGAGGGCGGCACCACGGTGTTGTAGGCCCGCGCGAGGCGGGTGATGGAGTCGAGCAGGATGACCACGTCCTTTTTGTGCTCGACCAGGCGCTTGGCCTTCTCGATGACCATCTCGGCCACCTGCACGTGGCGCTGCGCCGGCTCGTCGAAGGTCGACGAGATGACCTCGCCACGGACCGAGCGCTGCATGTCGGTGACTTCCTCGGGCCGCTCGTCGATGAGCAGCACGATCAGGTACACCTCGGGATGATTGGCGGTGATGCTGTTGGCGATGTTCTGCAGCAGCATCGTCTTGCCGGTGCGCGGCGGCGCGACGATCAAGCCGCGCTGGCCCTTGCCGATCGGCGCCATCAGGTCGAGGACGCGGGCCGACAGGTTGTCGCCGTTGGTCTCGAGGGTGATGCGCTCCTGCGGGTAGAGCGGCGTCAGATTCTCGAAGAAGATCTTCTCGCGCGTCCGCTCGGGCGGCTCGAAGTTGACCGCCTCGACCTTGATCAGGGCGAAGTAGCGCTCACCTTCCTTGGGCGGACGAATCTGACCGCTGACCGTGTCGCCGGTGTGCAGATCGAACTTGCGTATCTGCGACGGCGACACGTAGACGTCATCGGGACCGGCCAGGTAGTTGTAATCGGGCGCGCGCAGGAAGCCGAAGCCGTCGGGCAGCACCTCGAGCACGCCTTCGGAGAAGAGCATGCCGCTCTTCTCTGCGCGGCCACGCAGGATCTCGAAAATCAGTTCCTGTTTGCGCAGCCCGGTGGCGCCCGGGATGTCCAGGTCCTTGGCCACCTGGGTGAGTTCCTGGACGCTCATCTCCTTGAGCGCCGACAGGTTCACCACCTCGGCATCCGACTTGCCCATCCGGGCCTCGATGACCTCGATATCCTCTTCGGGCGCCGGTCGGTGCCCGGGGGGATGCGGCTGCGAGTGCCGGTTCTCGTTGCGGCGATTCTCGCGGCCTTCCCGGCCGCCGCCGCCGCCACCCTGCCTCCCGTGCTGGCGACCCTCCTGCTGGCGGCCCTGCGACTGCCGGTGCTGCTGCTGGGGCCGTGATCCGGCGTTGGCGGGCGAGGCAGGTTGTGAGGCCTGCGGCGGAGGAGCCTGCGTGGTGGGGGCGTCGGTAGGCGCGGGTGCGCCTACGGCGTCAGCAGCCGGACGATTCTGGTCCACAGATTTTCCAGTCCTTCGCCGGTGAGCGCCGACACTGGCGTTACCGGGGCGTTCAGCGATGTTTCCCATGCGTGTACATTGCGCACGCGTTCGGTGCGCGACAACTTGTCAATCTTGGCGATGACCACACCGATCGCCAAGTCCTTCGTGGAGAGCCATGCCCAGGCATTCAGATCCTGAGCCAGCCCCGGATGACGCGCGTCGACAATGAGCAGCGCGCCCGTCGGGCCGTACCCTGCGTCGTCACCGGTGGTCCCGGTGCCAGGCGCAGGCCGGCCGAAGTACATGGTGGTGAGCCCGGCAAATTCGCTGGCCGAGGCATCCCCGCCCCTCGCGTACCCATACCCTGGCAGATCCACCAGGAACAGGCGCTTGAGATCGCGGTGACCGTACTCCACCGCATACACGTTCAATTCCCGTGTCTTGCCAGCCGCAGCGCTCGTGCGGGCCACACGTGACCCGGTGATCGCGTTGATCAGCGTCGACTTGCCCACGTTCGAGCGACCTACCAGGGCCAGCTGCGGTACGGGCTCGCGCGGCAGGTCCGTGCCGCTGACGGCGCTTCGGACGAACCGGACAGGGAGAGCTTTCACAGTGAAACGACCACGGGCGTGTGACAGGAGGGGGAACCGGCCTGATGTCCGTCGGGCACGGACGCCGGCGTCGCGGCGCGTCCACTCGGGATCGCGCCGCGCGTCCTCCGATCAGTGCGTGATGGCGTCGTCACTTACAGCAGGCTCGGCAGCGGCGTCGGCCGTGGCCGGCAGGGCCGGCGGCAGGGGGCTCTCGAGCGCAATCTTCAACACCTCGTCCATCGCCTCGACCATGTAGACGTCCAGGATGTCGAGGACATTTTTCGGGATGTCGGCCAGGTCCTTCTCGTTGTCCTTGGGCAGGATCAGCGTCTTGACGCCCGCTCGATGGGCCGCCAGTACCTTTTCCTTCACGCCGCCGATCGGCAGCACCTTGCCACGCAGGGTGATCTCACCGGTCATGGCCACGTCGCGCCGCACCGGCACCTTGGCCAACGCCGAGATCATCGCTGTCGCCATGGTGATGCCTGCCGACGGGCCGTCCTTCGGGATGGCGCCCTCGGGCACGTGGATGTGCACATCCATGGTCTTGTAGAAGTCGGTAGGCAGGCCGTACAGATCGACCCGCGACCGCACGAAGCTCATCGCCGCCTGCGCCGACTCCTGCATCACGTCGCCCAGCTTGCCGGTGAGCGTCAGCTTGCCCTTGCCGGGCATCAGCGTCACCTCGGTGACCAGGATCTCGCCGCCGACTTCGGTCCACGCCAGCCCGGTGGCCAGACCGATCTCATTGGCTTCCTCGGTCATCGTCGCCCGGAAGCGCGGCACGCCGAGGTGGGTGGTGATGCGCTCGGACGTGATCTCCTCGAAGTAGTCGGCGCCATCCACCACGACACGCCTCGCCACCTTGCGGCAGACCGACGAAATCTCGCGCTCGAGGTTGCGGACACCGGCTTCACGCGTGTAGCGCTGGATGATGGAGCGCAGCGCATCCTCGGTGAAGATGATGTTCTTGTCGCTCAGGCCGGTGTTCTCGACCGCCTTGGGCGCCAGGAAACGCCGCGCGATCTCGACCTTCTCCTGCTCGGTGTAGCCGGCCAGCTGCAGCACTTCCATCCGGTCGCGCAGCGCCTGCGGGATCGTGTGCAGCACGTTGGCCGTGCAGATGAACATGACGTTCGAGAGGTCGTACTCGACGTCGAGGTAGTGATCCAGGAAGGCGTTGTTCTGCTCGGGATCCAGCACTTCGAGCAGCGCTGCCGACGGGTCGCCGCGGAAATCCATCGACATCTTGTCGACTTCGTCGAGCAGGAAGACCGGGTTCATCGTGCCGGCCTTCTTCATCATCTGGATGACCTGCCCAGGGAAGGCGCCGATGTAGGTCCGACGATGACCGCGAATCTCGGCTTCGTCGCGCACGCCGCCCAACGACAGCCGCACGAACTTGCGGTTGGTGGCCTTGGCGATCGACTTGGCGAGCGAGGTCTTGCCGACGCCCGGAGGCCCGGCAAACGTCAGGATGGTGCTCTTGGGCTTCTTGACCAGCGTGCGGACGGCCAGGAACTCGAGGATGCGGTCCTTGATCTTCTCCAGGCCGTGGTGGTCCTGGTTGAGGATCTCCTCGGCCCGCTTCAGATCCCGGCTCTCCTTGGACTTCTTCTGCCACGGAACGGCAATCAGCCAGTCGAGGTAGTTGCGCGAGACGGTGGCTTCGGCCGACATCGGCGGCATCGACTCGAGGCGACGCAGCTCCTGGATCGCCTTCTCCTCGACCTCCTTGGGCATACGACCGTCCTCAATCTTCTTCTTGAGGTCCTCGATCTCGTTGCCCTTGTCTTCCTTGCGGCCCAGTTCCTTCTGGATCGCCTTCATCTTCTCGTTGAGGTAGTACTCCTTCTGGGCCTTCTCCATCTGCTTTTTCACGCGAGACTGGATGCGGCGGTCCACCTGGAGCTTGTCCACCTCGACCTCGAGCACCGACTCGATGCGGTTCAGGCGCTCCAGCGGCGAGACGATTTCGAGCAGGTTCTGCTTTTCTTCGATGCCCACCAGCATGTGCGCCGCGATCGTGTCGGCCAGGCGTGCCGGATCGTCGACCCGGACGGCGGCAATCATGGCGTCGTAGTGCAGGTTGTTGGACAGCTTCACGTACTGCTCAAACAGCGACACGACGCGGGTCATGGTGGCTTCCACCTCGCCCACGGTCTCGCGCTGCCGGCCGATGACCTTGACCACGACCCGGAAAAAGCCCTTGTCTTCCTTCCACTCCACGGCGCGGCCGCGGTCCACACCCTCGACCAGCACCTTGATGTTGCCGTCGGGCAGCTTCAGGCTCTGGACGATGTTGGCCACGCAGCCCATCGTGTAGATGTCAGCCGGTTGCGGATCGTCGGTGGCGGCGTCGTGCTGGGCCGCCAGGAAGATGCGCTTGTCCTGGCCGAGGGCATGCTCCAGGGCCCGGATGGACGACGGACGCCCGATCACGAACGGCATCATCATGTGTGGAAACACGACGACATCGCGCAGCGGGACGATCGGGAGGGTTTCGAAGACTTCCATGGATCAGTTGTCGGGAATGAGGCGGTGACTTGTCAAGGTGGCGGAGCGCAGGTCCTCCGCCGTTCGGGGGGGAGGCTGCACCGTTGATTCGAAGCGCCTGCCCGAAGGGGCAGGGCCCGGGGCGCCCGGATGCGCCCCGCATTCGTTCAGACGCCATCCGGGGAGAAGCGGACGCCTAGCCCGCCTTTTCCATCACCGTAATCGGCTTTTCCTTGGACTCGACCACTTCCCGCGTGATCACGCACTCGCGGATCTTTTTCTGACCCGGCACCGCGTACATCACGTCGAGCATCAGCTCTTCGATGATCATCCGCAGGCCCCGGGCGCCAATCTTGCGCGCCAGCGCCAGCTCGGCGATCGCCTCGAGGGCGTCGTCGGTGAAGCGCAGCTTGACGTTCTCGTATTCCAGCAGCTTCAGGTACTGCTTGATGATCGCATTGCGTGGCGTGGTCAGAATCTGCACCAGCGCCGGGCGGTCCAGCTCGTGCAGCGTCGCCATCACCGGCAGGCGCCCGACGAACTCGGGAATCAGCCCGAACTTGATCAGGTCCTGCGGCTCGAGCTTCTCGAGCGTCGAGCCCACGTCCTTGGCCTTGAAGTGACTGACCTCAGCCCGGAAGCCGAGCATCTTCTTGCCGACGCGCCGTTCGATCACCTTCTCGAGACCCACGAAGGCGCCACCGCAGATGAACAGGATATTGGTCGTGTCGACCTGGAAGAACTCCTGGTGCGGGTGCTTCCGGCCGCCCTGCGGCGGCACGTTGGCCACCGTGCCCTCCAGAATCTTCAACAGCGCCTGCTGCACGCCCTCGCCGCTCACGTCGCGGGTGATCGACGGGTTCTCGTCCTTGCGGCAGATCTTATCGACTTCGTCGATGTAGATGATCCCCTGCTGGGCCTTCTCGATGTCGCCACCGGCGGCCTGCAACAGCTTCAGGATGATGTTCTCGACGTCCTCGCCAACGTAGCCCGCCTCGGTCAGCGTCGTCGCGTCGACGATGGTGAAGGGGACCGAGAGGAGACGGGCCAGCGTCTGGGCCAGCAGCGTCTTGCCGGTACCGGTCGGGCCGATCAGCAGGATGTTGGACTTCTGCAGCTCGACTTCGTTGCGGCCCTTGGACTGCTTGCTGATCTCGATGCGCTTGTAGTGGTTGTAGACGGCCACCGCCAACCGCTTCTTGGTCTGCTCCTGGCCGATGACGTACTCGTCGAGGAACTTCTTGATCTCCTGCGGCGTCGGGAGCGCCGAGCGCGTGCCCTTGGCCTCGAACCGGTTGTCGTCGGCAATGATGTCGTTGCAGACCTCGACGCACTCGTCGCAGATGAAGACGGTGGGGCCGGCAATCAGCTTCCGGACGTCGTTCTGGTCCTTGTTGCAGAACGAACACCGCAGCACTTCGTTCTCGCCGTTCTTCTTCACCATGGGATCGGACCCGTCTGCGTCGCCGGGGCGACGCCTGCCGCACCCGCGCGGCCGGTCACGCGGCGGTCAGCTGCGCTTGCGGAGGACATCGTCGATAATACCGTACTCGCGTGCCTGTTCGGCCGACATGATGTAGTCGCGTTCGGTATCGGCCTGGAGGCGCTCGAGCGGCTGCCCCGAGTGCTCTGCGAGGATTTCGTTGAGCCGGTGCCGCATCCTCAGGATTTCCCTGGCGTGGATGTCGATGTCGGTGGCCTGGCCGCCGACGCCGCCCTGCACCCACGGCTGGTGGATGAGGATGCGCGAGTTGGGCAGCGCGAAGCGCTTGCCCTTGGTGCCACCGGCCAGCAGGACCGCCCCGAACGACGCGCACTGGCCGAGGCAGTAGGTCTGCACGTCAGGCCTGATGTACTGCATCGTGTCGTAAATCGCCAGGCCTGCGGTGATCGACCCGCCCGGGCTGTTGATGTACAGCAGGATGTCCCGCTCCGGATCCTCGGCCTCGAGAAACAGCAACTGGGCAATCACCAGGCTCGCGACGGTGTCGTCGATCGGCGTGCCGATGAAGATGATGCTGTCTTTGAGCAGACGCGAGAAGATGTCGTACGCGCGCTCCCCCCGGTTGGTCTGTTCGACCACCATCGGGACCAGCTGCATGCGCGGATCAGTCATGAGTAGATTCGGCCTCGTGGCCCGCGCTCCGGAGAACGCCGGCAGGTTGCCCGAGCCCGACGTGCCGGGCAGTCGTCGTCGTGATCAAAGAGAGAGGGGGACCAAGGCAGGTGCGTGAATCACGCACCCACGATCGTAGCACGCGACATCGCGTGCGAAACCGCCTTCTCCCGTAGCAAGCCCGTCCGGATGCTCTCGAGCTGGTCCTGTTGCGCCAGCTGCGCCTTGACCTCGGTCAGCGACCGACCGGCGCGGGTGGCATACCCGGAGATATCGGCATCCAACTCCTCGTTCGATACCTCGAGCGCTTCCTGCGCCACGATCGCGTCCAGGACCAGGACGCTCTTCACCGTCGCAATGGCCGGATCCTGCTGCTGGGTCCGGAACTCGTCCCAGTTGACGGCAGCCTGGCGCGGGTCCACGCCCTGATCCGCCAGTCGCCGGGCGAATTCCTCGACGCGCCGGTCGACTTCACGGGCCACCATCCCCTCGGGGACCTCCCCGGTCATGCGCGAGGCCAGCTGCTCCAGCACGTCCTGCCGCATCCGTCGCGTCCGCTCGCGGTCGGCATCCTGTTCCAGGTCCTGGCGGATGCGCCCACGCAGATCGGTCAGCGTCGCGAATTCGCCGAGATCCTTCGCGAAATCGTCATCAAGGGACGGCAGCACGCGGCGACGGACCGCGCTGACCTCAATGGCGTACTCGACGCGAGCCCCGGCCATCTCCTCGACCTCATAGTCGGACGGGAACGTGACCTCGAAGGTCTTCTGGGTCCCAGCCGACACACCGAGCAGGCCTTCGTCAAACCCGGGAGGGTTGCCAGCGGCGCCGATCTCGGCCGACACGCCGTCGTGCTTCTCTGCCGCCTCTGCCTCGAGCTCGACCCCTTGCGGGCCGGTGAGCCGGCGTCGCGAGAGGTGCATCACGACCGTGTCGCCCTGCTCGGCGCCGCGGTCTTCGACCGGCTCCATCTTCGCCAGCCTGTCACGCAGCCGCGACAGCGCCTGGTCCACGTCGTCTTCAGAGACCGGGACCTGCGGCTGATTCACCGAGAGGGTCGCCAGGTCGCCCGGCTCCACATGGGGCGCCGTCTCGATCGCCGCGGTGAAGGTCAGCGGCTTGCCCTCCTCGAGCTGCAGATCGCGCACTTTCGGCGTATCCACCGGGTGCACGTTCCTGTCGCGCAAGGCGTCACCCACGAGGCGGGGCACGAGGTCGTGCGCCACGTCGTGCAGGATCTGCTCCCGAAACCGCTTGCGCACCACCTGCACCGGCGCCTTGCCGGGCCGGAAACCCGGGATGCGGGCCTGCCGCGCGTAGCCCAGCGTGATGCGGGAGATTTCGGTGTCGACCACTTCCGGCGGCACTTCCACCGTCAAGGTCTTCTTGGTTTCGCTGACGTCGGTGAATTCGACCTTCATGGGGCTCGTTTGCAATCTCGAGGGAGTAGGCCGTCGGCCTCGGGGGTCGGCCGTCGGCAGGACGACCACAGGAATGAATGCGAAAGGGGGGACTCGAACCCCCATGACCTTGCGGCCACCGGATCCTAAGTCCGGCGCGTCTGCCAGTTCCGCCACTTTCGCGTGGCGCCCGCCGAACACGCCACCCTACCACTGTCGATGCACACCGTCAATGGAGCGGCGGCCCTCCACGCGCCGCGGACGCGTCTCGGACGCGGCCGTCAACCCGTTCGCGTCGACCGCGCCGGGCTGCTCATGCCACCAACTGGGCCGTATGACGCACGGCCGCGCCGTCAGCGTCCGGTGGCGCGCAATGTGGGTGGTACGATGGCGGCGGTTTGCCGAGATGAGCACGTGGGATGAAGAGTTTCGTCAGCTACAGTCGGAGTTCCTGATGGGCGGTGCGGACCGGCTCGTCGACATCGACGAAGCCCTCGATCGCCTGCACCACGGCACGGCGGCCACCCTTGCTGACCTGAAGCGGCACTTTCACAAGCTTGCCGGGGCCGGTGCCACCTACCAGCGTCCGCAGATCAGCACGCTGGCGCGCGAGGCCGAGCGGCGCTGCGACGAGTTGCTGAAGGGGCACACCCAACCCTCGAGCGAAGACGTCGTGCGCTGGCGCGAGACCCGGCGGCGCCTCGCCGCACTTTTCGAC
>Ga0136633_1000885_pt1 | contig 22326 bp, 21 predicted proteins | sample AntDrymeUQ832206_2_FD_105494 | JGI IMG/M metagenome (GOLD analysis project Ga0136633, IMG submission 105494) | Polar desert sand microbial communities from Dry Valleys, Antarctica - metaG UQ83 (22.06) | ecosystem: Environmental > Terrestrial > Soil > Desert | place: Antarctica: Dry Valley...
GCGACGACGGGCTTCTGCGCCGGTTGCGAGGTGTACCGCATCGGCGCACGGCTTCGAGGAATCCGCCGCCGCGAGATCGATCGGGTCGAGCTGGCCGAGCTGGGCGAGGCGCAGGGCACCGGAGGGGGCGGTGAGCTGGTGGTGGCCTTCAGCCACCCACTCTGCACCGACTGCCGGAGCGTGCTCGGCGAGCTGGCCGCGGGTTCGCGGCGGTGGGTGAGCGTCGATGTGCGGGATCGGCCTGATCTGGCGCGCAAATACGGGGTGGCGCTGGTCCCGACGGTCGTGCGCGTCGCCGCGGATGGCCGCGTGCTGCAGCAGGTCGCCGGCTGAGGCACGTTTCGTTCGGGTGGCGCCGGCCTGACGGCCAATCTGATTGGCCTTACGACCGCCGGGATGCCTCTGTAGGGCACTTCGCCGGACATACGGCCACCTGGGTTGGCCGTCCGACCGCCGAGCTGCAATTCGTCGGTTGTAGGGCCAACTGGGTTGGCGCCCGACCCCGAATCGGTCGCGGATCGTCAGATCACGGGTGGGCGCTCCGGCTCAATGGTCGCCTGGCTCTTCATCACCTCGTCGACCTCCGCCTCCGACTCGACGTTGAGCGGCGCGCCTTCGGTGCGCGGGCCCTCGGTCGGCGGCTCGGACCAGTCGCCCTCCGCGACCTGAGCCGCGGTCAGCGAGATGCCGATCTCCTTGAGCTCCGACCGAACGTGCGCCAGCGTCGCCGCCGGCAGGTGGTGGCGCGAGGCATTGATCAGCCCCGACTTGACCAGGATGTAGCGATCCGTCGTCTCCTCGACGGAGCCGATGTCCGCGCCGTCCGCGGTCTTGACTGACCAGCCCTGCTGAATGCCGTGGATGTCGTTGTCGCTCATGTCCCCGCAGGTAAGCACGTCGCGTGCCGCATCATGGACCGATGCGTCAGCCGCCGCCGCTCAGCGTCCGTCTCGCCGATCCCGATCGTGACGCAGAGGCGATCGCCGCGATCTACCGCCCGGCAGTGGAGTCCTCGATCGCATCTCTCGAGGAGTCGGCGCCCGATGCGCCCGAGATGACCCGGCGCATCCGCACCACCCTGGCCCGGACGCCCTGGCTGGTGGCCGAGGAGGGCGGAGACGTCATCGGCTATGCCTACGCCGGACCGCACGGCGAGCGGGCTGGCTACCGTTGGTCGGTCGATGTCTCGGTCTATGTGGGCGAGGACTTCCACGGGCGCGGCATCGGCCGCCGCCTCTACGGCGAGCTGCTTTCGATCCTGCGCCGCCAGGGCTTCATCAATGCCTACGCCGGCATCGCCGTGTCCAATCCGGCGAGCGTGGCGCTGCACGAGGCGATCGGCATGCGGCGCATCGGCGTCTACGAGCGTGTCGGCTTCAAATTCGGAGCGTGGCACGACGTCGCCTGGTACGGGCTGCGCCTCGCGGAGCCCGCCGGTCCTCCTCCGGAGCCAATCCCGCTGCCACAGCTCGACGAGCGCTGAGCAACCATCGGCCGCGTGACGGTGCAGGTGCCCCACACGTGGACGCCGGCGAGACATCGGCCTAGGCTGAGCCACACGATGAGCACGGTGCGCTACTCCCGCTGGGACGGCAGTCAGCAGCTGCCGGCATTCGACGCGGACGACGTGCTCGATGCACTCTCCGACGACATCCTGGCCGAGGGCGACGTGCGAAGAGCCCTCCAGCGCCTCATGCAGCGCGGGCTGCGCGGCACGCGTGGCGGCGACATCCCGGGACTGCGCAAGATCATGGAGCGGCTGCGCGCGCAGCGGCAGGCGGAGCTCGAGCAGGCAAACCTCGACGGCGTGCTCGACGACGTGAACCGGCGGTTGGAAGAGATCCTCGAGACTGAGCGCCAGGGAATCGCGGAGCGCGTCAAGGCGGCCGAGCAGCGCGCCCTCGACGCCCCGCCCGGCGTGGACCAGGACCAGGCGCGCATGGCCGAGCAGGTGATGCGGCGCACGGCGCGCCAGCGTGAGTACCGGCTCGACGCGCTGCCGCCCAACCTCGCCGGTCGGCTCCACGGCCTGCGTGACTACGAGTTCATGGACGATACGGCCCGCGACGCCTTCAGCGAGCTGACCGACGAGCTGCGCCAGCAGATGCTGCAGACCTACTTCCAGGGGCTCAAGGAGGGGGTCGAGCGGGTCACGCCAGAGGACCTGGCCGGTATCCGCGAGATGGTCCGTGACCTCAACGCGCTGCTCGAGAAGCACGCCACCGGCGCCGATACGACCGACGACTTCGCGGCCTTCATGGCGCAGCACGGACGCTACTTCCCGCCCGGCATCAGCAGCACCGATGAGCTGATCGAGCACCTGCATCGGCAGGCCTCGCAGATGGCTTCGCTGCTCAACAGCATGTCGCCCCAGATGCGCGACGAGCTGCGCTCGATGATGGACGACCTGCTCCGCGACGATCGGCTTCAGATCGACATGGCGCGCCTGGCGGGCAACCTCCAGATGGCGCGGCCCGGCCTCCCCTTCGGCGAGCCGTATCCGTTCGAGGGTGATGAGCCGATGGGCCTCGCCGATGCGCTCGCCGCCATCGACCGCCAGCAGCAGTACGACGCCATGGAGGAGGCGCTCGGTGCCGCCCGTGATCCGGATGCGCTCGAGAAGGTCGACGCCGATGCGCTGCGCGACCTGGCCGGCGACGACGCGATCGATGACCTCGAGCAGCTGCGCGAGCTGACCCGCACGCTCACCGACGCGGGCTACCTCGACCGCGACGGCGGGCGGCTCGAGCTCACGGCGCGCGCCGCGCGCAAGCTGGGCATGCGGGCCCTGACCGACATCTTCAGCCGCCTGCGCCGCGAGGGCTTCGGCGGGCATGCCATCCCGCGCGCCGGTCGCGGTGGCGAGCCGACTGAGGCGACGAAGCGCTACGAGTTCGGCGACCCGTTCGCCGTCGACATCAACCGCACCCTGTTCAACGCGATGGCGCGTGGGGGAGTGGGGACGCCGGTCGTTATCGGTCCCGACGACTTCGAGGTCGCGCGGTCGGAGGAGACGACCGTCTCCAGCACGGTCCTGCTGCTCGACATGAGCCGCTCGATGCTGCTGCGCGGCTGCTCAGCGGCGGCCAAGAAGGTGGCGATGGCGCTCCACACCTTGATCCATACGAAGTACCCGCGCGACCGGCTGTTCGTCGTCGGGTTTGCGTATTACGCGCGCCAGCTGAAGCCGGAGTCCATCCCGACCCTGTCGCCCTATGAGTTCGAGTACGGCACCAACCTGCAGCATGCGCTGATCATCGCGCGCCAGCTGCTGGGCCGATCCAATGGCGGCAACAAGGAGATCGTCGTCATCACCGATGGCGAGCCGACCGCCCATATCGAGGGCGGCCAGGTCGAGTTCGCGTACCCGCCCACCCTGCGCACGGTCCAGTCGACGCTGCGCGAGGTTGGCCGATGCACCCGCGAGGGGATCGTGATCAACACCTTCATGCTCGAGCGGTCACGGTATCTGTCCGAGTTCGTCGACCTGATGTCGCGCATCAACCGCGGGCGGGCGTTCTATGTCGAGCCGGAGCACCTGGGCGAGTACGTCCTCGTCGACTACGTCAACAAGAAGACGAAACGGGTGGCGTAGGGCTTGGCGCATCGCTGAATGCCAATCCAGTTGGCCTTGCGACCGCCCAGACAGTGTTCCTCCGTCAGACGGCCACTCCACTTGGCATTGCGACCGAGGAGCTGTCCCGTTCGCGCGGTTCGGCGGTCACTGCGCCAATTCAGTTGGCATCCGAGCCACGGACCAGCGCAGCGCGAGAGCATGCGGCACGTCAAGGCAAGGTTCCCGACTGCCGAAATGGGATCCCGGGGTGGAGGTCGACGTCGGTCGAGCGCACGCGGCTGATCGAATCGCAGCTTCCTGAGCTGTGCTGAGGTCCTATCCGCATGAATGTCGCTTCGGTGCGCGCATCGTGCCTCACTACACCGAGGGCGGCGCGCCCGTCCGGTCCTGCTCCGGGGGCACCTGGACACCAGGGATGGCGCGGGGTGACCCGCCCCACGGGTCAACGGTTGGCTGAGCCCGAGCTCTGACGCGTTTTACCCGTGCCACGGGTCATATCGCGGGAGAGCCACCGACGCTCGTCCGCTCCTCGGCGCGTTGACCCGCCCGGCGGTTCACATCGCGAGGCTCCAGGTTCAACAGCCGCCGTTTGAGCTCCCGGCGACGCTCCAGCCGGACGAGCCATCGACCGCCGGCGAGTGGCTCAGCGGCCCTCCCGCTCGTTGCCGCGCTTGAAGTTGCCTGTCGCGCGTGCCATGAGCTGTTGGGCGGCAGCGTGGTCGGCAGAACTCGCGCGGGCCGCAAACCGCTCAGCCGCCCGGCCACGCAGGAGCGTGACCGGAGCTCCGTGGTACGCGATGACGATCGCGCCGTCGGCGCGGGTGAGCCAGCTGAACGGCTCGTCGGCGAGTTGTTCGGGATGCGCCACGACAGGAACCATAGCGTCACATGGCACAATCGAGAACGATGAAGATTGGTGTCCAGCTTCCCGAGGTCGAGCGTGTTGTGCGCTGGGTGGAGCTGCGCGAGATGGCGCAGGTCGGCGAGCGCATCGGGCTCGACTCGCTGTGGGTGGGTGACCACCTGCTCTACCGCGGTGGCGGGCGGCCGGCTCGCGGGCCGTGGGAGGCGTGGTCGACGCTGGCCGCACTCGCCGCCGTGACCGTACGGGTCGAGATCGGTCCATTGGTGGCCTCGACCAGCTTCCACGGCCCGGCCATGCTGGCCAAGAAGGCGGCAACCGTCGACGAGATCAGCGGAGGTCGGCTCATTCTCGGGCTCGGCGCGGGCTGGAACGAGTCGGAGTACACGGCGTACGGCTTCTCGTTCGACCACCGCGTTGGCCGCTTCGAGGAGGCGTTCACGATCATCCGCGAGCTCCTCGCCACAGGTCGCAGCGACTTCAAGGGCACGTACTACCAGCTCGACAACTGCGAGCTGCTGCCGCGCGGGCCGCGCCCGGACGGACCGCCCCTCATGGTTGGCTCGATCGGCGAGAGGATGCTCGGCATCACGCTTCCGCACGTCGCCGCCTGGAACGCATGGGGCCCCTGGTTCGGCAACAGCATCGAGGGATACCGCGCCCTCCACGCGAGGATCGACGAGCACTGTCGGGCGGTGGGCCGTGAGCCTGCACAGGTCGAGCGCACGGTGGCGTTGATCGTCGCGTTTCCGGGTGCCCTGGGCCGTGGCTCGGCCGTCAGCGATGGGACCTTCGAACCGATCCTGGGTGACCCGGCGACCCTCGCCCCCACGCTGCGAGCCTTCGCCGACGCCGGCGTGGGCCATGTCCAGCTCGTGCTGGATCCGATCACCGTCGAGAGCATCGCCGCCCTGGAGCCGACGCTCGCCGCGCTCGCCGGCTGATACCATCGGCGACATGGACCCGAGCGCCAACGCCAGCTCAACGACCATCGCGGTTGGCCGTTCGGGCCGCCTCCAGGCGGTCGCGCTCGAGGCCGGCGGCGACCATGCGGTGCTCGTCCGCGAGGCTGGCGGGGACGCTCGCAACCGCGCCCTGCTGACGACCGATAAGCTTGCCACGGGCGAGCGGCTGGTTGTGATGCCGCTCGACGACGAGGTCGAGGTCAGGGTCGATGGTGACGCCCTGGCGATCTGGCTCGGCAGCGGCCTGGTGGGCGACGTGCCGCGCCAGCATCACGCGATGTCGCCGGCCGACGTGCCGCCATGGGCGAGCATCATCGGAGGCGTTCTGCTCGTGGCGGTCCTCGTCTTCGCCGTCATCGGCTCGGCGGTCGTCTTCACCTGGCTGACGAGATTGGTCTCATGAGCGAGACACGACGCCTGGGCCCTCCGCCGATCGGACTGGCCACCAGGCGGATCGACCTCGAGAAGCTCGAGCGGTATCGGTAGCCGATGCGCATCTACATCTCGGTCGACATGGAGGGGCTCGCTGGCGTTGCTCACCCGCACCAGGTGGTATTCGGGGCCAACGGGAACGATCGCACCGATTACGATCGCAGTCGCGCCCTGATGGCGGGGGAGACGAACGCGGCCATCGACGGCGCGTTCGAGCATGGCGCTCACGAGGTGATCGTCAACGACAGCCATTGGCAGATGCGCAACCTGCGCGCCGAGGATCTGCGTGATGGCGCGCGGCTGATCATCGGCGACAAGCCGCTCAGCATGACCCAGGGAATCGGCGGTGAACGGGACGGCGCCTTCGACGCGGCGGTTTTCATCGGCTACCACGCCGGCGCCGGCCACCCGACCGGCGTGATCGCGCACACGTACTCCTCGGTCACCGTGATGGAGATCCGTGCCAACGGGGAGCCGCACAACGAGGCCGGGCTCAACGCGATCCGGCTCGGCCATCACGCCGTGCCGGTCATCCTGGTGGCCGGTGACGACGCGCTCGCGGGCGAGGTCGAGACGCTGTTGCCATGGGCCGAACGGGTGATCGTCAAGCGAGGCCTCGGCTCGAACCTCGCCGATTCCCTCGCGCCGAGCGATGCGCACAGGGCCATCCGCGACGGGATGCAGGAGGCCATGGGCCGCCTGGACGAGATGCGCCTCTACCAGCCGAAGCTCCCGATCGTTGGCGAGATCGACTTCCGGCTGCCGGTGATGGCCGACTACGCCTGCATCCTTCCGGGCACCGAACGGATCGGGCCGCGAACGATCGGCTTCAACGCCGATGACGGTGAGACCTACTACCGCACCTGCCTGGTACTGACCCGGCTGGCCGCCGTTCCGGCCGCCTGAGCGCCTGATAGCTGATTCGCCGATGCAGGAGGAGGAGCGGAGCAGGCTCCGGATGCTGATGGGCCACTTCGCCACCGGCGTAACGGTGGTGGCAGCGCGCCACGGGCCGCTCCTGGCCGGCATGACCGCCAACGCGATCGCGACGATCAGCGTCGACCCGCCGATCCTGATGGCCAGCATCGCCCGTAAGGCGGAGACGCACGGCGCGATCATCGGCAGCCACGCGTTCAGCGTCAGCGTGATGGCCGACGACCAGCAGGCCCTGGCCGAATGCTTCGCGGAACGAACGACGGCGACCAAGCTGACCCGCTTCTGCGATGCCGCCTGGCACGAGGCCGAGACAGGTTCGCCGATCCTGGAGGGCGCGCTGGCCTACTTCGACTGCCGCCTGAGCGAACGGCATGACGGCGGCGACCACACTATATTCCTCGGCGAGATCGTGGCCGCCGGCTACCGCGAGGACACGGCTCCGCTGCTCTGGTACGGGTCGGCCTACCGTCGCCTGGTCGACGCGGAGGCCGGGGCGTGAGCGAGCCCGTCTGGGAGCGTCTGCGCGCGAGCGACGGTCGGTCCCTTGCGGTCGCCCCGATCCGGCGCGAGCGGTCGGAATCGCTGCGCGTCATCGACGGCGACCTTCCCGATCACGATGGCGCGACCGTGTTCGACGCCTGGAGCGAGGGTCATGCCGTCGTGGTCCGCGCCGCATCGGTCCGTGACCATGACGTCACGCCGTGGGAGATCCATGCCGCGCGGCTCATGATCGAGCGCTCGGACGGTCGGCTCGAGGCGTTGTTGGCCGGTTCGGGCGTCGTGGCGGCCGCGGGCGAGCTCGAGCGCCAGGCGTGTGCCTGTCGCGGGATCAGCGTGGATGCCGCCTACCGTGCCATCGGCGCCGGCTGGGAGACCGCCGATGCGGTCAAGCGTGCGACCCGCATCGGTTTCGGACCCTGCCAGGGTCGTCGATGCATCCCGTGGCTCGCCGCTCGCCTGGAGCTGGAGCCGGACGATCCGCTGGCGCAGATCACGCCGCGTCCGCCGCTCGTCCCGGTGCCGATCTCGATCCTCGCCGCGTTCGCCGACGGCGAGGAGGCGGTCTGACCGGGGCCCTCAGGAGGGCGCGGACGCCAACTGGCTCTCGACGGCGGCCACGAAATCGCCGAAATCGAAGGGCTTGCGCACGACGGGAGCCAGCGCCGAGAGTCGATCGGCCTCCTCGTCGTCGATGGCGGTCACGAAGAGCACCGGAATGTCGCGGTACTGCGGCCGCTCGCGGAGCGAGTGGAGGATGGTCGAGCCGAACTCATCGGGCAGCCGCTGGTCGAGGACGAGCAGATCGGGCGAGCTGCCGCCCTCGACGAGGGCGACGTACAGCTCCTCGGCGTTGCCGAACCCGCGCGTCTCGTATTCGAGCTCGCCGAGGACCGCCAGCATCGCGGTGCGGATCAGGGGCTCGTCATCCACGACCCAGACGGATTGTGCCACGACTCTCTCCTCCTCCTTCAGGCCCCGATGGTGGCGAGCGACTCCGTGATCGCCGTGATCGCCGTCTGAACCTCATCATCGGTCGTCACCAGCGGCGGGATGATGCGCACCGCCTGGCCGTACGTCCCGCAGGTGAGGAGCAGCACGTTCCTTGCCATCGCCTCGGCGAGAAGGCCCTTTGCCAGGTCGGGCCGTGGCGTCAGGTCATCACCGTCGGCGAACTCGATGGCCATCATGAGCCCGCGGCCGCGGACCTCGGCCACGTGCGGGTGGGCGGCTGCCGCGCCGCGCAGCGCCGTCAGCATTCGCTCGCCGAGCCGACGAGCGCGCTCGGCCAGGCCCTCGTCGTGAATGACGTCGAGGGTTGTCAGCGCCGCGGCGCATGCCACCGCGTTGCCGCCGTAGGTGCCGCCGTGCGATCCCGGTGTGAGCTGGTCGAGGAGCGCCCGCGGCGCGAGGATCCCCGACAGCGGCAGCCCCGAGGCGATGCCCTTGGCCATGATCACGATGTCGGGGGTCACATCGGTCCATTCGGTGGCGAAGAATCGGCCGGTGCGCGCGTAGCCGGACTGGACCTCGTCGACGGCGAGCAGGATCCCGTGGCGGTCGGCCACCTGGCGCAGGGCTGGCAGGAAGCCGTCGGGCGGCACCACGTAGCCGCCCTCCCCGAGCACCGGCTCGACCACGAACGCAGCCACGTCGTCGGCCGCCACGACCGTGGCAAACAGCTCGTCGATGGCGGCCATGGTGGTTGCCAGAGCGGCATCGGACCCGCCCATGCGCAATGGATAGGGATATGGGGCGAAATGGATCCCGGCCACGAGCGGATCGAAATGGGCGCGGTACTTGACGCTCGAGCTGGTGAGTGACATGGCACCGTGCGTGCGGCCGTGGAAACCGCCGCGGAACGCGATGAACGCCGGCCGGCGCGTCACCACCTTCGCCAGCTTCATGGCCGCTTCGATCGCCTCGGCACCCGAGTTGGACAGGAAGAGTCCGTATTGGACCATCGGCCGCGGATTCGGGAAATGCTCCGGCAGGCGCCGGTGCAGCTCCAGTCCCGGCTGGTGGTACACGATGTTCTGCTGGAGGTGGATGCCGCGCGCCGCCTGCTCGCTGATGGCGGCAACCACCCGCGGGTGGGCGTGGCCGGTATTGGTCACGCCGATGCCACAGGTGTAGTCCAGGTAGCGGGCACCATCGGTCGTCTCGATCCAGGAGCCGGAAGCCCGCTCCACCACGAGATCGGTGTAACGAGCCCAGACCGGCGGCACGCCGGCACGAAGCGCGGACCAGTCGGTCAGAACGTGGGTGGCGTGTTGATCCATAGCAGTCGGGTCTCCCCGCCGGCGTCGTTGCGCCAGCGATGCGGCATCGTGGACGGAAAGCTCAGCGCATCTCCCGCGCGCGTGAGCTGGTAGGTCTCGTCGTCGCCGACCCAGACGGTCAGGGCGCCGGAGAGCAGGTACAGGAACTCCTCGCCCGCATGGGCATAGGCGCCGTCGCTGCTGGCGCCGGCAGCGAGGACGAAGAGCTGTGGCTCGAGCTGGGTCGCCCCGCGGGCGAGCTGCTCGATCCGGACCGATTCGCCGCCGAGCCGAAGCACCAGGCGCTTGCCGACGGGCACCATGCGGTCGCGCGAGGTCGTGTCGGGGCCGGCGAACAGGTCCGCGAGTGTCGTGCCATAGGCGGCCGTCAGGCGCTGGAGGGTGGCCACGCTGGCACCCGAAGCGCCGCGCTCGAGCGCAGAGATGAAGCTGAGCGAAAGGCCCGAGCGCTCGGCGGCCTCCCGCATGCTCAGCCCCTGTCGATCGCGGAGGGCGCGAAGGAGGCGCCCGTCAACACGTCCCTCCTGGTCGTGTGCCGTGGCGACCACGTCGCGCAGCACGCGCCGAATGCCAGGTGCGTTGAGCCGATCGACCTGGCGCATGCGCCGCACGCTGCGCAGGTGCTCGAGGTCGGCATCGCTGTAGAGCCGATACCGTCCGTCGCTTCGCTTCGGGCGGACGAGCCCCTGGCGCTCCCAGAGGCGAAGCGCAGAGGGCGAGACGCCGACGCGCCGGGCCGCCTCGCCGATCGTGTAGGGCTTGACCGTCATCGGTCCCTCCGCGTCGGCGTGGCCACGAGATGGTCCCGCCGCTGGAGAAGCGACCAGCCCACGATCCCGAGGATGGCGATACTGAAGATGATGGTGCCCATCACGTTAACTTCGGGTGGGACGCCGATGCGCGACGCGCCGTACACCCACAGCGGGAAGGTCTGGTCGACGCCGGCGGTGAACTGGGTGATCACGAAGTCGTCGATGCTGAACGCGAAGGCGAGCATCGCCGCGGCCAGGATGCCGGGGAAGATCAGCGGGAAGGTGACTTTCCAGAAGGTGGTCCATTCGTCGGCGCCCAGATCCATCGCCGCCTCTTCGACGCTCCGGTTGAAGCCAGCCAGGCGCGCCCGCACCGTGATCACCACGTAGCTGATGTTGAACATGATGTGGGCGATCGTGATGGTCGTGATGTCCCGCGCCACGCCGGCGGACACGAAGAGCGCCAGCAGCGAGGCGCCGAGCACAACCTCCGGCGTCGCGATCGGCAGGAAGATGAGCAGGTTGATCGGTCCGCGACCGCGGAAGTGGTAGCGGCTGAGCGCCAGGCCAATGAGCGTCCCGAGCACGGTGGCGACGAGCGTCGAGACGACGGCCACGGTGATGCTGTTCAGCAGCGCGTCGTTCATCCGCGGCTGGCTCGAGAAGATGTTCGCGTAATGCTCAAGCGTGAAGCCCTGCCACGTGAAATTGAAGCGGCCGCGCAGATCATTGAAGCCGAAGACGATCATCACGATGATCGGGAGCAGCAGATAGATCACGACCAGCCCGGTGAAGGCCGGCAGAATGGCCGCGGCCGGATCGCGGCGCTGGCGTCGCGTGGCGGGCGGGGTGACGACGAGAGCCGTGTCGGCCGCCATCAGACCGTGAGCTCCTGGCCGCGCAGGATGCGCTGGTAGGCCAGCACGCCACCGATGAGCCCGACCATCAGGATCAGGCTGATCGCCGATGCCTGCGGGTAGTCGTTGTTGGTCAGGTACAGGGTCTGGACGACGTTGCCGATCATCGTCGTCTCGCGCGTCCCGCCCAGCAGCTCGGCGTTGATGTAATCGCCGGCCGCCGGGATGAAGGCCAGCAGCGACCCCGCGAAGACGCCGCTCATCGACAACGGCAGCGTGACGCGCAGGAACGCCTGCGCGCGGCTGGCGTACAGATCAGTGGCCGCCTCGACCAGCTTGTAGTCGATCTTCTCGAGCGCCACGTACAGCGGCAGCACCACGAAGGGCAGGTAGTTATACGTGATCCCGCTGATGACGGCGATCGGCGTTGCCAGCAGCCGGAAGCCGTCGTCCAGGATCCCAATGTCCTTGAGCGTGCCGAGTAGAAATCCCTGGTCGGCCAGGATGAATTTCCAGCTGATGGTGCGGATGATGAAGCTCGTGAAGAAGGGCAGGATCACGAGCAGGAGGAGGACGTTCTTGTAGCGGCCGCCGCGGAACGCGATCGTGTACGCCATCGGATAGCCGATCGCCATCGTCAGGCCGGTGACCACGAGCGCGTAGAGCAGCGACCGCAGGAACTGGTCGTCGTAGCGGCCGATCACCTCGGGGAAGACGCCCAGGTTGAACGTGAATCGGTAGCCGGTGCCGAGTGTGCCCTCCTGGAGCGCCACCGATGCCATCGTCAGCATCGGCAGCACGAAGAAGACGAGCAGCCAGAGCCCGCCGGGCACGAGAAACAGGTACGGGATCAGCCCGCCATGGCGGCGCAGCCAACCGGCCATGATCGCGGTCCCTCGCCGGGCGCTATCCCTGCGTGATCTCCTGGAAGAGCTCGTTCCAGAGCGCCTCTTCCTCCTCGGAGAGGACCTTGTAGCTGTGCAGGTTGCCGAGCATCTCCTCGCTCGGGAAGACGAGCTCCGATTCCGCCACGCTGGTCAGGTAGTCGGCCGTCTCCTGGTCGTCGGCGTCGACGGCCTCCTGCGCGTGGGTGCGGATGATCTCCTGCGCCGCCGGCACCGGGCAGATGTAGTTCACCCACTCGGTGATCTGGGCGGCGATCTCCGGCTGGTACACGAAGTCCATGAAGGCCAGCGCGTCGTTCGGATGCTGTGCAAGCTTCGGAATCGTCATGTTGTCGATCCACAGGATGCCGCCCGCCTCCGGGACCACGAACTGCAGGTCGGGATTGTCGAACTGGAGCTGGAAGACGTCGCCTGACCAGGCCATGGTCACCGCCAGGCTGCCGTCGGCCAGCGCCTGCGCGTACTCGTTGCCGTAGTAGCCGCGCACCAGCGGCGCCTGATCGCGAAGGATGTCGGCGGCGGCTCGCACATCGTCCTCGGTCGCGTCCTTCGGCTGCACGCCGTTGTGGAGGAGGGCCAGGCTGAGCGAGTCGCGCACCTCGCTGAACATCCCGATCTGGCCCTCGAAGGCAGGATCGAGGAGGTCGGCGAAGCCGGTGATCTCACGCCCGGTGAGCTCCGGGTTGTAGGCGATGCCGGTGATGCCCGACTGCCACGGCACGCTGTGGCGGTTGTCGGCGTCGTAGCTGGGGTTCTTGTACTTGTCGCTCGCGTTGGCGACGAAGTTGGGAACGCTGGCGGCGACGTCGAAGGCCTCCAGATAGCCGAGCCCGATCATCTTGCCGACCATCCAGTCGGTTGGAACGATCATGTCCCAGGCCGTGTCCTGCCCGGCGGAGAGCGCCGGCTGGATGGTGCCGAAGAATTCCTGATTGTCCTGGATCGCCTCCTGGTAGTCGACCTCGATCCCGCTCGCCTCCGTGAACTGCTGGAGCGTCGGCGACTCGCCGGTCTCGTCGTCCACGTCGATGTAGAGCGGCCAGTTGGCGAAGACGAGCGTCCCGGCCGGCTCGCCTCCTCCGACCAGGGCCGCACCGGACGGCGACGCCGAACCGCTGGCGCCCGGACCGATCCCGCAGGCCGCGAGGATCGATTGCAGCGTCAGTGCGCTGCCGGCCACGACGGCACCCTTGCCGGCGCGGCGCAGAAAGACGCGTCGTGAGTAGCGGCCCCCGCTGAATGCGCGGGCGATCGCCCGCTCGATCTGGCTGTCCCTGCTCTGGTCACGCATCGGTCTCTGCCTCAACCTCCTGAGTGCTGTCCCCATCGGCGGTCGATCCGGCAGCCGGACCGATCACGAACGTGTGCTGCGGCTTCCATGCGAGGCGCACGCGCTGGCCATCGGCCAGCACCTCGCTCGCGCCGCTCGTCTCCAGGTTCTGTGCGTACACGGTCAGCTTGTGGCCGTCCGCCGTCTGCACCAGGTACTGGGTGCTGACGCCAATGTACGAAGCGTCAAGGACTGTGCCCTCGACGGCGTTCGTGTCGCTCTCCACGGGGGTCACCTCGCCCTCGGCGAGGGGCTGCACACGCAGCTTCTCGGGCCGTACCCCGATCCGCACCTGGTCGGTGCCATTCACCATCGAGCCCGGCGCGCGAAGCACGGTGCCGTCGGGGAGCCGCAGCTCGGCCAATGCGCCGCTGCGGCCGACGACCTCCGCGTCGAGCAGGTTGCTCACGCCAAGGAAGCCGGCCACGAACTCGGTGCGCGGAGTCTCGTACAGGTCGGACGGCGCACCGAGCTGCTCGATGCGGCCGTGGCGCATGACGGCGATCCGGTCGGACATCGTCATCGCCTCCTCCTGATCGTGGGTCACGAAGATGAAGGTGATGCCGATCTCGGTCTGGATCCGCTTGAGCTCCAGCTGCATCTGCTTCCGCAGCTTCAGGTCGAGCGCTCCGAGCGGCTCGTCCAGCAGAAGCACCTGCGGGTTGTTGACCAGGGCCCGCGCCAGCGCGACGCGCTGCTGCTGCCCGCCCGACAGCTGGTTCGGACGCCGCTTCTCGTAGCCCGGCAGGTCGACGAGGTCCAGCATGAACTTCACCTGCCCGCGGATCTCCCCGTCGGTCACCTTTCGCCGGCGCAGGCCGAAGGCGATGTTCTCGTACACGTTGAGGTGCGGGAAGAGGGCGTAGTTCTGGAAGACGGTGTTGACGTTCCGCTTGAACGGCGGGAGATCGGTGACGTCATTGCCCCCCAGCGAGATCGAGCCTTCCGTCGTGGCCTCGAAGCCGCCGATCATGCGCAGCGTGGTCGTCTTGCCACAGCCGGACGGGCCCAGTAATGCAAAGAACTCTCCCGGCTCGACGGTCAGCGACAGGTCGTCGACGGCGGTGAAGTCACCGAACCGCTTCGTGACGCGATCGAGGCGGACGTCAGACTCGGATACGTTCGGCACTCGCAAACCTTGTCGCGTTGCAGTAAGGGAGCGGAGTATAGGTTTCGGCGCGTCCCCCGTGTCAAGCAAGCGAACGCCGGGACGCCCTACGGCCGCTGCAACTCCATGAGGCCTCCGGGCGTCATAGCGACACTCAGCTCAACTCCTGTGGGGGGTACCGAGACCCATGGCGAAGCTCAATCATCAGAAGCGGCATCGACCCCGCCCCGTCACCACGCGCCGCCGGCGCGCCACCCTGCAGCGGGCCGAGGAGCAGCGCAGCCGACGCGAAGTCGAGCGGTGGCGCCGCAGCGCCTGACCCGGCGCGCATCTCACCAGTGGCGAACGACCCGACCGGAATCATTCGGTCGGGTCGTTCGCTTGTACACTCGCCGCAGCCTCGAGCCCGCCGAATCCGCAACGGAGCGCACGATCGGAATGGACTTCGCCCTCTCCCCACAGCACGAGGAGATTCGGCGCACCGTGCGCGATTTCGCGGACAAGCGGATCTCGCCGGTCGCTGACGAGCTCGAGCGCAGGGGCGAGTTTCCGACGGAGATCATTCGTGAGGCCGCCTCGCTGGGCCTCCTCGGCGTCCCGTATCCCGAGGAGATCGGCGGCACCGGCCTCGACAGCCTGGCCTACGCCATCACCGTCGAAGAGCTGTCGCGGGTCTCGGGCAGCGTCGGGATCATCGTCAGCGCCCACACCAGCCTCGGCTGCAACCCGATCTGGCTGGCCGGCACCGACGAGCAGAAGGAACGCTACCTGCGTCCGATGGCGTCGGGCGCGGTGATCGGTGCCTACGGCCTCACTGAGCCGGGGGCGGGGTCAGACTCGCGCGGGACCCGCACGCGCGCCCACCGCGACGGCGACGACTGGGTCCTCAACGGCGGCAAGCGCTTCATCACGAATGCCGGCGTGGCGGGCACCTACATCGTGACGGCGGTGACCGACAAGGAAGAGGCGAGCGGCAAGATCAGCGCCTTCATCGTGGAAGCCGATGCGCCCGGCTTCAGCATCGGACGCATGGAGGAGAAGATGGGCCTCCACGCCAGCAACACTGGCGAGCTCATCTTCGAGGACTGCCGCGTGCCGGCGGCGAACCTGCTCGGCGCGGAGGGCGAGGGCGACAAGCTCTTCCTGAAGACGCTCGACGGCGGCCGCATCGGCATCGGCGCCATGGCGCTCGGGCTGGCGCAGGCGGCCTATGAAGCCGCATCGGCCTATGCGAAGGAGCGCAAGCAGTTCGGCCGTGCCATCGGCTCCTTCCAGGGGGTGGCCTTCAAGATCGCCGACATGGCGACCGAGATCGACGCCGCCCGCCTGATGGTCTACCGCGCCGCCTGGCTCAAGGACTGCCACAAGCCGTACTCGACCGAGTCGGCGATGGCGAAGCTCTTCGCGTCCGAGGTCGCGTTTCGCGCCACGAACGCCGCCGTCCAGGTGCACGGCGGCTACGGCTATATCACCGAGTACCGCGTCGAGCGCTACCTGCGCGACGCCAAGCTGACCGAGATCGGTGAGGGCACCAGCGAGATCCAGCGCATGGTGATCGCCCGCAACCTCCTCGGCCTGCGCGCGATGTGAGGTATCCTCCGATGCCACGCAGAGGTTCCCCGACATGAGCAACCGAATCGACGAGCTGGACGCCATTGTCCGCCAGTTCGACCTCAATGAGCATCCCTTCTATACCGAGTGGCGCTCCGGCACATTGCCGATCGAGCGCCTGGCCGAGTACGCCGACGAATGGGCGCCCTTCATCTCGGTGGTCGACCAGGGTTGGGATCGACTGGGATACGCCGCATACGCCGCCGAGGAGCGCGAGCACGACGCGCTGTGGGGCTCCTTCCGGGCCGCGCTCGGCGCCTCCGGCGAGATGCGCCGTCCGCAGTCGAAGACGCTGCTGGCCGTCGGAGAGCAGGCGTTCGCATCGGTCCCGGAGTCGCTGGGCGCCCTGTACAGCTTCGAGGTCCAGCAGCCCACGACGGCATCCTCCAAGCTGGCCGGCCTGCGGGAGCATTACGCCGGAACGGTCGACGCCGATGCCCAGCAGTACTTCGTGGAGCACGCGGTCGAGACCGATGAGCCCGCCACGCTGGCGGGGCTGATCGAGGGGCTCTCCGACGGCGAGTTTGCGCGGGCCAAGACGGCATGCGCCATCTTCAGTGCCGCCGCCTGGGGCGCGCTGGACGGGGTCTACTACACCGATTAGCCGCGGCGGTTGCTGAACTCGACGGACCAGCGCCAGGCCGAGCCGTCGGGGGCGTTCCACCACGCGGTCAGGACGCCCGCCTCGCCGCCGGGCAAGATGACGATGGCGCCGAGGTCGGCATCAGTCGGCCAGCGATCTTCGCGCCGAACCGCGTCGCCGTCGAGCGACAGGCGCGTCATCGGCAGGTAGGGGCCGGAGCGTGGGAGCCCTTCGCCGCGGGCGATGACCCGGTCATCGCCTTGGCGCACCGTGACGGCCACCTCGCGCGGCAGAGCGTGGGCCCAGACCACGGCGGCCGGGTCGATCCGCGCGCGTGCGATCGGGATGCCGGTCGCTCCGGCACCCGGGTACCAGAGCTCCCACGTGTGGACGTGACTCATGGCCATTCATCTGCCCTCCGTGTCGGTCTCAGGGCGCATGGTAGGCGTCGCCGGCCTCCGGGTACGTCCGTCGGCAGCCCTCGCTTACCGCGACCTTCCGTGGGAGCACGGTTGGCGCGTCGTGGTGCTCATCGGCCTGAGGCCCTTATTCAGCACTTTCCGGTTCGGTCGGCGTGAGGGCCCGCCTGCGGCGGGCCCTCACGAGCTGTTGGCCGAGTCTGGGTCAGGCGCGCCGGCGCCTCCAGGCCATCAGGCCAACGCACCCGATCGCCAGTACAAGCGTGAGCGCGAGGAGACCGGTCCCGCTCGCGGCACCGGTGGCGACCTCTGAGGACGTGTTGGGCAACAACGCTGGCGCAGGCGTTGCGGCTGGCGCAGGCGTTGCGGCTGGCGCAGGCGTTGCGGTTGGCGCCGGAGTTGCGGTTGGCGCGGGCGTCGCCGTGCAGGCCGGAGCCGGCTGGTCGATTCGAGCCGCCCCGGCGACGGGAAGGTTCGTATAGGTCGCGAAGGCGAGGGTGGTCGTCGTGGACGATGCCTCGTGTGTCGTCCCCGAATCAAGCAGGGTTGTGCCTGCCGGATACGCGGTCTTGGTGCAGTCCGAGTGCTGGAAATTGAGGGTGCCGCTTTCGATGCTGACCGTCACAGGACCATGGTGGCTGTGCCAGCCGGTCGTTGAGCCCGGCGCCCACGTGAGCTGCTGGATGAATAGATCGGTGTTCGCCGCTCCCGTGATGTTCAGGGCCGAGGTAAGGCGAGTTCTCGTATGCGTTACGGGCGTGATGCCGGATGCGCCCACGTCCTGCGGGACCACCCCGGCGAAGCTGGTGCACTGCGCCGCGGATGGGATGGTCTGAGCCCCACCGACGGGCACGTCGTAGTACGTGACGACGAGGACGAGCGGAACCGTAGTGTCGTTGTTGCGCGCGAGGTCGAAGATGCTGCCACCGGGAACCACGAGCGCCTGTCCGGCAGTGTACGTCTCCAGGGCGCAGTCCGTGCTGTCCCAGAACGACATCGTCCCGGACTTTACGATCACCACGACCGACCCCGGGTGCGTGTGCCAGCCCGTGGTGGCACCCGGCGCAAACGTCAGAGTCTGAGTCATGATGTCGCGGTTGGCCGTGTGCGTGATGGTGTACGCCGCCGCCGAGGTCCCTCGCGCGAGATCCAGCGGGGTGATACCCGAGCTTGGTGTCGCAAGCACCGTAGCTGCCGTGAGCAGCAGCGCCGCTGCTGCGCCCAGAATCGAGAGTCGCTTCACTGTGAAATTCTCCTTACCTGCGTTTCCCGGGTCGCTGATGGCGGCAGCGATGCTCATTGTGCTCCTGCCATGCAAGCGCCATCTCGGTCAGGCTCGCCTCATTTTACACTCCGCCCACGCGCAAACTCCACGAATGCATCCAGGGACGATGGATCGGCCAGGGAGCCGCGTGCCGCAGCCACCTCCGGCGGCGTCCCGGTCAGGATGCGTTTCACCGGCACCTCCAGCTTCTTGCCCGACAGCGTGCGCGGGATGGCCGGCACCGCGATGATCTCGTCGGGCACGTGCCGTGGGGAGAGCGAGGTTCGCAGCTCCCGCCCCACCCGGTCGCGCAGCGCATCGGTCAATAAGGCGCCGTCGCGCAGTGCAACGAACAGCAGCAGCCGGTCGCCGGTGTCGAGGTGGATGACCAATGAGTCGGCCACTTCGGGCAGAGACTCCACCACCGCGTAGAACTCGGCCGTCCCGATGCGCACGCCGTCCCGGTTGAGCGTGGCGTCGGAGCGGCCGCTGATCACGCACGAGCCGCGATCGGTGAAGGTGATCCAGTCCCCGTGCTGCCACACGCCGGGCCACTCAGAGAAATAGGCCGATCGATAGCGCTCGCCAGAAGGATCGTTCCAGAAGGAGACCGGCATCGACGGCATCGGCTTCGTGATCACCAGCTCCCCCTGTTCGCCCACGAGCGGCTCCCCTGAAACAGAGAAGGCCTCGACCGCGCAGCCCAGGTGGCGGCACGACAGCTCGCCCTCCCACACCGGCACCAGCGGCGAGGCGCCGACGAAGGCGGTGCACACATCGGTCCCGCCGGAGACCGACTGGAGATGGACCGATGCGCTGATCGCCTCGTACACGTAGCGAAATCCCTCGCCCGGCAGCGGCGCCCCCGTCGAGCCCAGGCCGCGCAGGTGCGACAGGTCCGCCAGCTCCCCCGGCCGCAGGCCCTCCTTGCGACAGGCCATGAGATACGGCGCCGAGGTCCCGAAATAGGTCAGCTCCTCCTCGTCAGCCAGACGCCATAGGGCCGACAGATCGGGATGGGCCGGCGAGCCCTCGTACAGCACGATGGTGGCGTCCACGGCCAGCCCGGAGACCAGGTAGTTCCACATCATCCAGCCGGTGGTGCTGAACCAGAAGAACCGATCCGCCGGGCCAAGGTCGTGGTGCAGCGCATGGATCTTCAGGTGTTCGAGCAGGATGCCGCCGTGCCCGTGGACGATCGGCTTCGGCAGCCCGGTCGTGCCGGAGCTGTAGAGCACGAAGAGCGGATGGTCGAACGGAACTTCCTCGAACGAAAGGTCGCCGGGCACGGCGCGCAGCTTCTCCCACGGGAAGGCTTCGGGTATGCGCCCTCCCGAGTGCAGGTAGGGCACTTCGACCGTGATCACGCCCGGAAGGGCGGCGCGGATGGCGGCCACCTCATCGGTCCGGTCCACCTCGCGGTCGCCATACCGGTAGCCGTCGATGGTGAGCAGCACCTTCGGCTCAATCTGACTCCAGCGGTCGACCACGGAGCGCGTTCCGAACTCGGGCGCGCAACTGGACCAGATGGCCCCCAGCGACGCGGTCGCCAGCATGGCGACCACAGCCTCCGGCACGTTGGGCAGGTAGGCCGCCACGCGGTCGCCCCGGCCGACGCCCAGCCGCGCGAGTCCCTTGCGCACCCGCGCCACCTCGTCGCGCAACTCCGCGACGGTCAGGGTGATCCGATCTCGGGTCTGCGAGCGAGCGATGAGGACCATGTCGTCCTCCGCACGGCCCGCGAAGCGAAGGCAGCGCTCGGCCCAGTTGAGGCGAGCATTTGGGAACCAGCGCGCCCCGGGCATCGTCGCCTGCGCCAATGCCGGCCGCGCATGGCTCGGGGGACCGACCTCGAAATGCTCCCAGACGGATGACCAGAATCCGTCGAGATCATCGGTCGACCAGCGCAGCAGGGCGTCGTAGTCATCAAAGCGCAGGCCGCGCTCACGCTCGAGCCAGGCGAGATACGCGCCGATGCGGGTCCGTTCTCGCACGTCTGCCGGCGGCGTCCACAGGACGGTCGGTTGGGGCATGTCATCGATGATGCCAGAACAGCGGGGTATGCTCGGGCGGATGCTCGCCGTCCTCGTCGCCAGCGGTGCCGCTCAGCCGCCACGGCGTCGGCGCGCGAGGCGCTCGGCGAGGGTCTCGCCAGCAGGCGCCACCGGCTCCTCGGGCGCCGTGGCCGCTGGTTCGGGCACCACAGAACGTGGCGGCGCAGGTCGTGGGGCCGCGTCCGAAGGTTGTTCGACCGCCTGGGGAGGAGGTGCTGCCGCCACGCTGCGATCCGTACGCCGCTGGCTGCGCGCTCTGGCGGCACGGAGCTCGGAGAGTCCGGGAACCATCTCCGGCTCCGCTCGCCCCAGCCCGACCCGGCGCGCGGCCCAGGCCCGCGCCCGACGCAGATCGGACCCTGAGAGCGCCACGCGCCGGACGCCCACGTCCAGGGGGACCAATAGGATCGCGGTGAGGAGCAGCCACGGCCAGATCGGTGTCGGGAAGGCGCTGGCGCTGATGTCGTGGCGCCACACGTCGGCTCCCGAATTCTCGCCCGCCAGGGGCAGCTCCCGTCCGCCACCGGCGGCGGCGTACGAGGCGAGAGCATCGGCGTCGACGCCCAGCCTTCGGTACTCCTCGGCGGCGGGCGAGACGATGCCGAGCGTGCGGCTCGCCGCATCGGTCCCTTCTTCACCCTCGAAGGTCTGGGCCACCCGCACGAGGTAGGCGCCGGGGTCCTCGGCGCGGACGGTGCCCGCGTACCGACCGGGGCCGACCTGCTCAAGCACGGTCTGCGTCGGCTCCAGGTCCGGCGACACGAGGCGCAGGATGCTGCGGTAGAAGTTGCGGGGGCCACCCTCGTCGTCGAACGAGGTGACCTCCACGTTGAGCTCGCCGCGGTCGGCGGGGGAGAAGCTGACCTCGATTCCTTCCGCATCCCGCGGTGGCAGAGTCCATGCCACGAGCTGCGCGGTGAGTGTCCCGAACTCTGGGGTGCCGATCCAGGACGTGGCCCATTGCTGGCGTGTGTCCGAGGTCCACGCCACGGCACGTCCCAACCCGTACTGCCACTGCGCCAGCAGCGGATCCTCGCGCCCGGTCAGGAGCGCAACGGTGGCTGAGCCCTTGGCCGTCGTGGCGTTGTATCCCATGAGCTGCGGCAGCCGCCCGGCATCCAGCCCGTCGAGGATCTCGGACGGCGCCGACGGGATGGGCTGGAAAGTCTCCTCCACGATCTGCTCGCCGGCGGTGCGGATCGTCTCGCGCAGGAAGATGTCGGGAATGGTCGTGGCATCGGCGGCGTCGTAATAGCGGCCGCCCGCCTCTTCCGCCAGGCGCTCGAGCAGGCCGGCCGAGCCGCCGCCAGTGCCGATGGTCGACAGGGTGATGCCGGCGGCCTGCATGTCATCGAGCAGTTCGTCGTAGGCGCCGTGCGTCGACCAGCCGTCGGTGATGAGGACGATGTGGCGCAGGGTGGCCGGGTTGTTGATGAGGTCGTCGTAGGCTGCTTTCAGCCCGGCGTAGATGTTCGTGTTGCCGTCCGCCGCAAAGCCCAGGCCGTTGCCCAGGGCACCGAAGTCGATGGGTGCCGTGCGCACCGCCCAGTGCGCGTTCTGGTCGAAGGTCACCACGCCGAGCTGGTCGGTCGGGGCCAATGCCTCGGCGGCGCGCAGGATGGCCTCCTTGGCGATATCGACCTTCTCGAAGCCGCGGGTGCCGGACGGATTCGCGTTGTCGCGCGAGTCACCGGTGCAGTGGCAGTCGGCCATGCTGCCCGACTTGTCGACCACCGCCACCATCGCCACGTCGGGCGAGCGCTCACGGTCGCGGACGGTCATGTACACCGGCAGCGCCTCTTCCAGCGGCGTGTCGAGGTAGCCGCCGGCACCGTAGCTGCTGCGCCCGCCGATCATGACCAGCCCCTTGCCCAGGTCGCGCACGTAGACC
>Ga0136633_1000886_pt1 | contig 22326 bp, 14 predicted proteins | sample AntDrymeUQ832206_2_FD_105494 | JGI IMG/M metagenome (GOLD analysis project Ga0136633, IMG submission 105494) | Polar desert sand microbial communities from Dry Valleys, Antarctica - metaG UQ83 (22.06) | ecosystem: Environmental > Terrestrial > Soil > Desert | place: Antarctica: Dry Valley...
TACGGGGAGTTGGGTCAGCCGAGCTGCTGGAAGGCCACGTCGTCGAACGCGACCTGCGTGCCCGTGTGCGTGTAGTACGTGTGGCCGAGCATCAACTCGGCACCGACCGCGCCGGCCGGGGCCTTGAGGTCTGCCGTGACCAGCTTGAAGCCGAGGATGCGCTTCGCGCTCTTGACCAGCTTGCCTCCCTCGCTGATGGCCAGCACCTTGCCGGACGCGTCCAGCCAGCGGACCTGGGTGGCGGCTCCCTCACCGGGAGTGCCCGAGGCCGGGTTGATGCTCGGCATCGCGGCGTACGCCGAGAAGCGGTAGGTCTTGCCGGCCTTGACGGCGACGCCCTTGTCCGTGGTCCAGAACGGCCTGATCGAGTAGGTCTTGCTGGTTCCCTGGTCGACCTGATCAGTGACCGGGAACGCTGGGTTGGCGTTGCATTTGTCCGCACCGCTGCTGCCGTCGCACAGTTGCTTTCCGCCGCCGAGCGCGCCGCTGATAAGGACCATCTTTTTGCCGGTCCGACCCCCGTTGGTCCTGTAGTCGAACAAGGTCGTCAAGCCCTCGAAGGCCCAGCCGACCGGCGGCACCGGGTTGTAGTTGCCGTCGATGGTGGTCGCCTCGAAGGCCTCCTCGAAGGAGGCATTGGGCGCGAGATTCGGGCCGAGCTTGGGCGCGGCGAGCGCGGAGCCCGCGCCGAGCACACTCGCGGTCACGGCCACGGCGAGCAGTGGACGCAGCAGGCGGGGCGCGATCACGGGGTGCTCCTTCGTCGGTGTCATGCCGTGCAACGACCGACGGGGCGGATCGTCACGTGTCCAGGGTTCGCCGTTGCTACCGCGTTTCCTGCTTGATCCGGGCGGTCCACGGGCCAGCACGCAGCAGTCCGGTCGTTCTGCCCAGGTATGTCCGGACGGAACGGCGCCGCATCGGGGGTCGCGGCCGTACGATCCGAAACCGGACGGCAGCGCTCCTCGCGGTCGGGCGATTGCCATAGTGATCCACATACCCAGGGGGCAAGGCATGGCAGCGACGCAGGCCGCTGCCGCTCCCCCGCGTACCCCCGCCATCGTCCTCGGCAGCATCGTCGCCGCGCTGGCCGTGCTCGTGGCTGCCGTCGCACTCACCGCGCGTCAGACCGCCCCGCCCGCCATCGCAGAATTCGCTCCTCAGGCCGTGCAGCAGATCAAGCAGACGCTCGACGAGCAAGCCGCCGACGCCACGCCCAGTGGGGCCGGGCCGGGGCAGGACGAGACCCAGCCGAGCCCCACCCCGTCAGCCACGACGGCGTCAGCCAGAGCAAGCACCGCCGCAGCAGCCTCGGCGGCGGCCATCGTCGTACCCCGCGTCCGCCAGTGCGTCGGCAACCCGCCTCGGCAGACGGAGGACCCGCAGTCCCCTCCCTGCGTCCCCTACTACGACCCCAAGCTCAACAACGGCGGCGCGACCGCGCCCGGCGTGACGAAGGACCAGATCACCATCGCCCTGCCGGAGCAGTTCTTCGAGAACAAGACCGTCCCGTTGCAGTTGTTCGACTTCTTCAACAAGCGTTACGAGTTCTACGGACGGCGGCTCGTCATGCGCAAGTTCTCGCCGTCCGGTTGCGGCGACGCCGGCACACCGAAGCCGGCCGAGCAGCGCGCCGACGCCATCGCCGTGCAGGAGGAGCTGCAGGCGTTTGCCTCTCTCGCCTACTGCAACGCCAACGGCGCGGACCGCGCCTACTACGACGCGCTCGCCGACCGCAAGGTGATCTCGGTCCCGGACGGCAATCTCATCACCGGTACCGAGTCGGCGTACGCGCGCAAGGCGCCGTACCAGTACAACGTCCAGGCCGGTGTCAACGTGATCATGGCCAACACCGCGCAGTTCGTCTGCGCCAAGCTGGCCGGGCGCAAGCCGATCTATGCGGGGGCATCTCAGCGCGACCCAGCCAGCCGGAAGTTCGGCGTCATCTCGACCCGCGCGACGGACGGAAGCACGCCCGACCTGCAACCTCTTCGGGACGGTCTGAAGCGCTGCGGGGTGACCCTCACCGAGGTGCAGGAAGAGGCGACCGCCGATCCGTCGCGCAACGGCGTCAACGCGATGGTCACCATGCGGGACAAGGGCGTGACGTCGGTGCTCTGCTTCTGCGGTGCCGGAGACACCCGCGGTAAGTACATGCCGGCCGCATCGGGCCAGGGCTACCAGCCCGAGTGGGTCCTGACGTCGTACGGCGGCAACGACCTCGACAACAGCTTCTCCGGCGGCAATGCACCGCCGGACCAGACCGGCCACGTCATCGGCATCACGACGCGCAACAAGCTGCTGCCCAAGCAGGACATGCCCTGGTACTGGGCGGTGCGTGAGGCCGAGCCCACGTCCGACCCGCAGGGCAACACCTACTACGCCTCCAACTCGCGCTACTACCAGCTGCTGCTGCTCGCCTCCGGGATCCAGCTGGCCGGTCCCAACCTCACCGCCGCGACGTTCGAGAAGGCGCTGCACGCAGCTCGCTTCCCCAACCCCGGTGCCGCCGGGCCGCCGTACTACCAAGCCCGGGTCGGGTTCGAAGGCCGCCGGCACGTGATGAGCGTCGACGCCGCGATGTACTGGTACGACCCCAACCGCGCCGGCACCATCGACCCCACCGTGCCCGGCGCGATCTGCTACGCCGAGCGGGGCCGCCGCTCCACCCTCGGTCAGTGGGTCCGCTCCGACCCGACCTTCTACTCCGGGCCCTGCCTGTGAAGGACCTGCTCGTACGCCGCGCCGAGGTGCTGGTCCTGCTCGCCGTGCTGCCCGTCGTCCTGCTACTGCCCGGCGGGACTCCGCTTGGCGTGATCGGGCTGGGCGTGGTGTCGGCTGCTGGCCTGGCCATGCAGGCCGCTGGCATCGTGCTGGTGTTCCGCAGCAACCGGTTCATCAACTTCGCGCAGCTGCAGATCGGTGCGGTCGCCGCCACCCTGTTCGCCCTGCTGGTCAACGCGCAGCCCGTGCTGCGTGGCGTCAGCAGCCTGTGCCCGCCCTGCCTCGACAGCCCAGGCTCCACCTTGCTGGAGGTCAACTACTGGGGCTCGCTGGTCGTCAGCCTTGGCTTCGCTGTCGGCCTCAGCTGGCTGATCTACATCGTGGTCGTCCGCAAGCTCGAGCGGGCACCGCGGCTGGTGCTCACCGTCGCGTCCATCTTTCTGATCACCTTGCTGGCCGGCGTGCAGAAGGCACTCGTCAGCCTGCTGACGACGCGGGACCAGGTCGCCTTCGGCGGTGTCACCAGAGCCGTCCCGCCTCCGCTGCGCATCGAGGCCGAGCTCGATCCGGCGCGCTTCGTCGCGTCGGACTTCCTCACCGTCACCATCGCCGTCCTGGCCCTGGGTGCGGTCGCGCTCTACCTGGCCCGGAGCCGGACTGGCACGGCCATCCGCGCGACTGCGGAGAATGCGAGCCGGGCGCAGACGCTCGGCGTCGACGTCGTGAAGGTCAACGGCAAGGTCTGGATGCTGGTCGGTGCGCTGTCCGGGGCCGCAGCGCTGTTGTCGGCGATGGCTGCGCCGGCGGGCGACGGGACCGCGCCGGCCAGCGCCACGAGCTTGGTGCGCATCCTCGTGGTCGTCGTGCTGGCCAGATTCACCAGCCTGCCCATGGCCGGGCTGGCCGCGCTTGCCTTTGGCGTGCTCAGCCAGGCCGTGCAGTTCTCGGCCGGCAGCACCACGGTCCTGGACGGCAGCCTGGTCGTTGTCATCAGCGGGCTGCTCTTGCTGCAGCGCCGTACGTCAAGCCGCAGCGACCGCGACACGAGCAGTGCGTATCTGGCCGGTCGGCAGGCCCGGCCGGTGCCGACCGAGCTGCGCGATGTCGCCAGCGTCCGCACCCTGCGCCGGGGACTCAGCAGCGCCCTCGCGGTGGTGCTGCTGGCCGCGCCGTTCCTGCTCTCGCCCAGTCAGACCAGCACCCTCGCAACAATCGTCATCTACGCCGTGGTCGGGATGTCGCTGCTCGTCCTGACCGGCTGGGCGGGGCAGGTGAGTCTCGGTCAGTTCGGCTTTGCCGCCGTCGGGGGGTACGTCGCAGCCGTCAGCGGGCTGCCCTTCCTGCTTGCCCTTCCGCTCGGCGCACTTGCCGGCGCCGCCGTCGCCGTACTCGTCGGCCTTCCCGCCCTGCGATTGTCCGGGTTGACCTTGGCGGTGAGCACCCTGGCCTTCGCGGCGTCCGTGCTCGCCGTCCTGCTCAACCCTGACCAGCTCGGCCGCTACCTGCCCGACACCTTGAAGCGGCCGCAGCTACTGGGCATCGACCTGGACAGCCAGCGGGCCTTCTACTACGTGACGCTGCTGCTGCTGTTGCTCAGCGTCGGGGCGGTGGCCGGCCTGCGGCGGAGCCGGACGGCCCGGGTGCTGATCGCAGCGCGCGACAACGAGCCGGCGGCGCAGTCCTTTGGCATCGGGTTGCTCCGGGCCAAGCTGTCGGCCTTCGCTCTCTCGGGTTTCCTGGCTGCACTGGCCGGTGGCTTGTTCGCTTACCAGCAGGGCAACGTCTCCGCCGACGCCTTCTCGGTCGAGACCAGCCTGCTGATTTTCACGTTCACCATCATCGGCGGGCTGGGCTCGCTGGCCGGCCCGCTGGTCGGCTTCGCCGCCTTGGCGGTGCTCAGCCTGTCGACCACCGATCCCGCCATCATCTCGTTCGTCAACGGCCTGGGCGGGATCGCGTTGCTGCTGCTCGCCCCCGGTGGACTGGCTCAGGTCGGCTACGACGTGCGGGACGGCCTGCTGCGCCGCATCGCCCGCCGGGCCGGCATCGACGCTCCGTCGCTGTCGCTGGAGACAACCGTGGACGGGGTCGCGCCCATCTCGCCGAAGACCGGGCCAGGCGGCTCGACAGTGTTCGTGCCCGCCCGCTACTCGCTCGACAACCAGTGGGCCACGACCGCCGGTGCCCGAGCCGCCGTGGACGCACCCCGTGGCTGAGCCGACCGGCCTGCGGCTGCTCGTTCCCACCGAGCGACAACACGACGTCGGCGACGAAGGCGACTACCGGCTCGCCGTACTCACCGACAGCGAGGCGACGGCAAGGCCACCGAAAGCACCACTGCTGAAGACCCTCGTGCACGACCTCGACCCGCGCTCCCTCGAAGGTCCCAAGCTGGTCCTGCTGGTGCTCTGCCTGACGTCGCTGTTCGCCCGCATCGACGATGCGGCGCTCGGCGTCCTGCTGCCGCAGATCCGCGCTGAGTTCGGCATCAGCCTGACGTTCCTCGGCGGCCTGTCGGCGGTCGTCGGAATCCTCTACACGCTCATGGCCATACCGATGGGCTATCTCGCTGACCGGGTGAAGCGGGTCTGGATGGTGCGCATCGGCACCCTCGCCACCGCCGCGACCGTGACCGCGCAGGGAACGGTCGGCAGCGTCGGCGCCCTCGCCGGGACCCGCCTCGCGACAGGCCTGGCCACCGGGATCTCCCCTCCGGCCAGCTTCCCGCTGATGAGTGACTGGTTCCCGCCCGGCAGCCGGGCCCGCGTCTTCGGCATCTACTTCGCCGCCACCCAGCTCGGCCTCATCGTGGGGCCTGTCACGGCGGGCATCCTCGGCGATGCCTATGGCTGGCGGGCCACGCTGATCACGCTCGGCGGGTTGGCCACCGTGGTCGCACTGCTGACGTTCCTGCTGCGCGAGCCGGTGCGCGGGGCGTTCGACCGGCCGGACGCGGCCGTGGTCCCATCGCCTGCACCACCGAGCTTCCTCGAGTCCTACCGCGCTGCGGCCAGCGTGCGCACGCTGCGCCGGCTCTGGTACGCCACGCCACTGCTGAACTCGCGAGCGATTCTGACCTTCCTGGTGATCCCGATCTTCCTGTCCGAGGTCTACGGGCTGTCGACCACGCAGCTCGGGATCATCTCCACCGTCAACGGCATCACGGGGCTGGCCGGGTTCCTGGCCGCGGGTGTCGTGGGCGACCGCATCCTGTCTTCTCGGCCGGGACGATTCATGATCTTCATGGGCCTCGCGCCCGTCATCCAGTGCCTGGCCCTGGTGCTGGTGTCCTTCCGGCCGCCGGTGGTCCTGGCCGTCGCGATTCTGCAACTCGTCATCATCTTCGAGTCGGTGCTGCAGCCGGCCTTCTACACGCTGATCAGCTTCGTCGTCCCCTCTCGCATCCGCGGCCTCGGGCTGTCAACCGCCGCTCCCTGGGCGCTGCTCGGGCTCTTCATCAGCCCCGTCATCGTGGCGGCGGTCGACCGCATCGGCTTGGAGAAGGGGATCCTCGCGTTCATCCCCGTGCTGCTGCTCGGTGGCCTGATCCTGGGTACCGGCGCATCCGGGGTCGAGCGCGACATCCGCGCGGCCCGTGCCGCTGACGCCGCAGAGGAGGCGACGCGGTTGGCCGAAGAAGCCGGCCGCAGCACGCTGCTGGTCTGCCGCGACGTCGACGTGGCCTACGACGGCGTGCAGGTGCTCTTCGGTGTCGACCTCGACGTTGCTCGAGGCGAGATCGTCGCTCTGGTCGGCACCAACGGCGCCGGCAAGTCGACCTTGTTGCGAGCCATCAGCGGCACGCAGGAGGCCAGCAACGGCGCGATCTTCTTGGACGGCAAGGACATCACCCACCTGCCGCCGCATGAGAACGCAACGCTCGGCGTCGTCACCATGCCTGGTGGCGCCGCGGTCTTCCCGAGCCTGTCCGTGGCCGAGAACCTGCGCGCTGCAGCGTGGACCCTGCAGGACGAGCCGGACGCCGTGGCGCAGCGCATGGAGGAGGTACTGACCCTCTTCCCTGTGCTGCGCGAACGGGCCGACCAGCCGGCCGGCTCGCTGTCCGGCGGCGAGCAGCAGATGGTCGGGCTGTCCCAGGCGCTCCTCATGGCACCCAAGCTGCTGATGGTCGACGAGCTGTCACTAGGGCTCGCGCCTCGCGTCGTCGAGCAGCTGCTCGACGTCCTGCGCACCCTGAACGAGCGGGGTACGACGATCGTCCTGGTCGAGCAGTCGCTCAACGTCGCCCTCACCATCGCCGACCGGGCCGTCTTCATGGAGAAGGGCACGGTGCGCTTCTCCGGTCCGACCGAGGAGCTGCTGGCCCGGCCCGACCTCGTCCGCAGCGTCTTCATGGGCGGGGCGGCCGGTGGCACCCGCAGCGCCGCCCGCCGCCCGTACGTCCCGGATGCCGTCATCACCGCTGCCCTCGAGGTGAGCGGTGTCGAGGTGCGCTTCGGTGGCATCGCCGCGCTGTCCGACGTCGCAATGTCCGTGCAGCCAGGGCAGGTCGTCGGGATCATCGGCCCCAACGGCGCCGGCAAGACCACCCTGTTCGACGTCATCTCCGGTTTCACCCAGCCGGCCGCCGGTGTCGTCCGCATCGCGGGCACGGACGTGACCGGGGCGAGTCCCGACACCCGCGCCCGCCTCGGGCTCGGTCGCTCGTTCCAGAACGCGCGCCTCTTCCCTGCACTGACCGTCCGCGAGAACATCGCCGTCGCGTTGGAGCGGCGGACGGTCAAGAGCCCCGTGCTCGGCGCCGTCTGGGCACCGCAGGTGCGGTCGTCGGAGCGGCGGATCCGCAAGCAGGTCGAGCGCCTTGTCGATCTGCTCGGCCTGACGTCGTACGCCGACAAGGTCCTCGGCGAGCTGTCCACCGGCAGTCGCCGCGCCGTCGACGTCGCCTGCATCATCGCGCTGGAACCCAGCGTGCTGCTGCTCGACGAGCCGTCCTCGGGGCTGGCCCAGGCCGAGACCGAAGCACTCGGTCCGCTGCTCAGTCGCATCGTCAAGGAGACCAGCTGCGGCATGCTCGTCATCGAGCACGACATCCCCCTGGTGACCAGCCTGGCGGACGAGCTGGTGGCCATGGAGTCCGGCCGGGTCCTGATCAGCGGCCCGCCGGATGTCGTGCAGAAAGACCCGCGTGTTCTCGCGTCGTACCTCGCTGCCTCTGATGACGTCATCAGTCGGAGCGGCACCCGGATGGCCGCGCTCGCGGACATCCTCAACAGCGACAGCAAGGATCGGTGACATCGGTGCCACCACGTCGTAGAGCAGCAGCTGCACCTGGCCTGACCAGCAACGGGTTCGGCGAGTTGTTCGAGTCCATGGTCGACAACATCGGCAAGGTCCTCAAGGGCAAAGAGGAGGTCGTCCGGCTGTCGCTGACGGCGATGGTCGCGGGCGGCCACCTGCTCTTCGAGGACTACCCGGGGACCGGCAAGACGGTCCTCGCCCGCGCCATCAGCACCACGATGTCGGCGACAACCAACCGGATCCAGTGCACCCCCGACCTGCTGCCCGCGGACATCACCGGCTCGCCGGTGCTCGACCGCAAGACCGGCGACTTCGTCTTCCGGGCCGGGCCGATCTTCGCCAACGTCTTCCTGGCCGACGAGATCAACCGCGCGACCCCCAAGACGCAGTCGGCGCTGCTCGAGGCGATGGCCGAGCGAACCGTCACAGTGGACGGTACGACGCACAAGCTGCCGCGGCCGTTCTTCGTGCTGGCGACGGAGAACCCGATCGAGCTGGCCGGCACCTTCCCGCTGCCCGAGGCGCAGCTCGACCGCTTCTTGTTCAAGCTCTCGCTCGGCTACGCCTCCCCCGAGGCCGAGGTCGAGGTGCTGATGGCGCACCGGACCGGCGAGGCGATCGACACCATCAGCTCGGTGGTCAGCGCGGACGAGCTGATCACGATGATCGACTGGGCCAACCGCGTCACGATCAGCGAGCAGATGGCGCGCTACATCGTCGACATCTGCCAAGCCACCCGCAAGGACCCGACGCTGCAGATGGGCGCCAGCAGCCGGGCCGCGCTGTCCCTGATGCGCGCCTCCCGGGTGGTCGCCGCATCGCAGGGCCGCGACGACGTACTGCCGGACGACGTACGACTGCTCGTCCGTCCGGTCCTCGGCCACCGACTGCTGCTGACGCCGGACGCCCTGCTGCGCGACGACACCGTCGACAACGTCATCGACCGGCTGCTGACCCAGGTCAAGGCACCGCTCGGACTCAAGACGGCCTGACATGACCAACCCCGAGTCCCCGCGCGCGCAGGTACGCCTGCGCACTGCTGGGCTGCTCGGGACCTTGGAGCGACGGTTCGGCGTCACCCCACCCGCAGTTGCGCTGGCCCTGCTGGTGATTCCCGGCTTTGCGCTTGGCCGCGTGCTCGGTAGCCCGTCGGTCTTCCTGCTCGGGTACGGCGCACTTGCGGTGCTTGGCCTGTCCCGCCTGCTGGCTCGTCGGCGCCTTGCGGTGCAGGCGATCCGCAGCACCCTGCCGACCCGCATCCGCGTGGACCAGCCCGTCGACGTGCAGCTGCTGGTGACCGCGGAGCGCCGGCTCGCGACCGTCGTCCTGGAGGAGGAGCTGCCCGAGGCCTTCGGCACACCGGTCCGCCTGCCCGTGCCGGTGCTCCCGGTCGGCGACAGCATCGAGCACGGCTACCGGTTCACGGCCCGCCGCCGCGGTGTCTTCCAGGTGGGACCGCTGGTCGCAGAGTGGTCCGACCCGTTCGGCCTCACCCGCAAGCGGGTCGAGATCGCACCGGCGGAGACCGTGATCGTGCACCCCAACACCGAGTCCGTGCAGGACCGCATCACCAGTCGCGAGTGGGAGGACCCGCCGATCCGGCCACCGCAGTCCAAGCCCTGGCCCAGCGGCTTCGAGTTCTACGGCATGCGCGACTACGTCGCCGGCGATGACCCGCGCCGCATCATCTGGACCGCGTCGGCAAAGACCGACGACCGCTACCTGGTGCGCGAGTCCGAGCAGGGCATCACCGACCGCGTCACCCTGCTGCTCGACAACGACCGCGAGCACCACTCCGCCGGTGACCCGAGCGAGACCTTCGAGCGCGCCGTGCGCGCCGTCGCCTCACTCGGCGTACGCCATCTCGCGGATGGCTTTTCCGTCACCCTCGATGCCAACGGTGACCGGCTGGCTAAGGCGCTGCGCGGTCCGCGGGCGCGTATCCCGCTGCTCGACCGACTGGCCGAGGTGCAGCTCGGCGACGTGCCGCTGGCGCGATCGCTGGAGCGGCTCTTCCTCGACCGGCAGCGCAATACCCACAACGTGCTCGTCACGCCGTACCTCGACGGCGATGCAGCCCGGCGCATCCGGATCCTGCTCGAGCGAGGTACGTCGGTGCTGCTGGTCCTGCTGCTCTGGGAGGACACCGACACCGCGATGATCCACCGGGCCGGTGGACTCGGCTGCAACGTCGTGGAGCTGCGCCAGGGCGTGAGCTTCGAGCGGACCTTCGCCCGCGTCGTCGGGGCCGGTGGCCGATGACGGTTCTGGCGCCGGAGGAGCAGGCAGCTGTCACCGGGCTGACCGAGGCCGCGGCGTCCGAGCTGGACCTGGCTGCAGACCTGCCGCCCGACGACCCCAGCCCGAAGGACTCCACGGACCGGCCGGCCGGCGCAGGGCTCACCTGCCTGTCGGCGCTCCTCGCCACGGCGGCCTTCGGCTGGATCGCCGGCAGCATCTTCGCCGGACCACTGGCCCGACTGGTGGGGCTGGCCGGCGCGCTGCTCGGCGTCGGCGTAGTTCTGCTGTCCACCCGCAGCCGCCGACCCTCCCTGGTGCAGTACGCCGGCGCAGTCGGTGCCGTGGTCGTCGGCGCGCTGCTGGTGCTGCCGGACGCAACCGGCGGCAGCAGCCTGCCGTCGTTGGTGTCCGAGGCCGTCCGCGGCGGCGGGCTGGGGATGCCACCGGTGGCCTTCGATCCGGGTTGGCGCTTCCTGCTTCTGGTCGCGAGCGCGCTGCTGGGGCAGGCGGCGGCGGGACTTGCCCTCGGCCTGGACCGGCCACGCATCGCGGCCGTGGTGGCCCTGCCGTTCGTGGTCGGCGCTGCCCTGCTGCAACCGCCCGGCGGGGAGGTGGTGGGCACGCTGGTCGCCCTGCTCCTGCTGGTCGGGTCGCTCAGCGTCTCGCTGGGCGCTGACCTAGCCGGGGACGCCAGCGGCAGCGGTGGCCGGGCCTTCGAGCTCCGCCGCTTGGCCCGCGGCGCGGGGGCCCTCGTCGTCCTCGGCGCGCTGCTGGCCGGCACCGCCCAGCTGGGTTTCCTGTTCCCCGAGGCGTCCTCGGAGCAGGTGGTCCCGCCGATGCGGCCCCAGCTCCCACCGCCGACCCCGGACCGCGTGCTGTTCACGGTGCAGTCCGAGCGACCGGTGACCTGGCGGCTCGGCACGCTGGACGTCTATCGCGAGCCGGCCTGGCTCACCCCGCCGTTCGACACAGCCCGCCTCGTGAAGCTGCCCGGCAGCGGTCAGGTGCCGACCGGCGGTAGGAACGACAGCCGTGGACCGCTGACCAGCCGCAAGACGTTCACCGCGACCTTCACCCTGGCCGACAGCAGCAGCAAGACCCTGCCGGTCCTGGCCAACGCCGTGTCGATCACCGGCGGGCCGCAGCTCGACTACGACCCGCGCACCCAGTCGGTGCGGGTGCCCGGGACACGACCCCGCAGCGGCACGTCGTACAAAGTCGTCGCCGCCGTCCCGCCGACCGGTGCCGAGCTCGGCCGAGCCAAGGCGCCTGGACCCGCGCAGCAGGAGTTCCTGTCCGCCCCGCCGACACCGATCGAGGTCACCGAGCTGCTGGCCAAGGCTCCGGAGAACGCCTTCGCCCGCCTGCAGTTCCTGCGCCAGGAGTACTTCTCCAAGGTGGTCGCGGCCGGTGCAGGAAAGCCGGTCGACGTGCCGCCGTCACGCGTCGTCGAGATGCTGGACGGGCAGGGCGCGACGCCGTACGAGATCACCGCCGGCGAGGTGCTGCTCGCGCGGTGGGCCGGCGTGCCCGCGCGCATCGGCTACGGCTACTTCGGCGGTGAGGCCAAGAACGGCAAGGTGGAGATCCGCCCCCGCAACGGCGCAACCTGGCTGGAGGCTCACTTCAGCGGCTCGGGCTGGGTGCCCATCGTGGGCACGCCGCCGCAGGCGCGGGTCACCCTGAGCAAGGACCAGAAGAACGCGGACCCCTCCATCCGTGCCTCCCGCGAGCTTGCGCTGGTGACCTACGTGCCGGTGCGCATTCAGACGGTCCGGCTGCTCTATGTCCTGGTGCGCTACTACGCCTCGATCGCGCTTCCGCTCGCACTGCTCGGCGGACTGCTGCTCTTGTTGTTCCCGGCCCTGGTCAAAGCCGTACGGCGAACCGCCCGGGGCCGACGGGCCGGTCAGCTCGGGCGGCAGGCGCGGATCGCCGCGGCCTACGCCGAGGTGCGCGACACAGCGACAGACCTGGCGATCGGCAACCCCGCCATGACCCCCGTCGAGTTCGCCGACGCGGTGGCGCCGGACGCGGAGCATCGTGAGCTCGCCTGGCTGGTCACGCGCGCACTGTGGGGTGACCTCGCTCGCGACCTGCAGGAGGAAGACGTCCTCGCCGCTGAGTCGATGTCGCGTTCGGTGGCCAAGCGGCTGCGGACGGCGCAGCCGGGCTTCAGTCGAGTCGCCGGGCTTGCTTCGCGCTTGTCGCTGGCCCAGCCCTGGACCCGGGAGCTGCCCACGCTGTGGCCGAGCGGTCGGCGACCAAGCGGCAGGTTCGGCTGGGTCCGGCCCCTTCCCGTGGCAGGGCTGCTGCTCGTTGCCGTCGTGGGTGGGCTCGCCTTTGCCGGATCCCGCGGTGCCGACCGACCCGTGTCGGCCGGTCCTGCACTGCCCACGCGGATCGCTCCTGCCACCCTGGGCAACTTGCGGTTCGTCCCCGAGCTGGATGCCCAAAAGGCCTACGCCGCAGCGGGTTCGACATCCCTGGCCACCGATGGACGGGTCTTCAGCATCCGGCAGGGTGACGTCGTGCAGGGCTCTTTGCAGGTGGCCGGCTTCGTCCCCGACGTCGACGTGCGGTCGCGCCGCGTCCGCCAGCAGGTGCTCGCCGGTCTGGGCAGCGGGCGCTTCACGCCGACGCGCATAGGCGAGGAGAGGGTGTTCCGGATCCGACTACCCGAACAGACGCTGCTGCTCGCCTTCGGGCGGGATGGTCGCTCGTACTCCCTGATGGTGACGCGCGCGGCGTTCCGCGATGCGGAGCGGGTGTTCGCCTCCTTGCTCGCCTTCGGTCGCGGTGAGGCGACACCGTCGCTGCTCGGACCAGCCGACGTACCGGTGCCGGACTCACGTCGGGGGGCGGCCTCGTGACGCATTCACCTGCACAGCGCCTCGCGCTGCTGGCATCGGCCCTGGTCCTGGTGACGGGCTGCGGCACTCCGGACAAGCCGCTCGACCTGGGCTTCAAGGAAGTACCGAGCGATGTGCTGCTCGGTGCGCAGACCAGCCCGACACCCCTCGCCCCCGTCGGTCCGGTGTCCGCCATACCCCTACCCCCACCGCCGAGCGTGGTGAGCCTTCCGCCGCCGCCGTTCCAGGTGCCGGCGCAGACCGGTCGCGATCCGGTCCCCCCGCCGGTCCTGCCCAGCGCGCCGTCCTGCCCAGCCGACGACCCCCTCGCCGCACCGAAGCTGGAGGCACCCACCTCGATCGGCAAGCCGCCGGTCGCCGGCGCCTACCTCTTCGACAACCTCGGGACCTTCACGGTCAGCGGCGCCAACGCGCGCAGTGGCGTCTTCCCCCCGCGCACGTTGCGCGTGGTCGGCAACGTCTCGGGACAGCCGGGGGCATTCACGTACGACGTCGCCGAGCGGGTCGGTGACACGACGATCACGACGACGTACGGCGTGAAATCGCAGGCCTCCCTGCCCGGCGAGGAGCCCGGCATCTTCATCCTGCGGATGACCTACCAGCGGGCCGACGGCCGGACAGGTGACTTCACCCCCACCCCACCGCTCAAGCTGGCCGCGCTGCCGCTCGTCCGAGGTGCGATGACGGAGCAGCGAGGCGTGGACGCGCAGACGCAGACCGTCATGACCTTCCGGTCCACCGTCGAGGGCAAGGCAAGGGTCTTCGCCTGCGGGGAGCCGTTGGACACCTGGACGGTGCACCTGCAGGAGGGGACCCTCTTGAGCCCCACCCAGGACCTGGAGTTCGACTCGACGTACCAGCTCGGCACGCAGTTCGGCGGCATCGTGCTGCGCGACCTCGTGGCCTTCCGCGGTCAGGACGGCGACTCCGGTGTGCAGCGGTCCAACCGGGCCACGATCGCCAACGTGCCGAAGCTTCCGTGAGCCGGTCCTCCGTCGCGTTCGCGGCACTGCTTCTGACTGGTTGCACCGGCAGCACCGGCAGCGCCGAGCGGCCTGCTCCGGACGGAGCCCGGCCCGGTGGCGTGCTGCGCATCGCGATCACGGCGCCAGGGTCCATAGACCCCGGCAACGACTACGAGCCCATGGGCGACCTCGTCCTGCGGGCGATGTGCGACCCGCTGATCGCCGTCGATGCCGTCAGCGGTGAGCTGCGGCCCGCACTGCTGCAGTCCTGGGTGGTCAGCGACAGCGGCCAGCGGCTGGTCCTGCGACTGCGCAAGGGTGCGACGTTCTCCGACGGGACCCCCGTCACGGCCGACGACGTCGCTTTCACCCTGTCCCGCATCGCCTCCGCGGAGTTCGCCAGTGCGTCATCGGCGCAGCTGGAGCTGATCGACGGCTACCCGCAGGTGCACGGCGACATCGAGACAGACGACGACACCGAGCGACGCAAGCTGCGCGGCGTGAAGGTCCTTGATGAGCAGAGCGTCGACATCACGCTGGCATCGCCGCAGGGTGACTTCCTCCGCCTGCTGACCAGCCGGCTCACCACGCCGGTGCCTCGCGATCGGGTCACGCGCGACAGCACGACCTACGCGCGGCAGCCGGTGTGCAGTGGGCCGTACGCGCTGGAAAACCCCTATCGGACGGGCGACACGAGCATCCGACTGCGCCGCGTGCGGGACTACCGACCTGCCGACAGCACACTGACGCGGGGCGGGGCGGGCTACGCCGACCAGCTCGACTTCCGCATCTACCCCAACGCCGGGGAGGCCGCGCGGGCGCAGCGGGCCGGTCAGGTCGATGTTGCTGCGGCCACTGCGACCGACCGCGCGAACGTGCAGACCGGACCCGCACCTCTGGTCGAGTACGTCGGCTTCCCCAGCTCGACCACGCCGATCTTCGACAAGCAGGTGGTACGACGAGCGCTCGCCCTTGCGCTGAACCGCGAGGCGCTGGTACGACAGGTCTTCCCGGGCACCAGGGTGCCGGCGACCGGCTTCCTCCCGCCGACGACTGCTCCGGTCTTCCAGCCCGATGCCTGTCGGGACCTGCCGGTGCGCGGCGACGTGCCAGCAGCAAAAGCACTGCTCGCCGGGCGTGACCTGCGCGGCCTCAAGGTGCCGTTCTACGTCAACACAGACGGCCGCAATGTGCAGCTCGCCCGCGCTGTCGCGGCCCAGTGGAAGGCGGCCCTGGGCATCACCGCGGTCGTGGCTCCGCTCGACTTCGATGCCTACGTCAAACGAGGTACGTCGGCGCAGGGGTTCAACGGCCCGTTCCGATTCAGCTGGGCGACGCCGTACGCCGACCCGGATGGCGCGCTCTACCCGCTCTTCAGCAGCGAGCGGGTCGGGCGGGACAACTTCTCCCGGTTCAGCAACCCCGGGCTGGACCGCACGCTGGTTCGGCAGGCCCGCGAGGCTGAGGACGAAGCGGACCGCCGGCTGGAGTACCGCGCTGCCGAGCAGACCCTGTGCCGCGAGCTGCCGATGCTGCCGCTGACGTTCAGCCTGTCCCGCTACCTCGTCAGCGACACCGTCCGATCTGCCGTCAGCACCTACGTCGACCGGTCCAGCGGTCAGCCGCTGCTGCGCGAGCTCTACCTGACCGGCTGACCACTCCCGCTGACTGACTTCCGTCGACCTGCGAGACTGTCACCACACTCGCCCGTACGAAGAACTGAGGCCGCCCGCATGCCAGACAACGACGTCGAGCTGGACGAGCCCGAGGCAGCCGTCGAACCGATCAGCCCTGAGCTGCAGAAGGCGGTCGACGCAGCGCTGGCCAAGGTCGACAGCTTGGTTTCCACGGACGACGAGCTGGTGCACGGCGACGTGGTGGAGCAGGTCGCCCTGGACAGTCCGTTGGACGTGGCGGTGCAGTTGTGCGAGCAGGCGATGGGGTTCGTTCCCGACACGATCCGCCAGCGCTTGTTCGAAGCTGAGCACGCCGACACCATCGCTGCCGGTGCTGCGGCCAACGCAGAGCGCCAGGCTGCAGCCGACAAGGCATCGCAGCGCTCAGCCCGCGCAGCGGCCACCCGTGCCAAGACCCTTGCCGCCGAGGCCGCCACTGCGTCGGCGAACATCCGCTCGGCGACCTGCGACAAGTGCTTCCAGGTGCGCTCGCCCTCGGGCGTCTGCGGTTGCGACTGAGTCAGGCCCGCACGAACGCCTTGATGGTCGCGCACTCCGTTCCGACCGACGGGCCACTCGGCCGGATCGTGTAGGGGCCGACAGCTGCCGGCACGATGAACGTCTCCGCGTAGTGCACGACGTACGGCCCGAACGCGCCGGTCGGTGACTCAACGGTCACCTCGTCGCCCTCGACCAGGTTGAGCACGTTGACGCTGCCGCCCGTCTCGTGCGACACGGTTGCCGTGAACCAGTGCCGATGCGTCTCGATCGGCTCTGCCTCGTGCAGACCGGTGCGCTCACTGCGCCAGCCGTCGCCCTTGTCGATCGGCGTCACCGCATTCACCAGCTCGCGGTGGACGACCTCTGTGTCGCGATCCCAGCGGATCGAACGACGACCGCGCTCGATGTTGATGGGTCGGGGTCGACCATCCAGCCCCAGTCGTCCCCAGTCCCACAGCTTGAACGTGAAGATGAACGGCGTCGCACTGATCTCCAGCACCATCGACCCGGCGCCCGAGCAGTGCACCGTGCCTGCCGGAATGAGGAAGTGGTCGTGCTTGCGGGCGGGCAGGATGTTGACGTGCTGCTCGGCCGGGAAGTCCCGGCCGCCCTCCTGCGCCTCCCGCAGATCCGCCAGCATCGCCTCCGCGTCGACATCGGAACGCAGCCCGAGGTAGACGTGCGCCTCGGGCTCGGCGTCGAGCAGGTAGTACGACTCGTCCTGCGTATAGGCCCAGCCGAACTCCGACCGGATGTGCTCGGTCAGCGGATGCACCTGCAGCGACAGGTTGCCGCCGCCCATCGTGTCGAGGAAGTCGAACCGGATGGGAAACTCGTCGCCGTACGTCGCCCGGACCCGTTCGCCGAGAAGCTCCGTCGGCCGATGCAGCACCAGGTCCAGTGCCGGCAGCTCGAGAACGTGCTCGCCGAAGCCGAGCAGCAAGCTGTTCTCCTCCGGCACGCAGTCGAAGCACCAGCCGTAGTTGGGCGGGCCGTCCGGCAGGTCACAGACCTCCCGCATCCACTGCCCACCCCAGGGCGCCGGGTCGAAGAACGGCACGACCCGCAACGGCTGCGTCGCGGCCTGAGCCAGTCCACGCCGTACGTCGTCGCCCCGGACCAGCAGCGGCCGCGAGCTGGTCGTGTCGAGGAAATGATCGACCCGCGCCAGCAGTGCGGCCTTCAACCGGTCGGCCGCCCGCCAGTCGAGGAAGAAGGCCCGTTTGTAGAGCAGCGCGGCGCGCTCCCCGGCGTTGTCGGCTGCGAGATTGCCCAGCTCGCCGGCGCGCTGGCGGGCCTGGATCTCCCACCGAGCCAGGTCGGCGTAGACCAGCACGTCGTACGGCGCGATCAGCGAGGCTCCTGTGCCATGCACCGCGACCGTGCCGGAGCAGGCACCCACGGCATCGCGCAATGCGGCCAGTCGCTCCGGGTCGAAGAAGTCCTCGACCGTGCGGCTGCTCAGCCGGCCGAAGATCGGGTCATCGGTCAACTCCGTCGCGACCAGTGCGTCCAGCTCGTCGGCCGAGCGGTAAGCGACGCTCACGTCGAAGACGTGCTCGGCGACGAGCAGGTCGGCGAGGTCCGTCGGCCGTACCCCCGGATAGGTCTCGACGGCAAGCAGACCGGACGTGCGCAGCACATCGCGGATCGCCGCCGCCCCCACGAAGACCTCGGCGTCACCATCAACCTGCAGCACCGGCCGCTTGTCGTACGTCGACGTCCTCATGCTGCCCTCGCCACCAGGGCCGACAGCCCCACGAGTGCCGCGGCGTCACCGTGTCGACTGGCTCGGACCTCGACCCGCTGACCGGACCACAGGAGCGGATCGACGAGTGCCTGCAGCCCTTGCAGGAGCAATCCGTCGGGTCGCACCGGCCCGCCACCGACGACGACTGCGTCCGGTGCGTGGGCCAGACAGAGCGCCGCGATCCCGCGCGCGAGCCACCGTCGATAGGACGCCAGGCCCTGCAGCGCAGCGGGGTCCCCGGCGACGGCGGCGGCGTACGCGCCAGGAACATCGGCTGCGTCATGGCCCGCCGCGCGCACCTCGTCGCGCAGTCGGATCGCGCGGCACCACGCCTCGACGGTGCCGGCCCGCTCGGACGTGTCAAGCGGCCCGTCCCCGGTCAGCGGCAGCTGGCCGCCGAGCAGACCGCCGCCGAGTGGTCCGCCACCGAGTGGTCCGCCGTCCTCGATGACGGCCGTGCCGATTCCGGTCCCGATGGTCATCACGACCGTCCGCCCCGGCAGGTCGCCGGCCTCACCGACGCCGTACGCGATCGCGTCGTTGACCACCAGCGCAGGGCCGCCGGTGCGCTGCTTCAACCAGCCGACCAGGTCCGCCCCGACGGCACCGGCGAGCTTTCCCGGGAGCGCGACAACCCTGCCAGTCGCATCGACCAGCCCGGGCACGCACAGCCCGGCCGCACTGCCCGGCGCGACGTCCAACTGCGCTATCAGCGACTCGACGCAGGCGAGCGCCCCGGCCAGGTCGGACGACCCGTGCTCGGCGACCAGGACGGCGCCAAGGACCCCGTCGCGCAGCACCGTCGCCTTCACCCGGGTTCCACCCAGGTCGATCGCCAGCATCAGCGTCGTTCGTGCGCGCCGGTGCGGTCGACGTCCCACGTCCGGCCCTGCACGGTGAGTCCGAGCAGCCGGGCCTGCGGATCGAGTCCATCCAGCTGCGGGGCAGCGATGACCTCCCCGTCCAGACCCCACTGCACGCCGAACACCGATCGAATGACGAGGTCGACCCAGGCGCCGTTGGCCGAGCAGGTCCAGTCGTTGATCCAGGGTTGCTCCGCCGGAGCCTTCAGCGCGCCACCCGCCTCCGGTGGGAGCACCCCATCGGCGAAGTGCGACTGACCGAACGGTCCCTGGTTGGCGCTCTGCGCCAGTCCGTGGATCCACTGCGACGCCAGGTCCGGTCGACCGAAGCGGTAGAGCGCCGCGGCAGCGCTCGGCGGCCAGGCCGGGTAAGCCCCGGTCCACTGGTGGTCGGGACGCACGCTGTACGACGCGTCGGTGTCGCGGTCCGACAGAGCGCGCATCCAGGTCGGGGTCTGCAGCTCCCGCACGAAGAACGCGACCATCTCGCCGCGCTGCTTCTCAGTGAGGTCGTCGGCGATCGTGGCCGCGACGGTGGCGAAGTCGTAGCAGTGCCGCACCGGGACCAGCCGGCCGTCCTTCTGCCGCGCGCACCACCAGCCGTCGCCCTCGGCGTACAGCTGCTGCACGTCGACGGCAAGCGTGGCTCCCTCTGTCTCGTACCAGAGCGCGGCCAGATCATCACCGAGAAAGCGGGCGATCTCGGCGGCCTTGCGCAGCATCCACACATTCGCCGCGTTGAGGCTGGCCACCTCGTTGATGTAGGTGCTGACGCACTCGAGCAGGTTGCCGATGCCGCCGTAGTTGGCCAAGCCGCTCTCGCTGCGAAAGCGGCGCCAGTTGCAGGCGTAGTTGTCCAGGTGACCGACGACGCTCAACGGCTCACCCCCCGGACCGGGCAGCTCACTGGCGAGGAACGCCGTGTCGCCGGTGGCCCGGACATAGGCGTCGATGGTCTGGCACATCGCGTAGTCGTTGACGGCGTACCAGACGCCCACCGGCTCGCCGGTGAGCCACTCGGTCCCCATGTGCGTGTGGACGTCGGTCGAGATCCAATGCCCGAGGTAGCGACGCATGACGTCCGGGTCGAGCAGCGAGTGCACCAGCGAGGACAAGCTGTAGTCCCACAGGAACGTCAACGACTGCCAGTACCGCGGCATCAACGTGTCGTACGTCCGGCCCATCACCGAGTACGGGTTGTCGCGCTTGAAGTAGACGACGCCCATGACACCCATCAACCAGATGCGCCGGAGGTCCGGGTCGCTGGTGATGAGCATCGGCAGGTGCCCGGAGTAGCGGCTGTTGCCCGCCGTGAACACCGCCGCGATCTCGGCGTCCCACTCGCGCTCGGCCCGCTGCACGTGCGTGTCGGGATCGGCGGCGAGGCCGTCGTACGTCGCCAAGGCCCGCTGTGCGTCCTCACCGAAGGCGAGCACGTACGTCGCCTCCCAGGCGACGTACGCCGGGATGACGGGAGACCAACGGATGCCGTGCTCGTCGCAGGAATCAGCCAGCGGTGCACCTCCCTGCACGCAAGTGGCTGGGCTCTTGCGCGAGGACCAGACCAGGGCGACTCGGTCCTGGTCCAGCGCAAGATGGTTGTCGTCCTCCCACGGCGGCGAAGGCTCCGACCACCGGGTGCGCTTCTCGGTGATGCCTGCACGCAGAGCGAGGCGGATGGGGACGGCTCGGCCCTCCGCACCGGTGTTGGTCACCGTGATGCGGACGACGACCGCGGTGACGCCCATCGGCACCACCGTGCGCGTCTCGACGAGCAGGCCGTCCCAGTGCGCGGAGCGATGCACCTGATCGGGCCGCCAGGTGACGCTGACCGGCACACCCAACGCCGTGAAGAGGCGATCGTCCAGGAACAGGTGACCGGTCGCCAGCTCCCCCATCGCGTACGGCGGAAAGCTCACGCTGCGCACCGCGACGGGATCGAGGTCGACCTGGGCGCAGCCGAGGAAGTTGGTCAGCCCCGGCGGGTTCCACAGATCGCCGAAGCTGTGCACCAGGGTGTCGCTGCAGAAGTCCTGGACCGTGGGTGGGGCGACGGACAGCGGCTGTTCGACGACGGCAGTCATGCATCCCCCGGGATGACGGTGATCTGGAAGGTCGTGCGGTCCGCGCGGTACCACGCGGTGAACAGCTCGAACGGCGTGCCGGTCTGGTCGTTGTTGAGCGACGAGAGCTTGAGCAGCGGGCTGCCGGTCCGCACGCCGAGGTGCCGGGCATAACCGCGGTCGGCGGCGACGGCCTCGATCATCCGGTGACCACCGCGCACGGTCGCGCCGTACTCGTCGCGCAGCACGCGGTAGAGGCTCATGCCGCGAAGGTCGTGCTCCTCGAGATCTGGGAACCGGGACGCGACCAGGACCGTCTGCGCCACGCAGATCGGCGCACCGTCGGCGTGCCGGAGGCGCTCGATGCGCAGCACCTCGGTGCCCGTGGTGATGTTGAGCAATGTCGCCTCGTCAGCAGTGGACGGTTCCGTGACCAAGGACAGGACCTCGGTCTCGACGAGATGACCTCGCTCTGTCAGCTCGTCGTAGAAGCCGCGCATCTCCTGGACGACGAGGTCGGCTCGTCGCGGTCCGCGAACGAAGGTGCCGCGCCCTTTCTCCTTGCGCACCAGGCCTTCCGCGGCTAGCTCGCCCAAGGCTTGGCGAACTGCCGTTCGGGACAGCGCGTAGGCCTGGCCCAGTGCGGCCTCCGACGGCAGCGAGGCACCGGGCGAGAGCAGTCCCGTCGTGATCGCGTCTCGCAAGATGCCCGCGAGCTGCGCGTAGTAGGGCAGGGGTGAGCTCTTGCGGATCGAACCGCCGGGCAGGGCGACCCGGTCGAGGACATCGGCGACGTGACCTGGCATCCTGTAATGACAGCACAACAGGATGACCAGGTCGAGGAGCGCGGGGCGTGTCGGGTGAAGAGACGGCAGAGCTGCAGAGCGCCCTCGACCGGGTGCTGGGCACCGGCGCCTACTCCGCAGCCGACCTGCAGCTCATGCGCACCGGCCTCGATGCGTTCGCCCTTGCTGTGTCGCATCGCGAGTCGATCGAGACAGTCACCGACGAGGTGCTGCACGTCGGCGACCGCGACATCTCCTGTCGTTCCTACCGACCCAACAATGCCGGCGATGCCGTGCTCGTGTGGTTCCACGGTGGGGGCTACGTGTCCGGCTCCCTGGACGCCATCGACCCGGTCTGCCGGTCGCTCGCCCGGCGACTCAGCACGACCGTCGTCTCGATCGACTACCGGCTCGCACCCGAACACCCGTACCCGGCTGCGCTGCAGGACTGCCTCGCCGCCCTGGACGCGGTGGCCGCCAGACCCGGCGTGGGGCTGCTGGCCGTCGGTGGGGACAGCGCAGGGGGCGGCCTCGCCGCCGCGACCGCCCGGCGGACGCGGGTTCCCCTGGCCGCGATGCTGCTGCTCTGCCCCTTCTTGGACGCCACCCTGAGCAGCCCCTCA
>Ga0136633_1000887_pt1 | contig 22311 bp, 17 predicted proteins | sample AntDrymeUQ832206_2_FD_105494 | JGI IMG/M metagenome (GOLD analysis project Ga0136633, IMG submission 105494) | Polar desert sand microbial communities from Dry Valleys, Antarctica - metaG UQ83 (22.06) | ecosystem: Environmental > Terrestrial > Soil > Desert | place: Antarctica: Dry Valley...
GCGCCCTGGTCGCTAGGCGCGAGGAGTGAGCGTACCCGGAGGGTACGTGAGCGACGAGTAACGACGCGAGCGGGGATGCAGGGGCGCTCGAATGCGAGCGTATTTACGGGGAGGTGCACTAAGAGTAGAGGCCGGCGATTTCGTCGGCGTACTTGTCGAGGATCGCCCGCCGCTTGAGCTTCAACGTCGGGGTCAGCTCGTCTCCTCCCGGCCCCCATTCGTTCTTGGCCACCACAAAGCGCTTGATCCCCTCGGGCCGTGACACCTTGGCGTTGGCTTCCTCGACGGCCCTTTGCATCTCTTCCCCGATACGCGGCTCGCCTGCGAGCTGCTCCAGCGAGGAGAACTCGATTCCATTTCGATCGGCCCACCCCTGTGCCTCGTCAACATCGAGCGCCAGCAAGGCGGCTATGTAGGGCTTGCGATCGCCGACCACGCACGCGTATGAGATCAACGGATTGCGCTTGAGGAGATTCTCGAGGTGCGAAGGGGAGACGTTCTTGCCGCCGGCGGTGACGATCAGCTCCTTCTTTCTGTCCACGATGCGCACGAACCCGTCGGACTCGATGGCGGCGATGTCTCCGGTGTGAAGCCAGCCGTCCTCATCGAAGACGTCTGCCGTCTGGGCCTCGTCGTTGAGATATCCCGGCGACACGTTGCCCCCGCGAATCAACAGCTCGCCGTCGTCTAGCAGCTTGAGCTCGACGCCGGGGATAGCCGGGCCAACCGTCCCGATGCGAGGCTGGCTCGTGGGATTGATGGTGGCTGGGGCGGTGCTCTCGCTCATCCCGTAACCCTCGGCAACCTTCACTCCCAGTCCGAAGAAGAACTCCGCCACCTCTGAGCCCAACGGGGCGGCGCCGCTCAGCACCACCTCTGCTTCGTCGAGACCGATCATGTGCCTGATCTTTCGCAGCACGACGCGGTCGAACAAGGTGCGCTGAGCAGCAAGCGCGAGTGGAACCCGTTTGCCCTCCTGCTCGAGCTGCGCGGCTTTCGTTCCCACCGCGATCGCCCTCTCCGCCACGGCTCTTTTTCGAGGGCCCTGTTCCTGCAGGCTCGCTTTGATCCCGGATTCGAGCTTCTCCCACAAGCGAGGGACGGCGACGAAGGCGTAGGGATGGACTTCCCCCAGCATGTCGAAGACTTCGGGAACCTCGGGACAGAAATGCACGAACGCGGCCTTGTAGGTGCACAACCAATGGGCCGCGAGGCGTTCTAAGCTGTGAGCCAGGGGGAGGTAGGAGACGTACTTGAATCCGATCGGCCACGTGTGCCACTGATCGACCGACTCCGCCGTCCACAACGCGTTGTAGTTCGTGATCACGACTCCCTTGGGGGCGCCCGTAGTCCCCGAGGTGTAGATAATCGTGGCGGGATCCGATGGCTTGAGCTTTTTCCATTCGGTTTCGAACTGGTCCCTGCCAGAGCTCAGCGCCCTGCGACCCTTGCCTTCAACTTCGCCCAGCGCGATACAGCCGTCGTCTCGCCCTGAGGACTCGATCGTCACAATGTGGTCGAGCCCGGCGCGCACCTGCTCCCACAGAACGAGTTGTTCGGGTCTCTCCACGACTGCGATCTTGGGTTTGCAGTCCGCTGCGACACCTGCGATCTGATCGGCGGAGAAGGTGTTGTAAAGAGAGACCGGGATCGCTCCCAGATGCAGGGCGGCGAGGTCGCAGACGAGATGCTCGGGGCGATTGCGAGACATCAGCGCGACACAGTCGCCGCGCTTCACGCCCATCTCTTTGAAGCCCAGCGCGACACGAGCGACCATCTCTCGGTAGTCGCGCCAGGTACTCACCTGCCACTCGCCCTCGCGCTTGAATGCGGTGGCGGGCTGATCTCCGAAAGTCGAAGCGTTGCGGGAGAGGATGTCGCACAGGGTCTTGCCCTCTATTGCGGCATCGACCCCCGCACGCTCCGAAGCGGGGTCCCGGCCCGCCGGCCTAGCCGCTACTTATCGTCCTTGTCGTCGGGCGCCTGGCTGTCCGACTTCTTCTTGATCTCATCGAGGATCGGCGCATTCTGCAGGGTCGTGACATCTCCGAGCTCGTTTCCGTCGGCGACGTCTCTGAGCAGCCGCCTCATGATCTTTCCCGAACGTGTCTTGGGAAGATCGTCGGTGAAGATGATCGACTGGGGCCGTGCGATCTTGCCGATGGCCTTGCCGACATGCTGCCGCAGCTCTTTCGATAGAGCTTCGTTGCCCTCATGTCCCGAGCGCGGAGTCACAAATGCGACGATTGCCTGGCCTTCCTTGGAGTCGGTACGACCCACGACCGCGGCTTCTGCCACCGACTCGTGCGCTACGAGGGCGGACTCGACCTCGTAAGTAGAGATGCGATGGCCTGCGACGTTCATGACGTCATCCACGCGGCCCAGTAGCCAGTAGTAGCCTTCTTCGTCGAGCTTGGCACCGTCACCTGCAAAGTAAGTGTCGTCCCCGTATCTCTCGAAATAGGTCTCGCGATAGCGGTCGTCGTCGCCGAAGATGGTCCTCATCATTGCAGGCGCCGGTCGCTTCAACACCAGATAGCCACCCGCGCCGAAGCCCACCGATTTACCCTTCTCGTCGACGACATCGGCGACAACGCCGGGGAAGGGCACGGTGGCGGAACCCGGCTTGAGCTTGGTGATGCCGGGCAGAGCCGAGATCATTATGGCGCCAGTCTCCGTCTGCCACCAGGTGTCGACCACCGGAGCCTTGCCTCCGCCGATGAACTCCTGATACCAGATCCATGCTTCGGGATTGATCGGCTCGCCGACGCTGCCGAGCAGCCGGAGCGAGCTCAGATCGTGCTTCTGCGGGTACTCGACGCCCCACTTCATCATCGCCCGGATGGCGGTCGGAGCAGTGTAGAGAATCGTGGCCTTGTATTCCTCGACGATTGACCAGTAGCGGTCCTTGTCGGGGTAGTCGGGCGCCCCTTCGTAGAGGATGGAGGTGCAGCCGTTGACCAGGGGACCGTAGACGATGTAGCTGTGCCCGGTGACCCAGCCGATGTCGGCGGCGCACCAGTAGACATCGGAATCCGGCTTGATGTCGAAGATGAGGTTGTGAGTGGAGGAGACGCCGGTCAGATAGCCACCGGTGGTGTGCACTATGCCCTTGGGCTTGCCGGTGGTTCCGGAGGTATAGAGCACGTAGAGCATGTCCTCTGCGTCCATCTCCTCGGGCTCACATTCGGCGGACTGCGACTCGATGAGCTCGCCATAGTCGACGTCCCGCCCATCGGTCATGGCCACATCGTCGGTAGTTCGTTTGACGACGATGACCTTCTCGATCGACTCTGTCTCTTCGAGCGCCTCGTCGGCGTTCTCCTTGAGCGGAACGTTCTGTCCACGCCGGTAGCCGCCGTCCGCGGTGATAAGGATCTTGCAGTCGGCGTCGTTGATGCGATCTCTGAGCGAGCCCGCCGAGAAACCGCCAAACACCACAGAGTGCGCTGCGCCGATGCGGGCACAGGCGAGCATGGACGTGGGAAGCTCGGGGATCATCGGCAGATAGATGGCGACCCGGTCCCCCTTCTGCACGCCCAGCTCTTTGAGCGCGTTGGCGAGCTTGCACACGTCGGCATGGAGCTCTTGATAAGAGATCGAGCGTGAGTCACCGGGCTCGCCAACCCAGTGGTAGGCGATCCGATCTCCGTTTTCTTCGAGATGGCGGTCGAGGCAGTTGTAACTGGCGTTGAGCTTCCCGCCGACGAACCACTCGTGATGCGGCGGGTCCCATTGGAGCACCTTGTTCCATTTCTTGCTCCAGCTAAGACGCTCGGCCTGTGACTCCCACCATGCCTCGGGGTCCTTCTCTGCATGCTCGTAGATAGACGGATCGTTGGCGTTGGCCTGTGCCGTGAACTCCTTCGGCGGCTCGAACTCGCGGCGCTCCTCCAGGAGCGCGTCGATTGTCCGCTCGACTTCCTTTTCGACCATTTGTCGGTCCTCCCCCGGTGGTTGGCTTACTTCTTCGAGCGTACCCCTTAACTAGGGGCCTGAACCGGCTCGGTTCTCGTTGCGGCGCCGCCCCGCTATAAGCCCGGCCGCTATCGAAACCGCGATCTCGCCGGGCGAGCGCGCCCCGATGTCGAGCCCTGCCGGGCTCTCGATGCGCTCGATGTCGGAAGCCGAGAACCCCCGTCCGGACAGCTGTGAGAGATGGGGTGCGGTGTGGCGCCTGCTGCCCATGATCCCGATGGAGAAGACGCCGGCTTCGAGCGCGGCCCCCAGCGCGTCCGCCACTCCGGGGGAGTCGTGGTCGGTGTGCACGAGGTCAGAGTTCTGATCCAGAGAGGCCTCCGCGGCGCTCCCGAAGACTCCGCCCGACGCGGCCGCCCGGTGCTCGGCTGTGACGCGCTCGGCACGCGGCTCAATAAGAAAGCAGGCGTAACCCAGCGCCGCCCCGATCCGCAGAAGCTCTAGCGCGACCGGCGTTGCCCCCACCACCGCGAGCTTCGGCGCGGCCGCCGTGGGCTCCAGGAAGACGTGGGCGCGGCCGAGCTCGTGCTCGTATGTTCGCTTCACGGGCTCTGCCCCCGCTCCCATCTCCGCGGCGTCTTTTAGGGCGGCGGCGTCGAACTCGGAGCAACCCAGCGTTCCCTCAATCGCGCGGCCCCCCGAGATCACGAGCCGCTGGCCCACCCGGCAGGGCGGCTCGCCGTCGGCATCTACGACCGTGGCCACGACGCGATTCTCGGAGGCGGCCGACGCCCCATTCGGCGCCGAGGCCGAAACTGGTGGAGCCTTCGAGTGCTCGGTGTGGCCGGCCAGCAGCTGGAGTGCGTGTGGCAGCACTCCAAACAACGCCTCGAGGCTTTCGGACGCCCCCTTGGGGCTCCCGGGAAGGTTCACGATCAGAGTGCGGCCACTCGTGCCGACCAAGCCCCGCGCCAGCGCCGCGTGCGGGGTCTTCTGCAGGCCTGCGCTGCGCATGAGCTCGGCGAGTCCAGGCGCCTCTCGCTCGATCACCCTCTTGGTCGCTTCGGGCGTGACGTCGCGCGGACCCAGCCCGGTGCCCCCGGTGGTCACGACCAGCTCGATGCCCGCTCCGACAAGCTCGCGCAGGAGGGCCTCGATCTCTGACAGCTCGTCCGGAGTCACCCTGCGCGACGCTACCTCGATGCCCTGCTCGCTGAGGAGCAGTTGGACCGCATCGCCCGAGCCGTCCTCACGCACTCCGTGGGCGACCCCATCGGAGACAGTCACCACGACGGCGCGCTGCATCCGCGCCGCCCTCTGCGTCACTCGGCCGGCAGCCGCAATAGCAGGAGCTGCCCGCCCTCTCGCTTAAACGTCCAGTCGGGCTCTCCATCTCCGGTTATGTCGGGCCCCGGAGCGGTTTCGAGGATGAGGCTGTGCGCCTGCACGTTGACCAGAAAAGCGCCCTCTCCGAAATAGGCGGAGGCATCGACGATGCCCGTCGACTCCCACGCGCCGGCGTTGGCTGCGGGATCGAGGACCTGGTCCACCGTGGCGACGACCTCCAGAGACTCGTCGGCGAACGAGTAGTGCCAGATGCGGGCGGTCGTTCCGCTGCCCGCCGCGTACTGGTTCTGGCTTCCGGGATCCTCCTGAAAGAGCAGGCCCTCGACCGTCGTCTCGACGTTGTCCGGATTGTGGATCAGGTCGAGGTCGCCTGCGCCCTCAGCACCGAGCACGTCTCCGTCGATCAGGATCGAGAGGCTCTTGACTCGGAGCGGGTTTTTCCTGCCGAGCTCCATGCGGAAGACGCGCCCGTTCGGGTAGGGCCCCGTGGTGCCGTCCGGGCCGCGCATCAGGCGGGTGGTGTCGGGATCGGGAATCGCCCGCGGCTCGCCGGTGTCGGCGAAGTAGACGACGTTGTCGTGGTTGCGGTCGTAGGCGAGGTCCTCGACGCGAATGAACTGGAACACGTTGTTGTCGTTCGACCATTCCTCGAGCCCGTCCTGGCCGCCGCGGGCGATGCGATCGGGCACCCGGATGAAGCGCCCGGAGATGTCGTCAGAGCCCTCGAGGTCGCCGTAGTCGTTGGCCTGAGGGGATTTGAACGCCCACAGGTGGCCGTCATCGTTCCACACGGCCTTGGCGCTGCCGGCTGCGTAGAGGTAGAGCTGCGACGACGGCGCGCTGAAGGTGTCGTCGCCCGACAGCACGACCGGGTGGCCGTAGCCCGGCACCGCCAAGCTGTTCTCGTGGTTGTGTCGGCCCATCCCGTAGATGCTGCGGTGCTTGTTGCGGTGCGGGTCGTAGGCAACGACCACGCCGGCCTGCTCGGCGTCGGGGTCGGTGGCGGTGTCGGGGCCGCGCCAGGCGCGACCCGACCGGAACACGTAATCGGGCGTCTCCTCGTTAGTAAAAAGGAGGTCGCGCTCGAAATCCTCTGCTGCGGTCGCCAGGTAATTCGAGCAGAAACGCTGATAGTTGGCGCTGCTGCGGATGGCAAAGGATGCGCCCCGGACTCCTACATGATCACCGGAAGCGACCAGGCGCAGCCTGCTGACCTCGGAGTTGCGGAAGTCCGACAGCGACTCTTCGGGGCTTCCCTCGATGTAGGGGAAGGGGACCGTGGTGGTCTCGTGATTGACGAACGCGTGGGCCCGTCCCCTTGTGCCCAGCAGCGAGATGCCGTCGGGCACGGACTGGAACTCGTGCCCATTCGCTAGCTGATCGCCCACCGTGAGGATCGCTTGTACCTCGCCGCCAGCGGTGGCCTTCAGCATTGGTGCCGCCTCGGTGACGAACGGTTGTGGGGTGGATGCCGCCCCGAGCCCCGGCATCAGCATCGCCATGGCCGCTCCGACAGCCGCCCATGCAAACCGGCCCCTGCGCCGACGTGTCATCGCATGCTCCTCCCCCTTGAGGTTCCCCGACCGCCGCACCCTACTCGACTGTGCCCCGACCTCCCTTTTTTGGGCGCGAGTCGCGGATCCCTAACGATTTCGCATCGAGAATGGGCCCGACCCGCCTGGTGTCACAATGTCAACATCATGACTTACCAGAGGACGCAGATATATCTCGACCCGGACACCCACCGCCGCGTCCCCGATGAACTTTCGACGGTGCCGCCGTAGTGCTCGATCTCGGCCTTGAGGCGCTGATAGTAAGGAGAGAGGGCGGCCCGAACGTCCTCGGGGTCGGCATCGTGGAAGCGGCCCACGAAGCCGACGAGATCCACGAACAGCACCGAGACGACCTTGCGTTCTTCACGGGGCTCTCGGGGAGGGACATCCAAGGGTGTCGCACAAGCGGGGCAGAACTTGAACGTTTGGGGACTCTCCGTCCCGCAGTTGCTACAAACCCTCATCGCGTCGCCTATCTTTTCCACAATAGGAGCGGTGGGCGCTGCTGACGTGGAAAAGGTCGGAAGTCAGAGCCGGGCGCGCCCACCGCGCAGCCTAGACGACCGCAGCCCGGCCAAGTCTTCGGCCACGGCCCCCAGTTGTTCGATCGTCCTGACCACCTCGACACGGTCGCAGATCTCCTCGTAGAGCGCCATGTCCGAGCCGCCGAGCGTCCAGTGCCAGCGTTCCTCGGGAGTGAGCCAGACGAGCTGCCGGGCGGCGCCGGCAATCTCGGCGAGCGTCTCGGGATGAGGGGGCCGGCCGTTGTTTCGAGCGTCACCCAACACGACGACGGTGGTCTTGTGGTTGACGGCGCCGGCGTTTCGGGCGATGAAGCTGCGTGAGGCGCGCCCGAAGTCGCTGTTGGCGTCGACGTCGATGAGTCGGCCCGAGAAGATCTCTTCGACTCCAGCCTGAAGCTCCCGCTCCTCGAACACCTGCGTGACTTCAACAGTGTCGGCCACGAACACGAACGTGCGCACCTTCGAGAACAGACTCTGGGTTCTGTAGATAAGGTGGAGCCAGAAGCGGGCCAGGTGGCGGGTGGACAGGCTCACGTCGCACAGCACGACGAGCCGGGGCCTCTGTTCATGCTTCTTGCGCAATACCGGCTCGAACGGCATCCCCCCGTAACGGAGGTTGCGCCTGAGAGTGTGGCGAACGGACACTCTGCCACTGCGGTCGTTGCGCAATCGACGGGCGTGAGCGCCGTGCAGCCTCGCCGCCAGGCGACGGATGGCTGCTTCCATCTCCCGCTGATCCGCTTGCGACAGCTCGAGCATGCGCAGCAGCGCACCGCGGTCCGGATCTGCGCTCGCAGCCGGCTCTAGCGAGCGGCGCCGCTCCAACATCTCTTTCAGGAGCTCGGGGAGGCCGGCGATGATGTCGTCCGCGTGGCGCTCGAGCTCCCGGATAGCTCCTTCGTCGACGTCGAGGTCGTGGAGATGATCCAGAAGTCCCGACAGCTCCGAGGCGGAGATCTCCAGGGGCAATTCCTCGGCGTCGCTCAACGGCGCGATGCCGCCGGGATTGAAGATGTTGCTTGCCCTCTTTACACGAAGCTGTTGGGTGATGAGGGACAGCACATCGTCGAGAGCGCCCTTGTTGCGATTCAGTACCAGCTCCTGCGCGAACAAAGACAGGCGCAGGCGGTCGCTGTAGCCGTGGAGATCCTCGGACGGCGCCAATCGCTCCTCGTCGAAGAACGAGCTTAGGTCGGTCGATTCGTCTTCCGAATGGCTGTGGTCCTCGTTCTTCTGCGCCTCGCCCTCGAGCTCGTCTGCGATCTCGATGCGCTCCAGCGCGCCGTCGGGGCCGTGCTCGTGTTCGGCTACTCCGGCCTCGCCCGAATTCTGCTCAACGGGGGAGTGCACTGCGAAGAAAGCATCGAACAGAGAGTCAAAGGCCGCCTGATCGGACCGCTCCTTGATCAGCGAAGCTCTGAGCGCGTCCTTGACGTCATCGCGTCGTCTGAGGCCCGTCTGGTCGAGCGCGTGTAGGGCGTCGAGCCCTTCGGCCACCGAGACGCGAAGGCCGTGGGCGCGCAGGAGGTGGACGAAGTCGCCCACGACTCTGTCCAATGGATCAGTGGCCCTGACTGCCCATCGATCCCCACAGCGGCTTGTCATGATGACTGCCGTGTGAGTGTGTGAGGCTTGCCGAGGCGGACTTCCGCTCACCGATTCCGAGATGGGAAAGAGCCTTGGCGTAGTCGGAGTCGTGCTTGATCAGGACGCTGATGGTTTCCTCTATCAGCTCACCGGTGAGCTCCGGCGCATTGAGCACGACCAGAGCTTGGACCCAGTCGAGCGTTTCTGAGGTGCTGGGGGCCTTTCGCAGGTCGATTGCGCGCAACGACTGCACGACATTGACCAGCTCGCGCGCAAGCGATTCAGTCACGTCCGGCGCCTTGCGACGCACGATGTCGAGCTCGACCTCGGGCGTCGGGTAGTCGAGCTGGAGGTGCAGGCAGCGGCGCTTGAGTGCTTCTGATAGCTCTCGCGTTCGGTTGCTGGTGAGGATCGTCAGTGGAAGAGACTTCGCCGCCAGCGTGCCGATCTCGGGGACCGTGACTTGATAGTCGCTCAAGAACTCGAGCAAGAACGCCTCGAACTCCTCGTCGGCGCGGTCGATCTCATCGATGAGCAGGACGACAGGGTGCTCGGAGCGCGCGGCGCGCAGAATCGGTCGCTCCACCAAGAAGTCCTCCGAGAAGAAGATGTCCTCGTGTGCCCGCAGCAGCTCCGCCGCCTCGCGCAGCCCCGGCGCTTCCTGCAACAGCAGTCCCACTCTCTCTTGCAAGATGTGCGTGTAGAGAAGCTGCTTCCCGTACTCCCACTCGTAGAGTGCCTTTGCTTCGTCGAGCCCCTCGTAGCACTGCAGCCGGATGAGCTTTCGTCCCAGGGCGGCCGCGAGCGCCTTTCCCAGCTCGGTCTTGCCGACGCCGGCCGGCCCCTCTACGAGCACCGGCTTGTTCATGCGCTCGGCGAGAAAGACGACGGTGGAGACGCGCCGGTCGCACACGTACTGCTGTTCGAGAAGGCGAGAGCGGGCTTCTCCGGGATCGAGGAAGCCCGCTGTTGCCTCGTTGGCGTTCGGCGCTGAGAGCTCGTCTGTCACGCTTGCAACCTACGCTCCCGCGCCGCCGTAATTAACCGCCTGATCCGGCTTCGGTCTGGACCTCGGCCCCCGTTTGCGCGGAGCCATCGCCGCGCGGTACGTAGCGCTGCCCCGCGCTGCCGTTGCGGGGCATGGGATCGTAGATGCAGTCGCGCAGGATCTCGACCGCGGACTCGTGCGTGAGGTCGCGCGGGTTGCCCGGCGTGCACGGGTCTTCCATCATGTGGTCGGCCATCTTGTGCAGCTCTTCATCGTCGCTCTTGATCTCGGTCGGGCGGTGCGAATACCCCCCGGTTCCGAGGCGCTGCTTGGGATAGGGCACGATGCTCTGGAAATTGTCGGGGATGCCGACGTCCTTCGCGAGCCGGATGACGCCCTCGATGGCGCGATCGGATGCCGCGATCGGCGACAGACCCATGGTGTCCTCGCCCAGGGCACCGGCGATGTCGGCGTACCGGCGCACCGCGGCGGGCTGGTTGAACTCCCACACACGGGCGATCCCGACACCGTTGTTGAGGCCGTGGTGAATGTCGTAATAGGCGCACACCGCGTGTGAGAGAGAATGGAGAATGCCCAGCAGGCTGCAGGAAAAGGCCTGCGCGGCGATGTACTGCGCCCAGCACATGTTGCTCATGGCCTCGAAGTCGTGCGGGTTCGAGTAGGCCTCACGAAGGTTATCGGAGCACATCTCGATCGCCTTTAGCGCCAAGGGAGTTCCCGAAAGGTGCTGAACGCGTCCCGCGTACGCCTCCGACGCATGCGCGATGGTGTCGAAGCCCGTGTACGCGATGTATTGGGGGGGCTGGGTCATCATCAGCACGGGGTCGTTGATGGCCAACGTCGTCGTCATGGCGCGATCCACCGCCACCCACTTGTGCGGCGCCTTGGGGGACGTCGTGTCGTTGATGACAGCGAACGGAGTGGTCTCGGAGCCTGTGCCCACTGTGGTGTTGATGGCGATGTGAGGCGGGTTGTCGAGCTTCTCGGATTTGAAGAGGCCCTGGAACTCGTTGATGTTACGACCGTCGTGAGCGGCCACCACGCGGGCGCCCTTGGTGCAGTCGTGGGAGCTGCCTCCTCCCAAAGACACGAAGCCGTCGCACTTGTCCTCGGTGAACATCTTGTAGGAGTCCATGACGTTGTAGTCCTTGGGATTGGACTCGACCTTGTCATAGACGGAGGTCGCGACACCGGCCCCCTCGAAGTTGGCCTTGACCTCGTCAACGATGCCCGTCCCCCTCAAGCCCGAGGTCACAATGAGCACATGGTTGAGGCCCATGGTCTTTGCCTCGGGCCCGCCCATCTCCCAGGCGCCCGCACCGATGAGGCAGCGCGGTTGACGGAAGAACTCCTTTACCGGAAATTCGACGACCTTGGTGAGATCCATCTATGCTTCTCCCTTTTAGAAAGAACCTGCAAAAAAACGTGTGTCTAAGAGAGAACTGGGAACGCGAAAAGTGTCGGGTCTGCTTGGTGGCCGCTGCGGCGCTCGGACTCACTCCCCCCTTCTCCCCGCAGGCTTGAACGCCTGAGACTCCCGCCGTCTACGGAGAACCTACCCGGTGCGTCTCCGGCGAACCCCTCGATTCCCTTCATGTGGGCGAGCTTCGCGCTAACGTCGAAAAGAGGGGGAGTTTAGGAGCTCGGCAAGGCTTTCGAGACTGGCGACGTTGTGGCCCGGCACGAAGACGTCGAGGTGGGGGAGCGCTGCGGCCATGCCTCGCTGCAAGGGCTGGTAGCGCGAGCTGCCCTTGAGCGGGTTGACCCACACGACCCGGTGGGCCAGCCGGGTGAGCTTCATCATCTGCGCCGCCAGTACATCGGGGTCGCCGCGGTCGAGTCCGTCCGAGCACAACACTACGATCGACCCCCGCAGCGATGCGGTCTGCGAGTAGCCCTTCAGTAGTTCGGCCAGTGAGTCGCCGATTCGTGTGCCTCCTTCCCAGTCTTGCGCCAGCGCGGAGGCTTCCAGCAAGGCTTGATCCGGGTCTGCCTTGCGCAGGGCACGTGTCAGCCGAGTCAGTCGCGTGCCGAAAGCAAAGACCTCAACCTTGGGGGCCGTCCTCATGGCCGCGTGCGCGAACTGCAGCAGGGCGCGGGCGTAGGTCGCCATCGATCCAGAGACATCGAGTACCAGCACCAACGGACGCGGCTTGATGCGCCGGTGCCGCCATTGCCTCCGAAACGGCTCGCCTTCGGTCCGGAGCGACGAGCGCAGTGTCCTGCGAAAGTCGAAGCGAGCTCCGTTGGGGGCCGGGCGCAGGCGGCGAGAGCGGCGCAGCGGCATGCTCACCCGCATCTGCCGGATGAGCCGGTAGCAAGCTGTGCGCTCCTCCTCGGTGAGCTGCTCGAACGATTTCTGCTTGAGCCGCTCCACCGCGGAGGCGACCATGCGGACCGTGACCTCGCCTTCGTCGTCGCTCTCCTCCGTGGTGGTCTCGCCCAGGGGCATCACCGTCTCCTGCTCCTCGCCCAACAGTCCCTCGGGATCCTCCACGCGAACTTGGGGAGCGGGGCCGCCGAGCAGCGCAGACAGCGTTTCCTCGATCAGCGTGCGGCCGAAGTACTGGTCGAAGGCTTTCGCGTAGAGATCGAAGTCCTCGGGCCGTGAAACGAGGCTGGCGCGCCCGGCCCAAAAGAGCTGCAGGCGAGTCGAGGGTCTCAGGGCGTCTGCCGCGCGCACGAACGTCAGAATCCGTCCGGTGCCGACGTTTAGGCCCTGCGCCCGCAGGTGGCGTCCAAACCCTACGAGGTGGGAGACGGCTTCCTGTGAGGGGTCGGGAGTCAGCGCGCGGTCCAGCCGAGGTCCATCGTGAAGGCGGTCCCTGTGAAGAGCTCTCCTGAAGGACCGAGCAGCATGGCGACGGCATCGGCCACCTCCGAAGGCTCGATCAATCGTTTGATAGCGTGAGGCGCGAGGATTACTTCTTCGAGCACTCGCTCTTCCGGCAACCCGTGCGCCTCGGCTTGGGCTGCGATCTGCTTCTCCACCAGCGGTGTTCGCACAAACGCGGGGCACACCGCGATGGCGGCGATGCTGTCTTCTGCCCCCTCGAGCGCGAGCGTCTTGATCAACCCCAGCACGCCGTGCTTTGCGGAGACGTAGCCGGCCTTGAACGGCGACGCAACCAACGCGTGAGCCGAGGCGATCGCCACGAAGCGGCCCCGGCCGGATTCCTTGAGCGCCTCCCACGAGTACCTTGCCAGCAGAAACGGACTCGTTAGCAGGATCGCGATCAGCGCGTCCCAGCGGTCCTCGTCGAACGAGGCCACTGAAGAGACATGCTGGAAGCCTGCGTTGGCGACCACCGCGTCGAGGGATCCGAAGCGATCGAGAGCAGCTTCGACCGCCGCGCGATTGTCATCCCGCGTCGTGAGGTCGGCCTTGAACGCCTCACCGGGACCGTCTGGATCGGGCTCCAAGTCGACGCTCAGCACCCGGACGCCGTCGCCGGCTAGGCGCTCTGCCACGGCGCGCCCGATCCCCGAGGACGCGCCGGTGACCAATGCGCTGCGAGACTCCCGGCTCACTCCGTCTTGGTCATGAGCTCGACGAAGTTGAACGCGAACCCGGTGTCGGTGTTGGGGGGAAAACCACCGAACAGGAAGATGAACACGAAGATCCCATAGAAGACCGCCATTAGCACGAGCATGACTCGGCGGAACATGCTGGGCTGGATCTCCTTCGGCAAGAACCGCGTGTTGATGCGCAGGAGGTGGATCGAGGAGATCAGGAACACGACCCCTGCCATGTTGGCACTCAGCGCCAGCAGCGCCAAAGGCTGCGGCAGCCTCAGGATGATGAGGCCGACTACGATCACCACGGCCAGGACGGAGTAGTAGATCTTGCGGACATCGCCCGCCTCCCGCAGCCTCTTGTTGCCGGTCCACAGGATGTCGGTGAGGCCGCGCACCATGCCCTCGAGAATGTCGAGCTGCGTCTTGAACAGGAGCCAGGCAGCCATAAGGGCGATGATGACCGCGAGGAAGCCGCCTACTTCGGTCCGAACCGCGTCGGCGAGGGCGGCCGCGACGCCAAGGCTCTCGAGGCTCTCGCCCTTCGGGATGAAGGTGACGTAGATGATCGCCGGCAGGGCCATGCCCAACATGGCGCCGACGAAGAAGACCCCCCACTGGTCGGCGTTGACGATCCTCCACCAGCCTTTCCAGCGCTCCATCATGCCGTCCTTCTGGGGGTCGAAGACGTAGCCGGAGTGAGCTAGGTGGACCTCTTCGCCGCCCACCGCCGCCGGTATGTAACCGACCACCGAGCCCATGCCGTAGCCCTTGTCACGCGCCCAGTTCGACAGCGACAGGTTGACGACGCCCCCGGCGGCCGCGTATGCGGCGACTGCGCTGATGAGGAACGGGTCGATGCCCGGCGGGATGGGGTTGAAGCCATCCTGGCGGTCGGCGCCCACGTAGCCGATGATGGCATCCACCTAGGTACTGGGCGAGGTCAAGAACAGCACGATCAAGAGGAATCCCGTAAGGATCACCGACACCATGACCCAGTTGAGGATCTCGAGCGTGTGCTCGATCTTCTTGCCTCTGAGCACGACGAGGACGCAGGCGAGGTAGGCGCCCACTGCGATGAAGTAGGTTGTGTTCTCCGACCCCGGGGCCGCGATCTCGCCCGCGAACAGGAAGTAGATGGCGCCGGCCGCGGCCGCCGCCCATCCCGGGATGCCGGTCTGAAAGAAGTAGAAGAGCGTGTAGACCCACGCCCAGAAGGTCGAGGACGGCTTCGTGCGCATGAAGCCCGTGAAGGCGGGCTCGCCCGTGTACATCGTGTAGCGCATCAGCTCTTGGTTGTAGATGGTCTGAAACACGGTGGCTATCCCGGTGATCCACAACACGACCAAGCCGTACGCGATGAAAGCCGCAGGCCCCAGGAGAAACTCACCGGACCCGATGGCCGCTCCCAGCACGATGACGCCCGGCCCCACCACTCCCAGCCACTGCAGCCCCTTGGTTCTAGAGGTGGCTCGGGGAGGTCCCGTTCCTCCCAGGCATCGAGGCCGGATGCGGTCTCGTCGGCTCTGCGATCTCGCAGCGACTCAGTCGCCATGTCCCCCTCCTGTCATCATGACGCTTCCAGCGTCAGCGAACAGAATGTACCCAACTCGGCAAAAAGATACCTCAGCTTCGCCGAGTGGTGGATAAAGGCTACTGTGCGACCACTATCCACCACTCGGCCCGAAGTTAGTCGTTCTCGCCCACGACCTCCTCGATCCGAGCCCGCACAAGCTGCTGGTCTTCGTGGTCCTTGACGACCGCGCCGAGCGTGGCCGCGGCGTCTTTGCCGGAGAGGTTCTTGACACCGAGGAAGCTCAGCGCCTCGGCCCAGTCGATCGTCTCCGCCACTCCCGGCTTCTTCGACACATCGAGCGCTCGCAGCCGCTCGACCGCCTGCGCCACCTGGCGCGCCAGCGACTCCTCGACCTCGGGTGCTCGAGCCCTGACGATCTCGATCTCCCGCTCGAGGGTGGGATGGTCGATCCAGTGATAGAGGCAGCGCCTTTTCAGTGCGTCGTGCAGCTCACGCGTCCGGTTGGAGGTGATGATCACGGCCGGGGGCCGCGTCGCCGTGATGGGTCCGATCTCGGGGATGGTTACGGCGAACTCGGACAATACCTCGAGCAGGAACGCCTCGAATTCGTCGTCGGCGCGGTCGAGCTCGTCGATCAGCAGCACAGCTTGATCGCCGGCCCTGATGGCGGCAAGCAGGGGGCGCTCGATCAAGAAGTCGGGGCCGAACAGGTCGGTAGCGGCTTGCTCTGTCGCGGTTTGATCAAACCCTGCTGCGCGCACCGCTATGAGCTGGCGCGAGTAGTCCCACTCGTAGAGGGCTTGGTAGGAGTCGATGCCCTCGTAGCACTGCAGGCGGATGAGCCGGCGGCCCAGCATCACGGCCAAGACCTTGGCGACCTCGGTCTTGCCCACGCCCGCCTCCCCTTCGAGCAGCAGCGGCTTGTGCAGCGCCAGCGCCAGGTGAATCGATGTGGCCAGTCCCTCGTCGGGAAGATAGGAGTGCTGGACCAGCGCGCGCTCGAGGTCCTCCACCGAGGCAAAAGGAAGGGCGCGGCCACCGCCGCGCCCTTCCTTCGAAGCTCCCCCGGTCAGCGAGATAGCGCCTCCTCGAGCGCTCTGCGCACGAACACCTTGACCATCTCCTTGCGGTACTCGGCAGAGCCGAGGGGGTCCGAGACCGGGCTCGTGCCTTCAGCCGCCTGCTGAGAGGCGTCGGCGACGCTTGTTCCGGAAGCCAGCGCTTTCTCGACGGAAGTCGCTCTGAGTGGGGTCTCGCCCATGCTCGTCAGTCCGATCGCGGCGCGCCCATCGCCCCGGGCCACCGCCGCAACCCCTACCGTCGCCCAGTCCTGGGCCCGGTGCTGGAACTTCTGATAAGACCATCCGGCCCCGTTGAGCTTGGGGACTCGGAGCTCCGTGAGGAGCTCCTGGGGGCCGAGGTCGACCTCGAAAATGCTCTTGAAGAACTCGGTTGCTTTGACGGTGCGGTCGCCGGAGGCTGAGTGCACGACGAACTCGGCGTCGAGCGCCACCATCACGCTCGGGATGTCCGAGGCGGGGTCGCCGTGCGCGACCGAACCGCCGATCGTCCCGCGGTGGCGCACCTGCGGGTCGCCTACCTCGCCCGATGTGTGGGCGACGATCCCACAGTGCTCCTTGACGAGGTCGTTGAAGTGGACGTCCTCGTATGGAGTGAGGGCGCCGATGGCGATGACGTCACCGTCGTCGTGAACGTAGGACAGCTCTGCGATGCGCCCCACATCGATCAGCGCGGACGGCTGCGCCAGACGCAGCTTCATGAGCGGCAGCAGCGAATGGCCGCCGGCAAGGATCTTGGCCTCGTCGCCGAACTGCTGCAGGAGCTGGAGCGCGTGGTCGGCCGACTCGGCCCTCTCGTACTCGAACAGGGCGGGGATCATGCGCTGGCTCCTTTTGCGCTCTGGATGGCGTTGAACACGCGCTCGGGCGTCGTGGGCATATCGATTTGCGTAACGCCCAGTGGGGCCAAGGCGTCGATAACCGCGTTTACGACCGCGGGCGGCGCGGCGATGGTGCCGGCTTCACCTATGCCCTTCACCCCCAACGGGTTGGTGGTAGAAGGCGTCACGGTCGAGTCGAGGGTGAACGACGGCAGCTCGGCGGCCGAAGGCACACGGTAGTAGCCCATGTGGCTGGTGGTGAGGTTGCCCGACTCGTCGTAGATCGCTTCTTCGAACATGCCCTCTGCGACTCCCTGGGCCACTCCTCCATGTATCTGGCCCTCGACGATGGTGGGGTTGATCTGGGTTCCGCAATCGTCGACCGCGACGTACTTGGTCAACTCCACCAGGCCGGTCTCGGTGTCAACCTCGACCACGGCCACGTGAGCGCCCGAGGGGAAGGTGAAGTTGGGGGGGTCGAAGACGTAGGTCTCCTCCAACCCCGGCTCGGTTTCTGCCGGCAGGTTGTGGGCCGTCCAGAGGGAGAAGGCGATCTCGGCGATCGTCTTGGCCTTGTCGGGAGCGCCCCTTACCTGGAACTTGCCCTCGGACCACTCGAGGTCCTCCTCCGAGACCTCGAGCTCATGGGCCGCCACCTTCTTGGCCTTGTTGCGGACCTTCTCGGCCGCGTAGTACAGCGCGGTGCCGCCCACCGAGAGGCTGCGGCTTCCGTAGGTGTCCATGCCCATGGGCGAGACGGCGGTGTCGCCGTGCAGGACCTCTACGTCGTCGAACGGGACGCCGAGGGCGTCGGCGGTGATCTGCGACCAGGTCGTGACGTGTCCCTGGCCGTGCGGAGAGGTGCCGGTGATGACCGTGACCTTGCCGGTGGGATGGCAGCGGATGGTCGCCGTCTCCCAGCCCCCGGCGCCGTAGCGCAGAGAGGCCAGCACCTGGCTCGGCGCCAGGCCGCACATCTCGATGTAGGTGGACAGCCCGATGCCCAGTTGCTTGACGTCGCCGCGGTCGCGCCGCTGCGCCTGCTCTGATCGCAGCCCGTCGTAGTCGGCCAGCTCGAGAGCCTTGTCGAGGGCGGCCCCGTAGTTCCCTGAGTCGAACTCGAGGCCTGCGGCCACCGCCCGTGGCTGATCGAACGGCTCGATGAAGTTGAGCCTGCGGATCTCGACGGGATCCTTGCCGACCTTGCGGGCCAGGGTCTCAATCGCGCGCTCGATGGCATAGGTCGCCTCCGGGCGTCCCGCGCCACGGTAGGCGTCGGTCGGCGTCTTGTTGGTGAACACCCCGACGCACTCGAACGAGTACGCCTGTGGGTCGTAGACCCCGGCGTACAAGAACGCCCCCAGGACCGGGATGCCGGGAGTGACGAGCTGGAGGTAGGCGCCCATGTCGGCGGTCAGCTTGACCCGCACACCGGTGATTTTTCCCTCCTCGGTGGCTGCGAGCTCCATGTCCTGAATCACGTCGCGACCGTGAATGGTCGCCAGGTAGTTCTCGGAGCGCTCCTCGATCCACTTGACCGGCCGGCCCAGCCTGCGGGCGAGCGCCAGGCAGATTGCCTCCTCGGCGTAGACGTTGAGCTTGGAGCCGAATCCTCCGCCGACCTCGGGCGCGATCACCCGCAGCTTGTTCTCGGGGATATTGACGGTCAGCGCCAGCGTCGTCCGAAGGATGTGCGGTATCTGGGTTGCGGTATAGAGCGTGAACTCGCCCTGGGCTGCGACCGGCGCCGCCACGACCCCGCGGGGCTCTATGGCGTTGGGGATCAGGCGGGGGTGGTAGTAGCGCTCCTTGATCGTGACCGCAGCGTTCGAGAAGGTCTGGTCCACCTCGCCGTTGGCGAGCTTCCAGACGTAGGTCTCGTTGTCGTCGAAGTCATCGTGAACCTTGGTAGCGCCCTCGGCGAGGGCTTCCTCCATGGTCACCACCGGGTCGAGTGGCTCGTACTCGACCTCTACGGCCTCCATGGCGTCCTTGACCTGGGCCCGGCTCTCGCCCACCACCACGGCGACGGCATCCCCGGCATAGCGCGCCTTGTCCTGCGCCACCGGCCAGTGGGTAGGCATCTTGATGTCCTCGGTCACCGGCCACGCGCAGGGCAACCCCGCGGCCCACTCGGAGGCGAGGTCCGCGCCCGAGAAGGCCGCCACTATGCCCGGCATGCTCCGGGCCGCGGCGACGTCCACCCCACTCAGTCGTGCGTGGGCGATCGGGCTCCTTACAACACCCACCCACAGCATTCCGGGAAACGTGATGTCGTCGACGTAGCGGGCCTGGCCGGTGATGAGCTCGGGGTCTTCCTTGCGGAGGAGCCCTCCGCCTACGTACCGCTCGGCTTTCTCTTCGGTCGTTGTCATCGACAATCCTCCCTCAGGCCCCAGCCGACGAGTATTGCGACTGCGCCGCCTCGATTGCCTTGATGATGTTGTGATAGCCGGTGCAGCGGCACAGGTTGCCCTCGAGCCCCAGCCGGATGTCGCGCTCGCTGAGGTCTCCGCCGCCCTCCTCGACCAGCCCGATGGCCGCCATGATCATGCCCGGCGTGCAGTAGCCGCACTGCAGAGCGTGGTGCTCGTGGAAGGCTTGTTGCATCGGGTGCAGCTCGCCGTCGCTGGAGATCCCCTCGATGGTGGTGACCTGCTGCCCATCGGCCTGCACTGCCAAGACCGTGCACGACTTCACGGTCTTGCCGTCGAGCAGGATCGTGCAGGCGCCGCAGGTGGTCGTATCGCAGCCCACGTTGGTGCCCGTTAGCCCTAGTGCCTCGCGCAGGAAATAGACGAGCAGCTGGCGTGGCTCCACCTCGGCCTCGTGCTGCTTTCCGTTGACGTTCACTGAGATCTTTCTCAACAGCCTCCCCTTCCATTGCCTGGCACTCACTCGAACATAAACTTAAGATGGCGTTACCCGCGCCTGCGGACCCTAATCGGATACGCCGACACTTGCCCCTGCACGAACCAAATCGATCAGCGTCGCGCATAAAGTAGCACTATCGCTTTGGCAGCAACGGGTAGTGGAGGCCCCACCATGAACGTGAGCGAGACGATAGATGTTCTCAATGCCATCTCCGATCTCAAGGAGCAGGGGCGGCCCATGGCTCTGGCCACGATCATCTCGGTGAGTGGCTCGACTTACAGGAGGCCGGGGGCTCGTCTGCTCGTGCCGGACGAGGGCGCCTCGGTGGGAAACCTCTCCGGAGGTTGTCTCGAGGGGGAGGTCGAGGGATTGGGCCGTGGGGTCATGGCATCCGGGGAATCAAGTCTCACGCTGTACGACCTCACCGCCGACGACGAGGTCATCTGGGGCTGGGGGTTGGGTTGCAACGGGGCCATCGAGGTCTTCGTGGAGCCGGCCGAGCGGGCCGCCGAAATCGCCGATACCCTGAGAGACGCAATCGAGAACGAGCGAGCGGTGGCGATCGCCACTGTCCTGACCTCGTCTTCTCAGACGGTCTCAGTCGGCGCCCGGCTACTGGTGCGGCCGAACGAGGACCGGAGGGGCTCCACCGGTGTGACCCCTCTCGACGACGAGCTCGAGATGCGGGCCAGAGAGGCGCTCCTCTCCGGACGAACCGAGGCAGTGACCGTCGCCGTCTCGGGCTACGAGGTGCGAGCGTTTATCGAGAGCGTGCTTCCGCCGCTGCGCCTGTTGGTGTGCGGCGCCGGGCACGATGCCATCCCGGTCGTCAAGCTCGCCTCGGAGCTGGGGTGGCGGACTGTGGTGGTCGACGACCGAGGCGAGTTCCTTGACCGGGCCCGCTTTCCGGGGGCCGGTGAGCTCGTCGAGGCGCAGCCGGGCGAGGCGGCTGCCAAGGCCGGATCCGATCGGCGTTGCTATGCACTCGTGATGAGCCACAACTATTTGCGAGACCGCGACTATCTCAAGTCGTTTCTCGCCAGCGATGTTGCCTACATCGGGATGCTCGGCCCCCAGCCTCGGACCGAACGGCTGCTCGCAGACCTCGCCACCGAGGGCATCGAGCCGAGCTCCGATCGTCTGTCGGTGATCCACGGGCCCGCGGGCCTCGATCTTGGCTCCGAGGGTCCTGAGGAGATCGCGGTTGCTATCGTCGCCGAGATTCTGGCCGTCGCGCGGGCTCGGGAGGGCGGTTACTTGCGGGATCGCAGCGGCACCATCCACGATCATCTCGAGCACGCCCAGTCGTGACCAGAGACCGAATAACTAGGGGGAAGCCATGCTGATCGAGAACTCCTTCGAGGTGCCGGCGTCGATCGACGTCACATGGGCGTATCTGCTCGACATCGAGAAGGTCGTTCCGTGCATGCCGGGGGCCGAGATCACAGAGGTGATCGACGACAGCAACTGGAAGGGCAAGGTCACGATCAAGCTGGGGCCGGTGAAGATGTCGTTCAAAGGCAAGGTTTCGATCTCCGAGCGGGACGACGACGCACACAGGGTTGTGCTGAAGGGATCGGGCATGGAGGCGCGGGGCAAGGGGGCGGCTTCAGTGACCATCACCACTACCGCCGAGGAGACCTCCTCGGGGACCAAGATCGTGGTGGTCCAGGATCTCACGGTTCAAGGGCAAGCCGCCCAGATGAGCCGCGGGATGATGCAGGACGTCTCGGCCAAGCTCACTAGTCAGTTCGCCGACTGCCTGAAGGCAAACCTCCAGGGGGAAGAAGAGGAACCCGAAGCGCCGGCACCTGCTGCTCCGGCGGCCGAGCCGGCCCCCAGCGCGGCGTCCCAGAGTGTGTCCGAGCCGGAAGCGGCGGTCGCCGCCCGTAACGCTCCTCCTCAGGGAGCGGCCCCTGAGGGCGGTCCCGAGCGGCGCCCCGCCCCCGAGCCGACTGGGTCTCGCACCGAGACCAAGCCGGTCGGCGGCTTCTCGCTCATGTTCAGCGCGCTGGTGAGCGCCATCAAGCGACAGATCGGAAAGCTGTTCGGCAAGCGCTCGTGATCCCGGGGGTGATCCTGGCCGCGGGAAGCTCCGTGCGCCTCTCTCACCCCAAGCAACTCCTGATATGGCGGGGGCGTCCGCTGCTCCAGCATGTGATCGAGGCCGCAGCCGCATCGAATCTGGCCGGGCTCGTGATCGTGCTGGGCCACGAAGCGGGCCGGATCTCGGACGCACTGACGCTGCCCGAGGGTGCCCGGCTCGCCCACAACCCCGACTACCTGAGCGGCCAGGCGAGCTCGCTGAGAGTAGGTCTGAACGCCCTCCCGGACGATGCGCACGCGGCCGCCATTTTGCTCTCGGATAACCCCCACGTCACGGCCGCGCTGATCAATCGCGTCCTCGACGAGTTCGATCCCTCCTCGGCCCCCGTCGTTCGTCCCATCTTCGGCGAGGTGCCGGGTCATCCGGTGGTGGTGGCCCGCTCGGAGTGGGGGCGCTGGATGCAGCTGGAAGGAGACGAGGGGGCACGAGTTTTGCTAAC
>Ga0136633_1000888_pt1 | contig 22304 bp, 21 predicted proteins | sample AntDrymeUQ832206_2_FD_105494 | JGI IMG/M metagenome (GOLD analysis project Ga0136633, IMG submission 105494) | Polar desert sand microbial communities from Dry Valleys, Antarctica - metaG UQ83 (22.06) | ecosystem: Environmental > Terrestrial > Soil > Desert | place: Antarctica: Dry Valley...
CTCCGCCCATGGCGGACGAACACGACATCGACGGGCATGGTTCACCTCGGACTATGGACACGTCCGCTCTCTCACGGACCGTGGCAGCGGATGCCCCGTGCTTGACCGTACCGGAGGACGATCCGGCTGCGGGTCCCGTTTGCCCGATTGGGCTGCGGACAGCGTTATACGCCGCCGCCCATCTGGTCGCCGGGGTACCGGGCGTTTGGGTTCAGGCTGGAATCGGTCTGCGCGTCGAATCCTCCGGGACGACGCGCCGATCGAGGCTGCGAAGCCAGTGGATCGATGGAACTCCGGCGACGCCTCAGCTTGCGCCACGCTTGCCTAGGAACGCCATACGCCACAACTCCCTCTGGCGCCGCCGCAGCCGGTGCCGCCTTCGTGGAGGCTACCTTGCTCGCCCGGATCGGTGCGGCACGGGCCGGACGCCGCTTCACCCCTTCCCGCAGGGCGATCCGCCTCCGGTTGGTGGACCCGCCCAGGTCTTTGGCGGCCGATACGGACACGCCATAGGCGACGGCGACGGCATCGACGAGAGCCGACGAGACGACAGGGCGAAGCCCTCGGCGCCCAGCACCCGCTCTGCAACAGCCCCTGGAACTTCGCCTCGGCGCGGCTGCGTTCGGTCACGTCCCGGCAGATGGTGGCGATCCCGGCAATGTTCCCGGCCGCGTCCTCGATGGGCGACAGGGTGACCGACACCTCGACGGCCGTCCCGTCCTTGCGCAGGCGGACCGTCTCGTACTGCTCTACGCCCAGGCCCTGGCCCACTCGAAACCTCAGGTCCGCCTCCTCGGTCCTTCGCTCCACCGGGATGAGAATGTCAATGGAACCGCCGATCATCTCCAGTGCGCTGTAACCGAACAGGATCTCGGCCCCACGGTTCCAGCTCGTCACCAACCCGTCGAGCGTCTTGCCGAGGATGGCATCTCGAGAGGCCCGCACGATCGAGGCCAGGCCGGCCTCGGCCTCCTCGGCCTTCCTGCTGGCGGTGATGTCGGTGTTCACCACGATCCAGGCTGCGCCGAATGTGGGGTGGTCGAATGAAGTGACGTTGAGCGCGCACCACGACATGGTGCCGTCCTTGCGAGGGTTCTGGATCTCGCCGCGCCAGATCCCTGCGCCGTCCAGGGCCTCCCTGATCGCGGCAATCGCCTGGTCAGCGGCGGCCTGATTCGGTGCGATTAGGTCTCCCAGGGAGAGGCCGACCAGGCCGCCCGGCTCAGAACCGACCGTGGCCTCGTAGCCGCCGTTGGCATAAGCGATGGTCAGGTCAGTCGCTCGGACCATCACCACCCCCTCGGACATGTTGGCCGTGATGGCGCTGAGGATCTGCACCTCCTCGGTGGCTCGGCGGCGCTCGGAAACGTCGGCGAAGGCGGCGATGGCGAACTCGACCGAGCCATCGCCGGCCAGCACGGCGCCGCCCCAGACCTCAAGAGGCACGACCGAGTCCGGTCTGTGGATCTCCATGTCGTCGACATGGGTCGTCTCGCCGCCGAGAGCCAGCACCAGCGGCAATGCCGCGCTTGGGTACAGCTCGTCGGTTCCAGCGACGAACGCGCCGTAGACCTCGGCGAGCTGCTCGGCGCTGTCGACGGTGACGAGATCCCGGCCGAGAAGGCGCTGGGCCTCCCGGTTGGCATAGTGCGGCCGGCCGTCGGGTGTGGCGACCATGATGCCGATCGGCACGGCGTCGAGGAACTGCTCGACGCGCCGGCGCGACCGCTCCTCGCCGGCGGCCCGGTCGCTTTCCATCGCCAATACCCGTCGGCGGCGCCGGGTGCGGATCTCGCCGAGCGAGATGGCGAGCACCACACCGACCACGCCCAGAAGGGCGGCGGTCCAGCGCAGCCGCGCCACCAGTCGGTCGGCGCCGGCCATGACCTCCGATCGGGCCTGTTGCACCAGGATGCCCATCTTCTGCCCGCCGACCGGCTCATAGGACTCGACGGTGAGGCGCCCGAAGATCGGGCTGTAGATCACGGTGGTGACAGGCTTGCCGGCGGCGGCGATGGCGAGGTTGACGGGGGAGCGCAGGGGAGCGCCGACCGAGGTGGAGCCGGCCACGACCAAACCCTCGGAGGTTACGAGGAGTTTGGTCCCGGTCCGGCCGAACGCGAGCTCGGATGGCTCGCCGAGGAGCTCGCTAGGTCGACGTCGACTACGAGCCGACCCTCTACCCCGGTCCCGATCGGCACAGAGATCTGGCGCGCGTATCCCGTACCTACGGTGGTGGGCTCCCCGATTACCGGCGGCCCCGGACCGGTGCCGCCGACCGGCGTGGGGGTCACCCCCGGGAGCGCAGCCATAGCGACGAGGTCACCGGCCCCGGTGTACACACGGACGTCGGCGAACGGGCCCGTAATAAGGACGTTCTGCACGCCCTTCTCCGCCAACGACCTGTCCCGGGTCTCCAGCGCGCTGAGGGGGACGGGGCGGGTACTGGCCGAGACGACGATGCGAACGGCATCGTTCCAGGCTCGCTGTTCCGCCAGGACCGTGGCCTTCGCCGTCCCGGCCAGGCCGGCGAGGGCGCGATGCTCGATCTCGGTCCTGGCCACCCTCGACGCCCACACCAACGCGATCACCGGGAAGGACGTCGCCGTCAGGACGAGCGCGACGGTTAGAAGCCCGAGGGCCCGGGGACTGGTGGCCCGAGTCGCCAGTTTGTCCATCAGCTGTCGTCGATGACCAACGCGGTATTCACGGCGGTGGTACTACTATCGCGGGCTTCGGCTGAAACCGAGCCCATGGTAGGGCGCCCAAGGTCAGTTATCGGCATCGAAGCGTGCATGCTGTAGCCCCGATCGTTGATGAATGACTTGAGCCAGCCCCGATCGAGTTTGTCGGGCCGGTCGCTGCCGGCTGAGCGTGCAGTTCGGCTCCGATCGAGTCGCAGTTGCTGCGGCCATCTGGCGGTTCAGGACCGTTTCGGGGCGCGTGTCGTAAGGATGGTGTCGGGCGGAACAGAGGAAGCCGGGTCAGCCGAGCCGGGCGATGCGCTCGTAGACCTCAAGCAGGGCCGAGGTTGCCGGCCAGCCCGGCGAGGATGCGCACGACCCCGTCTCCGGGACCGGCGGCCGATACGGGACGGGTGTGCCGGAGCCGCCTGCGCAGCGTCTTGGGCTCGGCCAGAGCGCGCGCTCCGATGAGGCAGAGCTGCTGGAACCAGCGCACGAGACCGTCGGCGAAGCAGACGACGGCGAGCCAGGCGCGGTTGGCTTCTATGTCGGTGAACGGGAACCGCTGGGCCCCCAAGTCCGGGCCAGTACTCGAGGTCCAGGGTAATGACGGAGCTCGGGACGGAGCACGCCCGCATCCTCGCCGCCGTGGGCCAGGTGGCTGCGGCTGGCACCCCGCCGCACTCCCGCCGTCGGTGAGGCCCAAAGCGACTACGCCTGGGGGCGCGGCGACGCGCGGATCTGGTTCGCCGGCGAGCCGGACGGGCGGACCATCTACGACCGTACTGGCCGACGGTCGCGAGCGGGCGGACTTTGTGCGCAACGCCGTGATCGACCCGAAGGTCACCGATCGCATCGGTGATCGCGTGGGCACGGCCACCGCCCAGTCGTCGCCGCCGGCACCGAGGAAAACGCCCGGGCCCGCCGGCTCCTGCTGGCCAAGTACCAGCCGCCGGCCGGTCGCCTTCGACCTCGAGTTCTAGGCGGGTCAGATGCGGTGGCGGGCCGGGCTCGTAGAGCATCACGTCGAGGCCACCGGGAAGCGCGACCACGGCGGTGATGCCGTAGCCCTGGTCCTCCGTCTCGCCGGGGACATCCAACCCCTTCCCGCGTAGCTCGGCGATGGTGGTCCCGATGTCGTCGCACATCAGGGTGAACTGGTGGCGAATGCCGCTGTCGAACGTCGGCCCTTCGCCGGGATGGACACCCAGCTCGGCCGGCGGAAGGGCGAAGATCAGCCAGCCGTGGCCGGCGTCGACGTGCTTCCTACCGAACACGTCGCGGAAGATGGCCCGTACCGCGTCGGGTTACGACGTGTACAGCAGCACGTGCGCCCCGGTGATCGCCACACCGGGATCCTCGCACGGGCCACGCACCCGAGCACATCCCACGCATAACTCAGCGACCAGGCGTACCATCAGGTCAGCACACGCTCCGGACCGAGGTGTTACGGATGACACGGTCGGATACCGCCAGGGACACACCCGGCGAGCCCATCCGCGTGGTCGTCTGCGACGACCATCACCTCGTGGCCCAAGGCGTGTCCATGGTCTTGGGCGCTGAAGACGACATCGAGGTGGTCGGCGTGGCGGGCAGTGTCGCCGAGGTGCGCGAGATGGCGATGTCCCGCCGGCCCGACGTCGTGCTCATGGACTACGGCCTTCCCGACGGCGACGGGGTGACAGCCACCGCGGCGATCAAGGCGTCCCAGCCCGACGTCCAGGTCATCATGCTGACGTCCTTCCTCGACGAGGAGATCCTGGTGGCCGCCATCGAGGCGGGCTGCTCGGGCTACGTCACCAAGCACAAGGGCGCCGAGGAGTTGACGGCCGCCGTACGGCTGGTCGCGGCCGGCGAGGCCCTGGTCTCGCCTGACATGCTCGCCCGCCTCCTGCCCCGGATGCGCCGTGGGAACCACGGCCTCGGGTGGGACCTGACGCCCCGCGAGCGGCAGGTGCTGGACCTCCTGGCCCACGGCGACTCCAAGGAGGCCATCGCCCGCCGGCTGTTTTTGTCGACCAACACCGTGCGCAACCACATCCAGAACATCCTCACCAAGCTGGGCGCACACTCCCGCCTAGAGGCGGTGGCCGCGGCGGCCCGAGAAGGGCTGCTGCACAAGGTCTGAGCCGCTGGTGCGCATGCACCAGGAAACCTTGGTTCCCGGGCCTCTTCCCGGCGTCCGGCAAGCGGACCAGACTGAGCGCGCCATCGACCGCTGGAGGGCCGGCGTGGGCTTGTTGGCCGAGCAGATCCTCATAGATTGTGAGCCGTCGACCATCGAGGACCTGTTCTGCCATCGACGGACGGCCTGGTTGGCGCCGCTGCTCCGGCTGGCCGGCGACGAGGGTGAGGCGGCCGGGCTGGCCGTGCTTGGAGGGCAGGCGCACGCCGACCGAAGGCAGTCGCCTCGGCGGCGCGCCCACGAGGTCGAGATGCGACCGGTCCAGAGTAGCGACGGATGTTTCCGGGTCGGCCTGCTATGGCGCACCACCGATTACCGCGCCCTGTTCGCCGAGTTCGACGGCACGCTCGAAGTCCGGGCCCTCGAAGACCACGCCGTGGTGAGCGTCGAGGGCCTGTTCGCCGAGCCGGCCGGGCGCACCGTGGACGGCACGGCGTCGCTCGCCAGCCGGCGGGCCGCCGAGTTGGCCGTGCGGAGCCTTCTGGGCCACCTTCGGTCGGCGGTGGAGGCGCGGGTGAGTTTCGCCGGGTAGTGCGCCTGCACCAGCGATGTTGAGGCGCCCTGCTCTGTCCCAGTGGGCGGGAAGCGAGCCTACTGGAACTGTGTTCCGCAATCCGTTGCGGAACGCGAGGAGAACACATTGACGTCGACCCGCAGCGACCAGGGACCCCCGGGTCCGCCGGCGTGTCGCTATTCCCGATCGCGCGCCCGCCTCGTGCAACGGCGCGGAACGGGAGGAAGGCCTGGAGATGGACAACAACTTCGTATCTGAGCTCGTCGGCACGGCCATTCTGATCCTGCTCGGCAACGGCGTCGTCGCCGCCGTCCTGCTCGCCAAATCGAAGGCCCAGAACTCGGGATGGATCGTGATCACCTTCGGGTGGGGCATGGCGGTGACCATCGGCGTCTACGCCGCCGGCCCCTTCAGCGGAGCCCACATCAATCCGGCCGTCACCCTGGGATTGGCCGCCACCGGCGACTTCCCATGGGGCGATGTTCCCACCTACATCGCCGGGCAGTTCGCCGGCGCCATCCTCGGCGCCGTCCTCGTGTGGCTGGCCTACCTGCCCCACTGGAGGGAGACCGAGGACCCGGGCCTCAAGCTGGCGTGCTTCTCGACCGGCCCCGCCATCCGCAAGCCCTTCCAGAACGCGATCACCGAGATCATCGGTGCGGCCATGCTGCTGGTCGGCGTGCTGGCGATCGGCCTCAACGAGGGTGCCGCGGCGAGCGGTGTCGGCCCCCTGCTCGTCGGCCTCCTCGTCCTGTCACTCGGCCTGTCCCTGGGTGGGCCGACCGGCTATGCCATCAACCCCGCCCGTGACCTCGGGCCCCGCATCGCCCACGCCTTCCTGCCCATTGCCGGCAAGGGCGATTCCGACTGGAGCTACGCATGGGTCCCGGTGGTGGCCCCCATCATCGGCGGCATCCTGGGCTCGGTCATCTTCAACCTCGTCTGGCCCAACTAGGGCCCGCCGGCGCGAATAAGGACACTGGACATGAAGAAGCTGATCAACGCCCCCGAAGACGTCGTCCGCGAGGAGCTGGAGGGCATCGCCCTCGCCCACTCCGACCTGGTGCGCGTCTCCCTCGACCCCTACATGGTGGTCAGGGTCGACGCCCCGGTGCAGGGGAAGGTGGGCCTCGTCTCCGGGGGTGGCTCGGGTCACGAGCCTATGCACGGCGGCTTCGTCGGCGTGGGCATGCTCGACGCCGCCTGCCCGGGTGAGATCTTCACCTCGCCCACGCCGGACCAGATCCTCGCCGCCACCAAGGCGGTCGATGGCGGCGCCGGCGTCCTGCACATCGTGAAGAACTACACGGGCGACATCCTGAACTTCGAGATGGGCGCCGAGCTGGCCCGGGAGGAGGGCATCGAGGTCGAGGCGGTCGTCATCGACGACGATGTCGCGGTCAAGGACAGCCTCTACACCGCCGGCCGCCGCGGCGTCGGCGCGACCGTCCTCGCCGAGAAGCTTTGCGGGGCGGCGGCCGAGAAGGGCCAGGCCCTCAAGGAGGTGGCGGACATCTGCCGTCACGCCGACGACTTCGGACGGAGCATGGGGATGGCCCTCACCTCCTGCGTCACTCCGTCCGCCGGGCGGGCGACCTTCGAGCTGGGCGACGACGAGATGGAGATCGGGATCGGCATCCACGGGGAGCCGGGTCGCGAGCGCATGAAGCTGGCGCCGGCCCACGAGATCGTCGAGATCCTGGCCGGCGCCCTCGTCGAGGACCTGCCGTTCCGGTCGGGCGACGACGTCCTGGCCTTCGTGAACGGTTTGGGTGGAACGCCGCTCATCGAGCTCTACATCGTGTACCGGGAGTTGCACCAGTTCCTGGCCGCACGAGGGATCACGATCACCCGCAACCTCATTGGGTCCTACATCACGTCGCTGGAGATGGCCGGCTGCTCGATCACCCTCCTCAAGATGGACTACGACCTGACCCGGCTGTGGGACGACCCGGTCAAGACCGCCGGCCTCCGGTGGGGGGCGTAGACCGTTGGTTGGCACCGCGGCCGACGTCAGCCGCTGGATCCGAGCGTTCCAGGCCGAGATCGCCGAGCACCGGGACCGGCTCACCGAGCTGGACGCGGCCATCGGCGACGCCGACCACGGCACCAACATGGATCGCGGCATGCGGGCGGTGGTGGCCAAGCTCGACGGTGACGTCGGCTATGCCGTCGCCGGCGGCGCCGCCAACAGCGCCGCCGGCGAAGACATCGGGAGCCTGCTCAAGACCGTGGGCATGACGCTTGTGTCCACGGTCGGCGGGGCCAGTGGCCCGTTGTACGGGACCCTGTTCCTGCGCATGGCCACCGCGGCGTCGGGCCGGTCGGAGCTGGACGCCGAGGGCTGGGCGGCGGCGTGGGCGGCGGCGGTCGCCGGCGTGCAGGCCAGGGGCAAGGCGGAGCCGGGCGACAAGACCATGGTCGACGCCCTCCTCCCCGCCTGCGCCGCGTTCGCGGCGGTTGCGGGGCGGGGCGGGTCGGCCGCCCAGGGATGGCACGCGGCGGCGGTCGCGGCGAGGGCCGGCGTGAAGGCCACGGTGCCGATGGTGGCCCGCAAGGGTCGGGCCAGCTACCTGGGCGAGCGGAGCGCAGGCCACCAGGACCCGGGGGCGACGTCGAGCTACCTGCTCATCGAGTGCGGCGCCGAGGTCCTCGGCGCCGCAGTGGCCCGGGCCGGACACGGGACAGCAGCGAACCAGTAAGCACAAGGAGAACGGAGGAGACAGATGGCCAGTTACGTAGGAGCAATCGACCAGGGCACCACGAGCACCCGGTTCATGATCTTCGACCACAGCGGTCAGATCGTCGCCGTGGAGCAGAAGGAGCACGAGCAGATCTACCCCCAGCCCGGGTGGGTGGAGCATGACGCCCTGGAGATCATGACCCGCGTCCACGAGGTCATCCCCGTGGCTCTCGCCAAGGCTGGGATCGACTTCCACGAGCTGGCCGCGGTCGGCATCACCAACCAGCGGGAGACCACGGTGCTGTGGGACCGGATCTCGGGCAAGCCCGTGTACAACGCCCTGGTCTGGCAGGACACCCGCACCGACGGCATCTGCAACGAGCTGGCGGCCGACGGAGGCCAGGACCGCTTCCGGGTAAAGACCGGGCTTCCGATCGCCACCTACTTCTCGGGCCCAAAGATTAAGTGGCTGCTCGACAACGAGCCGGAGCTCAGGGCCAAGGCTGAGGCCGGCGACGTCCTCTTCGGCAACATCGACAGCTGGCTGATCTGGAACCTCACCGGCGGCCCCGACGGCGGCGTGCACGTCACCGACGTCTCCAACGCCAGCCGGACCATGCTGATGGACCTCCACACCCTCGACTGGGACCCGGAGATCCTGGCCATCCTCGGCGTCCCGCGGGCCATGCTGCCCACCATCCGCGCCTCCAGTGAGGTCTACGGCGAGGCCCACGAGACCGCGCTGCGCGGCATCCCGGTGGCCGGCGACCTCGGCGACCAGCAGGCCGCCCTGTTCGGCCAGACGTGCTTCTCGGTGGGCGAGGCCAAGAACACCTACGGCACCGGCAACTTCCTCCTGCTCAACACCGGGCTCGAGGCCGTGCAGTCGAAGTACGGGCTGCTGACCACCTTGGGCTACAAGATCGGCGACCAGCCGGCGGTCTACTGCCTGGAGGGCTCCATCGCCATCACTGGCGCTCTCGTCCAGTGGCTGCGCGACAACCTGGGGCTCATCACGACCGCCCCGGAGATCGAGGAGCTGGCCCGCACCGTCGACGACAACGGCGGCTGCTACTTCGTCCCCGCCTTCTCCGGCCTGTTCGCCCCGTACTGGAAGAGCGACGCCCGGGGCGTCATCGCCGGCCTAACCCGCTACGTCAACAAGGGCCACATCGCCCGGGCGTGCCTGGAGGCGACGGCGTGGCAGACCAAGGAGGTCGTCGACGCCATGAACGCTGACTCCGGCGTGGCCCTCACGTCCCTCAAGGTCGACGGTGGCATGGTCGGCAACGAGCTGCTCATGCAGTTCCAGTCCGACGTGCTGGGCGTTCCCGTGGTCCGCCCGACGGTCGCCGAGACGACGTCGCTGGGCGCCGCCTACGCCGCCGGCCTGGCCACCGGCTTCTGGGCCGAGGTCGAGGACCTGCGGGCCAACTGGGGCGAGGACAAGCGGTGGGAGCCGAGCATGGACGACGACCTCCGCACCCGTGAGTACCGGCTGTGGAAGAAGGCCGTCACGAGAACGTTCGACTGGGTCGAGTAAGTCCTGCCAGATCCGAAGCTTCGGGGCCGGCGACGGGAGACCGTCGCCGGCTCCCTCCGGAGGTGCCTCAATGCAGACGGTCGAAACCGAGGTGCTGGTCGTCGGCGGCGGTGCGACCGGGGTGGGCGTGGCGCGCGACGCGGCCATGCGTGGCTTCGCCACCGTGCTGGTGGAGCGGAAGGACCTGGCCGAGGGGACGACGGGGCGCTACCACGGGCTGCTGCACTCCGGCGGGCGCTACGCGGTGAAAGATCCCCGGGCCGCTCGGGAGTGCGCGGCGGAGAACGTGATCTTGCGCCGGGTGGCGGCGGACTGCATCGAGGACACGGGCGGGCTCTTTGTCGCCACCCCGTGGGATGACCCCGACTTCGGCGACCGCTTCCTCGCCGGCTGCGCCGCCACCGGCGTGCCAGTCGAGGAGATGGAGGTGGCTGAGGCCCTGAAGCGGGAGCCGGCGGTCAATCCCGGCATCACCCGGGCCTTCCTCGTGGCCGACGCGTCGATGGACTCGTGGAAGCTGGTGTGGGCCTGCGCCCGGTCGGCCGAGCAGCACGGGGCAAGCATCCTTACCTACCGCCAGGTCACCGACGTACTGCGGGCCGGCGACGAGGTGGCCGGCGTCGTAGTGGTCGACTCCCGCACTGGTGAGCAGACGACCATCCACGCCCGGATGACGGTCAACGCCACCGGCGCCTGGGCCGGCAAGCTGGCCGGGTTGGCGGGGTGCCGCCCGGTCGACGTGATCCCCGGCAAAGGGATCATGATCGCCATGAACCACCGCATCGTGAACACAGTGGTGAACCGCTGCACGATGCCATCCGACGGCGACATCATCGTCCCCATCCGGACCGTGTCGGTCGTCGGGACGACCGATTCCCCGGTCATTGATCCCGACCAGCTCGAGGTCACCCAGGCCGAGGTCGACCACATGCTCGACGAGGGCGAGAAGCTCGTCCCAGGCTTCCGCCAGGCCCGGGCCCTGCGGGTGTGGGCCGGCGCCCGCCCGCTGTTCGGCGACCGCTCCCCGGGCGACGACGACACGCGCGACATCACCCGCGCCCACGCCCTCATCGACCACGCCGAGCGGGACGGCATCACCGGCTTCGTGACCATCACCGGCGGAAAGGCCACGACGTTCCGGCTGATGGCGGAGGAGACGGTGGACCTGGTCGCCCGGACGCTCGACCCCGGCAACGAGCGTCCGTGTCGCACCGCGGTGGAGTTACTGCCCGACTCACAGTCCGAGGCCTACTACTCGGTCGGTTCTCGGCTGGCCCAGCGGGAGGCGCATCTCCAGGACGATCAGTTGGTGTGCGAGTGCGAGCTGGTGTCCCGCCGGGACCTCGAGGAGACGCTCGCCCGCCGGCCGACGGCGAACATCGACGACGTCCGCCGGGCGCTACGCCTCGGCATGGGCCCCTGCCAGGGCGGGTTCTGCACCTACCGGGCGACCGGGATCCTCCACCGCCAGGAGCGGCTCGACCAGTCGACGGCGAACGGCGCCCTGCTCGATTTCCTCCAGGAGCGGTGGAAGGGCGTCCATCCCATCCTGTACGGAGACCAGCTCCGCCAGGCCCGCCTCGACGACTGGCTCTACCAGGGGCTGATGGACGTCGAGCACCTACCGGATCCGGCACACCCATGAGTGGCAACGGGCGGGACGGGGAGGTCGTCGTCATCGGTATCGGGCTGGCCGGGCTGGTCGCCGGCCTCCGGTTGGCCGAAGCCGGCCGGTCGGTGCGGCTGCTGGCCAAAGGGGTGGGCTCCACCCACCTCAGCGGGGGGACCGTGGACGTGCTTGGATACGCGCCGGCCCGGGTCCTGTGCCCGGCCGGCGCCCTGCCCGAGTTCGTGGCCGCCCACCCGGACCATCCGTACGCCCGTATCGGTACGGAGGTCGTCGGTGCGGCGATCGAGTGGCTGAAGGGCCGCATGGACAACCCGCGCTACGTCGGTGATCTGAGCCGCAACTTCCTCCTGCCCACCGCGCTCGGCGTGGCCAAGCCGTCGGCGGTGGCTCCCCAGACCATGGCCGGCGGCGACGTGACGAGGGGCGGGGGCTTCGCCATCGTCGGCCTTCCCGGCCTCAAGGACTTCTATCCGGGCATGGTGGCAGGAAACCTCGCTTCGGCCGTGGGCGTCGCCGGCGAGGTCATCGAGGCCCGGCCGGTCGAGGTCGACGTGGCCCTCGACGGCCGGGCTGACGTCGGCCCCCTCGCCTACGCCGGCCGGCTCGACGACCCTGCCTTCCGCGCCCAGCTGGCCGCCCGGCTGAAGGGCCGGCTGGGTGAGGACGAGGTCGTGGGTATGCCCGCCGTGCTCGGCCTCGCCGACGCCGAGCAGGTATGGGAGGAGCTGGAGGCTCGGATCGGGCGGCCGGTGTTCGAGATCCCGACACTGCCACCGTCGGTCCCCGGCATCCGGCTGTACAGGTCCCTGCTGGGAGCACTGCGCCGGGCCGGGGTCCGGGTGGCCATCGGCGGCGAGGTCGTCGGGGCGGAGATCGACGGCACGCGAGTCACCGGCGTCTACACCGACGCGGCCAACGGGGCCCGCTTCCACCCGGCCGCCGGCGTCGTGCTGGCGTCGGGCGGGTGGGCGGCCGGCGGTCTGGAGATGGACAGCCACTGGGGCTTGCGCGAGCCGATCCTCGGCCTTCCGGTCACCGCGGTGCCCGAGGGCGTTCCGAGGTTCCGCCCCGGGTACTTCGACCATCATCCGCTGGCCAGGACCGGTGTGGCCGTCGACGGGTCGCTGCGGCCGGTCGACGGCGACGGCAGGGTCGTATTCACGAACGTGCGGGTGGCGGGCGCGACGCTGGCCGGTGCCGAGCCCTGGAAGGAGAAGTCGGGCGACGGGCTGAGCCTCTCGACCGGCTACCACGCCGCCATGTCGCTGCTGGCCGAGGAGGGCTGATGGAAGACCTCATCCGGGCGTCGCTCGACCACTGCGTCAAGTGCACGATCTGCGAAACGGCCTGCCCGGTGGCGAAGGTGACGCCGCTCTTCCCGGGTCCGAAGTACGAAGGGCCCCAAGCGGAGCGCTTCCGCCAACCCACGGGGACCGCCGACGCCTCGGTCGACTACTGCTCGGGGTGTGGCATCTGCACCCAGGTCTGCCCGCAAGGCGTGAAGGTGGCCGAGATCAACTCCCGTGCCCGAGCCCGGTACAAGGACGAGAACGGGGTGCGGGCCCGGGATCGCATCGTCGCCCGCCCCGGGGTCACCGGCCGCTTGGGCACGCCGGTCGCACCCCTGGTCAACCGGGTGATGGCCAACGGAGCTGCCCGCCGGGTGATCGAGAAGACCATCGGGATCCACCACGCCGCCGCGGTGCCGACCTACGCCGGGCACAGCTTCCAGCGGTGGGCCAAGCTCCATCAGCGCCGGGTCCCGTCCCGCCCCGACGCCCGGTCGGTGATCTTTTTCCACGGCTGCAGCGTCAACTGGTTCGAGCCCGACCTGGGCCGCAAGGTGGTCGCCGTCCTCGAGCGCAACGGCGTCGAGGTGAAGATGCCGCGGCAGGGCTGTTGCGGGCTGCCGCTGCAGTCCAACGGCCTGTTCGACGACGCCCGGCGGGCGCTGGGCCGGCTGATGCGCGAGCTCACCGCCGGCGGGGGGGACGACCCGGTGGTCGCCAGCTCGACGAGCTGCGGGCTGATGCTCAAGCGAGAGGGTCGGGAGATCCTGGGCCTGGAGGACGATGCCCTGTCGGCCTTGGGTGCCCGCACCTTCGACGTCTGCGAGTACTTGCTCGACCTGCACGACCGGGGTCTTCTCGACACCGGGTTCCAGCCGCTGGCGATGACGGTCATCTACCACGCCGCCTGCCAGCAGCGGGGCCACGCTATGGGCACGCCGGCCCTGGACCTGCTGCGGCTCGTCCCCGAGCTGCAGGTGATCCAGAGCGATGCCGACTGCTGTGGCATGGCCGGCACCTACGGGATCAAGAAGGAGAAGTACGACATCGGGATGGCCGTCGGCGAGCGGCTGTTCGCCCAGGTGCGGCGGGTGAAGCCCGACGCGGTGGCCTGCGACGGCGAGACCTGCCGCTGGCAGATCACCGAGGCGACGAGCCAGGCGTCGCTCCATCCGGTCGAACTGCTGTTCCGGGCGTATGGCCTGGAGCTCTGACATCGTGGTCGGGATCGTGATCGTCTCCCACAGCGCCGCCCTGGCCCGGGGCGTGGCCGAGCTGGCCCGGGAGATGGCCGGTCCCGACGTCACCGTCGAGGTGGCCGGGGGCATGGATGGTGACGGCAGCGCGCTCGGTACCGACGCAGTGCTGGTGATGGCCGCCATCGAGGCCGCGTACTCCGCCGACGGTGTCCTCGTGCTCATGGACCTGGGCAGCGCGGTCCTGAGCGCGGAAACTGCGCTGGAGATGCTCGACCCTGAGGTGGCGGCCAACGTGGTTCTGTCGGATGCGCCGCTCGTGGAAGGGGCGGTCAGCGCCGCGGCGGCGGCGCGGCTTGGCCTCACCCTGGTCGAGGTGGCCGCCGAGGCCGGCGGTGGCCTGGAGGGCAAGCGCCAGCACCTCGGGCCAGCGGCGGCGCCGGCCCCGGCGCCAGCCTCGGCGCCGGCGCCCGGCGGCGAGCAGACGCTCATCGTCGTCGGCAACCGCCTCGGGCTGCACGCCCGCCCGGCCGCCCGCTTCGTCGCCACCGCCGGCCGCTTCGATGCCGAGGTGACCGTCACCAACGTCACCACTGGCCGGGGGCCGGCCGGCGGTCGCAGTGTGAACGGCTTGGCCACCCTCGGCGTGCGCCAGGGCCAGGCGATCGTGGTGCGGGCGACCGGCCCCGAAGCGAATGCCGCGCTGGCTGCGCTGGTTGCCCTGGCCAACGACGACTTCGGCGACCGGGCTCTGCCGCCGCCGCCGCCGGCGCCGGCGCCCGTCGCCGGCAAAGGGCCGGGCCTGGCGGGGCTCCCCGCGTCGGCGGGCATCGCCGTCGGGCCTGCCCGCCACCTCCGGTCGGTGGTCCCGCCGGTGCCGACCGGGCCGGCCGAGGATCCGGCGCAGGAATGGGACAGGCTCCAGCAGGCCCTGCACCAGGCGGGCACCGACATCGCCGCCGCCCGGGCGGCGACGGCGGTCGCCGCCGGCGCGGAGGAGGCCGCCATCTTCGACGCCCACCTGCTGTACCTGGAGGACGACGCCTTGCTCGGACCCGCCCGCCGGGCCGTGCTGGAGGACGGCGACAACGCCGCCCACGCCTGGCACGCGGCCGTCGACTCCGTCGCCGCCTCGTACCGGGCCCTCGACGACGATTACCTGCAAGCCCGGGCCGCCGACGTCATCGAAGTGGGCGACCGGGTGCTCCGGCGCCTGCTCGGAGCGGGGACGCCCCAGGCGTCGCCGGCGGACGCCGGCGTCGTGGTGACCACCGAGGCCACCGCCGGTGACCTGGCCGAGCTCGATCTCGCGCTCGTGACGGGCCTGGCCACCGCCGCCGGCGGCCCCCTGGGTCACGGCGCCATCCTGGCTCGCACCCTCGGGATCCCTGCGGTGGTCGGTCTCGGCCCGTCGATCCTCGCCGTCGGTGAGGGCACGCTCCTGGCCGTCGACGGGGACGCCGGCGCCGTCCACGTCGACCCGGAGCCTGAGCTGGTCGCCAGGCTCACCGCCCGCCGGTCGGCGGAGGAACGCCGGCGGTCGTCGGCTCTCCAGAGCGCCAACGAGCCGGCGATCACGCGCGACGGGGTGAGGATTCTCGTGGAGGCCAACGCCGGCTCGGCCCACGAGGGGCCAACCGTCGTCGCGACCGGGTCCGACGGCGTCGGCCTCTTGCGCACGGAGTTCCTGTTCCTCGACCGGGACACCGCCCCCGACGAGGACGAGCAGTACCGGGCCTACCTGGAGCTGGCGTCCGCCCTGGGCGGGCGGCCACTGGTCGTGCGCACGCTCGACGCCGGCGGCGACAAGCCCGCGGCGTGGGTGCAGGGCGTCCAGGCGGCCGAGGAGAACCCGGCGCTGGGTCTCCGCGGCCTGCGCCTGGGCCTGGCCCGTCCCGAGGTGCTCCTGACCCAACTCCGGGCCGTCCTCCGGGTGGCGGCCGGCCACCCGGTCCGGCTGATGTTCCCCATGGTCACCACCGTGGACGAGGTCCGCCGGGCCAAGGCGCTCCTGGCCGAGGCGGCCGAAACCGTCGCCCGGCGAGGGCAGGCCGTGCCCGAGCGCATGCCGGTCGGCATCATGGTCGAGGTGCCGGCCGCCGCCCTCCGTACCCGCCACCTGGCCCGCGAGGTCGACTTCCTGTCGATCGGCACCAATGACCTGACCCAGTACGCCCTGGCTGTCGACAGGGGCAATAGCCGCGTCGCCCCGTTGGGCGACGGCCTCGACCCCGCGGTGCTGGGCCTAATCGACACCGTGGTCCGGGGCGCCGCCCCCCGGGAGCTCCCGGTGGCCGTGTGCGGCGCCCTGGCCGCCGACCCTCGCGCCGTGCCGGTGCTCGTCGGGCTCGGCGTCACCCGGCTGTCGGTGCCTTCCGCCGCGGTGCCCACAGTGAAGCAGGCGGTGCGCGATGTCGACGCCGGCGCGGCGAAGGAGCTGGCCGCCCGGCTGCTGTCCTTGGAGTCGGCGGCCGCCGTGCGCGCCGCACTCGACGACGGGTCGGGCGAGTGAACCGCGTCACCGGCCTGAGCGCCCTGCGCATCGCTCTCGTCGCCCCGGTCATGGGCCTGGTGCTCGCCGGCCCCGACACCCGCCACGCTTACGTGGCGGCAGCGGCCCTTTTTGCCTTGGCGGTGTTCACCGACTTCCTCGACGGGTACCTGGCCCGTCGATGGCAGGTCACCACTGCCCTGGGCTCGTTCCTGGACACGACTGCCGACAAGATCCTCGTGGCCGGCGTCCTGGTCGCCCTGGTCTCGGTCGGCCGGGCGTCGCCCTGGCTGGCCACGGTGATCGTCAGCCGGGAGCTGGCGGTGCTCGCCCTCCGGGGCGTGGTGGCCGCCGCCGGCTCGGTGATGGCGCCGTCGATCTGGGGCAAGGTAAAGGCGAACGTGCAGTTCGCCGCCCTGCTGATGGCCATGCTGCGAGTGGACGCCCGCTGGGGGCCCTGGCACCCCGACCAGTGGGCGCTCGCCGCTGCCGCCGGCCTAGCGGTGGTGTCCGCCGGGCAGTACTTCGCCCGGTTCTCCTCGTCCGCCGTGCTGACTAGCACTAGCGAAAGAGCGACCTGACGGCGCGGGCCAGGGCCAGGACCGGGCTGAACGATCCCTGGCGGTCGCCGACGACCTCCACCGGTACGCCGTAGGCCGAAAGCGAGTCAAGCGCCCCGGGGTCACGGTTGATGACGCCCTCGAACACCGACAGCCGCTCGGGGTAGGCGTACTCGGCCCGGAAGCCGCGCTGGCCGGGGATGACCTTCCCCCACAGCGACACCTCGCCGACGACCATCCGGTTCAGGCCGAACAGCATCTGGCCCCGCAGGTCCTCCAGGCTCCGGGCCGCGTAGAGCCCGCACGTACAGCCCTCCGAGGGCGCCGGGTGGGCCTCAGGGCTGAAGCCGCTGACCATCCGGTAGCGCCAGTCCGACCGGTCCACCTCGTCGAACCGGCAGCGGGCCCGCAGGGCCTGGCCCGGCTCCCACTGCTGGTGCCGCCCGGTGAGCGACCGCAGAAGACCCTCGCCGTCGCCCAGCCGCCAGTAGCGCCAACCCACGATGGGCGTGATGGCGTCGGGGACCGCGAAGTCGGTCACCCGGCATGGGCGGTTCTCGCCGGCTCCCGCTCGGGCGTCGGCGCAGGCTCGATCGCCGGCCGACGGACCGGGTCCTGCGCGGGCTCGACGGTGATGGCTGGCTCTTCCCTGCCGATTCTCATTCGTGCCTTTCCGGGTGCACCTTCGGGTCGATGGTACCGGTGGTACCCACGAGGAGGACAATTCGACCCCTCGTACTTCGGAGATGTTCGGTACGATCCAACCAAGACCTGAGAAGGGAAGTCCGAAGTGTCGCCTGATCCGAGGGGGCCACGAGCACTCCCTCCGGCGTGGGCGCTGCCGGCTGACTTCACCGTGGTGGCCAGGGCCAACGGTCATCCCGACGCCGCCCACGACTCGCGGGAGAACGAACGCCTGGCCGCCCTGGGCAGAGTGGCCGCGGGTGTGGCCCACGACTTCAACAACGTCCTGACCGTGATCACCCTGTGTGCCCACATGCTCGATTCCCAGTACGAGTTCGACGACCGCGGCCGGGAGCAGCTCGCCCTCATCCAGCGGGAGACCGAGCGGGGGGCGGCCATGGTCTGGCAGATCCTGGACTTCGCCCACCGGGAGCCCATCGTCCTGGCTCCGATCGACCTCGACGCCTTCTTCGCCGAGCTGCTCCCGGTGTTTCGGCGCACGCACCGGCCGGAGGTCGCCGTCACGTTCCGGACCGACGGCGCACCGCACTGGGTCATGGGCGACGGGGCGCGGCTCGAGCAGAGCATGATCAACCTGGCCACCAACTCGATGGACGCCATCCCCGGCGCCGGCGCGATCGACATCGCCCTCGATCGGGTGGGCCGGCGGGAGGGCAGGGCCGCCGGGCCGTGGATCCGGATCACGCTCTCGGACACCGGCGCCGGCATCCCCCCCGAGGTGCTCCAGCGGATCTTCGAGCCCTTCTTCTCGACCAAGCCGCACGGCCACGGCACCGGTCTGGGGCTGGCGCAGGTGCAGAATCTGGTCGCCCAGCATCACGGCGACATCGACGTCACCAGCGTTCCCGTCCAGGGCACCACAGTGGAGATCTGGATCCCTGCGAGCGTCCGCCCTCGCCCCCCTCTAGCCCGGTGTTCCGCACATGAGTGGGCGTGAAGTGCTGTGCATGGTTGGCCTCCGGTGCTCAGCGGGTGGTGGTGGGGTCGACGTTGAGAAGCTCGAGAATGCGGGCGGGCCAGCGCCGGTGGCGCGGGGATGACGGGCGGTCCGGTGGCCGATGCGGGGATGAGGGGGAGCCGACCGAGCGCTTGGAAGATGAGGCCCCCGGTGGGGCGAGCCTTGGGCCGGCCGGGGAAGCCGGACATCGGCACCTCGGGTGCGATGGCGTGACGGACCTGGCGCTCGACGAGGCAGAAGATGAGCAGGGCCAGGCAGATGACAATCGGTGGCGGGTGCGCCCTGGTGACGGGCGGCCCGAAGCGTCTCAGCGCTCATGTAGTGCTTGGCGATGGCCCACTCTCGGTCTGCTCGGCCAGCAGCGCACCCACCAGGCGGATGACCGCGGCCCGGTTGGGAAGATGCCGACGACGTCGGTGCGCCGACGGACCTCCTGTTCAGGCGCTCCTGGGGGCTGTTGGAGCGGATCTTCGGCCAGTGCTCGGTCGGGAAGGCGCTGAAGGCCAGGATGTCACCGGCGGCGTCGAGCACGATGACGGCAATGTCGCTGAAGCCGGCCTGGGTCAGGTGCTCGACCACGTCACCGAGTTGTTCCCAGGTGGCGTAGCGGTCGGCTTGCTCGAAGATGGACCGGACCAGGGTGGCGACCATCGGCCACGACGACTTGGGGACTCGAGAAGCCAGGTTGGCCATGAAGTGCGTCCGGCACCGCTGCCAGGACCCGTCGCCCATCACGGCGGCGATGGCGTTCTAGATGCCGCCGTGGGCATCGGAGATGACCAGCTCCACCCCGCCCAGCCCCCGGGCCACCAGGGAGCGCAGGAACGCGATCCAGGCTGCGGTGTCCTCGGTGGTGACGATGTCGAAGCCGATGATCTCCCGTCGTCCCTCGGCGTTCACCGAGGTGGCGATCACCGCGGAGACGTTCACCACCCGGCCGCCCTGGCGGACGCGCTGGGTCGGCGCGTCGATCCACAAGTAGCGGTAGGGGTCGGCGTCGAGGGGGCGTTCACAGAACTCGGCGACCACGACGTCGAGCTCGGCGGCCATCATCGACACCTCCGAGCGGGAGATCCCGTCGATGCCCATGGCCTTGACCAGGTCGTCGACGCGTCGGGTCGAGACGCCCTCGATGTAGCACTGGGCAACCACTGCGGTCAGGGCCAGCTCGGCCCGCCGGCCGGGGACCAGCAACCAGTCCGGCCGATAGGTGCCCTCGAGCAGCTTCGGGACCGCCAGGTCGATCGTGCCCATCCGGGTGTCCCACCGGCGGTGGCGGTAGCCGTTGCGGGAGGTGACCCGCTCGTCGGTCCGTTCGTTGTAGCCGGCCTCGCACATCATCGAGGCCTGGGCAGACATCAGCGTCTGGGCGAAGGCGCCCAGCTTGTCCCGGGCCAGGTCGCCGTCGCCGTCCTCGCCGGTCAGGTAGATGTTCAGCCACGCGTTCGCGTCGATAGTTGTAGGGACTGTCACCGTGCTCCTCCTCAAGTCGTTGTGTCAGAACTGCTTCTTGAGGTCGACGCGGTGACAGTCGCGTCTGGTGGACCCTCAGGACCTCGCCGGCTCGTACACCACTCCTTGGGACTCAACTCCAGGGAGTCCGTGTCGTTGCCACCCGGCCTGTCCGTTCCCCCGTGCGGTCCACATTCGCTCGTGGTCGGCCCCCCTCGAGCCGGGCGACTCGGCGATCGTCGGCGGGCCGAAGGCCGCGGTCCAACGCCTCGCCGACACCGGATCCACGTGACCGGCCCGACGGCCTACATCGGTATCAGCCTCGCCGCCGTCGGCGGTCAATGCGAGCCGTCCTCCACACTTTGGCCCTCGCTGAAGCTACCGATCTCAGCCTTGCCGGGTGATACGTGCTCGTGCTCCTGGCCCTCGCTGAAGTGGCCGACTTCCGAGTTCTCCGGCGAGCCGGGGTCAACCTCCTGGCCCTCGCCGAAGTCGCCGACCTCCGAGTTCTCGGGCGAGCCGGGGTCAACCTCCTGGCCCTCGCCGAAGTCGCCGACCTCCGAGTTCTCGGGCGAGCCGGGGTCGACCTCCTGGCCCTCGCTGAAATGACCTCGGTCGTCATGCACGGTCATGGCCTGCTCCTTTCACTGCCAGCTCGCGTCGGAGCCGCCCTCCCATTGTCCCGCGTCCGGGAAGTCTCCGTTTCTGCGCAGTCGGGAAGACGGCTGATCTCGCCCCGTCCCCAGCGGCCGGCGAGGCCGGCCAAGTCAAGGTCGATCGCGTCGAGTTCCTCGAGGAGGAGCTGCTCCCACTCAATCGGCTGGCGGGTGAGCCGGCTCTGGTCGTAGGCGAGATCTGCGACCTCGCCGCAGCGCAGGGCGTCGAGCATGGCCCGCCACTGGGGCGCTCCCGCTCGGGCTCATCGGGACGCCGCTCCTCCTCGCCTCCGCCCTCGCCACCGTGTTCGGCGTCTGGGACCAGATCTCCGGTCCGTCGGCGCTCCTTACGCTCCCCACCGCCGTCTGGGAGTTCGCCTTCGGCGTCTACATGACGTTCAAGGGGTCAAGGCCACGGAAGTGAGTGACGAGCCGTCCGCCCCGTCGACTCGGCCAACGTCGCCGGCGTCGTCGCCTGATCCGATGATCGAGATCCACGGAGTCGCCAGTCGGCCCGAGCCCGAGCAAGACATGATCATCACCCGGGGCTGGCGTGCCGGCTTTTGGCGTGAGCGGCGATCCGGGCACGGCTTCCGGCCCCTCCAGACCATGTGCGACATGTGGGCCGACGAGTTCGAGGCGAAGGCCGCACCTGGCGAGCCGGTCCTCTGACCCGGGGCCGGCGAGGGAGGGGATCGCCCTGTTTCGCGGCGTCCCGCCGCCGGTGCCGACCGGCACGTGCTGAGGCCATGGCCCGAGCGCCTGCGGGTGATCGGTCCCGGATCGCCCCGGCGTTGCGCAGGTCCGGCACCTTCAGCCCTTCTCCCGGGTGTCGTAGCCGGCGACAGTAGGCCCGACGGCATGGTCGGCTGCCGATCTTCGCAGGTGAGCGGTCAGCGGCTTGTTGGCCGTCGAATGCCGACGAGCGTCGCGGTTCATGGCCAGGCAGCGCCTCTACCCGAACCACGAAGAAGGGGCTTCTGTGGCCGCGACCTCGGGAGCGCTCGGCGGCTCGGGCCCATCGGACTCAGTCGGAATGTGGCCGTCATCGCTGCCCTCGGAACGTCGACGGTGGGCTTCAGCCACGGCCCCCATCGCTCGCTGGATGTCCCCGTCGTCGACCGTGTCGGCGGCCCCGCTCGCCGTCACCGAGGCGCCCGAGCGAGGCGATCGCGTCTGAGGTCGAGGATGGAATTGTCGACCCCGAACTCATTGGGCTCGTAGGCGTCGGCGTCTTCGTCGTTCAGCCACTGGCCCCGCTCGCTCAGGTAGCGGAAGGCGTGGCGCCGACCGGGGGGCAGGATCACTGTCGCCGTGCGGCGTCCGGCAGCGGCCACCATGGGGGCCACCGTCGGGTCCCAGTCGTTGAAATCGCCGACCAAAGTGACGCCCTCGCTGTCAACGCCTTGGCCGCGGAGAACAGCCTCAGCCAGGCTGAAGGTGATCGTCACCTTGTCGCTGCCCTTCTTGGCGCGGCGTTGGATCACCTCGGACCCTCCTCGATTTGCTCGTCGAAACTGGCGCGGCCGGCGGAGTGGGCCGCCGGGCCTAGGCCTGAGGGGGGGCGGCTATCCGACCGAACGGCGCCGACGGGGAGGGGCGGCGGCGGTCGTGGCGAGCCGCGGTGACAAGGCTACCCAGCCCCCGCAGCGACAGCGCCTCGTAGAGCAGGTCGGGAGGTTCGCTCAAGGTGAGCGAGGCGCCTCGCTGGCTTGCCCGCGCCGCCGCGGTGGCGAACACCGACAGGCCGCTGACGTC